>Ga0208244_100540_pt1 | contig 34234 bp, 34 predicted proteins | sample SubbioCR12Aug_5A_FD_184828 | JGI IMG/M metagenome (GOLD analysis project Ga0208244, IMG submission 184828) | Serpentinite rock and fluid subsurface biosphere microbial communities from McLaughlin Reserve, California, USA - CR12Aug_5A (SPAdes) | ecosystem: Environmental > Terrestrial > Deep...
CCGTCTTCGCCGAGGCCGATGGAGTCGTGCGTGAACACGTGGATCACGCGCTGCTTCATCAGCGCGGCCATGCGGATGGCGTTGCGCGAGTATTCCGAGAACATCAGGAAGGTGCCGCCGAACGGCAAGAGGCCGCCGTGCAGCGCCATGCCGTTCATGATCGCGGCCATGCCGAATTCACGCACGCCATAGCTGATGTAGTTGCCGGGGTTGCCGTTGCGCACCGGATGGCAGCCTGTCCAGTTGGTCAGGTTGGAACCGGTGAGGTCGGCCGAGCCGCCGAGGAACTCGGGCAGCGCGGGGGCCAGGGCGTTGATCGCGATCTGACTGGCCTTGCGGGTCGCGACGGTTTCGGCCTTGGCGTTGATCGCAGCCAGTTGTTCGGCGACGTGCGCCTTCCAGTTGGCGGGCAGCTCGCCCTTCATGCGGCGCTCGAATTCGGCGGCCTCGGCCGGGTAGGCCTTCTTGTATTCGGCGAACTTGTTGTTCCACAGGGTTTCGAGCCCCTGGCCCTTGGTCTTGGCATCCCAGCCGGCGTAGATGTCGGCGGGAATTTCAAACGCGGGGTGGTTCCAGCCGATGTTCTTGCGGGTGGCTTCGATTTCCGCGTGACCCAGCGCCGCGCCGTGCACGTCGTGGGTACCGGCCTTGTTGGGCGAGCCCTTACCGATGATGGTCTTGCAGCAGATCAGGGTCGGCTTGTCGCTGCTGGCCTTGGCTTTCTGGATGGCGGCTTCGAGCGCGACGACGTCGTGGCCGTCGACGTTGGGCACCACGTTCCAGCCGTAGGCTTCAAAGCGTTTGGCGGTGTCGTCGGTGTACCAGTGTTCGATGTGGCCATCGATCGAAATGCCGTTATCGTCCCAGAACGCTACCAGCTTGTTCAGCTTCCAGGTGCCGGCCAGCGCACAGGCTTCGTGCGAAATGCCTTCCATCATGCAGCCATCGCCGAGGAACACATAGGTGTGGTGGTCGACGATGGTGTGGTCGGGCTTGTTGAATTCAGCGGCGAGGATCTTTTCCGCCATCGCCATGCCGACGGCGTTGGTGATGCCCTGGCCGAGCGGGCCGGTGGTGGTCTCGACGCCGGGCGCGTAGCCGTATTCGGGGTGGCCCGGGGTCTTGGAGTGCAGTTGGCGGAACTGCTTCAGGTCATCCATCGACAGGTCGTAGCCGGTCAGGTGCAGCAAGGCGTAAATCAGCATCGAGCCGTGGCCGTTCGACAGCACGAAGCGGTCGCGATCTGCCCACTTGGGATTGGTCGGGTTGTGACGCATATGGTGATTCCACAGCGTCTCAGCGATTTCCGCCATGCCCATGGGGGCACCGGGGTGGCCGGATTTGGCTTTTTCGACGGCATCCATTGCAAGCGCGCGGATGGCATTGGCCAGGTCGTTACGGGTAGGCATTGCGTTCCCTTCAGCTAAGTAAAAAATCGTCGCACGTCCCACCCGCAATAGCCGTGCAGCGACAGCTTGGGCAGAATATGCAAAAACCCTGATTATCCGTCAGCAGGGCAGGCTTCCGCAAGCAGACCCCAAAGCCGGCAAAAGAAGTGCGCTGACAATAACTTAAGCTGACAAGCTCAAGCAGCGGCTCAGCTGAGCGCGCTAAAATATTTTTATTCGACCCGTGCGCCGATTTATGCGCCGGCCGCCTTCAGCCAGTCACGCCAGAGCACAAACAACTCAGGGCTGGCCGATGCCACCACCGAACGCTCCCATACATTGGCGATATCAAAGCTACCCGACAGGCTGGCCAGGCGACCGCCCGCCTCTTCCAGGATCAGCGCGCCGGCAGCGTAGTCCCACAACTTCTGGCCACCGTGCACATAGATGTCGAAACGTCCCGCCGCCGTATAGCACCAATCCAGCGTGGACGCGCCAAAGTTGCGCTGCGAGGCATACGGCGGCCATGACGCCAGCCGGCCGGCGAGTTCGCGGTTGATGCGCTTCATTTCCACCCCGGCCAGCGCTCGCTTGAGTTCGCTGGCCGGCGCACGCAGCGGCAGCGGATCGCCATTCAAATGCGCGCCACAGCCGCGTTCGGCGCTGAACATTTCGTCCGCAATCGGATCGTAGACGACGCCGAGCATGCGCTCGCCCTTGTAGAGATAGGCCACCGACACGGCGAAATAAGGCACGCCGGCGACGAAGTTGGAGGTGCCGTCGATCGGATCGACGCACCACAGGCCATCACGCCCGGCATCCCAGGCATCGCGCTGCTGCTGCTCGGTCATCTCCTCGCCCAGCACCGGCACGTTTTTGATCTGCGGCAGCGCGGCCTCCAGTGCCGCCTGCGTCTCGGAATCCGCCTCGGTAAACAGGCTGCCGTCCACCTTGTGGCTGTGCGCCACCTTGAGAAAACGCGGCGTCACCTCGCGCTGGGCGATTTCACGAACGACTGCCTTGACGTCTTCAAGCATGGTTAGACCCGCACGCAATAACAATAAACAAATTCCTGCTCCTGGCCCGACGGAGTGTGATGGGTTTCGGATTCATGCCCGAGCAGGTGGAAGGGCGCGCCGAACTCGGCGTGCAGCGCAGCGGGATCGTAGCGCATCACGTCCAGCCCCGAGCATTGCAGCGGACCGCCGGGACCGAAAGCTGCCACGATGACATGACCGCCGGTCTTCACGCTTTTCAGCACTTGTTCAACATAGCGTGCACGGTCAGCCGGATCGGTCAGGAAATGGAACACTGCACGGTCGTGCCAGACGTCGTAGCGCGCAGCCGGCAACTCGGCCCGGGTGATGTCGGCGGCGATCCACTGCACCGAAGCGGCACGCGCACCGAGCCGCGCGCGGCTGGCCGCCAGCGCCGATTCGGCGAGGTCGAGCACAGTCAGATTTCTATAGCCGGCGTCGAGCAGATCGTCCACCAGCACCGAGGCGCCGCCACCGACGTCGATGATGTGCGCATCCTTGTCCGCGCAAGCTTCGATCAGGCGCAGCGACGATCCGGCATGCGACTGGAACCAGCTGACCTGATCAACCGCCCTGTTGCTGTAAACCTTTTCCCAATGCTGCTGATGATCAACCATGTCAGGCTTCCTTCCATTTGATCGAGCAGCCCATGCTGGGGATCTGTTCGGCCGGACCGCGCTGGGTGGCGGCGATTTCCAGCATTGCCTCATACAGGTCGCGCCGCACGCCCTCGGGAGCGGTGTCCTTGCGCGATGCGTCGAAACGGCCGCGGTACTGCAGCTCGGCATTGCGGTTGAACCCGAAAAAATCGGGCGTGCACACCGCTCCGTAGGCCTTGGCCACGGCCTGCGTGGCATCGATCACGTAGGGGAAAGGAAAACCGAACTCGGCGGCAACCTGCTTCATGTTGTCGAACGAGTCCTCCTCGTAGTCGGTGGGATCGTTCGACATGATGGCGATGGCGTGGATGCCGTGTTGTTTCAGTTCGGCCAGATCGCGCACCAGCCGCGGGCGGATGGCCTTCACATACGGACAATGGTTGCAGATGAACATCACCAGCAGGCCTTTCGGGCCCATCGCGTCCGTCAGCGTCCACAGCTTGCCATCGACGCCGGGCAGGCTGAAATCAGAGGCTTTCCAGCCAAAATCGCATACGGGGGTGGTGAGGGAAACCATGACGCGCTCCAAGGAAATTCAGGTCAACAACTGCATAATAGCAACCATGTCCGGGCCCCGTTTCTATCTCGATCAGCCGCTCGCCTCCGGCGCACGCTTCAGCCTGCCCCCCGGCCCGGCGCGCCATGCCGCGCGGGCGCTGCGGCTGGCCGTGGGCGACACCATCACCCTGTTCAATGGTCGCGGCGGAGAATACGCCGCGTGCATCGAGCGCATCAACAAGGACGCGGTGGCGGTCAGCGTCAGCAGCTTTGCCGACACCGAACGCGAATCACGCCTGCGCGTAATGCTGGCGCAGGGCATCTCGAGCGGCGAGCGCATGGACTATACGCTGCAGAAAGCGGTCGAACTCGGCGTGACCGCCATCCAGCCGATCGCCGCCAAGCGCAGCGTGGTCAAGCTGGCGGGGGAGCGCGCCGACAAGCGGGTGGCCCACTGGCAAGGCGTGGTGGCAAGTGCCTGCGAACAGTGCGGGCGCAACCAGGTCCCCGTGGTGGCGCCGCCGCTGAGCATGGCGCAATGGCTCGGACAGCAATCCGGCGTGCGATTGCTGTTCCTGTCGCCGCTGGCCGAAGCCCGGCTGGCCGACCTGCCCGCACCCGCCGCAACCGACTGTTTGGTGGCCGGCCCCGAAGGCGGCTTCGAGGCCGACGAGATCGCTGCCCTGCACGCCGCCGGTGCCATCCCGGTGCGTCTGGGTCCGCGCGTGCTGCGCACCGAAACCGCCGCGCTCGCCGCACTGGCCGCCATGCAGACGCTGTGGGGCGATTTCTAGGCGTGCTGACGCGCGGCGCAGGTTTTTCGGTATCCTTCGCTCAACCCATCCTGATCAGGCCATTCCGTTGAAAGACACCGCCGATTTCGTCCACTGGTTCCGCTCCGCCGCACCGTATATCCACGGTTTTCGCGGCAAAACCTTCGTCATCGCTTTCGGCGGCGAACTGGTGGCGGACGGTGGTTTCGTGCAACTCGCGCACGACGTCAACCTGCTGAACAGCTTGGGCGTGCGGCTGGTGCTGGTGCACGGGGTGCGGCCGCAGGTGGAAGCGCGGCTGAACGAAAACGGCACCGCCATCCGCTACGTGAACGGGCTGCGCGTCACCGACGACGCCGCGCTGGCGTGCGTCAAGGAAGCCGCCGGCACGGTGCGGGTCGAGATCGAGGCGCTGCTGTCGCTGGGCATCGCCAACACGCCGATGGCGGGCGCCGACATTCGCGTGGCGTCGGGCAACTTCGTCACCGCGCAGCCGCTGGGGGTGCGCGACGGCACGGACCTGCTGCATACCGGCGAAGTGCGCAAGATCGACGCCGCGGCCATACGCCGGCGGCTCGACCAGCACGACATCGTGCTGCTCTCGCCCATCGGCTATTCGCCGACCGGCGAGATCTTCAATCTCAGCCTGGAGGACGTCGCCACCCAGGCGGCCGTCGAACTGGCGGCCGACAAGCTGATTTTCCTGATGGACACCGAGGGGGTGCCGGGCAAAGGGCGCACGATTCTCAATGCGCTGACCGTCAACGAGGCGCGCCAGGTGCTGGAAAAAGCGGGGAGCGGCAAAGCAAAAAATCTGCCCGAAGACGTCGCCTATTACCTGCCCTGCGCGATCACTGCCTGCACCCAGGGCGTCAAGCGCGCCCACCTCATCAGCCGCCACCGCGACGGCGCGCTGCTGTCCGAACTGTTCACCCGCGAAGGCGTCGGCACGCTGGTCACCCCGGCGCCGCTGGAAACCCTGCGCGCCGCGACGATCGACGACGTCGGCGGCATTCTCGGCGTGATCGAACCGCTGGAACGCGACGGCATCCTGGTGCGGCGCTCGCGCGAACTGCTGGAAATGGAAGTCGACCGCTTCCTGGTGCTCGAGTCCGACGGCGTCATCGCCGGCTGCGCGGCGCTTTATCCGTTTCCCGAAGAGAAAGCGGCCGAACTCGCCTGCCTGGCAGTCGCCAAGGATTTTCGCGGACGCGGCTTCGGCGAAATGTTGCTGGCGGAGGCCGAAAAACGCGGCAAAAAGGCCGGGTTCAAGCAACTGTTCGTGCTGACCACCCGCACCGAACACTGGTTCGAGGAACGCGGCTTCATCGACAGCAGCCCCGACAAGCTGCCCAAGCGCAAGCAGGCGCTTTACAACTACATGCGGAAATCCAAGGTCCTGGAAAAAACGCTGTAGGCCGGTAGCAACCGTGAGGACTTCATGCGGCCGGGACACCCCGGCCGCACGGCTTTTGGGGGGTTCCCTGCCTGAATGGGACGCGATGGTAAAATGTCGCGTTTTTCCAGCGCTCCAGGACTTCCCCGTGCTCACCGCTTCCAGCATCACCCTGCAATTCGCCTCCAAACCGCTGTTCGAGAACGTCAACGTCAAGTTCGGCGACGGCAACCGCTATGGCCTGATCGGCGCCAACGGCTGCGGTAAATCGACTTTCATGAAGATTCTTGCCGGCGAACTGGAGCCCAGCGCCGGCAACGTCTCGCTCGATCCCGGCGAGCGCATGGCCTGGCTGCGCCAGGACCAGTTCGGCTACGAGGAGCAGCGCGTACTCGACGTCGTGCTGCAGGGCCACGCCGAAATGTGGCGGGTGATGCAGGAAAAGGACGCTATCTACATGAACCCGGAGGCGACCGAGGAAGACTATCTGCACGCCGCCGAACTCGAGGCCAAGTTCGGCGAGATGGGCGGCTACGACGCCGAGGCCCGCGCCGGTCAGTTGCTGCTCGGCGTCGGCATTCCCACCGAACAGCACAACGGCCCGATGAGCCAGATCGCGCCCGGCTTCAAACTGCGCGTGCTCTTGACGCAGGCGCTGTTCTCCAACCCCGACATCCTGCTGCTGGACGAACCGACCAACAACCTCGACATCAACACCATCCGCTGGCTGGAAAACGTGCTGAACGAGAGCAAGGCGACCATCATCGTCATCTCGCACGACCGCCACTTTTTGAACCAGGTCTGTACCCACATGGCCGACCTCGACTTCGGCACCATCAAGGTCTACCCGGGCAACTACGACGACTACATGCTGGCCTCGACCCAGGTCAAGGAGCGCCAGGCCTCCGCCAACGCCAAGGCCAAGGACAAGGTGGCCGAACTGCAGGAATTCGTGCGCCGCTTCTCGGCCAACAAGTCGAAGGCACGCCAGGCCACCAGCCGCATGAAGATGATCGACAAGATCAAGATCGAGGACTTCAAGCCCAGCTCGCGGCAGAACCCCTATATCCGCTTCGAACCCGAGAAGGCGCTGCACCGCCGCGCGCTCGAGGTCGAGAGCCTCAAGTTCGGCTACGACGGCGCGCCGCTGTTCAGCAACCTCGGGTTTTCACTCGAAGCCGGCGAGAAAATGGCTGTCATCGGCGGCAACGGCGTCGGCAAGTCGACGTTGATGAAGCTGCTGATGGGCGAGTTGACGCCGCAATACGGCGAGATTCGCTGGAGCGAGAATGCCAACGTCGGCTACTTCTCGCAGGACCACGTCAGCGACTTCGACAGCGACCTCAACCTCACCGACTGGATGCACCAGTGGACCCAGCCGGGCGACGACGAGCAGGTGCTGCGCGGCATCCTCGGGCGCCTGCTTTTCTCCGGCGACGACGTCAAGAAGTCGGTGCGCGTGCTGTCCGGCGGCGAAAAGGGCCGCATGCTCTACGGCAAGCTGATGCTCGGCCGCCACAACGTGCTGGTCATGGACGAGCCGACCAACCATATGGACATGGAATCGATCGAGTCGCTGAACCTTGCGCTCGACCTGTTCAAGGGCACGCTGATCTTCGTTTCGCACGACCGCCAGTTCGTGTCCAGCCTCGCCACCCGCATCCTTGAAATCACACCTGAAGGCGTCGAGTTCTACATGGGTGACTACGACGAGTACCTGCATTCGAAAGGGCTCGAATGAGCGAAGTCGTCGTCATCGGCTTGGGGCAATTGGGCCGCGTGTTCGCCGGCGGTTTGCTGCGCAGTGGCCACAACGTCGTCCCGGTCAACCGCGGCGACGATATGTTCACCGTCTCGCATGCGCATCCCGATCCCGAGTTGGTGCTGGTGGCAGTCGCTGAGAACGATCTGCATAGGGTGCTGGCCGCCATGCCCGGCGCTTGGCGGACGCACGTCGCGCTGATCCAGAACGAATTGCTGCCGCGCGACTGGGAAAAATACCGCTATGCCGACCCCACCGTGATTTCGGTGTGGTTCGAGAAAAAGAAGGGAACCGACGCCAGACCGCTGATTGCCTCGCCCGTGGCCGGTCCCGGCGCCGGGCTGCTGTGCCGCGCGCTCACGGCCATCGACCTGCCCTGCCGCGAAGTCGCCTCGGGCAACGAATTGCTGTTCGAACTGGTAAGGAAAAACGTCTACATCCTCACCACCAATATCGCCGGCCTCAAGACCGGCGGCACGGTGTCGCAACTGTGGGCGCAGCACGAAAGCTTCGCACGCCAGGTGGCCAACGAAGTGATGGACATCCAGGACGCGCTGACCGGCGTTGCGCACGATCGCGACAAGCTTATCGCCGGCATGCTCGAGGCTTTCGACGGCGATCCCGAACATGGCTGCACCGGGCGCTCGGCGCCATCACGGCTGGCGCGCGCGATTGCGCACGCGGATGAATTCAGCCTCGCAGTGCCGACCTTGCGCGCTCTGGCGAGCTAGCGAAGCTCGGCCAGCAACTGCGCCAGCATGCGCTGCGCCTGGGCCGCGTAGCCGCCGCCGAACAGGTTGGCGTGGTTGAGGATGTGATACAGGTTGTAGAGCGTGCGGCGCACCGCATAGCCAGGATCGAGCGGCCAGGCTTCGCGGTACGCAGCGTGGAAGTCTGGGGCAAAGCCGCCGAACAACTCGCTCATGGCCAGATCGGCTTCGCGGTCGCCGTAATACACCGCGGGGTCGAAAATCACCGGCGTTCCGTCATCAAGATAGCCGTGGTTGCCGCCCCACAGGTCGCCGTGCAGCAGCGAAGGCTGGGGCCGGTAAGCAGTGAAAAAAACGCCCAGCCGCGCCATCAACGCCTCGCCGTCGCGCTGCAACGCGCCGCCGTAGCCGTTCTGCGCAGCGAGCTGCAACTGATGTCCCAACCGTCGCACACGCCAGAATTCGACCCAGTCGTCGCACCAGGCATTCGGTTGCGGCGTGGCGCCGATCCAGTTGTCGCGCGCGCCGCCGAATTGCGCGGCACTGGCGCGGTGCTGCTGCGCGAGCTGCCGGCCCAGTTGCGCGGCGTCCCCATGTGACCCCAGCGGCAGATATTCGAGCACCAGAAACGCCTGGCCCGCGGCTCGCCCGTGGACGATGACACCGGGCACCCGCACCGCCTTGGCGGCGGCCAGTTCGGCGAGCCCCGCCGCTTCCGCCTCGAACATGGCGAGCCGCTCGATCCGCTGGGTTTTGACGAAAAACGTGCGCGTGGCGTCGGCAAGCGTGAATGCCTCGCTGATGTCGCCGCCGTGCATTGCCCGCGTGATGCGCGGCGTGAACGGCTGGCCGGTGGCGCGGCCGATGGCGGCCGCGAGTTCTTGCTCAAACGCTTTCACGGCTTGACCAGCGGCTGGATGTTCACGGCCAGCTTCCCATGCGCGGCGCGCAGTGCAGCCTCGGCCTGCTGCGGGGTGGCAGCGCGGCTGAAGATGAAGCCGAGATAGGCCGCACCCTCGGGCGGCGGCGCCACCAGCTGGCCCGGGTGCGCGGTGATTTCAAGGCCGCTGATGCCGGGCACGGCACGTGCGTCGTCGAGGCCGTCGACGCCGAGAAAAATCCCGGCCGCCGGGATCGGAATCATCATCACGCCGGCAGCGTGATCGTGCGCCCGCATCGGCAGCGGCAACCCGACGGCATGACGCAGCACGATCTCCGCCGAACTCATCCCCAGCGTCGTGTCCAACACCCGGCCGCACAGTCCGCCGATGCCGCGCGGCGCAATCTCGAGCAGCCACACGCCGGCGTCGTTGATGCGCGCCTCGGCATGGATCACGCCGTCGGTCAGCCCCGCGCCGAAGCAGGCGCGCTGCACCGCATCGGCCAACGCACGCTGCACCGGCTCAGCCTGTCGCGAGGGGGTGATGAACAGCGTTTCCTCGAAGGTGGGGCCGTCGAGCGGGTCGGGCTTGTCGAACACGGCCAGCACCTGCAGGCTGCCGCCGCTAAGCACCCCGTCGAGCGCGACCTCGGCACCGGGAATGAAATGCTCCAGCAACAGGCTGTCGGCCTCGCGCTGGATGCGCGACTGGATGCGCCGCACCCACTTCAACGCCTGTGCGAGTTCATCGGCATTGTCCGCACGAATCACACCGCGACTGGCATTCAGCCGACGCGCTTTCACCACCAGCGGAAACCCCGGCGCCGCGGCTGCATGGTCCGTTTCCCGGATCTCGGCAAACGCCGGGTGCGGCAGGCCGATCGCCTGCTGCAACTGCCGGAAGCGCAGCTTGTCGGTAAGCGTCGCCACCGCCTCGGGCGGATTGCCCGGAAGCTTCAGCGCCACGCGCAGCCGTGCCGCCAATGCCTGCCCGTGGTCGTCCACCGCCAGCACCGCATCCACCGGCTGCGTCAACGCCCCCAGCACCCGCGGCAGCGCCGCGTCGGGCTGATCGAACGGCACGCTCATCAAGGGCGGCAGGCCCCAACCGGGTGCGAGACGATGACAGTAGTCGGCGCAGGCGACCAGCTCGATGTTCAGCCGCGCAGCGGCGGCGATGAAATCCTGGTTGGCATAGCCCGCGGCGGGAAGCAGCAGCAGGAGGCGCGGCATGGTGTGCTCAGAAACTGGCGAGCTGGGTTTCGGTCGGCTCGGCGCAGCAGTACCACGGCTCCGAGTGATGCGGGATGGCTGCGCCGAATTGTGCCGGGTCGAGCGGCGGCGCCACCTCGCCCAGCGCGGCATGGGTGCGCGCCCAGAGACCGGCGAATACTTCGGCGCGTGGCAGCGCGGCTTTTTCCGCGTCCATCACCCAGGACATGATGTCGGCTTGCAGGGCGTCGACGCGCGGATCTTCGGCCTGCCACGGATAACCCAGCATGGCTTCATCGAATGCACCGACGCGCGCCGCGAAATCCGGCAAATGCAACAGATAGGAACCCTGCGGAACCAGCAGGCGGATTGCCAGCTGTACCGGCGGCACTGCCTCGACCAGACTGAGCTTCAGCAGCGTGGCGAGCAGTTCGCGGTAGCCTTCCAGCGTGGTCCACGGCGTGAAGGGCACGAAGGTCGGGGCCAGCGCGATGCCGAGCGCGCGGCAGTGCGCCAGCGCCGCGTCGAAATCGGCATGGGTATGCCCCTTGGCGAGCTTGTCGAGGATGGCATCGTCGACCGACTCGACCGCGGTGACGATGAACAGGAGGCCGCATGCCTTGAGTCGCGGCAGCAGCTCGGCATGATTCAACAGGTGCTCGACCTTGATCGTCGCATCCCAGGAAAGATCGGGGAAGCGCGCGTGCAGCGCCTCGGCGACTTTCAGCGCATGGGTCGGGCCGTTGAGGAAATCGGGGTCGCCGAAGCTGATGTGCTGCGCGCCGACGGCCACTTGCTGGGCGATGTCGGCAATCACCGTTTCAACCGGAACGATGCGGAACTTGCCTTCGTACACCGGCACCACCGGGCAGTGGCGGCACAGGTGCTTGCAGCCACGGCTGGCTTCGGCGAAGCCGGTGATCTTTTGCGTGTCGTCGGCCAGGATCAGCTTGGCATAGCGCTGCAGATCGGGCAGCGCGCTACGGTCGGGCAACAGGAATTCGATCTTGCTGAGACGCACCACGCTGTCGGCCGGCGCAAGCCCCGATTGCACCCAGGCCAGCAGGTCGGGCTCGGATTCGCCGCCGAAGATCGCCTCCACCCCCAGGCTTTTCAGCCAGGCTGCATTGACCGGCGCATACAGGCCGAACGCGGCGATGCGCGCATGCGGCGCCAGCGCGCGAATTTTCGGCAGCGCGGCGGCGGCAATCCGCGTGGCGGTGTGCATGCCGAGATAGATCGCCACGTATTCGGCTTCGCCAAAAGTGGCGGCGTCGAGTTTCTGCTGCGACAGGTCGACGCAATGAACCTTAACGCCCGCGCGCCCGAACCAGGCAGCCGGCTGCGCCAGGTTGAACGGTTGCCGCCCTAGTTCGTAGGGGCTGACCAAAACAACACGCGCCCCGGAGGGCGCGCATGGTTTGACGGTGCAGGCTGTCATGGCTGAGGGCTTACTTGCCCTTGGGGCGCTGCTCGAACATCTTGGAAATTCCGGGCTCGCGCGAGGCGCCGGCGGCTTTCATGCGCTTCAGATACTCGTCCCACATCGTGGTCTGGTTGACCCCCATGTCGTAGAGGTATTCCCAGGAATAAATCCCGGTGTTGTGGCCGTCGGAAAACGTGAAGTTGATGCCGTACAGACCAACCGGCTCGGCGGCATTGATCAGCACTTCACGCTTGCCGACCTGCAGCACTTCCTGTCCGGGGCCGTGTCCGCGCACTTCAGCGGACGGCGAATAGACGCGCAGAAACTCGAACGGCAGCTCGAAACGTGCCCCATCGGAAAAAGCGATTTCCAACTTGCGCGACGTCTGATGCAGATTGATTTCGGTAGGGGTGGGAGCCGCCATGATGATTACTTAGCCAGGAGAGAAGACAATGCAGGGAAGTCTAAACCATCCCCTCGCACCTAAAAACCTGAAGGGGGTAGGGTTAGTCTGCAGAAATGATGGCGCGCCCGGCGCGATTCGAACGCACGACCCCTGCCTTCGGAGGGCAGTACTCTATCCAGCTGAGCTACGGGCGCTAGGAGCCGCGAAGGATAGCCGGTTTGCCGCGCGTCGTCTATCCAGCGGAGCGCGCTCCTTTGCTGTACGGGTTGCTTTCCTTATAATCGCGACTTTCACGCCCCAAGGATATTTTTCATGGCCGATTCGCACGCCAAGATGACCCAAGCCACCCCGCAGGAAGTCATCATTTCTGTTCTCGCCGGGCTGTTAGCGCCGCTGCTGGCGATTTTCCTGATCGTGCAGCTGGTGCTTGGCATCCAGGCCGAACACCAGCCGGACACCACCAGCGAAGCCGCCCAAAAGGCGACCCTCAAGCGAATCAAGCCGTTTGCCAAGCTGGCCGCCATCGACGCCAACGCGCCGCGGGTCGAGAAAGCGGGCCAGGAAGTGTATGACGCCGTGTGCGCGTCCTGCCACGGTTCCGGCGCTTTGGGCGCGCCCAAATTCGACAGCCGCGGCGACTGGGCCAGCCGTCTCGGTCAGGGCTACAACACGCTGGTGAAGCATGCCATCGAAGGTCTGCGCCAAATGCCTCCGCGCGGCGGCGATGACGATCTGTCCGACATTGAAGTGGCACGCGCAGTGGCCTACCTGGCCAACTCGGCCGGCGCCAACTTCAAGGAGCCGGCGGCTCCGGAAGCGCCCGCCCCGGCTCCGGCGGCTGAAGCCGCCCCTGCGGCCGGCGACGCGCCTGCCGCAGCCAAAGCCGACAGCCAGTAAGCAGTCCGCGTCACCCCCATACAGTCCGCCGCACCTGGCGGACTGTCCAGCCAGACAAGGAGGCAACACCATGAAGCTCATCACCCCTTTTGCGATCATTGTGTCAAGCGCCCTGCTGTTTGCATGTGGCAAGTCTGAGGAAGCCGCGGCGCCTGTCCCACCGCCTGTGGCGGAAAGCACGGAAGCCACGCAGGCCGAGGCTGTTGAGCCGGCGCCCGTTGAGTCGGCGCCTGCTGCGGTCGAGCCGGCCCCGGCCGAAGTGGCTGCACCCGCCCAGCCGGAAGCCGCAGCACCGCCCGCAGCCAAGCCCGTCGCTCCGGTTGCGGCCAGCAAGCCTGAAGCAGCGGCGCCCGCGGTGGCCGCGCCTGCTGCACCGGCCGCCGATCTCGTGCACGGACAGAAAATCTATCGCCAGGCCTGCGCCTACTGCCATGACCGCGGCGTCGCCAATGCGCCGAAAACCGGCGATGTCGCAGCCTGGGATGCGCGCCTGGCAAAGGGCATGGAGGCGGTCTACAGCATCGCCATCAAAGGTAAAGGCGCGATGCCGCCCCGCGGCGGCAACCCTTCTCTTTCCGATGCCGACGTCAACGCCGCTGTCGACTACATGATCGCGCAATCGCGCTGAGTTTCACCATGCCGCGTGTCTGTCCACAATGCGGAAGCGCGGAGGTCCGCAAGGGTTCGCTACATGCCTACAACGGCGTGCGAAAGCTTCTGCTGCAGACGCCGTTTCGCTGCCGCGATTGCCACCACCGCTTCTGGGTGTTCAATCCGCTGAAGCCCGTGCTGCTGATGGTTGCGGTCATCGTTCTGATCGGGGGAACCGCCTGGCTTGCGCTGGATCCCCACACCGCCGTTCCCACGGCAGCAGCGCCCGCCAGCCTGCCGCATGCCCGTGCGGAGCAAGGCGACCCCGAGGCCCAATTGCAATTGGGCATGCGCTATGCCACAGGCGATAGCGTCATCCAGAACGACAAGGAAGCTGCAAAATGGTTTGAACTAGCCGCCAAGCAGGGGTTGGCCGAAGCACAATACCAATACGGTCTGGTCCTGCTGCAGGGGCGCGGGGTGGTGCAGGACTACCAGGCGGCGTTCGAATGGATCGAAAAACCGGCGAAGCGCGGCTACGCCAAGGCACAGTACAGCCTGGGCGAACTCTATCGTTACGGCACCGGCACCGCGATCGACAAGTCGCGCGCCTATCTGTGGTTCAACCTCGCCGCCGCACAGGGCGTGGAGGCGGCCGCCCGTGCGCGCGACAGTTTGATCTGGCAATTGAAGCCCGAACAGATTGCGGCAATGCAGGAAGAGGCGCGACAGATGAGCCGGGCCATGCATTCGCCAGTTCCGATCGCCGCACAGGCTGACTCAGCCGAATCCAGAGCCCCCACGGCCACTCCGTGATTCGCTGCTGCTTTGACGGCGGGCCGCTTACTGCCGGTGCACCCCCCGCGGGCCAATTTAATCTGCTTTGGCCAACACCGTAGGCTGACTCTCCCATCTTAAGATTCGCTTAAGTTCACCCCATCATGCTTCAGGCTTTAGATGGGAGATTTACGTGATTGAGCCGCGTCCGCGTGTCGGCCATTTTGCCCTGCTTGCCACGACGTATCCGCTGACGGCATGGCTGGCAGCAGGATTCCTGCTGCTGCACACCAGCCTGCGCGGCGTGTTGATGTCGCAGACCTGGCACGCCGCCGAGCTGTCATTCACCGCAGCCGCCCGGGTGCTCGGCACCGGGCTGGCTTTCGATCTGGTGACGCTCGCCCTGCTGCTGCCTAGTGTGCTGCTGCTGGAAATCGTACTCGGCACGCGCAAGCAGCACGGGCGACTGCGTCGTGGCGGAGTTCTGGTCGTCGCGACGATCGTCCTCTTTTCGCTGGGCTTCGGCGTGCTGGCCGAGTGGTTCTTCTGGGACGAGTTCGGCGTGCGTTTCAATTTCATCGCGGTGGACTATCTGGTCTACACGCGCGAAGTCGTCGGCAACATCCGCGAAAGCTTCCCGGTCGGCACCCTGCTCGGCATGCTGGCGGTCGGCACGCTGGCGCTGGTGTGGGCGAGCCGCGACTGGCTCGTTCGCGCCGCTGCGCCCACCGCCTCACGCCGAAGCCGCGTCGCGGTATGGCTAGCGAGCGTCCTGGCGGCCGTCGCAGTGTCCGCCACGTGGTCGATGGACGCGCGGCAGGGCAGCAATGAATACCAGAAGGAACTCTCCGCCAATGGTCTGTTCAGCCTCGGCTACGCGTTCGGCAACAACGAAATCGACTATTTCGAATTTTATGCCACCCGTCCGCAGCCCGCTGCCGCGCCGACTGTCCCGCTGCCGCGCATCGTCTCCGCCACGCCGCCTAAAAACGTCGTGATCGTGACGATGGAAAGCCTGTCATCGAGCTACATGGCGCACGGCGGCAATACCCAGAATCTCACGCCCAATCTCGATCGACTGGCCGAACAGGGACTGTTCCTCGCCAACCTGCACGCCACCGGCAACCGCACCGTGCGCGGCCTGGAAGCGCTCTCGCTCGCCATCCCGCCGTTACCCGGCCATTCGATCATCTGGCGCAAGCACAACCGGAACCTGGAAACCCTGGGCGCGGTGCTGGCCGACCACGGCTACGTCAACCGCTTCATGTATGGCGGCTACGCGCGTTTCGACAACATGGACGCCTATTTCGCCGGCAACCATTACCAGCCGATCGATCGCAGCCAGTTCCCCGAACGACATCGCGGCTTCGGCAACATCTGGGGTGTGGCCGACGAGCACCTGTACGACTACGCGCTGGAGCAGATGGATCGCGACGCCGCCCGTGGAAAGCCCTTCCTGATGCACCTGATGACGACGTCCAACCACACGCCCTTCACCTTTCCGGAAGGCCGCATCGACCTGAAACGCAGCCGCCAGGGTGCGGTGAAATATTCCGACTATGCAGTGGGTCGCTTCATCGAGATGGCGCGCACTAAACCCTGGTTCAAGGACACCGTATTCGTGCTGGTGGCTGACCATTGCGCGTCGAGCAAGGGGCGCACCAGCCTGCCACCGGAGAACTATCACATCCCGGCCATCCTCTATTCGCCCGCGCATGTGGCGCAACATACCGACACTCGGCTTGCCAGCCAGATCGACATCGTACCCACCGTGCTCGACCTGCTCGGCCTGCCCGAGCACACGCGCTTCATGGGCCGCAGTGTGCTGCACGCCTATCCCGATGCGGGGCGCGCCTTCATCGCCACCTATCAGAAGCTGGGCTACCTGACGCCCGACCAATTGGTCATCTTGAGCCCAGGCCACAAGGTCGAGGACTGGCGCCTGGATGCGCGCCAGGTCATCACGACGCCGGTGCGTCAGCCGGATGCGCTGGTGGCGCGCGCGATCGACTCCTACCAGGAAACGGCCCGCCGCGCGCGCGACGGCCTGCTGCAGCACGTCAAGCTGCCGGGCGACTTAAGGATGCCCTAAGCTTGCTTCGCTAAGGTGGCCACATCGCATCCTGCAAGGAGATCACCATGCCGCACACCCCGACACAAATCCGCCGCGTCTACGATCCGCTACTGCGCGCCCTGCACTGGGCCATCGCGCTCTCGGTCGTCGCGCTCATCGCCAGCAGCCAGCTGGCCGAAGTATTCGAGGACGGCCCGTGGGAAACCACGATCTGGAACCTGCACATCCTTGCCGGCTATGGCCTCGCCGCCGCCCTGCTGGCGCGTCTGCTGTGGGGGCTGGTCGGCCCTGCCAGCGCGCGCTGGCAGGATTTGTGGCATCCCGCCACCTGGATAAGCAGCCTGAAAACCCTGCGCCTGCCGAGCGCGCATCGCGTCGGCCACGACCCCATCGCCAGCCTCGCCTACCTGTTCGCCTACGGCGTGATGGCCTTGATGGTCGTCAGCGGCCTCGCGCTTGCCGCGAGCGAATTCAACACCGGTCCGTTCGCCGCCTGGCTGGGCAATGCCGGCTGGGTGGAGGACGTGATGGAAGACCCGCACGAGTTCGGCTTTGCCCTGATGCTGGGCTTCGTCGGCCTGCACATGGCGGCGCTGGTGTTCCACCAGCTGCGAGGCGAACGCGTGGCGCAGAGCATGGTCACCGGCAAGCAGTACCTCGATGCCAAGCCGGGCGTGCAGCATGATTAAGCGCATCGCATGGATAGGCGTGGCGCTGCTTTCGTCCCACGCAATGGCCGACACCCCCGCAGACTTCATGGCGCGCTATGCGCAACAAGCCGGTGTGGCGGTCAGCGCCCTGTCGCCCACACGCGGCGAAGCGCTGTATCGCGGCGAGCATCCCGGACGGGAGGGCAAGCCCGTCAGCTGCACCAGCTGCCATACCGCCAACCCGAAAGGGACAGGGAAAACCCGCGTCGGCAAACCCATCGAACCGCTGGCGCCGGCCGCCAACCCCCAACGTTTCACCGATGCGGCCCAGGTCGAAAAATGGTTCCGCCGCAACTGCACGGACGTGCTGCAGCGCGAATGCACACCGCAGGAGAAAGGCGATTTCATCGCTTGGCTCCAGCAACTCAAATAAGGAGCGAAGCATGAACTACGTATTGCGCGGAATCGGCGTGCTGGCGGCAGTCGGCAGTTTCAGCCTGCTGGCGTTCACGCTGCCGTCGGGGGGCGAGGCGCGCGGCGACAGCGGCGGCGACGACCGGATGCCCCGCCTCACGCACACCGCCTGGCAGCAGGAATGTGCCAGCTGCCATCTCGCCTATTCGCCCGCGCTGTTGCCGAAAGCCTCGTGGCAGCGCGTGATGGGCGGACTCGACCGCCACTTCGGCGAAAACGCCAGCCTTGATCCGGTCACGCAGGCTGATATCCTGCGCTTTCTCGAAGCCAACGCCGCCGACAGCGGTACCAGCCGGATGGGCGACAAGGTGATGCAGCGCATGGACACGAACGCGGCGCCGCTGCGCATCACCGAAACCCGCTGGTTCGTGAAGAAGCACGACGAAGTGCCGCGCGCCACCTGGACGCGCAAGTCGGTGGGCTCCGCAGCCAACTGCGCGGCGTGCCACCGGCAGGCGGAACAGGGCATGTTCAACGAACACGACGTCAGAATTCCAAAATGAAAAAGCGCGATGCGTATCCTGCTGGTTGAAGATGACCGTCTGCTGGGCGACGGCCTCCAGGCCGGGCTGGCGCAGGCAGGCTTCGCGGTCGACTGGCTGCGCGACGGCGAGGCGGCAGTGGCCGCGCTGTCGACCGAAAGCTTTGCCGCCGTAGTGCTCGATCTGGGACTGCCGAAGCGCGACGGCCTGTCGGTGCTGCAATGGCTGCGCGGCCGCCACGACCCGACGCCGGTGCTCATCCTCACCGCGCGCGACCAGCTGGAAGACAAGGTGCGCGGACTCGATCTCGGCGCCGACGACTACGTGCTGAAACCCTTCGACCTCGACGAGATCACCGCCCGCCTGCGCGCGCTGGTACGCCGCGCGCACGGCCGGCCGGAACCTTTGCTGACGCTGGGCGAGATCGAACTCAACCCGGCGGCACGCACGGTGACGCGTGCCGGCGTAGCCGTCGAGCTGACGCCACGCGAATTCGATCTGCTGCATCTGTTGCTGCAAAACGCCGAGCGCGTGCTGACCCGACGCACGCTGGAAGAACAGCTCTACAGCTGGAACGACGCGGTCGACAGCAACGCGCTCGAAGTCCACATCCATCATCTGCGCAGGAAGCTCGGCAACGCGCTGATCCGCACCGTGCGCGGCGTCGGCTACAGGGCATCGGCGGCGCCCCCCGCATGAGCGAAACGCACACCTACTCGCTGCGACGCCGGCTGGTGTGGCTGCTCACCAGTGCCGTGGCGGCGATCTGGCTGCTGTCCGTGGCGGTGGTGTATCAGCGCGCCCATCACGAGGCGGACGAGCTGCTCGACAACCAGCTGACGCAGGTAGGCGAAACGCTGCTGGCGATCGTGGCCGGCGGCGAGGTTGAAGACTTCATCGAGGAACTGCAGGAGCATGCCCACCGCGATCCGGTACCGATCGCGTTCGAGGTATCGCGCAGCAAAAAAGGGGTGAGCCGACGCCTGGTGACCTCGCCGGGTCACGCCGGATTCGAAACGACGGTGGCGACCGGCTTCAGCGAGCACCTGCACCAGGGGCAACGCTGGCGTTTCTATGCGACGCAGGATGAGGATGCGGAATACCGCGTGGTGGTCGGCCAGTCCCACGCCGCGCGCGAGCGGCTGGCACGCGAAATCGGACTGTCGCTGCTGCTGCCAGCCATGCTGGCGCTGCCGCTGATGGCGCTGGCGGTATGGTGGGTGGTCGGCCGCGCGCTGCGGCCGGTGGACGCGGTGGCGCGGCAGGTCGGCGCGCTCGACGCGCAGGCGCTGGCCCCGCTCGATGATGCGGACCGGCTGCCGAACGAGATCGCCCCCTTGCGCACGGCGCTCAATGCGCTGATTCGTCGCGTCAGGGACGCCTTCGACAACGAGCGCCGTTTCACCGCGGATGCCTCGCACGAACTGCGCACGCCGCTGGCGGCCTTGAAAGTGCAGGCGCAGGTCGCGCTGCGCGCGCAGGCGGACGACAGCCGACAGCACGCGCTGGCGCAGGTGATCGCCGGCGTCGACCGCATGACGCATCTGGTCGAGCAGTTGCTCACGCTGGCGCGTGTCGATCCGGCACGCCAGGACATTGCTCCGCAGCCGTTCGATCCGGCCGCGCTGATCGCGGAAGTCTGTGAAGAATTGCTGCCGCAGGCGCAACGGCAGGGGCAGTCGCTGACGGTCGACGCCGCGGCGGGATGCACAATTGCCATCCTCCCTGCCTGGCTGCAGATTGCGCTCAGAAACCTGGTCGACAATGCCCTGCGCTACGCGGGTGATGGCGCGCGCATCGAAGTGCGCCTGGCCCCTGCAGGACGAGGCTGCACGCTCAGCGTGGCGGATGACGGTCCCGGCGTGGCGCGCGAACTGCGCGAGCGACTGACCGCGCGTTTCGTGCGCGGCGAAACGGATGCCGAAGGCTGCGGCTTGGGGCTTTCCATCGCCGCCCGGGTCGCGACGCTGTCGCATGCGCGGTTGGAGCTTGGAGACGGCCTGCCGCGCGCGGACGGCGGCCGCGGATTCACGGCCACGCTGCACTTCAGCAATGCACCCGGACAAGCCTGAAGCGAGCTTGCCGGCTTGATACGCAAGCGCTCAGTAAGCTTTCCCGCCTGACCCCATACCCTTTCCACCTCCGGGTCCCATGCCGCCGCCCGGTCCCATGCCGGCAGGCGGCATGTCGGGCAGGGTCTTGCCCTGCGCCTTGGCGCGCGCCTGCATCTGCTTGTGGTGCTCGAGCCGGATCTGCTCGCGCTCCTGATCGGTTTTGGCGTTGCGCATGCGGGTTTGATGCTCGTTCCGCTCCTGCGGCGTCATCAGTTCGTACCCGTAGATCTGCTCGCGCTCCTGTGCCTGGACCTGCTGCGTGCTCTGTTCGCGGGCCGGCGCCGGATCGGCGGCCCACGCCGGAGCGACGAGCGCCGCACCGACGAGCACAGTCAAAAATTCGTGGCGTTGCATGGTGGTCTCCTCGACTGACTGCGGAAACGCTGCGGGCCCGCGAGAGGGCCCGCAGCATTCCATCAATGTAGTACAGGAAATCCCCATGCAAAGCCGGCCTTCATCCGGCCGGCGCAGATCCGGCTATGGCGCCGGCCGGATCGCCGTCACGGTGAAGGTGCCGTCGACCGACTCGGCGTGGAATTTCACCGTGTCGCCGACCTTGAGGCCGTTCATCAACTCGGGCGGCTGCACCCGGAACACCATGGTCATAGGCGGCATGTCGAGGTTAACGATGGGGCCGTGACGCAGGGTGATCTTGGCGTTGGCCACGTCGAGCTTGCGCACCGTGCCGTCGGTCTGCGGAACGGGCTGGGCGTATAGCGGCGCGGCGATGGCGAGGCTGGCGAAAAACATGATCAGCGATTTCATTGTGCGGCTCCTTGTTTGGGGGTGACGGTGAGCGTGCCGCGCATGCCGGCTTCGTAGTGCCCGGCGATCAGGCAGGCGAACTCGAAGCTGCCGGCGCGGTTGAAGGTCCAGACGATTTCGCCAGTCTTGCCGGGGTCGACGTGGACCATGTAGGGCTCGTCGTGTTCCATGTTGGGAAACTTGGCCATCATCGCGGCGTGCTTCACCAACTCATCGGGTGTACCGATCACCATTTCGTGCAGCATGCGGCCCTTGTTGCGGACGACGAAGCGAATGGTCTCGCCTTCCTTGACGGTCAGCCTGTCGGGGGTGAAGCGCATGTTGTCGGTCATGTCGATCGTGACCGTGCGCTTGGCCTCGCTGGCCTTGCCTGCGATGCCCCAAGCGGTCTGTTCGAATACGACGTCACCGGCCGGGGCGTGCTTCTTCTCGCCATGGGCATGGACCGGCAGGGTGGCCAGCGAGGCGGCGCAGAGCGCGGCCAGCAGCAGGGTGGATTTCATGACGGGTCCTTTCATTGCATTCAATGACCGGCATGGCCGGTGGGTTTGCGTACGGTGACTTCAATATCGCCCGGGGTGCCTTGGGGCGAGGCGGCTTGCGGCGCCCGCACCGGCGCGGGTGGCGCCTCCTTCAGCTCGTAGGCGACGGTGCCGGGCGGATGCTTGTACCAGCCGGGGTCGGAGTAGTCGCCGCGCTTCTGCTCGCGGCGCACCTTCATCACGGTGAACATGCCGCCCATCTCCAACGGGCCGAACTGGCCCTGGCCCATCATCATCGGCAGCGTGTTGTCGGGCAGCGGCATTTCCATCTCGGCCATGTCGGCCATGCCGCGCTCGCCCATCACCATGTAGTCGGGGATCAGCTTGGTGATCTTGCCGGCCAGCCCGGTGTGGTCGACCCCGATCATGGTCGGCACGTCGTGGCCCATCGCGTTCATCACGTGGTGACTCTTATGGCAGTGGAAGGCCCAGTCACCTTCCTCGTCGGCAAGGAATTCGATCTGCCGCATCTGCCCCACCGCGATATCGGTGGTGACTTCCATCCAGCGCGAGCCCTTGGGCGTCGGCCCGCCGTCGGTGCCGGTCACCTCGAACTCCACCCCGTGCAGATGGATGGGATGGTTGGTCATGGTGAGGTTGCCGATGCGGATGCGCACACGGTCGTTGAGTCGCACATTGAGCGTGTCGATGCCCGGGAAGGCGCGGCTGTTCCAGGTCCACAGGTTGAAGTCGAGCATGGTGTTGACCTTGGGCGTATAGCTGCCGGGATCGATGTCGTAGGCGTTCAGGAGGAAACAGAAATCGCGGTCGACCGGATCGATCAGCGGATGCTTGCCTTTCGGATGGGTGATCCAGAAGCCCATCATGCCCATCGCCATTTGCGTCATCTCGTCGGCGTGCGGGTGGTACATGAAGGTGCCGGGGCGGCGCGCGACGAACTCATAGACGAAGGTCTTGCCCGCTGGAATCTGCGGCTGGGTGAGGCCACCGACGCCGTCCATGCCGTTGGGCAGGCGCTGGCCGTGCCAGTGGATGCTGGTGTGCTCGGGCAGGCGGTTGGTGACGAAGATGCGCACGCGATCGCCCTCGACCACTTCGATGGTCGGGCCGGGGCTCTGACCGTTGTAGCCCCACAGGTGCGCCTTCATGCCGGGGGCGATTTCGCGCACCACCGGCTCGGCGACCAGATGGAATTCCTTCACGCCATTATTCATGCGCCAGGGCAAGGTCCAGCCGTTCAGTGTCACCACCGGGTTGTAGGGGCGGCCGTTGGGCGGGACCAGCGGCGGCTGGGTCGCGGGGCTGTCGGTGCTGACGATCTCGGGCAGGCGCGCCATCGCCACCGTGCTTACGCTCGCCGCGGCCGTTGCGCCCGCCAGCTTGAAAAAATCACGTCTCGAAGTCATGGGAAATCCTTTCAGTGGCCGCCGCCCGCATCGGCGGGGGCGGAAGAAACATTGGCGATGGCCATCTTGCCGGGGGTGCCGACCAGCGCCATCGCCAGGTCGGCGTCGGCGAGCCAGAAGTCACGCTGCGCCTCGATGGCGGCGTTGACCGAAGCAATCTGCGAACGTGCATCGGCCAGCAGTTCGAACACACCGATCAGCATGCCGTTGTAGCGCAGCACGTTTTCTTCCGAAATGCGCTGCTTCAGCGGCACCACCTCGTCGCGCAAATGGCGCGCGATGGCGTACTGGCTCTGCTGCAGGGCATAGGCCTCGCGCACTTCTGAACGCGCGTTGACCGCGGCTTCGCGGGCCTGCTCCAGCGCCTGCCGATAGCGCGCCTCGGCCGCCACCACGCGGCTCTGCCCGAAATCGAAAATCGGCAGTTCGAAGCTGATTTCATAGCCGCGCTGCTGCGGTTCCTCGTTCGAACCGTTGTTGACGATGCCGAGTTCCAGCACGTTGATGAAGCGGGTGCTGCGCGTAAGGTCGAGATTCTTCGCCAATACCTCGGCCTGCTGTTTCACGACCTGCAGATCGATGCGTGAATCCATCGCTTTCTGTTCGACATCCGGCAGCGTCGCCAGCGTCGCCGGCAAATCGGGCAGCCGATCCGGCAGCTTGAGCCGGTTGCCATGCGGCAGGCCCATCAGGCGCACCAACCGCTCGCGCGACGCCAGCTTCGCCTGTTCGGCACGCGCCACTGCCAAAGCTGCATCAGCGTAGAACGACTGCTCGCGCGCCTGCTTCAACTTGCTCCAGTTGCCGACCTGCGCCATGCGGCGCGCCAACTCGGCCCCGGCCTCGGCCGCCTCCATCGCCTGTTGCTGATAGGCCGCGGTCTGCCCGGCCGCCACCGCGGCGACCCAGGCCTTGCGCGTCTCGGCCGCCAGCCGCAGCACGTCGAGCACCAGCGCGCGCCGGGTCTGCTCGAACAGGCGCTGCTCGATGTCGGCGCGCATTGGCATCGTCAGCAAGGCCGCCAGATTGAAGTGCAGGCTGCGCTCCCACTCCACTTCGGTGCCCTGAGTCATTCGACCGATCGAAAAACCCGGGTTGGGCAGGCGCTGCGCCGCCACCCAGTCGGCCTCGGCAATGCCCAGGGTATTGAACGCCGCCTGCAGACCGGGGTTGTTCAGGAGCGCAATCTGCACCGCATCGTCAGCCGACAGCGGTTGCGCCAGCAGCGCGTCGACCCGCGCCTGCGACGCGCTGCGGCCGGCCTCGTCGCGCGACCAGGCTACGTCTTTCTGCAGTTGCGACTGGGTGGCGGACTGGATCGCGCCAAACCCGCCGTCTTCGGAAAAGCTCGCGCAGCCGCCGAGCAAGGCGGCGGACAGCACGGCGAGCACGAGCGTGCGGGGGGTAAAGGGATAGGTGTTCATGGCGTCTCCTCAATGGCCGTGGTGGCCATGATGGCCCTGCGCATCCTGACCGGCGCCGCCTTCCGGCTGCGACTCGCGCAGGTAGGTGCGCCAGCCGCCGACTTCGTCGACGCGCTGGTTGGCCGCGCGCCAGTCCTGCAGCGGCTCGTCGCGCCAGGATTGATAGTTTTTGAAGGGGGCGACCGTCGGCGTGGCCGCCGTCGCACCTTCCGCAGCCCGGGTCGCAGGTGCCCACAGCACCACGGCGCACGCCAGCGTGGCCGTCACCCCGGCAAGGGGACGCAAAATCAGTTTCAGCATGATGAACCTCGCAAAACACACGGCGATGCCGCGGTCTAAACCAGTAGGCGCGCCGTCAAACGGCGCGGGATTCAGGCGAGGGTGGGTCGGGGGGGCCGCTCGGGCCCTTCGGGGACAAAGCCGCTCAAGCGTGCGGCAGGGTGGGAGGCAAAGCGTTCGCCAAGCGAAATGAGCGACGGGACGTGGGCTGCCGGGATCGGCAGCGCCGTCGCCAGCGCACAGGCGGTGCAATGCTTGCAATTATGGGAATTGGAAGGCGACGGTTCGGATTCGTGACAGCCCGCCATCGCCTCGTCGGCCAAGGCCATCTGCGCCGTCGCAGCCTGATGCGGCAAGGCGCAGGCCATCATGGCGGCCGACGCAAAGGTCTGCAGCGGCAGGGCCAGCATCAACAGCATCAGCAGGAATCGGTGGGCTTGAGTACGCACGCAGGCAGTGTAATCAAAAACAAGAGGCTGTCCAACAGACCGGGGACGGGACATTCGGGTTCCCTGACCGGTCACAATGCACTACGAGCGCCGCTTGCGCGGCTCGTAGTGCACCACGGCGCGCATGATCTCGGAATAGGGGAACTCGGCACTGCCGCCGAAGCGTTCATTGCCTTGCAATACGGTGTTCGCAACGTCGGTGGTTTCATCGCCCGCCTCGTTCAGCGTTTCAGCCAGTCCGCGCACTCCACCGCACTGGGCGCGGATTTCCTTGCCGAACGGCCAGGGCGCATCGGGATTGATCTTCAGCGCGAACTGCGCATTTTCGTGCAGCGCCTGGTAGAACGACTGGCAGTGCTCACGCACCGCCGGGTCGCCGCAGGCGATCGCCTCGCGCTCGGCCAGATTGAGCTTGCGCGAGCGGCCACAACTGACACAACGCGACAGCAGGGCCCGCTCGAACGGACAGCTGTATTCGATGTAGGCCTTGCGTGCCAGTTTGTAAGCGTCTTCGTTGTACTCAGCCATCGGCCACCCTCAATAATCTACTGCGCGGTCGTGATCCGAACGCGTCCGATGCTCGGAATCCTCATGTACATCCAGTACATTCCGGTTCCTGCGCTTCGGGCGCGTCCGGCTGAGCGTGGTTGTTGCCGCTTTAGCAGCTTTACAACCCACGGCCTGCCCCCTGCGGGTTGACGCCCTGCTCGCTACGATTCTTGAGGGCGTCCTTCAACCCTATTCAAGCCAACACTCGATTTACCAGTCGTCGCCGGAGAGGGTCTTTTCCAGTTCGCGCTCGGCAGTGAGCGTTTCCTGGGCAGCGATTTCATCCTCGGCGAAGATCATCTTGTACTTGTCGCCGGTCTTGGGGTCGAGCGTCTTGCGCAGTTGGTTGGTGTGCGCCTTGGCCTCCTTGAAGGTGGCCCACTCGCCCTGCTTTTCCAGCACTTTGAACATTCCCATCCGGAAAACGTAGTAAGGCATGGTCGCTCCTCAGCTTAATTTGCCGTGGCAGTGCTTGTATTTCTTGCCCGAGCCGCACGGGCAGGGATCGTTGCGCCCGACCTTGGGGTAGGCGTCCGCCGGCGTGGCCTTGACGGCTTCGGCCTCGGCAAAGTCTTTCCCCTCGTCGTAGCCCGCATGCTGGTATTCGATGTGGGACGGCTCTCCGTGCAGTTCGACCGCCTGCACATCCTCGGGCGCGCGGATCTGCACCGTGGAGGTGATCTGCGTCACCTCGGCCTTGATCGCGGCGAGCATGGCGGAGAACAGTTCGAAGGCCTCGCGCTTGTATTCCTGCTTGGGCTGCTTCTGCGCGTAGCCGCGCAGGTGGATGCCCTGGCGCAGGTGGTCCAGCGCCGACAGGTGCTCGCGCCAGTGGGTGTCGAGGCTTTGCAGCATTACCGCGCGTTCGAACTGGCGCAGGCCGTCGGCGCCGACCGCCGCTTCCTTCTCCTGGTAGGCTGCATCGGCAGCTTCCATGATGCGCTTGCGCAGGCCTTCCTCGTTCAGTGTCTTGTCCTCGTCCAGCCACTGCTGCAGCGGCAGGTCGAGGTTGAACTGGCCGGCCAACAGTTTTTCCAGGCCGGCCACGTCCCACTGCTCGTCCATGCTGCCGGGGACGATGTGCAGGTTGATCGCGTCGTTCAGCACATCGTCGCGCATGGCGCGAATGGTGTCGCCGATGTCCGCGCTCGACAGCAGTTCGTTGCGCTGCTCGTAGATCACCTTGCGCTGGTCGTTCGAGACGTCGTCGTATTCGAGCAGCTGCTTGCGGATGTCGAAGTTGCGCTGCTCGACCTTGCGCTGCGCGTTCTCGATCGCGCGCGACACCCACGGATGCTCGATTGCCTCGCCCTCGGGCATCTTCAGGCGGTCCATGATGGCGGCGACGCGGTCGGACGCGAAGATGCGCAGCAGCGGGTCTTCCAGCGACAGGAAGAAACGGCTGGAACCCGGGTCGCCCTGGCGTCCGGAACGGCCGCGCAGCTGGTTGTCGACGCGCCGCGATTCGTGGCGTTCGGTGCCGATGATGTGCAGGCCGCCGGCCGCCAGCACGGCATCGTGGTGCACCTGCCAATCGGCCTTGAGCGCAGCGGTCTGGCTGGCTTTCTCGCCGTCGGACAGCGCCTCGTTCTGCTGGATGGCATCGAGCTCCTTCTGGATGCTGCCGCCCAGCACGATGTCGGTGCCGCGGCCCGCCATGTTGGTGGCGATGGTGATGCCGCCCGTCATGCCCGCCTGCGCGATCACTTCGGCTTCGCGCTCGTGCTGCTTGGCGTTAAGCACGTTGTGCGGCAACCCGGCCTTTTTCAGCTCGGCGGAGAGTTGTTCGTTGGCCTCGATCGAAGTGGTGCCCACCAGCACCGGCTGGCCGCGTTCGTGGCAAGAGCGGATTTCGTTGATCACCGCCTGGTCGCGCTCGCGCGCGGTGCGGTAGACCTGGTCGTGCTCGTCCTTGCGGATCATCGGGCGATGCGTGGGAACGACAACGGTTTCCAGCCCGTAGATGCTCTGGAATTCGAAGGCTTCGGTGTCCGCGGTGCCGGTCATGCCGGACAGCTTTTCGTACATGCGGAAGTAGTTCTGGAAGGTGATCGACGCCAGCGTCTGGTTTTCCTTCTGGACCGCCACGCCTTCCTTCGCCTCGACCGCCTGATGCAGGCCTTCCGACCAGCGGCGCCCGCTCATCAGGCGGCCGGTGAATTCGTCGACGATGATGACTTCGTCGTTCTGCACCACGTAGTGCTGGTCCTTGAAGAACAGCGCATGCGCGCGCAACGCGGCGTACACGTGGTGCATCAGCATGATGTTGGACGCGTCGTAGAGGCTGCCGCCGGGCTGCAGCAGGCCCATTTCGGTGAGGATTTCCTCGACCTTTTCGTGCCCGCTCTCGGACAGCAGCACCTGGCGCGACTTCTCGTCGACCGAGTAGTCGCCCTCGGATTCCTCGTCCTTCTGTCGCGTCAGGCGCGGCGGCACCAGGTTGACCTGCTGGTACAGCGCGGTGTTTTCTTCAGACTGGCCGGAAATGATCAGCGGGGTGCGCGCCTCGTCGATCAGGATCGAGTCGACTTCGTCGATGATGCCGAAGGCCAGCGGGCGCTGCACTTTCTCGCCCAACTGGTAGACCATGTTGTCGCGCAGGTAGTCGAAGCCGTATTCGTTGTTGGTGCCGTAGGTGATGTCGGCGGCATAGGCAGCCTGCTTTTCATGGTGCGGCATCTGCGACCGGTTGACGCCGGTGGTCAGACCGAGAAAACCGTACAGCCGTCCCATCCACTCGGCGTCGCGGCTGGCGAGGTAATCGTTCACCGTCACCACGTGCACGCCCTTGCCGGTCAGCCCGTTCAGATACGCGGGCAGCGTCGCCATCAGCGTCTTGCCTTCGCCGGTGCGCATCTCGGCGATCTTGCCGTTGTGCAGCACCATGCCGCCGACCATCTGCACATCGAAGTGGCGCATGCCGAGCACCCGGCGCGAGGCCTCGCGCACCACGGCGAAGGCTTCCGGCAGCAGCTTGTCGAGCGTCTCGCCCTGCTCCAGCCGCGCCTTGAACTCGGCGGTCTTGCCGGCTAGATCGGCGTCGGACAATTTTTCCATCTCCGGTTCCAGCGCGTTGATCGCCTTGACCTTTTGCAGGTATTGTTTGACCAGTCGCTCGTTGCGGCTGCCGAAGACTTTTTTGAACAGGGATTGCAGCATGGGGAATCCGAAATATGCCCGCAGAACGCGGTAAACCGTTGGATTTTAACATAGCGCCTCAGGCTTGCCGTGACGCGCTGAAGACAGCGCCACGGGCTTTGCGTGGCGCCGCCCTGTCACGCCCATGAGCAGTTCGAGCCTCGCCGACCTGCTGGCCAGCCGGTTGCCGAACGGCCTCGCTGTGCGCGCCCGCGCCCTGCTTAACACGCAGGCGGCGCTGGAGCGCGCCTTGCCCGCCGCGCTGGCCGGCCATGTGCGGGTCATGCTGCTGGAAAACGCCGTGCTGAGCCTCGCCTGCGACAGCGGCGCCGTCGCCAGCCGCCTGCGCCAGCAGACCGCCGCGCTATTGGAAGCCCTCGATCAGCACGGCGTCAAAGCCAGCTCCGTGCGCATCAGCGTCAATCCCGAACTGCTGCCACGCTATGCCCACCCGGTCGAAAAGCCCGGTTTGCCGTCCTCCGCGCTGGCGGGCCTGGCGCACCTCAACGCGGAAATCGAGGACGGACCGCTGAAAGACGCGCTGGACCAGCTGCTTCGCCACCACCGCAAGCCCTGAGCCGAATCCCCCCACGATTTCGTGGGCAAACGGAGTACGCCGGGGCATACTGCCCGCTTTTCGACGGCGCTCCGCCCGTTTTATCCTTCCCCGACCATGCGCGCCACGCACGCCCTCTTTAAACGCGAACGGCTGATCCTGGTGTTGAGCGTGCTGCTCATCACGGGCTTCTTCGCCACCACGCTAAGCAGTTACTACGTTTCGAAACGCGCCATCGTGAACGCCATCGTCGCCCAGGAACTGCCGCTGACGTCGAGCAACATCTATTCGGAAATCCAGAAGGATCTGGTGCGGCCCGTGCTGATCGCGTCGACCATGGCGCACGACACCTTCGTTCGCGAATGGGTGATCGCAGGCGAGCAGAACCCCGATGCGATGGCCCGCTACCTGCGGGAAATCAAGACGCGCTACGGCGCATTCAGCAGCTTTTTCGTCTCCGAACGCAGCGGCCGCTACTACACCGGCGACGGCATCCTGAAACAGATCTCCCCCACCGAACCGCGTGATGCCTGGTACTACCGCGTGCGCACGCTGCAGGACCCCTACGAAATCAACGTCGACCTCGATCTCGCCAACCAGGACGCGATGACGATCTTCATCAACTACCGGGTGTTCGACTTCGATGGAAACTTTCTCGGCGCCACCGGCGTCGGACTTACCGTCGACGCCGTGCGTGATCTGATCGAGGATTACCAGAAACGCTACCAGCGCACGCTCTATTTCGTCGACGCCGAGGGCAGGATCGTCCTGTTCGGCAACCAGTCTGGGCGCACGGAGACAGACCTGCGCGCCACAGAAGGGCTGCGCGACATCATCGAGCACATTCTGCGCGAGCGCTCCGGCGCCTATCAGTTCAGGACCAACGGCAACGAATACCGGCTCAATGTGAGCTACATCCCTGAGCTCAAGTGGCTGCTTTTCGTGGAAAAAGACGAAGACAGCGCCCTCGCCGAGGTCCGCCAGACGCTCTACATCAACCTGGCGGTCTGCCTCGCCATCACTCTGCTGGTGCTGGGGCTGACCCATCTCGCGCTGGCGCGCTACCAGCACCGCCTGCAGAAAATGGCCACAATCGACAAGCTCACCGGGCTGCTCAACCGCCAAGCCTTCAGCATTCTCATCGACAAGACCCTTGCCGACTACCGCCGCTACCCACGACCGATTTCGGTGCTGATGGTCGATGTCGACCACTTCAAATCGATTAACGACCAGTACGGCCATGCCGTCGGCGACCAGGTCCTGAGCCAGCTTGCGCTGCAGCTCCGCAAGGATCTGCGGGCCGCCGACTTTGCGGTGCGCTGGGGTGGGGAAGAATTCCTGATCGTATTGAACGGCTGCGCGCTCGATCAGGCCACGAAGATCGCTGAAAAGCTGCGGCAGAACATCGAACAGGCCAGCTTCAAGGCCAACGGACAGCCGGTCCCGGTCACCCTCAGCATCGGTATCAGCCAGTACGCCGGAGAAGAATTCTGCGAAGCGGCGATCCATCGGGCCGACACGGCCCTTTACGCGGCCAAGCGCGGCGGCCGCAACCGCGTCTGCGTGGAGGCGGCGCCCTAGCAGCCAGGCGGATTTGCAGCCGATTTACTTCAAGTGCGACAGGCTGCTAGCCGCCCCACGCTGCGCCTTCAACGCGGGTCGCGCGGATCGCGCTCACGCCCCCGATAAGTCTGGCTGGCGGGCTGACCCGGCAACGGCCGTTCCCGCGCGTCCTCCCGCACTTCGCCGCGTTGCGGCGTGGCTGGGGTGCGCGCAGGCGTCTGCGCAGCCGGGGCCGTCGGACGGCCGCTCGGCGCTTTCACCGCAGGCTGCGCGGGTGCGGGCGCCGGCTTGACCTCCCTCGGCTCGACGGCTTGCGGACGCGTCGGGGCCGGAGTCGGGGTGCGCACCGCTGGCACTTCGCGCGCAGGGGTCGGCGTACGCGGGGCGGCTACTGCGGGTGCCGCCTGTTTCCGGCTCTCGCCATAGCTTGGTAACGGTGGCGGCGGCGTCCGTTCGGGACCGGCTTCGGCACCAAAAGGCGGCCGTTGCGGGGCACGCCGGTCGTCGACCCGTTGCGCGGGCGGCACCACATAGCGCGTTTCGGGCACCGCCGGGGTGCGGGTCGGGGCAGTCGCCGCCTTGGGCACGCTGGTCGCCGGCGCGCGCGGGGTTCGGGTCGACACCACCGGACGCGAAATGATCTCGCGGGGCGGCTGGATGCCCTTGGGCGCGCCGCCCGTCAGACTCGTGGAGGTGGGCTTGACCGGCAACTCGCTGCGCACCGGCGCAAAGTCGGTGGGGCGGTAACGGGTTTCCACCGTGGCCTGCACCCGTTCGCGGCCGAACTTGTCGATCGGCACGGTGAGCATGGCGCGCGGCACGCTGGCATTGGTGTAACGGATGTCCGTCACATTGATGATCGTGGTCTGCTGGATCACCACGTTGTTGACGATGCGCGGTCCGCCCCAGCCGCCCCAGTACGGATGCCAGCGGCGGGCGGGCGGGCCCCACCACGGCAGCACCGGCTCGCCCCAGGACAGCGCCACCCACCACAGCCCCGGCAGGCCGATGCTGAGCCGCACCGACACATCGCCGTCGCGGATCATGAACGCCACCAGCGCGGGCGAATACACCGGACGCCGCACTACCGGCCCCGGCGCCCAAGCCCAGTAGCCGTTGATGTAGATCCAGCGGCCGTAGTGGAAAGGCGCCCAGCCCCACGGCGCAGCGTCCACCCAGGTCCAGGTGTAATAGGGATCCCACACCCAGTAGCCGGTGCTGTAGGGCACCCATCCGACGCTCACACCATAGGGAATCCACACCGCGCCATAGCTCGGCACCACCCGCCAGTGGCCGTAGTGGTCGAGTTCTTCCGCGCCATAGATCCCGGGCGGCAAATAGCGTGCGCTGATTGATTCGCCGAGACGGTCGCTGCGCGCGTCGTTCCAGCGATCCCACGCATCAGGCTCCGGCGCGGCATAGGTGGCCACCCTGACCGGATTACCCGCGCTCACCACCACCTCTTCGGAGGGATAAATGCTCAGCGAGCGCCCGTCGGCCGTGATCACCGTGGCCTCGCCGCCGCGGCGGGTGATGAAGTGGGTGTCGCGGCTGTTCACTTCGACCCGGTAGGTGCCGGGATGCTCGATGACAAAGACCGCATTCGGCGTGCTGACCTCCACCATCTCACCTATCGCCACGCTGCGCAGGTCGAACGAAACCCGCCCTTGGGTCAGCTTGAACTGGATGCGCTGCGCTTCGTGCTGCACCAGCGACAGTTGGGTCTGGGCGTCGGCACGAACAAAGCTGCGGCTGCCGAACTGCACTTCGAAATTAGCATCGTTGCCGGTATAGAAGGCATCGCCCTCCGCCAGGGCCAGGTTGATCTGGGCACGCGCCCAGTCGTCGGCACCCGTGCGCCAGTAAGAGACTTCGCCGTCGAGGTAGCTCAGACGGGGCGGTGTCGGCGCCCAGGCCTCTTCGTCCGCCGTCTGGGCCCACGCAGCGGACAAGGCGAGCAGGAATAAAACGGGGATCAACCCGATGCGTCTCAGGGTATTCATAGCGCCTTCCTCAATACGGAGCGTCGAAAGCAAGACCGGTTGGCTTGGCTTACGTCTCTTTATAGCGCTTAAGGCAAACCCCCGCAGGAAACAGCGGCTGGTTTTGCAAGACGGACCGGACGGGAAAACGACCCCGTCAGCCCAGCGTGCCGGCTCAGGAGGGGCTCGACCGGCGCAGGACGACCAGGGCGATACCGCCAAGGACGGCGATCGAGGCGAACGCCAGTCGCCAGGTCAGCGGCTCGTCGAGCAGCAGCGCGCCGCCTGCCGCCGCGAACAGCGGCACGCTCAGCTGTACCGTGGCAGCCGTGGTGGCGACCAGGCCGCGCAAGGCGGCGTACCACACGGCATAGCCGACGCCGGAAGCCAGGGCGCCCGAAAGCACAGCGTAGCCGGCCCCTGCGGCATCGACCTGCAGCCACGGCAGCGCGGCGGCAGTCAGACCAAGCCCCAACGGCACGGTGCGCAGGAAATTGCCGGCAGTCGCGCCGAGCGGATCGGTCACGCCGCGCCCGCGCAGCGAATACACGCCCCAGGCCATGCCGGCTGCCAGCATCAGCACGGAGCCGCCCAGCGGCGGCGCCGACAGCCCCGGCAGCATCAGGTAGCCCAGCCCGCCCAAGGCCAGCAGCAGCCCGGTGCCCTGCCAGCGATTCAAACGCTCGCCCGCCCGCAGGCCGGCAAGGATCATCGTCGCCTGCACCGCGCCGAACAGCAGCAGGGCGCCGACGCCCGTCGGCAATGACACATAGGCCAGGGAAAATGCCGCCGCGTAGACAAATAGCGCCACGGCGGACGGCCAGTTGCCGCCGGTCTTATGTCCGCTGCGGCGCCACGCAAGCAGCAGCCACAATGCCAGCGCACCGGACAGCAGGCGGATAGCCGTGAAGCTGGCAGCATCGATGGTGCTGCGCTCGAAGGCGAGGCGACAGAGGATGGAATTGGCCGCGAACGCGATCAGGGCGATCAGCGTCAGCAGCAATACGCGGGCGCGAGGCATGGCAGGCACTGAGGCTTCCGGGAGGGCGTCGTCAGGCCTGCCCTTCCGGCTAGTCCGACGCGTCTCCCCTGATCACGCCCAGTTCCTCGTAGGCGCTGCCGCCTTGCGGTTGCAGCACCAGGAAATCGGCTGGCTTCATGAGTTCGAACGAGACCGCGCTGATGTTCGGTTCATGCGTCACCAGGATCAAATTGCCTGGGCCGGAATGCCCGCCGATGACGCGCGCCAGCGTCTGGTTTTGCGCGGCTGCCGCCTCGGGCCCGAGGACTTCCAGCAGGGAAAGATAGTCCGCCGGGCTGGCCGCGCCGAACGCGATGCGTGCGGTATCGGCCGTGCGGCAGAACGGGCTGTGGCGGACGTCTGCGATCGGGATATTGCGCTCCTGGAACAGCT
>Ga0208244_100541_pt1 | contig 34230 bp, 30 predicted proteins | sample SubbioCR12Aug_5A_FD_184828 | JGI IMG/M metagenome (GOLD analysis project Ga0208244, IMG submission 184828) | Serpentinite rock and fluid subsurface biosphere microbial communities from McLaughlin Reserve, California, USA - CR12Aug_5A (SPAdes) | ecosystem: Environmental > Terrestrial > Deep...
GATCGTTCGCGACGGCGCCGTGGTGTACGACGGAAGGATCGGCTCGCTGCGCCGGTTCAAGGAGGACGTTCGCGAGGTGACCGACGGGTTCGAGTGCGGCATCGGGTTGGAACGCTTCAGCGATGTAAAGGAAGGCGATTTGGTCGAGGCCTACGAGGTGCAGGAAGTACCAGCGTAGGCTCCGGCGGCGCAAGCCTGGAGGATGGACAGATCATCGTCGGCGTCGTCCGTGTTGAACTGAGTCTGCCGGGCGCGAGAGGGCTGAAGGACAAGCGCCGTGTGGTTTCAGGATTGATTGAACGGGCGCAGAACCGATTTCGGGTCTGCGCCGCCGAGGTTGATCACCAGGACACCTGGCGACGCGCGACCGTTGCGTTTGCCTGTCTTTCAACATCAACGAGTCACGCGCATGCCGTCCTGGCCAAGGTGGCCGATTTTGTCGAGCGCCAGGCGGATCTAGTCGTGATGGGGTTCCAGGTCGAAATTCGGTGATGGAGCAAACGACAATGGCTGGCACCCGCTCCCAACGGCTGGCCGAGGTGATTCGTGCCGAGGCCAGCGATATCATCCGGCAGGGCCTCAAGGATCCGCGCATCGGGTTTGTTTCCGTGACCGACGTGGTGGTCAGCGGGGATCTCCGTCACGCCAAGATCTTCGTAAGCGTGCTCGGTGACCAGGAGGCGAAGCAGCGGACCATGGCAGGGTTGAACCGGGCCACGGGGCATGTGCGCTCCCTGCTAAGCGCCCGGCTGGCTATGCGGTTCGTGCCGGAGATTCTCTTCCGTCTCGACGAGTCCATCGAGCGCGGGGCCCGCGTGTCGTCCCTGCTTCGGGGAGTAGATCAGGAGGGAACGCGTGGACCCTCGGGAGACCATAGCCAGGACGCTTAGGGCCGGCGGACAGGTACTGATCGTCTGTCACCTGGGTCCCGACGGTGACTGCCTGGGAGCCGGCCTGGCGCTGGCCGGCGCGCTGGAAAGGATCGGCGTAGACGCGACGGTCGCGTGCGAGGATGGCGTGCCCGGCTCTCTGGCGTTTCTACCCGGCGCAGGCAGGGTGGTTAGGGGCGTTCCAGACACCCTGGGTGTTCCCGTTGCGGTGGCGCTGGAGTGCAGCACCCTAGATCGTGCGGGAGGTCTGGCGCCGGCCCTGGAGCGCGCCGGAACGCTGATCGCCATAGACCATCACAGCGAGCGCCCCCAAGGCGCCCAGCTCATGTTCTGGGATCCGGACGCCGCGGCGGTCGGCGAGCTGGTCATGGATCTTGTCGCGCGCCTGGGGGTGGCCTTTGATCGCCCAATCGCCACCTGCCTGCTCGCGGCCCTTGTTACGGATACAGGTGCCTTCCGGTACGCCAACACAACGCCGCGCACGCTTCGGCTGGCCGCCGAGCTGATAGACTGGGGAGCCAATCTTGGGGAGGTTGTGCGCGCGGTGTACGAGGAGCAGCCCGCATCCGCGGTGCGGCTCCTGGGTCACGCCCTGGCTGCCAGCCTGCTACATGATGGCGGCGCGGTGGCAATGACCGTTGTAACGCCGGCGATGCTGGCCTCTGCCGGGGCCGGACCCGATGACCTTACGGGCATCGGCGCGGCGCTTCGGACGATCTCGGGCGTCCGGCTGGCCGTTGTGCTGGAAGACCGGGGGAGCACCGTTCGAGTTTCAATCCGAACCAGGGATGGAGTGCGCGCCGATCTCATGGCCCACTCGCTGGGAGGCGGAGGGCACGCCCGCGCCGCCGGAGCTGAGATGAGTTGCGGAATCGAGGAAGCGTTGGCACGCGTCCGCGAGGCCGCGTCGCGCGCGGTTCGTTTGGTGGGCGATGACGCGTAGGCCCTCGGCGCCGGACCCGGTTCACCTCTCGGGAGCGCTCAACGTGCTCAAGCCTCCTGGGATGACCTCGCACGACGTGGTTGACGTGCTGCGGCGGCTCACGGGAGTGCGCAAGATCGGGCATACCGGCACGCTCGACCCCGGCGCCTCAGGTGTGCTCGTGCTCTGCGTGGGCCGGGCAACGCGCATCGCCGAGTTCCTCTCAGACCAGCACAAGGGCTATCGCGCCGAGTTCACCTTTGGCGTCGAGACTGATTCCGGCGACGCCTACGGCGCGGTGGTGGGTGGGAGCGATGCCTCTGGTCTGACCGCCAGGGCGCTGGAGGAGGCCATCACGGAGTTCGTAGGCGTGATCCAGCAGGTGCCGCCCATGGTCTCCGCGGTGCGCAGGTCCGGACGCAGGCTCTACGAGCACGCCAGGCGCGGGGAGGTCGTGGAGGTCGCTCCGCGTGAGGTGACGGTCTTCGAAATCCGCCTGCTGGAGTTCACCCCCGGCCCCCGGGCCACCGCGCTGGTGCAGGTGGAGTGCTCCAAGGGAACCTATGTTCGAGCGCTGGCCGGCGATCTGGGCAGGCGGCTTGGCGTAGGCGGGCACGCCTCCTTCGTACTGCGCACGCGCGTCGGCCGCTTCTCCCTAGACTCCAGTCTCACGCTGGAGGAGCTTTCCGCGGTCGAGGATCTGGCGCGCCTTCTTGTGTCGCCGGATGAGGCCCTGAATCACCTCCCCGTGGTGGATCTCACTTCTCTTCAACGGCGCCAGGTGTTGGACGGTCTGGCGATCCCGCTGTTCCAGATACCCGGGTGGGCCAACCTGCCCGCGGATTCGCCGATTCGCCTTCGCGACGAACGGGGATTGGTGGCCGTCGGCCGCGTGGAGGCTGGGCGCCTGATTCCGTTTCGCGTTCTTCGGGGGGCGGGTGGGCGATGAACGTTATTCGCGGGCTAGGGGACCTGCCCTCAGACCCCGGGCCCTCCGCCCTTGCCTTGGGGACATTTGACGGGCTCCACCTGGGCCACCAGGCGGTGGTTGCCGCGCTGCGTTCGGCTGCCGCGCGTGTGGGCCTACAGGCGGTGGCCATCACATTCGATCCGCACCCCCTGACCGTGATCGCGCCGCCCGGCCAGCCTTTTCTGCTCACAACGATCGAGGAACGAACCGATCTGTTTGCTTCCATGGGGATAGACACGCTGCTGGTCGTGCGTTTCGACGCGGAACTGCGCGAGGTTACGGCCGCGAGCTGGCTGGAGATGCTGTCCGGTCGGCTCCAGGCACGCGAGATGGTGGTGTCGTCCAATCATGCCTTCGGCCGCGGACGCGAGGGCGACGCCGAGACGCTCCAAGCATGGGCCGCAGGGCGGGGTATCGGGGTGACGGTTGTGCCGCCGGTGCACAACGGCGGGGTGGTTATCAGCAGCAGCGGGATCCGCGAGCGTTTGCGTGTCGGAGACGTCAGGAGCGCCGCCCAATGGCTGGGCCGCTGGTACGCGGTCCGGGGGTCGGTCGTCGCAGGCGACGGCCGCGGTCGGAGCCTGGGGGTGCCCACGGCGAACCTTCAGGTCTCTCCGCAGAAGATAGTGCCCTGCCCGGGAGTGTACGCCGCCTACGCCACCGTAGCAGGCCGGACCCACATGGCCGCCGTCAACATCGGCGTGCGGCCGACGTTCGGCCCTGGAGCACAGACGGTGGAGGCGCACCTGCTGGACACGGACCAGGACCTCTACGGGCAGACCGTAGAGGTGGCGTTCGTTTCCAGGATTCGGGATGAGCGGCGGTTTCCGGATGTCGAGACCCTCAAGGCCGGCATGGCGACGGATCTCCTCGCCGTGAGGGACTGCCTGGGGGCTCCAGGGAGCATTGGGACAGGGTAGGCGGGTTTGCGCCCCTGGGGGTGGTGTGCTACGATTGCTCTGACCCCGGCGGGGAGGCACGTTGCTCCGACGCCCTCCCGGCTGCGGGCGTACATCATCTTGGCATCCTGCCCGTGCGGGATTAAGGAGAGGAAAGATGCTCAAGCGTGAGGCCAAGCAGGGAATCCTCGGCAAGTACCGACGACACAACGAGGATACAGGATCACCCGAGGTACAGATCGCGCTGCTCACCGAACGGATCAATCACCTTGCCGGTCACCTTAAGAACCACGCTAAAGATTTCCACTCACGACGGGGCCTGCTGAAGATGGTGGGGCAACGGCGGCGACTGCTTGCATATCTCGAGAGAACCGACATCGCCGCCTACCGACGATTGGTGGAGTCGCTGGACCTACGGCGCTGATCACTGGCTGCCACGCGCGCACGGGACCCGGTACGCTATTACCCTAGTTCGTGTAGGAAGGATGGGATATTCTCATGAACCTTGCAGCGTTGGTACGCCGCGCTGAGGTCGAAGTCGGCTCTAATCGGATGGTGTTTGAAACCGGCCTGCTGGCAAAGCAGGCATCCGGCGCCGTCACGGTAACTTGCGGCGAGACAGTCGTGCTGGTGACCGCGACGATGTCGGACACCCCGCGAGGAGGGATCGACTTCTTCCCTCTAACGTGCGATTTCGAAGAGAAGATGTATGCCGCCGGGAAGATTCCCGGCGGTTTCTTCAAACGGGAGGGGCGTCCGGGCGAAAGGGCGATCTTGACCTCCCGCCTCATTGACCGGCCGGTCCGGCCGCTGTTTCCCAAGGGATTCCGCAACGACGTCCAGATCGTCGCCACGGTGCTATCCACCGACCAGGAAAACGACCCGGGCATCGCCGCCCTGAACGGGGCATCCGCTGCGCTCGTGCTGTCAGGAATCCCGTTCGGCGGGCCCATAGGCGCGGTTAGGATGGGATTGATCGAGGGCAATCTGGTGGTAAACCCCACCCTTCGCCAGGTGGAGGAGCAGAGCAGCCTCGACCTGGTCGTGGCCGGGACTGAGGACTCCATCATCATGGTTGAGGCGGGCGCCAACGAGGTGCCCGAATCCCAGTTGATCGAGGCGATAGCGCGAGCGCATGTCGAGATCCGCCGCATTGTGGCCGCGCAGCGTGAGATGGCGGCGGTCGCCGGCAAACCCCCACGCACCCCATCGCTGGTCAAGCACGACCCGGAGGTGGAGAACGCGATTCGCGGCGCAGTTTTGCCGCTGGTGCGCGAGGCGCTGGCCAACCCTGAGAAGTTGGCCCGAGAGGACGCGCTGCGCGCGGTGGAGACAGAAGTGACCGCGAATATCGCCGAGCAGTTTCCCTCCTACGCCGGCCAGATCAGCGAGATCATCGCTTCAGTCACGAAGGAGGAGGTCAGGCGGAGGATCCTTGAGGATGGAGTCCGGCCGGACGGTCGCGGCACGAAGGAGATCCGGCCGCTGGCATGCGTCGTGGGCCTGCTGCCTCGCGCGCACGGGTCTGGGCTGTTCCAAAGGGGACAGACCCAAGTCCTCGCGATTACCACGTTGGGAACAGGTGATGACAGACAGCGCCTGGACGACATAGGCATACGCGAAGAGAAGCGCTACATGCACCACTATTCGTTCCCGCCGTTCTCCGTGGGCGAGGCGCGCCCGCTGCGCGGCCCGGGCCGCCGCGAGGTTGGGCACGGCGCCCTGGCTGAGCGGGCGGTGGAACGCATGATCCCTGATCAGGAGGCGTTCCCCTACGTGATTCGGGTGGTTTCCGAGGTTCTGGAATCGAACGGGAGCACGTCCATGGCATCGGTGTGCGCTTCCACCCTTTCGCTGATGGACGCGGGCGTTCCCATCCGTGCCGCCGTAGGCGGGATCGCCATGGGGCTCATCGCCGGCGCGGACGGCAGGTATGCTGTCCTGACGGATATCCAGGGCATCGAGGACGCCATGGGCGACATGGACTTCAAGGTAGCCGGCACGCGCAAGGGCGTAACCGCGCTCCAGATGGACGTCAAGAACTCGGGACTGCCGCAGGATGTGCTGGCCGAAGCGTTGGAGCAGGCCAGGGAAGCCAGGCTCGAGATTCTGGACGCCATGTCCAACGCCCTGCCCGCCCCCCGCACGACGCTGTCGGCTCATGCTCCACGCATCCTGACGCTGCAGATCAACCCTGAGAAGATCCGGGAGATCATAGGCCCCGGCGGCAAGGTGATCAACAAGATCACCGCGGAAACCGGAACCAAGATAGACATTGAGCAGGACGGGCGTGTGTTGGTCGCCTCGGTGAACGAGGACGCCGCCCGGCGCGCCGTGGCCATGATCGAGGGCATCGTCCGCGAGGTGCAGGTAGGTGAAACCTACCAAGGCCGCGTGACGCGGGTCTTGAACTTTGGGGCGTTTGTCGAGCTGCTGCCCGGCAAGGAAGGGCTGGTGCACATCTCCGAGCTATCCTACGATCGTGTCAACAAGGTCGAGGACGTGGTCAAGGTAGGCGACGAGCTTCAGGTGAAGGTGAAGGAGATCGACAGCATGGGTCGCGTGAACCTCACGCACCGCGGCACTCAGCCTCCCCCGGAAGGATGGGAGGGAGAGGCCGATGAGCCTCAGCCTGCCGACGCGGAGCACAGGCCGCGTCCATCCCGTCCGCGTCCCGGTGACGTCCGCGGCGGGCGCCCGCCGCGACGGCGCGAGGGCGGCGGCGGCAGGCCGCCCCGCAGACCCACCCCGTAATCGAACGGCGGCAGGTCTAGGTATCCATGGATCCGACGCAGAGGTCGGTGCTTCCTAACGGCATTCGGGTAGTGACCGAGGCCATGCCGCAGGTTCGCACCGCCGCGATTGGCCTGTGGATCGGGGCCGGATCGCGGCACGAGGCCGTGGAGGTCCACGGCATTTCGCACTTCCTCGAACACCTCTTCTTCAAGGGAACGCACGGCCGGTCCGCATTGGCTATCGCGCAGGCGGTGGACGCGCTGGGCGGACAGATGAACGCCTTCACGGACAAGGAGCACACCTGCATCCACGTGAAGGTGCTGGCGGATCACCTGCCTTCGATCGTGGAGCTGATGGCGGACATGCTGCTCAACTCCTCGTTCGACCCTGCCGCCATCGAGCGCGAGCGGCAGGTCATCACGGAAGAGATCAAGATGTACGAGGATTCGCCGGATGCGATGGTGCAGGACCTGATCGCCCAGACGATCTGGGACGGGCACCCGCTAGGCAGGCCGGTCATCGGGACGCGCAAGACCGTTTCACGCTTGAGGCGAGCCGACTTCGTTCGGTACATCGAGAAGCGTTACCGGCCCGACAACGCCCTCGTGGCAGTTGCCGGGGACGTTGAGCACCAGGCGGTCACGGAGCTCATCGCCCGCCACCTGGGCCGGTGGAACGGTTGCGCGAATGCGCGGGAGACCCTCCAGCCCTCGCTGACGCCGACGGTGGCCATCCGATCGAAGGAGATCGAGCAGGTGCATCTCTGCATGGCCACGCGGGGCTGTTCGGCGGCCGACGAGGACAGGTACGCGCTGGCCGTGCTCGACAACCTGCTTGGAGGAGGTATGAGCAGCCGCCTCTTCCAGGAGATCAGGGAGAAGCGCGGGCTGGTGTACACCATAGCCTCGTATCCGGCCTCGTATCGCGAGGGCGGGCTTTCGATCATCTACGCGGCCATGAGCCCTGAGAACGGCCCGGAGGTCGTGCGCCTCATCCTGGAGGAGATCGCAGGCCTTTTCGGTCCTCTGGACGAGGCGGAGCTGGCGCGGGCCAAGGAGTCGCTCAAGGGCAGCATCATGCTCCCGCTTGAGAGCACCGACAGCCGGATGAGCAAGCTGGCGGGATCCGAGCTCTACCACGGCAGGCAGATAGACCTGGATGAGATCCTCGGGCGCATAGATGCCGTGGATGCGGCGGCGGTGCAGCGGATGGTTTCCGAGATCTTCGCGCCCGGCCGGATGGCCATGGCTGCGATCGGGCCGTTCGGGGCGCACGGTACTCCTCGAGGGCCGCTGGAACGGGCCTTTGTCCGGTCGCAGGGTGTGCTGGAACGATGAAAACCGACGCCTGAGCGGGATTTTCCTCGATCAGCGTCGAACGCCTCCCGTCATGAATATGATCCGTGTTGCGGTCAGCGGTGCTGCCGGCAGGATGGGTCGGGCCTCGATCCGCGCCATCGCGCGCGAGCCCGACATGGTGCTGGTCGGGGCCCTCGAACGCGACCAGGCGATTGGGCAGGACGCCGGTGAGCAGGCCGGCGCCGGGCGTCTGGACGTTACCGTAACGGATAGCCTGGAAGCCGTGATCGCCGCGGGCCCGGACGTGCTGGTCGAGTTTGCTCCGGGAAAGGTTGCGGCGGACCACGCCCATGCAGCGCTCCAGGCCGGCATCCGGCCGGTCGTGGGCAGCACTGGGATTCCCCAGGAGGAGATCGAACGACTGCGTGACCTGGCCGCCCGGCGGAGGATCGGGGCAGTTATCGCCCCCAACTTCGCGATCGGCGCGGTCCTGATGATCGAGTTTGCCCGGCTTGCCGCCCGCCACCTTCCCCAGGTGGAGATCATCGAACTGCACCACGACCGCAAGCGCGACGCGCCCTCAGGCACCGCAGAGAAGACCGCGCGCGCCATCGCAACTGTCAGGGCTGAATCTCCAACCACCGACTTCCCGGCCGCCGACGCATCCGGGGAGGAGCTTGTCGCCGGCGCGCGGGGCGGCGTCATAGAGGGGGTCCGCGTGCACAGCGTGCGCCTGCCCGGCCTGGTTGCGCACCAGGAGGTTGTCTTCGGGGGACCGGGACAGGTGCTCACCATCCGGCATGATTCCATAAGCGAGCAGTCGTTCATGCCGGGGCTGCTGCTGGCGGTCCGCCGCGTGTCCGGGCTGAACTGCTTGGTCTACGGCCTGGAACATCTGCTAGGATTACGCTAGTCAACCGGAGGGGTAGTGATGGTCGGCGGCCTTCGCGTTGCGGTGATCGGCGCCACCGGCGTGGTGGGCGGCGCAATGGTCAGGACTCTCGAGGAGCGGGAATTCCCCGCCGCTTCGCTCAGGCTGTTCGCCACTGCCCGATCCGCGGGTCGAAACGTCACGTTTCGCGGCAAGGCGGTATTGGTTGAGGAGACGGGCGACGGCGTTCTGGAGTCCGACCTCGTGCTGTTTGCCGGAGGCGATGACGCCAGCCGGCGCCTGGCGTGGGCTGTGGCCGAAGCCGGTGGGGTCGCCGTGGACAACTCCTCCATTTGGCGGATGGATCCCCGAGTGCCGCTTGTAGTCCCGGAGGTCAACGCGGCCGCACTACACGGCCACCAGGGCGTGATCGCCAACCCGAACTGCGTCGCGGCGGCCCTGGTCATGGCGCTGAAACCGATACACGACGCAGCCGGGATCCGTCGTTGCGTCGTGGCGACCTACCAGTCGGTCTCGGGCGGCGGCGCGGACAACATGCGGGCGCTCCTGGAGCAGAGCCGGGCTCTGTTGGAAGTCTCCGACGCTCTGGAGACCGGCGACGCGGATCGTATAGCCGCGGCCGCAGGGACCCCATCCCCCGTGGCCTTCAACGTCCGGCCGCAGTGGAGGTGGGAACCGGACGGCGAGACCGAGGAAGAGAACAAGATCGTTGCGGAGACACGGAAGATTCTGGCAGCCGACATCCCGGTCAGCGTGACCGCGATGCGCGTGCCCGTGATGGTTGGGCACACGCTTGCCGTTTACCTGGACCTGGACCGACCGCTGTCTCCTGACGCGGCCAGGGCTGCCCTGCGGGGAGCACGCGGGGTTGAGGTGGTGGACGAGCCGGCCGCCGACCTTGTGCCCACGCCCCTGCTGGCTGCGGGCCGCGACCCGGTGTACGTGGGCCGCCTCAGGGCCGACCGCTTCAACCCGCGGGGGCTGAGCCTGGTGGTTTGTTCCGACAATCTGCGCAAGGGCGCCGCCCTCAACGCGGTGCAGATCGCTGAGTACCTGCTGTCAGCAGGCATGCTGCGCGGCCGCGGAGAAACCGCGCAGCCCCAGGGGGGATGACAATGCCGTTCTTCGGCCACCTGATAACCGCCATGGTAACGCCGTACGACGGCGACGGCCGGGTGGACTACGCCAGGGCGGCGGTGCTGACCGACCGCCTGATCGCGAGCGGGAACGACGGCCTGGTGGTTGCCGGCACGACCGGGGAGTCGCCGACGCTCTCCGATGACGAGAAGGTGCGGCTCTTCGGCGCGGTGAAGGAGGCCGCCGGTGAGCGGGCCAAGGTTATCGCCGGAACCGGAACCTATGACACCGCGCACTCGATCCACCTGTCGAAGGAAGCGAACCGCGTTGGGGCAGACGGCCTGCTCCTGGTGAACCCCTACTACAATCGGCCGTCGCAGGACGGGCTCTACGCTCATTTCCGGGCCGTCGCTGAAAGCACTCCGCTGCCGGTGATGCTGTACAACATCCCAGGACGTACCGGGGTGAACTGCATGCCCGAGACGATAGCCCGCCTCGCCGAGATTCCCAACATCATCGCCGTCAAGGAAGCCGCGGGAAGCCTCGACCAGGTTTCGGAGATCCGAGTTAGGACGCCTGACCCATTCAGCATCTACAGCGGTGACGACAGCCTGACGTTGCCCAAACTGGCGGTCGGCGCAACCGGGGTGGTGAGCGTCGCCGGGAACCTGGCCGGCTTGGAGATCAAGGCGATGATCCGGGCCTTTCTTGCCGGCAAGGTGGAGGAAGCTTTGGGGCTGCACCGCCGCCTTTGGCCGCTCTTCAAGGTGCTGTTCATCACCACGAACCCGGTGCCGGTGAAGGCCGCGATGAGGCTGGCCGGTTTCGACTGCGGGCGGGTCCGGCTGCCGTTGGTGGATGCGACGCCTAAGGAGGAGGAGCAGATTCAAGCGGTGCTACGCGCGCTGGGCTTGATGCCGGTCCAGGTGTGAACCCTGCTGGAGCGTCCGTGCTCGACCTAGTCATTCTTGGAATCGTCCAGGGGCTGACCGAGTTCCTTCCCATAAGCAGCACCGCGCACCTGCTCTTCGCCGAGCACTACCTGGGCATGTCCAGGCCAGGGCTCGTGCTGGAGGCCGCGTTGCACGTTGGCACCGTACTGGCCGCCTGCGTATTGTTCTGGCCGGACGTTGTAGGAATCGTCCGAAGCATCCCCGGTCTACTACGAAGGTCTGAGGGGGTTGGCGCACGCTCCGCGGACCCCTGGGGCCGCATGGCGGTGGCGATCGTGACCTCCACCGCGGTCACCGCTGCGCTGGGATTCGCGCTTGCCGGCCCGCTCGAGCGGATGTTCGAATCGGTCCGCGCTACCGCAGCGCAGCTTCTGATAACCGGCCTGATCCTGCTCTGGAGCCGCGAACGCGGCATGAGGTCCGCCGGTGACGCCACGGTAAGGGATGGCGTGGTGCTGGGCTTGGCGCAGGCCCTGGCGATAGTGCCGGGGATCTCGCGGTCCGGTGTCACGATCGTCGCCGGCCTGGCGCTCGGCCTGCGGCGCACCGAGGCCGCCCGGTTCTCGTTTCTCATGTCCATCCCGGCCATCGCAGGAGCCAGCGTCTTTGCGTTGAAGGACGCCGGGATGGCCACGCGCATGGGGTATGCGCCGCTAGAACTACTGGTGGGTGCGGTCGTAGCCGGCATCTCAGGCGGGCTGGCCATTGTTTGGCTGGTTGATCTCATCAAACGCCAGCGGCTGATCGCGTTCAGCGCCTACTGCTGGATCGTCGGCCTGCTCGTTCTGCTCACGGCGAGGTAGCCAGTATGGCCAGGCGACGGCAATCCCGCCCGCCCTCGCACAACCGCCCGGTCGCGGCCGGATGGGCGCTCGTGCTGGCTGCGCTCGTGCTCGGCCTGGCGTTCCTGCCGGGAGCGACCGGCTTTCCCCTGGCGCTGGCCCGATGGCAACGCCTCCTGCTGGGTACGGCCGCCCCGACTATCCCTGCCTATGTTCTGGTGGCCGGGCTGATCCTAATGGCCGCGGGCGAGCGCGCCCGACTCAGCCGACGGATCGTGGGTTTCCTGATGGGATCGGCCACGGCCCTGCTGGCGCTGCACGCGTGGGTCGCCGGCGCAGACCTCCTTGGGGCGGGGTTGGAAGGACGAGGCGGAGGTGCGGTCGGTGGCGGCCTAACCTGGGTCCTCGCCCGGGCACTGGGACAGAACGGGATGTGGGCGGCGATCGGCCTGCTGGCGGTGGTGAGCCTGAGCCTGCTGACAGGCGTTACGCTTGCGTCGGCAGGGGCAGGTCTCCGCGCCGCCGCGCGTGGTGGGATCCTCCTTGCGGCCGGGTTACTGCGCTTGGCAGCGCGTTTGGCTGCGGGCCTGGTGCGCCTGTTGGCGGCAGGGGTGCACGGTTTCTGGGCCGCGATCCAGGCCCGCCTGGACAGGCGACGCCTGACGAAGCAAGCTGAGGCCCGGATCGCAGCCGCAGCCCAGACCGCAGCCCCGCCGGCTCCGGATGGACCCGTGATGGCGCCTGAGGTTCCCGCGCGGTTGCCTTCACCGCCTGCGCCTGATTCACAGATCCGCGGTAGGCCGCGGCTTAAGGCAGCGGGGTCCCAGGAACAGGTTCAGCAGGAACGGCTCGATTTTGCGTCCGCGGACTACCGGCTTCCGCCTATCTCAATGGTTGGGGAGGATGGGGGAGCCAGGACGCGCGGCCGGGTTGATCCGGCCGAGACCGCCAGGGCCCTCGAGCAGACGCTGGATAGCTTCGGGGTGAAGGCGCGCGTGGTGCACTGGGAGGTTGGTCCGGTGGTGACGCGCTTTGAGGTTCAACCCGAGCCCGGGGTGAAGGTCCAGAGGATCACCAGCCTCACCAACGACATCGCCCTGAACCTGGCCGCCCAGAGCGTGCGGATCGAGGCGCCAATTCCAGGGAAGTCGGCCATCGGTATCGAGCTGCCCAACCTGAAGGCAAGCATGGTGCACCTGAGGGAGATCCTGGCCGCGGAGGTCTTCCAGAAGGCCACCTCGCCGTTGGTTGTCGCGGTCGGCAAGGATATCGCAGGGCATCCCATAGTGGCCGACCTGGCTGAGATGCCCCACCTGCTGATTGCCGGTGCAACCGGGTCGGGGAAGTCGGTGGCGCTTAACGCGATGATCGCCAGCCTGCTGTTCCGCAGCACTCCCCGTCAGGTTCGGCTCGTCATGATTGATCCCAAGCGGGTGGAGCTAACCGATTACAACGAGATCCCTCACCTGCTGACGCCCGTGGTCACCAACCCCCGCCAGGCCGCCAGCGTGCTCAAGGACATGCTGAGGGTGATGGAGCAGCGCTTCGAGCTGTTCGCCACGGCAGGCGTGCGCAACATCCAGAGCTACAACCAGCTTGCCGACGTCGAGCCGCTGCACTACATCGTCATCATCGTTGACGAGCTGGCCGACCTGATGATGGTGGCCCCGGCCGACTTCGAGGACATAATCTGCCGCCTGGCCCAGATGACCCGCGCCACCGGGATCCACATGGTGGTGGCCACGCAGCGGCCCTCGGTGGACGTGATAACCGGGCTGATCAAGGCCAACATCCCATCGCGCCTGGCTTTCGCGGTCTCCAGCCAGGTGGACAGCCGGACGATCCTGGATGGCCCAGGAGCGGAGAAGCTGCTGGGTCGTGGTGACATGCTCTTCATGCCGCTGGGTGTCTCCCGGGCGATCCGTGCCCAAGGCGCGTACATCGCGGACGACGAGATCCGTGCGCTGGTTGGATGGTGGCGGGGGCAGGGGACGCCGGTCTACGATGCGGCGCTGGTCGAGGCGCAGCAGTCCGCGGCCGTTGAGGAATCGGCCGATGGTGAGCGGCTGCTCGAGGCCGCCAGGCTGGTCGTGCGGACCGGGTACGGTTCTGTGTCCCTGCTTCAGAGGAAGATGCGCATAGGCTATGTGACTGCGGCCCGGCTCGTGGACGAGTTGGAGGCGCGCGGGATCGTGGGTCCGGTGCACGGAAGCAACCCCCGCGACGTGTTGATCGGCCTCGACGATCTCGACCGGTTTCTGCGCAAGAAGGCTCCGCCGACCTCGTAGCCGATGCCTCCTGGAAGCGTCCGAAGGACTCCCTCCGGTCCGGCCAGAAGTACCACAAGAACAACCAGACAGCAGGTGAAGAGAGGGGTGGTTGGGATGAAGCAGGTCGCGGTGCGCGCTGCGGCGCTCGTGCTCGTGGCGCTGGCGGTGCTGGTATGGTCGGCCGGTCCTCCGGCCGCGCAGGCGCAGGCCCCCAAGAAGCTGCTGATAGGTATGGTCTACGATGTGGGAGGTCGGGGAGACCTTTCCTTCAACGACATGGCCTACGCGGGACTATCGCGGGCGCAGAAGGAGTTCGGGGCCAAGGTCACGACCAAAGACCTGGAGCCTGCCGCGGGCGGTGAGAACCGGGAGGAGCTGCTGCGCCTCCTGGCCGGCGAGAAGTACGACCTGATCTTCGGCATCGGATTCCTGTTCACCGACAGCATCACCCGTGTGGCCAAGGCGTTCCCCGGCGTGAAGTTCGGCATCGTGGACGGGTTCATTGACAAGGAACCCAACGTGGCCAGCCTGCTGTTCAACGAGCACGAAGGGTCCTTCTTGGTCGGCGCCGCGGCGGCGCTGAAGTCCAAGACGGGCAAGATCGGGTTCGTCGGCGGGATGAAGATCCCCCTGATCGAGAAGTTCGAGGCCGGCTACATCGCCGGCGCCAAGTTCGTCAAGCCCGGCGTCCAGGTCTTCTCGGACTACGCCGGCACGACCGGAGAGGCGTTCCGCGATCCGGTGAAAGGTAAGGAGCTCGCCACCGCCCAGTACGACCGCGGAGCGGACATCATCTACCACGCATCGGGCGGCACCGGAATCGGGGTCTTTGAGGCCGCGGTGGCCAAGAAGCAGTGGGCGATAGGCGTGGACGCCGACCAGTCCCTAACGGCCAAGCCCGACCAGCGCGCGCGCATCCTTACCAGCATGACGAAGCGCGTGGACGTGGCGGTATACTCGACGATCAAGGCGCTGGTGGGCGGCACCTACAAAGCCGGCGTGCAGTCGTTCGGGCTCAAGGAAGGCGGCGTGGGCTACGCCGTGAACGACCACAACCGCGCTTTGATGAAGGATCTCGTGCCGCGGCTGGAAGCTCTCAAGAAGGACATCGTAGCCGGCAAGATCAAGGTTCCGTCCGACAAGACGCAGCTCGAGGCGTTCCTGAAGGGAATCAAGCGCTAGGCTCGCTGCGGGGGCGGCGCACGGCGCCGCCCCCGCTCCGCATATGTCCGCCGTAATCGAGCTCACCGACATCACCAAGCGGTTTCCCGGGGTGTTGGCCAACGACCGCATCTCGCTGGCGGTCGCGCCTGGTGAGATCCACGCGCTCGTAGGGGAGAACGGCGCGGGCAAGTCAACCCTGATGAAGATCCTCTACGGGCTCTACGAGCCCGACGGGGGATGGATAGGGATCCGTGGCCGCCGGGTCACGCTCGACAGTCCCAGCCGCGCCATAGCCGAGGGCATCGGCATGGTGCACCAGCACTTCATGCTCATCCCGCGCTTTACCGTGACCGAGAACGTGATCCTGGGGTCTGAGCCGGCTTGGGCCGGCAGGCTGTCCCTGAACACGGCGCGCTCGCGGATTCGGGCCCTGGCCGACCAGTACGGCCTGACGCTCGATCCGGACGCGGAGGTCGGCACGCTGTCGGTCGGAGAGCAGCAGCGCGTGGAGATCATCAAGGTGCTGTACCGGGGGGCCGAGGTCCTCATCCTGGACGAACCCACCGCGGTGCTCACGCCCCAGGAGGTTGACGACCTCTTCGCCAACCTGCGGCGCCTGCGCGCGGAGGGCAAGACAATCGTGTTCATCAGCCACATCCTGGAGGAGGTCCTCGACATCGCAGATCGTGTCTCGGTGCTGCGCCGCGGCCGCATCGTGGGAACCCTCGATGCGGCGGACGCGACCAAGGCCCAGATAGCCGAGATGATGGTGGGGCGTCCCGTACTGATGGAGCTCGATGTGCCGCGGGTTGAACCCGGTCCGGTCCGCCTGGAGGTCGAGGGCCTGGTGGTGTCCGGAGCCCGGGGCAGGCCCGCTGTGCGCGGGGTGTCGTTCTCGGTCAAGGCGGGCGAGATCCTGGGCGTCGCCGGCATAGAGGGAAACGGCCAGAGCGAACTCGTGGAGACGCTGGTGGGCCTGCGGGCGCCGCAGGCAGGGCGGCTGCGGATCATGGGAGAGGATGTGACCCAGGCAGGGCCCCGGGCCATCAGGCTGATGGGCGTGGCCCACATCCCCGAAGACAGGCACCGACGCGGCCTCGTTCTCCCGATGGAGGTTTGGGAGAACCTGATCCTGGGGCACCACTTCCGGCCGGAGTTTGGAGCAGGGGCCTTGCTCGACCGCGACACCATTGCCCGCTTCGCGCGTGAACGGGCGGACCTGTTCGACGTGCGCACGCCCTCGCTAGGGACGCCCACGCTGGCGCTCTCAGGAGGCAATCAGCAGAAGGTGATCGTCGCGCGTGAGTTTGGCTTCGCGCCGTCGGTGCTTATCGCCGCCCAGCCGACGCGAGGTCTGGACATAGGCGCCACTGAGTTCGTACGGCGACAGATCCTGGCTGCTCGCTCGGCCGGGATGGCCGTGGTACTGGTCTCGGCGATGCTCGAGGAGGTGCTCTCGCTGGCCGACCGCGTAGCGGTCATGCATGCGGGAGCATTCGTCGCCGAGTTCCCGCGGGGTACGGTCACGCCGCGCGAGATCGGGCTATACATGACCGGCGCCCGGCGCGCCGAGGGCGCACCGGCGTGAGCACGCGGATCCGGCTGAGCGTGCTGCAGGCCGCGGCGCCCCTGCTGGCCATCGCGTTTGGAGCGGTCGTCGCCTCAGGAATCATTCTGGCGATCGGCAAAGATCCCCTGGAAGTGTACGGCCTGATGCTGCGGTTCAACCTCACCCGGTCCGACAGCGTGGCCGCGATCCTGTTGAAGGCGACCCCGCTGACGTTTGCCGGCCTTGCGGTGGCGCTCTCGTTCCGCGCAAATCTGTGGAACATAGGGGCCGAGGGGCAGTACGCGGTGGGCGCGTTCGCGGCGGCGCTGGTCGCGTTTGGAGTGCACGGGTTGCCCGCCCCCATCCACCTGCCCCTGGCCGTACTGGCCGGCGTGGCAGGCGGGGCGCTATGGGCGTTGCTCCCGATTGTGCTGAAGCTCCGACGCGGGGCGCACGAGGTCATCACCTCAATAATGATGAACTACATCGCCGCCGCGCTGGTCCTGTACCTGCTCGCCGACGTCTTCCGCGATCCGACACAGGCAGGCACGCCCCGCGTTCGCACGCCGCTCTTCGAGGACAGCGCCCGCATCCCCCTGTTGCGTCCGGTACTGCAGCTCGTGGGAATAGGGATCCCTGAACACTCGGCGCTCAACTGGTTCCTGCCGCTAGGGGTGGTGCTGTGCCTGGCCGCTGCCTATCTGCTGGCCCGCACCCGCTTCGGGTACGAGGTCCGGGCCGTGGCGCTGAACCCGGATGCCGCCGAGGTCGCCGGCATCCGGATCGCGCGCACCCAGTTCTACATGTTCCTGTCCAGCGGCGCGGTGGCCGGACTCGTGGGACTCTCCGACGTGCTCGGGTTCTTTGGATACTTCGACATTGACTTCCCAAAGGGGTTGGGATTCCTGGGAATCTCGGTGGCGCTGCTGGCCAGGAACGATCCGATCGGGGTCGTTCCCGCGGCGCTGCTCCTTGCCTTTCTGGACCGCGGCGCACAGGGAGTCCAGGTGTTCTCCGGGGTCCCGCGCGAGGTGATCACGATCCTTCAGGCGGTGATCATCCTGGCGATCGTGGTTGGGTACGAGCTGGTGACACGCTATGTCCGCGCGCAGCGCAAGCGCGAGGCGGAGCTTGCGGTCGTCGAGCCGTCTTATGTCGGCGTGGAGGAAGGGGGGTAGGCCGTGGAACTGCTGGCCGATCTCCTCAACATGGCGCTGCTGGCTTCGGGGGTGCGGCTGACGGTGCCCATCCTCCTTACCGCCCTGGGAGCCGTCTACTCCGAGCGCGGCGGCGTCGTGAACATCGGGCTGGAAGGCATTATGATAATGGGAACCTTCTTCGGGGCCTCGGTGACGCACTTCGTCGCTTTGGCCCTCCCAGTCCCAGGGGCCGAGGCAGGCGCCACGCATGCGATTGCGCCCGTTGTCGGCATGCTGGCCGCGATGGCCGCCGGCGTGCTTTTCTCGCTCATCCACGCCGTCGTGGCTGTGACGTTCCGCGTGAACCAGATCATCAGCGGCGTGGTGCTGAACCTGCTGGCGGTCGGACTGGCGCGGTTCCTGAACATCCTCTTCTTCGGAGTGGCCACGCAGTCGCCCGGCATCAGCGGGTTCCAGCCGTGGAGCGTCCCGGTGCTGCGCGATGTGCCTGCCCTGGCCCCGATCGCGACCGGCGTCTCACCGGTGATCCCCTCAGCACTGATTCTCCTGGGGCTCGGCCACTGGGTGCTGCTTCGGACGGTCTTCGGGCTGCGTCTGCGCGCGGTCGGCGAGCACCCGCTGGCTGCGGACACCCTGGGGATCAACGTGGTAGCGATGCGCTACGCGGGCGTGCTGATAAGCGGCGCCCTGGCAGGGCTGGCCGGCGGCTATCTGTCGATCGAGCAGGGTAGGGGTTACCTGGAAGGCATGACGCAGGGCCGCGGCTTCATCGCGTTGGCCGCCATGATCTTCGGCAACTGGTGGCCATTTGGGGCCCTGGGGGCCGCGGCGCTGTTCGGGTACTTCGACGCGCTCAGCCTGCGCGTTGTGCACACGCGGATCCCCTACCAGTTCATAACCGTGCTGCCGCACATAGCGACCATCTTCGTGCTGGCCGGCTTCATGCGGCGGGCCGAGCCGCCGGCCGCGGACGGCATCCCGTACACCAAGGAAGAGACGTAGGATAGTGATTCGGATCCGCCGGTTTGGACCCATAACCCAGATCCGCATGGCGCGGGCCGTGGCCGGGCGGCCGCTCTACTGGACATGCGCCTACCTTGTGGACGGTCTGTTGATCGACACGGGGTGCGAGCGTACGGCCGGAGAGCTCGTTGCGGCGCTCGACGGAAGCGATGTCACGCAGGTGGTCAACACGCACCACCACGAGGATCACGTCGGAGGGAACACGGCTATAGCAGCACGTTTCGGGGTCCGGGCGCAGATCCATCCGCTGGGGATCGAGCGGTCGAGGCAGCCGGACGCGCACCTGCCGCTCTACCGCCGGGTGGTGTGGGGGAGGCCGGTTTCGTACGATCCTCAGCCCCTGGGAGATCAGATTGCGACCGACCGATATGCCTTTCGGGTCCTCCATGCGCCAGGACACAGCACCGACCAGGTGGTGCTGTGGGAGGAGCGAGAGGGCTGGCTGTTCAGCGCCGATCTATACCTGGGCGAACGGGTCAAGTACCTGCGACGCGACGAACGACTGGACGATAGCCTTGAGTCGCTGCGCCGCGTCGCCGCCCTCCCGGTGGGCAGGCTGTTCTGCGGCCTCGGCGCGGTGATAGACGACGGCGGGCGAGCCCTGCGCGCCAAGCTTTCCTACTGGGAGGAGGTCTGCCGGCGGGTTGCGGCGCTGCACGCCGCCGGCAGGTCGGCTGTCGGGATACGGCGTGCTTTGTTGGGGGCCGAAGGGTTCATGCACTGGGTCAGCGCGGGCGACTTCGCCAAGCAGTATCTTGTAGACCAGGCGCTGTCAATTAACGCCGGGGGTTCTCCTGGTGGAGCTCCAGGCCATCCTGAGAGGGCAGCCACATGATGCGAGGCGGGATCGTGCTGGTCGGCGGCGCCCTGGTGGACGTGCGTGCCGCTACGACCGGCACCCTGGCACCGGGCCGATCCGTGCCCGGGAAGGCCCGGCTCTTGCCTGGCGGAGCCGCACGCAACGTTGCCGCAGACCTGGCCCGCCTGGGCCACCAGGTGACCCTGCTGAGCGCTGTGGGGAACGATCCACTGGGCCGCTGGCTGGTGGATGCCACGGCCTGCCAGGGCGTGGATACGGATAGCCTGTTACTCCGTCCGCAGCCCACAGGACTGTTCGTCACAGTGGGGGCAGGCATTGACGCCGCCTGGTGCGTCGCCGATGCCGGGCCGGTGGAGTCACTGCGCCCGGAGGACCTGGAGCCGTGGCGTCGGGCCGTCGCCACGGCCGGAGTTCTTGTGAACGACGCCAACCTCTGCGAGGACGCCCAGGCCGCCCTGCTGGCGATGGCAGGCATGGCGCCACGCATCCTGCTGGCCACATCGCCGGACAAAGCGGTGCGGTTGCGGCCATCGCTCAGCGGCGCCGCGGTCGTGGTGTGCAACCGCCATGAGGCCTGCATCCTGGCAGGGGTGGCCGGGGCGCCGGACTGGCAGGTTCTGGGCGCTGCACTGGTGGCCGGCGGCGCCGGTCGCGCGGTGATCACGCAGGGTGAAGAGGGCGTCGGCGTGGTGACGCCTGACGAAACGGCGTTCGAGCCGGCCGTACGGGTGCATGTGGTGGATCCCACCGGAGCGGGTGATGCCGTTGCAGCGGCGGCCGTCCACGGCTATCTGACCGGCATGAGCCCGGCCCAAACGGCGGCGCTGGCGGTGTCTGCCGCATCCTGCGTTGTGCAATCTCCTGAGAACACTCCTGCGGCGCTGTGCGCCATACTACGGACATGACCCCGGCATCGCCCCCCTGGATGCGCATCGCGCCGGAGATCGGCGCCGCCCTTAACGCTGGCCGAGCAGTGGTGGCGCTGGAAAGCGCGGTGCTCTCGCACGGCCTGCCGGAAGCCCAGGCCCGCTACCTGGCCGGCCGGCTCGACGAGATCGTCCGGAGCGCCGGAGCGATTCCTGCTCTGGTCGCGGTGCGCGCGGGCCGCGTGGAGGTTGGGCTCGATCCTTTCGAGGTGGAGTTCCTGTTTGCAACGGGAGTGGTGAAGGTCTCCGCGCGCGACATGGCTGCATCTGTTGCGCAGCGGCGTTCCGGCGGCACGACGGTGGCGGGCACACTGGCTGCCGCCCATGCCGCGGGCATCCGGGTGATGGCCACCGGAGGCATCGGCGGGGTGCACATCGGGGCCGAGGCCAGCCGGGACGTCTCGGCGGACTTGTTTGCGCTGAGCCGCTTTCCGCTGGTCGTCGTGTGCGCAGGACCCAAGGCGATCTGCAATCCCCACTGGACATCAGAGGCCCTGGACAGCCTGGGAGTGTCCGTCGTCGGTTTTCGCACCGATACGCTACCCGCGTTCCTGGCGCGCTCCAGTGGAGTCGTGTTGCCGTGTAGGGTCGAGACCGCACGCGAGGTGGCTGCGATTGCGGAGGCCAAGGCAGCGATGCACGATCCATCGGCGCTGCTCGTGGTGCAGCCTCCTCCTCCGGACGCCGCAATGGATGAGCAGGAGCTGACCCGCGCCGTTGCCGCTGCTCTGGAGCGTGCCAGGGCGGCAGGGGTGGGCGGCGCAGCCCTGACCCCGTATCTGCTGCGGGAGATCGCCGAGGTCACCGGCGGGGCGGCGTTGACGGCCAACTTGGCGGTCCTGGAAGCCAACGCGTCGCTGGCCGCCGCGGTCGCCGTGGAGATCTCCATCTCGGGCAGGGACGCGCCCGCCTGAGAAGGAACAAGACGGATGACGTGACAACCTTGCCGCCGTCCCCGGATCAGCCGAACGCCGCTGACATCGGCGCCGTCCTGCGCTCGGCGCGCCTGGCCCGCGGCATCTCCATGACCGAGCTGCACGCCCGCACGAAGATCAGCACCGGCTATCTTGTGGCGCTCGAGGAGGGACGCTTTGACGCGCTGCCTCCTCTTGCGTTCACACGCGGGTTTCTCCGGACCGTGGCGGGTGAGCTGGGGGTTGATCCAGAGCCATTGGTAAGGAGCCTCAGCGTGGCGATGGCGACGGAGGGCGGAGAGCGGCTGGATCGCCTGCAGCGCGTGGGATCAGCCGTCGTCCCGGGGACAACGATGTCGCCGCTGAAGCGGCGGGTCATCTCCCTCGGTCTGGTGGCGCTCCTGTTGGTTCTCGCGGCGGTCGTTCTGCTGACCCGGCAGTTGTGGGAGTTTGCCCAGCCCGTGCCGCCGGCCAGCCAACCGGACAGCGTGGCGACGCCGGCGGCCCAGCCCCTGGTGCCGTCTCCCGAGGCCACGTCTCCGGCCGTGGCCCCGCCGGAAGTGCAGACCCCTTCAGCCGCCCCGCAGGCAGGCCAACAAGTGATCGTCGAGGTGCAGGCCTCGGGTCGGTCCTGGTTGCTGGTGCATACTGGGGCAGGCCCCCTCTTCGAAGGGTTCATCAGCGCCGGGCAGGCGATGCGATGGCAGAGCCGGACTCCGATCTCGCTTCGAGCGGGCAACGCCGGCGCCATTACCGTAGTCGTGAACGGTTCCGCCCTGGGGACCTACGGCCGTCCGGGTGAGGTTGTAGATCGAACCTTTCAGCCGGGCGCACCTCCGTGAGGGGAGTCGGGAAGATGCCAGGACGCGATGCGCGCTGAACTGATCTCCGTCGGCACCGAGTTGCTCCTCGGACAGATTACCGACACAAACGCGACCTACCTGGCGAGGCTCCTGGCGTCGTGGGGAGTGGACGTGCTCGCAAAGCAGACCGTGGGCGACAACCTCGAGCGCGTCCGCAGCGCGGTGAGCCTTGCGCTGACGCGATCCGATCTGGTGATCACCACCGGAGGCCTGGGACCCACCGAAGACGATCTGACGGTTGAGGCGGTGGCGCTCGCCGCGGGGTTGCCGTTCGTACACCACGAAGAAACCGCAGACCGGATCGCCGAATTCTTCGCCAGGCGCGGCCGGACGCCTGTGGCCTCGGTCTTCCGGCAGGCCAGGATCCCGTCCGGGGCGCAGGTCATTCCAAACCGAAGAGGCACCGCGCCGGGCCTGATCGTTCCCATCGGCCGCCAGGTCGTCTTCATGTTTCCGGGTGTGCCCGCGGAGATGGAAGGACTGGTCGCCGATGGGCTGCTGCCGTGGCTTGCCGAGCGCGTTGGAGATCAGGTCATCCGGTCGCGCGTGCTGCGTATTGCCGGCATGGGTGAGTCGTTGGTCGAGGAACAGGTCAGGGACCTTGTTCACGGCGTCAACCCAACGGTGGCGCCGCTTGCCAAGCTGGGGGAGGTTCACCTGCGGATTACCGCAAAAGGCCCGCCCGCAACCGTGACAGACCTGATGGACCGTGCCGAGGCCGACCTCAGGGAAAGGCTGGGAAATGCGGTCTTCGGTGTGGATGACGAGACGCTGCAGGCCGTGGTGGCCCGGCTGTTAATGGAGCGAGGACTGACCCTGGCGGTCGCAGAGTCGTGCACCGCGGGCTTGCTGACCTCGCGATTGACCGAAATCCCAGGTAGCTCTGCGTTCCTGCTGGCGGGGTTCGTAGCATACAGCAACGAGTCCAAGGTGCGTGATCTCGGCGTGGAGGCCGGACTCATCGCCGCGCACGGCGCGGTCAGCACCGAGGTAGCCAGGGCTATGGCCGAGGGGGCCCGTGCGCGAACAGGCGCCCGCATCGGCGCGGCAGTTACAGGCATAGCCGGTCCCGACGGCGGCACGCCTGCCAAACCGATCGGGCTGGTGCATCTTGCCGTCGCGACGGACGCCGGCACGCGGGCCGCGGAGGTGCATTTCGGCGCCGAGGCCGGCAGAGCAGGGATACGCCACCTGGCAGCGCAGGCCGCGCTCAACCTCATCCGGCTTTGCCTGCTTGAGCGATGACGCTCTACCGGACCTTCATCGCGATCGAGTTGAGCGACGAGTCCCGGCGCATGGTGGCCGAAGTGCAGGAGCGGCTGCGTGCGGATGGGGCAACGCTCCGATGGGTCAAGCCGGAAAACCTGCACTACACCCTGTCTTTTCTGGGCGAGATCCCTGCTGCGCAGGTGGCCCGCGCGGTCGTCGCAACGCGCAGCGCGGTCAGCCGGATCGCGCCCTTCTCAGTAGTGATCGGCGGCCTGGGCGCCTTTCCAAGCCTGGAGCGGCCCCAGGTGGTCTGGATCGGGTGCGCCGAGGGGTCTGAGCTCCTAGGGCGCCTGGCTGGAGACGTGAAGGCCGCGCTGGACCGGGAACGCCTCACGTCCGATCCCAAACCGTTCCGTCCCCACCTGACCCTGGGCCGTGCTAAGGACAACCGGCAGTGGGGAGACCTGGTGCGGGCCGTACGGGCGCACCAGGGGGCCACGATCGGTCGGGAGTGGATCAAGGCCGTCACCGTCATGGAGAGTCGGCTGACGCCTGACGGTCCGATCTATACACCTCGCGAGAAGGTCCAGTTGGGCCACGGGTTGAACTCCACGAGTACGTAAGCCCCAAATCTGGTATATCGGCCGGGTCGGTGCGCTCTTGCAGGATTGACAAGCGAACATTTGTTTGGTATTCTTCGTTTACTGCGTTCATCGTGTCCCAGGGAGGTCGGAGGAGATGACTGAGCGCCAACGGGCTCTGGACCTGGCCCTCTCCCAGATTGAGAAGCAGTTCGGCAAGGGTTCCATCATGAAGTTGGGCGAAGCGACCGCGAGGCTCCAGGTCGAGGTCATCTCGACCGGGGCCCTGGGTGTCGATCTGGCGCTGGGCGTCGGCGGTGTTCCCAGGGGGCGCGTGGTCGAGATCTACGGCCCGGAGGCGTCGGGCAAGACCACGCTCGGCTACCACATCATTGCAGAGGCACAACGCGAAGGGGGCGTCGCGGCGTTCATTGACGCCGAGCACGCGCTTGATCCCAACTATGCCAGGGCGGTAGGGATGGACGTAGACAACCTGCTTCTCTCCCAGCCCGACAGCGGTGAGCAGGCCCTGGAGATAGCCGAGACCCTCGTGCGCAGCGGCGCCGTGGACGTCGTTGTAGTGGACTCGGTGGCCGCCCTGGTGCCGCGCGCGGAACTGGAGGGCGAGATGGGCGATGCCCACGTCGGATTGCAGGCACGCCTCATGTCGCAGGCCCTCCGGAAGCTGGTCGGCACTATCAGCCGGTCGCGCACGATCGTGGTTTTCATAAACCAGCTCCGCGAGAAGATCGGGGTGATGTTCGGAAATCCGGAAACCACCACGGGTGGCAGGGCGCTCAAGTTCTACTCGTCGGTCCGCATGGAGATCCGCAAGATCGAGAACATCAAGAGCGGGGACGAGGTCAAGGGGATGCGGGCGCGTGTGAAGGTCGTCAAGAACAAGGTCGCTCCTCCGTTTCGCGATGCGGAGGTAGAAATCATCTACGGCCGTGGGATCTCGCGCAGCGCCAGCATTCTCGATGTGGCCACGGCGATGGGTTTGGTCCAGCGTTCGGGTGCCTGGTTCACCTACGGCGACCTGCGTCTGGGACAGGGGCGCGACAACGCGCGCGAGTTCCTGGACAACAACCCCGAGGTAGCCAACGAGATAGACCGTCGCGTGCGCGAGGCCCGTGGGGTGCTTCGCACGAAGGAGGGGGCGGCGGCTCCACCGGCCGAACCGGATGCTCGACCTGCTCAGGCTGCAGCCCGCCCTGCGCCGGTAGCGCGCCTGGCGCCTGCGAAACCCCGAGGGTAGCCAACGGAGCGGGGCCTGCTGGATGAACCCGTGAGCCCGCGCGTGGCGCGCCTGCGGGTGTCCGCGCGTGACCCAGGTGTCTGCCAGGTTGAGATCGAGGGAGTCGGCCGGTTCCGGATAGACGCCCGGACCGCCGCTGCGCTCGGCCTGGCCGAGGGCCAGCATATCGCCCCGGACGCGGTCGCCCGCATTGCAAGCGCCGCGGAGCGGCAGAGGGCCAGGACCGTGGCCCTGGGCCTCCTGCAACGACGGCTGCGCAGCCGGGCAGAGCTGGAAACCGCGCTGCGCCGGCGGGGAGTGCCGCGAGAGGAAGTTCTGGCCGTCATCGGCGAACTGGCCCGGTCAGGATGGATAGACGACGGGCGGTTCGCTCGCGCTTGGATCGCCGACCGCCTGGCCCTGCGACCCAGCGGTGCGCGGAGGCTGCGGGCGGAGCTGGCGGCGCGCGGCGTGGCGCCGGCAGTGATCGCCGATGCCCTGCAGGCGCAGTTGCTTCCGGAACAAGAGGAGGCCCTGGCGCTGCGCCAGGCAGGGGATCGCCTGCGGCGCCTCCAGGGGTTCCCTCCAAACGTGGCACGCAGGCGCCTGGTCGGATGGCTACAGCGCCGAGGCTATTCGGCCGGTACGATCGCACGCACTCTGCGAAAGGTAGGACCGTCCAGCGCGGGCAGCCCTGATGACGATCCCCCAGACTGACCCCCGACAGCAGCAACCGGGCCAACTATCCCTCGCCCTGGCGTCCGAAGATCACGCGGGGGCGCTGGAGGGCCTTACCCCCGGCCAGCTTGCCGCGGTAACCCACGGTGACGGTCCCCTGTTGATCGTGGCCGGCGCAGGCACGGGAAAGACGACCGTCATCACGCGTCGCATCGCATGGCTGATCGCCAGCCGACGCGCGCGCCCCAGTGAGATCCTCGCGCTTACGTTTACCGACAAGGCCGCCGGGGAGATGGAGGCGCGCGTGGACCAGCTCGTGCCCTACGGCTACGTGGATGCGTGGATCAGCACGTTCCACGCCTTTGGCGACAGGGTGCTGCGCGAGCAGGCGCTTGAGGCCGGGCTTGTCCCTGATTTCCGGGTGCTGTCACGGCCCGAGCAGTTCATCTTCGCCCGCGACCGGCTCTTCGAGATGCCGCTGGAAAGGTACAGGCCTCTGGGCGATCCGACGCGGTACATCGGCGCGATGCTTACCCTGATCGCCCGCGCAAAGGACGAGGACATCTCCCCGGAAGCGTACGAGGCGTTTGCGGAGCGCCTGGCCCGGGGAGGTGAAGGGGAGGACGCCGGAGCGCACCGCGAGCTTGCCAGGACCTATGCAACCTATCAGCGACTGCTGCGTGAGGCGGGCCGGGTGGACTTCGGCGACCTGATCTCGATTCCCCTCCAGTTGTTCCGCGACCGTCCCGAGATACTGCGGCGGTATCAGGAGCGGTTTCGGTACGTCCTGGTGGATGAGTTCCAGGACACGAACCACGCGCAGTTCGAGCTCGTAAGACTCCTAGCCGCGGCGCACCGAAACATCACGGTGGTGGGGGATGACGATCAGGCGATCTACAAGTTCCGCGGCGCCGCTATCAGCAACATCCTGGGGTTCGCGGCCGCCTATCCCGACGCCGCGCAGGTGGTGCTTACCGACAACTTCCGATCGCCCCAGACGGTGCTGGACGCCGCCTACCGCTTGATTCAGCACAACAACCCCGATCGCCTGGAGGTGCGCAACCAGCTCGACAAGCGGCTCATCGCCCGTTCCTCCGACGGCCCACGCGTCAGGCACCTCCACCACGACACGCTCACCGGCGAGGCTGACGCCGTGGCAGAGGAGATCGCCGGCCACGTTCAAGCGGGCGGGCGTGCGAGGGAATGCGCGATCTTGGTGCGGGCCAACCGCGATGCCGACCCGTTCATGCGGGCGCTGAACCTCCGGGGTATACCCTGGTGGTTCTCCGGAACGCGCGGGCTCTACGACCGCGAGGAGATCCGGTTGGCGCTGGCGTTCTTGCGCGTCCTGGCCAACCCGGCCGACAACCTGAGCATGTACTACCTGGGCACGTCGGACCTCTACATGATCAACGGCACCGAAATGGCGCTGGCGCTCAACCAGGCGAACCGGCGCCACAGGTCGCTGGAGCACACCTTCCGGAACCTGCACACGGTCCCCGAGCTCAACGCCGAGTTGTCCCCTGAGAGTAGCGCCTCCATTGCCCGCCTCCTCGATGACCTGGACGAGATGCGTGCGCTGATGCGCCACCATCCCACGGGGCGCGTGCTGTACGAGTACCTGGTCACGCGCACCGGGTACGTCCGCCGTCTGGCTACCTCCGAGCAACCCGGCGACGAGGTGAAGGTGGCGAACCTGGCGCGGCTTTTCGACATCGTGGCGCGGCACGGCGAGGTCGCCGTGTACGATCGGGTGCCCGAGTTCGTGCGTCGCATGGAGGACCTGATCGCGGCCGGCGACGACCCTCCGTCCCCGGATCCCGATCCGGAGTTCGACGGCGTGCAGATACTGACCGTGCACAAGGCCAAGGGACTGGAGTTCCCGGTCGTGTTCCTGGTCAACTGCGTTGCCGACCGGTTTCCGTCGCGCGGCCGCTCCGAGCCCTTGCAGCTCCCCGACGAGCTGGTGCGGGACAAGGAGGTCCTGCCCTCAGGCGACAGCCACCTGCAAGAGGAGCGGAGGCTGTTCTACGTGGGCATGACGCGGGCGAAGCAACGGCTCGTGCTGACAAGCGGGCGGGACTACGGGAACTCCCGTCCGCGCAAGCTTAGCCGGTTCATCCTGGAGGCTCTGGATGAACCGACCGCAGACCACGTGGCGTTCAGGGCCTCGGCGATCGAGGCGATCCAACGGCACGCCCCTCCCGCGGACGCGCCCCCGTCGCTCCCAGGCATTCTCCCGCCGGAAGCGCCCATCAATCTATCGTTCCGCCAGGTGGATGACTACCAAATCTGCCCGCTGAAGTACAAGTACGCGCACGTGCTGCGCGTACCGCTGCTGCGGGACCACCGCGTCGTATACGGCGCGGCCGTTCACGCCGGGGCCATGGAGTACAACCGGCGGCGCGCGCGGGGACAGCCGGTCGAGCCCGAACACCTGATCCAGGCATTCGAGCGCGCCTGGGCCGCCGAGGGGTTCATCAGCCGCGAGCACGAGGACCAGAGGATGGCCGAAGGCCGCGAGGTCCTGCGAACCTTTCTCGCGTTCCAGCAGGCGTCCGGTACTGTCCCGACAATGGTTGAGGCCAAGTTCGCGGTTCAGGCCGGCAGTGCGCGGGTGCGGGGCCGGTGGGACCGTGTTGACCTGCGCGGCGGGACGGCTTCCGGGGGCGCCGAAGATGTGGTGATTATTGATTTCAAGACCACCGACGTGCGGGCTCAGAAGGACGCCGACCGCAGGGCGAAGGAGAGCCTTCAGCTCGACATCTACGCGCTCGCCTACCTGAATCACTACGACCGCGCCCCTGATAGGTTGGAGCTCCACTTCCTGGGGCCCAGGCACGTGCTCGTGGGAGCCGCCGTCCCCACCCAGGCGAAGCTCGGCGCCGCGGCCGAGGCGATCGAACGGGCGGCCGAGGGCATTCGTGGACAGGAGTTTGTAGCAACCCCGGACTACTACCGGGCATGTCGGTACTGCGCTTTTGCCTCGATCTGCCCGTACACCGCAAAGGAGGACTAACCTGCCCGCGGGCAGGTGAAGGAGGCGGGCTCACGTGGGAATCATGGATCTGGTGGTGACTGCAGCCGCGGCGGCCGTCCTCGTTGTGCTGGCGTCCATGGTCTTCCAGCGCCTGCGTGAGGCGTCGGGCGGCGGGATGCTCCTCATGCAGCAGCAACTCGACGCGCTGCGCGGGCAGGTCGGGCAGCGCCTGGACGAGATGGGACGCACGGTGGGCGATCGTCTGTCAGAGAACACCCAGATGCTCCACCGGGTCAACGAGAGCCTGGGACAGCGGCTGGACACCAACCTGACAATGGTGGGGCAGCGATTCAGCGAAACGGCCGGCATGGTAACGACGGTGCACGAGAAGCTGAAGGGCCTGGAAGAGGCGGCGGGTCGGATCTTCGAGCTGGCCAGGGATCTGACCTCGTTGCAGGAGATCCTGCAGCCTCCGAAGCTGCGCGGGGGCCTGGGCGAGGTGCTCCTCGAGAACCTCCTGCGCGACCGCCTGCCGGAGGCCAACTTCGAGATGCAGCACCGCTTCTCCAACGGCGCGGTTGTGGATGCGGTGATACGCCTGGGGGATCGGCTGGTGCCGGTGGACTCCAAGTTCCCCCTGGACGGCCTGCAGACCATGTTGCGGGCCGAATCCGACGAAGAGCGCAGCAGGGCCAGGCGGGAGTTCGAGCGCCAGATCCAGGCGCACGTCAAGGTAATAGCCGAGAAGTACATTCTCCCGGAAGAAGGCACCTACGACTTCGCCCTGATGTACGTGCCCGCGGAGAACGTGTACTACGAAGCCGTGGTGCGTGGCGGGGAGGCAGGGGGCCTCCACCAGTACTGCATGGAGCGTCGTGTGATCCCGGTGTCGCCCACGACCTTCTATGCCTACCTGGTGGCGCTCGTCTACGGCCTCAAAGGCCTGCAGGTGGAGCGCCAGGCAGCCCAGATCCGGGAGGGCCTGGCCCACCTGGCGGTGGACATCAGCCGGGTGAAGGAGCCGATGACCAGGCTGGGCGAGCAGATCCGGCGGGCCCAGAACAACTATGAGGTGGCGCGCCGGGCGCTGGACCGCTTTGGCGACCGCCTGGAGAGCCTGGGCGGCGTTCCCATTCCCGAGGAGCCCGGGGACGCGCTGCCCCCTGCATCGCTGCCCGATTCTTGACACTGTTTTCGGTCCCTCGGTACAATCTAGTGAAGGTGCAGCATATGTCCTTCCAAACCGGAGGCTGATACCGAACCGACCCAACACAACCGAGGGAGGTGACCGTCATCGAAGCCATGGGCCCTTACGTCGTAACCGTGGTCGCGGCCCTGATTTCACTCCTCCTCGGGTACCTCCTACGCAGAACCATCGCCGAGGCGCGAATAAGATCGGCCGAAGTGGCCGCCCGACAGATCCTTGAGGAAGCACGGAAGGAGGCAGAAGCCAGACAGCGGGAAACCATCGTCGAAGCCAAGGACGAGGCGTTCCGCCTCAAGCGTGAAGCGGAAAAGGAGATCCGGGAGCTGCGTACGGACCTCCAGCGGCAAGAGCGGCGTGTGGCACAGCGAGAGGAGAACCTCGAGCGGAAGACCGAGGGTCTTGAGAAACGCGAGCGCCATCAGGCAGAAGAGGAACAGCGCATTGCCCAACTGCGCGAAGAAGCCGCCGGGCTGAAGCACGCGCAGCAGGTTGAACTTGAGCGGATCGCGGGCCTGACCTCTGAGGAGGCACGGGCGCAGATCTTGTCCGCCGTCGAAGCCGGCACTCGGAACGAAGCAGTACACCTTATTCGCCGCATCGAGAACGAGGCCCGAGATGAGGGTGACCGTCGGGCCCGGGATATTCTTGCCCTGGCGATTCAGCGATGCGCGGCCGAGCACACGGCCGAGGTCACCGTATCGGTTGTTCCCCTTCCCAACGAGGACATGAAGGGCCGTATCATCGGAAGGGAGGGCCGGAACATCCGGACGCTGGAGAGCCTGACCGGGGTGGATCTGATAATTGACGACACCCCTGAGGCCGTCACAATCTCCTCATTTGACCCCGTCCGCCGCGAGGTCGCCAAGGTCGCGCTGGAGAAGCTGATGGCGGACGGCCGAATCCACCCCGGCAGGATAGAAGAGGTAGTCGAGAAGGCCCGTGCCGAGGTTGAGGAGCGGGTGCGCACGGACGGTGAGCAGGCGGCGTTTGAGGCCAATGTCCACGGCCTGCACCCGGAGGAGGTTCAGGTCCTCGGACGGCTCAAGTACCGACATTCGTACGGCCAGAACCTGCTGCGCCACAGCGTGGAGGTGGCGCTGCTCTCAGGGCTGCTGGCTACGCACCTGGGCGCCGACCCGAAGCTGGCCCGCCGGGCCGGGCTCCTGCACGACATCGGCAAGGCCCTGACCCATGAAGCTGAGGGAACCCACGTTACTCTTGGCGCCGATCTGTGCAGGCGCTACCACGAGCCGCCAGAGGTGCTGAACGCAATCGCCTATCACCACGAAGAGGAGGAAGCCACGTGCATTGAGGCGGTGATCGTGGCGGCCGCCGACGCGATTTCGGCCAGCAGGCCCGGGGCCCGGAGAGAGACGGTCGAGTTGTACATCAAGCGCCTTCAGGCGCTCGAAGAGCTGGCCACCTCGTTCGGAGGGGTGGAGAAGGCGTACGCGATCCAGGCCGGTCGCGAGATCCGTGTAATCGTGAAGCCGACGGAGATCGACGATACTGCTGCCACCATCCTCGCTCGAGACCTGGCCCGCAAGATCGAGGAGCAACTCAAGTACCCGGGCCAGATCAAGGTTACGGTTCTCCGGGAGACCCGGGTCGTGGAGTACGCGCGGTGACCGGGTGAGGATCCTGTTCGTGGGAGATATCATCGGGAAACCGGGTAGGCGGCTGGTCGCCGAACACCTTCCGGCGCTACGGCGGTCTCGGGATCTCGACGTTGTAATCGCCAACGGTGAGAACGCCGCGGGCGGCAGGGGGTTGACCGCGGGCGTGTCCGAGGAGCTGTTCGCCGCCGGCGTGGACGTGATCACGGCCGGCAACCACGTCTGGAACAATCGAGAGGCCTACGAACTGCTCGATGCCGACCCCCGAATTCTGCGGCCGGCCAACTACCCGCCCGGGGTGCCGGGAAGGGGCGCGGCCGCGGTCACGACCGCCCGAGGCGCCCGGATCGGCGTGATAAACCTGCAGGGCCGCGTGTTTATGCAGGAGCTCGACGACCCATTCCGCACCGCGCGGGACCTTGCCCGCAAGTTGCGCGCGGAACTCCCCACAGTTGTGGTGGACTTTCATGCCGAGGCCACTTCAGAGAAGGTGGCCATGGGCTGGTACCTGGACGGCCACGTGAGCGCGGTGATCGGGACGCACACGCACGTGCAGACGGCCGACGAACGCGTTCTGCCGGAGGGCACCGCGTACATTACCGACGTCGGAATGACGGGGCCGCGCGACGGAATCATAGGCATGGCCCGGGAGGCTGTACTTGAGCGATTTCTGATGCAGCTTCCGGTGCGCTTTGAGGTGGCTACAGGTCCGGTCATGCTCAACGCGGTGCTGGTGACCGTGGCCGGCGATGGGCGCGCCACGGCCATCGAGCGCATCCGGGTCGTGGCAGGGGACGAGCCGCGTGCGGATTGACCTCCATACCCATACCCTGGCGTCGGATGGTCTGATGGACGCGGCCACTCTGGTCGCCGAGGCCGGATCCCGGGGCGTGGGCCTGCTTGCCGTCTCCGACCACGATACGACCGCCGGCGTGGACGAGGCCGTTGCCGCGGGCAAGAAGGCCGGAGTGGAAGTGTGGCCGGCGGTAGAGCTCTCCTGCGACGTGGACGCGGGTGAGGCTCACGTGCTGGGGTACTTCGTGGATCACCGCCGGAACTGGCTTCAGGTACTGCTCGGCCGGCTGCGCGAGGGCCGCGCGGATCGCGCGGCGCGCATGGTTGGAAGGCTGACGGCGCTGGGGGTCCCGGTTACCTACGAACGCGTCGCGACGCTGGCGGCCGGGGGCGCGATCGGCCGGCTGCATGTGGCACGGGCGCTCGTGGAAGCCGGGCACGTGCGGCACACCGCCGAGGCCTTCGATCGCTTCATCGGCCACGGAGGGCCTGCCTACGCCGAGCGGGTCAAGCTGACACCGGTGCAGGCTATCGAGATCATCCGGGCTTCCGGAGGTCTGGCGGTGCTTGCGCATCCCGGGTGGGGAACCGGCGATGAGATGATTCGCGATCTGGTTGAGGCTGGTCTTGACGGTCTCGAGATCTACTACCCGGACCACAGCCCATCCCAGGTGGAGCAATACAGAGGGTTGGCAGAGAGGTTAGGCCTCCTGATGACCGGCGGCACGGATTTCCACGGCGGTTCCATGGCCACACGCGTGCCTGTGGGCAGCCAATACGTTCCGGAATCTATCGTCGCGCCGATGCGGGAGGCCGCCGCGCGCAGGCACCCCCAGGCCACGCCGCCTGCGCTCGAACTGCTCGCAAGATGATTCTGTGAGGCTGAACTGGTAGAAGCGAAAGGAGAATGTCAATGCGGTGTCCCAAATGCGGTGCGGACAATCCTCCAGGACGGACCCTGTGCGTGCGTTGCAGCACCCGCCTTCGGACGGCGGCCGGGGGAGGCGCCGCCGTCCCGGATACCGGCGAGGTCCTGATGCCAAGGCTGCGCGCGGATCTGGTGCGCCTCGTCGTGGTGACGGCCGTCGTAGTAGCCGCGGCCGCGGCGCTGGGCACGCTGCTGCGCTGATCCACCGTGACCGAGGGGAGCCCCACGCTGCGTCTGCTGCCTTCAGTGGACAGGCTGGTGGCGGAACTGCGCCGGCGCGGGCTGCTGGAGGAGTTTCCCCGGAGGGCGGCCACATTGGCCGCCCGGCAGGCGGTGGCTGAGGCGCGGCGCGCGCTCCAGGAGGGCCGGAACGGCGTGGAGCCGGAGGCCATCGTGGATCGCGCCGCCGGGCTGCTGCGGCGACAGTTCGGGGAAGGCCTTCGGCGCGTCATCAACGCCAGCGGCGTCATCCTGCACACCAACCTCGGACGTGCGCCGCTCTCGAAGGCGGCGCAGGCCGCTGTGGAAGCGGTTTCATCCGGCTACAGCTCCCTGGAGATCGACCTGGAAAGCGGTGAACGCAGCAGCCGCGCCGTTCATGTCGAACCCTTACTGACCGCCGTGACCGGGGCAGAGGCGGGCTTCGCGGTGAACAACGCCGCATCCGCGGTGGTCCTGGCGCTGGCGGCTTTGGCCGCGGGGCGGGAGGTGCTGGTCGGGCGCGGTGAACTCGTGGAGATCGGCGGCGGGTTCCGGCTGCCCGATGTGATGCACTCCAGCGGCGCCCGCCTGGTGGAGGTCGGCACCACCAACCGCACCTACATCGCCGACTATGATAGGGCCCTGGGCTCCGACTCGGCCATGCTGCTGAAGGTGCACCGGAGCAACTTC
>Ga0208244_100542_pt1 | contig 34186 bp, 28 predicted proteins | sample SubbioCR12Aug_5A_FD_184828 | JGI IMG/M metagenome (GOLD analysis project Ga0208244, IMG submission 184828) | Serpentinite rock and fluid subsurface biosphere microbial communities from McLaughlin Reserve, California, USA - CR12Aug_5A (SPAdes) | ecosystem: Environmental > Terrestrial > Deep...
GGCCAGGCGCTGCATGACCTGGCGCGAGTGTTCGCTGTAGAGTTCATGGCGCGCGGGGACGATGCGCAGGCCGGGGCACAGGCGCAGGGCCTGGCTCATCGGCATGGCCGAACGCACGCCCTGGGCGCGGGCCGCGTAGGAGCAGGAGGCGACGACGCCGCGCTCATTGGGCCGCCCGCCGACGGCAAAGGGTTTGCCGCACAGGCCGGGGTCGTGTATCTCTTCGACGGCGCAGAAGAAGGCGTCGAGGTCGAGGTGCAGGATGGTGCGCATCTTAAGCGCCAACCGGTTCGGAGAATGTATCCACAGGATAAGTATACTGCCGATAGGTGGGTCGGTTCATCCGCGCCCGTTGTCAGGCTGCATCCAGATTTCGCGCATTTCGGGGCTGCTTTCGAGCAGTTCGTCCAGCGTGCCTTCGGCCTCGACGCGGCCATTTTTCATCACCAGGATGTGGTCGGCGCGGCGCAATACCGGGCGGCGGTGTGATACCACCAGGCAGGTGCGGCCTTCGCCGTTGAAAAGCCGTTCCCAAAGCTTGCCTTCGGTTTCAATATCCAGCGCGCTCGAAAGGTCGTCGAACACCAGCAGTTCGGGCTGGCGCACGAACATGCGCGCCGCCGCGGCTCGCTGCCCTTGCCCGCCGGAGAGCTTGACGCCGCGCGTCCCAACCGGCGTATCGAGGTGGTTTTCCAGTTCTTTAAGGTCGTTTTCCATCACAGCCAGGTAGGTGGCGTTTAGCACTTCGTCATCGCTTTTGTCCAGCCCCAGCAGGATGTTGGCGCGCAGGCTGGCGCTGAACAGGCGCGGAATCTGGGATGTGTACGCGCAGCGCGGGGGAATGAAGAAATCGCCCGGAGCCGGAACCGGTTCGCCGTTCCAGCGAATTTCTCCACGCTCCAGCGGGAGCAACCCCAGCAGGGTGCGCAGTAAGGTGGTTTTTCCCGACCCGACCCGCCCGGTGACAACCGTCAGCGAGCCGCGCTTGAGGCGCAGGTTCACATCTGCGATGCCGTTTTGGCTGTTGGGGTAGTGGAAAGCCAAATCAACGGTCTCCAGCGTTTCGAGACGGTCGGCCTGGCTGGGGGCGGGATAATGCACTTCGGGCAGCGGCCCGTTCAGGTCGACCGGGCTGTGTTCCACCAGCGCTTCGAGCGGCGCGCCCTTCATGAGCCGGTACATGCGCTGGACGGAGACATCCAGCTGCTTGTAGCGCGCCGAGACCATCCCGGCAAAGGTGGTCAGGTCGCCCATGCTCTGCAGCAGGTAGACGAACAGCGAAAAATCGCCCAGCGTGAAGGTGCCAGCGCGCATCGACTGCCCGGCCAGTACCAGGATGACGCCGGTGCTCAGGGTGGACGTGTTGCGATAGAGCGAATCGAGCACTTCGTTGAAAAGGCGTTCCTTCAGGGTCAGGCGGCGGCGCTCGTCGTTGAGCGTGTGAAAATGCTCGATGACCTGCTTCTCGGCGGCGGCAACTTTAACCGCCTGGACTGCGCCAAAAAACTCGCCGATGAAGCCGGTCACTTTGCCGGTCGCCTGGCGGCTGGCGCGGCGGTACTGCTCGATGCGTTTCATGGCGATGTTGGCGATAATTCCAACAATCAGCAGCGGAACCAGCGCCATCAGCGTGATGGGCATGCTGATATTGACCATCAGGGCAATCGCGGCCACGATGATGCCCAGCCCGACAATGATGTCATTAATCCAGATGACAAAGAGCGGAATCTCGTTGACGTCGTTGCGGAAGCGGCTGACCGCCTCACCGGCAGAATCGGGCAGGGGCGAAGCGCCAGGCAGGCGCAGGATGTGGCGCAGCAGGTTCTTGCGCAGCAGGAAGTTCATCTCGGCAAAGATGGGCACGTCCGCGTAGTAAAAGCCATAACTGGCAAGCACACGCCCCAGCCAGGTTGCCAGCAGAAAGGCAAAGATGGCCCATACGCCGAAGGTCAGTTGGGCTGCGCCGGTCAGCATGTCGAAGAAGGCTTTGATAATCAAGGCCGGGGCCAACTGCCAGCAGAAACGGATGAGCGCCACCGAGAGCAGGTCGATAAACCACAGCCAGGGGCGAAAACGCAGCATGTCCCAGATGACGCGCCAGGCGGGCAGGGCGGGAATTTTTTCGGAGGCAGGAATGGTTGTCATGATTATGCCAGCACTTCCTCCAGCCCGGTTTGCAGGAGCTGGTAAAAACGCGATTGCGGATTGGCGGCCAGTTGCTGGCGATTGCCATACTCTTGTATCTGGCCGCCTTCCAAAATCATAATGTCATCGGCGCGATGGACGGTCCCCAGGCGGTGGGCGATGATGATGGCTGTGCGGCCATGCAGTAATTTGTCGATGGCGCGCTCGAGACGCTGCTCGGTGGCCGGGTCGAGGCGCGAGGAAGCCTCGTCCAGGATGACCAGCCCAGGGTTGCGCAGGAATACGCGCGCAAAAGCCAGCAACTGGCCCTCGCCCGCCGAAAGACTGCGTCCGCCGGTGTCCAGTTCCGTATCCAGGCCGTTGGAGAGAGAAGCCAGCCAGTCGTCCAGTTCGAGTTCGCGCAAGGTCTCAAGGATGCGCCCGTCGGGGATGGAGCGGTCGAAAAAAGTCAGGTTGTCGCGTACGCTGGCGCGGAACAATTGCACATCCTGGGTGACAATCGCAACATTCTGGCGCAGGGCGGTTGCCTGCAAGTCGCGCAGGTCGATGTTTTGCAGGCGGATTGCGCCCGAAAGCGGGTCGTACAGGCGGAAGACCAGGCGCGCCAGGGTGGTCTTGCCGCTGCCGGTGCGGCCCAGAAGCCCCAGCACCGCGCCCGGTTTGAGTTGCAAGGACAGGTCGCTCAAGACCGCCTCGCCGCCGTTGTAGGCAAAGGAAACCCGCTCGAAGGCCAACCCCGGCGCGCCGGGCGGAAGTTCGCCAATCGAGCCTTCCCGCATCGAATTTTCGATGGCGCGAAATTCGGTCAGCCGCTCGACGCAGGCGCCGATGGTCTGGAAACTCTCGATTTCATGGGTCATGGCCCACAGCGGTTCTTCGAGCAGGTTGATGTAATGGATGAACAGGTAGACCGTTCCGACCGTTACCAGGCCGGCCACGAACAGCCAGTACCCGCTGCCGATGGCCAGCAATGTGCCAATGGTCAGCGCAATGCCCATCGAGTTTTCGATAATCCAGCGTTTGAAATGGGCTTTTCGGTCGTGGACGAGTTTTTCTGCCTGCAAGCGGAACAATTCGCGGATGGAGTAATCGACCGCCCCGCTGGAGCGGATATCCTCGGTACCGGCCAACTGCTCTTCGATGAAGCCGAATATGCGGGCGTCGGCTTCGCGGCGCGCTTTCTGGTGTGGAATGGCAATGTCTTTGACGCGATTCAGCACCAGGATGGCAACAACGGTAAAGGCCGTGAAACCCAATCCCACCCGCCAATCTTCCAGGAAGAGCGCGACCAGAATCCCGACCAGCAGAAGTCCATTGCCAATCAGGGTCAGCAGGAACTGCGAAAAGAAGGTCGCCATTTCGGTGACGTCGCCATCGATGCGCTCGATTAGTTCGCCGGGGGTGTGATTGTTGTGAAAACGCATATCCAGGCTCAAGGCATGTTCGGCCAGCTCGGCGCGCAGGGCGTTGGTGGCGGTCCAGGCCACGTTTTCGCCCAGGTAGGTCACGCTGACCGAAACCACCTGCTGCAAAATAGCAATACCGATAAAGACCAGCGCGGTCAGGGTCAGGGCGTTCAGGGCCTGGCCCGAAAGGGCCGAGTCGATGAAGGAGCGCATAATCTGCGGGTTAATCACGCGCAGGCTGATGCTGGCAAACAACAACGACAACAGCAGGGTGAAGCGGCCTCGCTGCGGGCGGATGTGTTGGGAGAGTAAATCCCAGTAGGCTTTGAGGGGCAGTTTCATAATTTTCCACAGATAATGAGAATAAAAAAACCACGCTGCGGAGCGCAACGTGGCCGTAAAAAAGCACCGAAAAACCGCTTAGCGGTTGGTGGCAGGCGCACTCCGAAAAATACAGGTATGTTTTGAGTGTTTGTGTGTAATCTGGTAAATCATGGAATGCGCCTCCTTTCGTTTTGGATGGTCGAACGGGTTGAGTTTACATCAACGAGCGGAGTGCGTCAAGAGATTGGATTTTGCCTAACCGCCATGTAACTCCCAAGTCAGTCCTCCTGACACCCCAAAAACGGGAAGATAATCAGTAGACAGGCGGCCTGCTGATGGGCATAATGAGTTTTGTCGAAAAGTTTTTTCACCCATCAGGAGACCTTCCCATGACATTGTCTGAAAACGTTGCAGAGCGCGCCGTGCTGGCGCAGTACGACTACCAGTTGCGGCCGGTCGAGCGCGGTTACGCCGGGCGCACGCTCTACATCAACTTAAGCGACAACAGCATTAAAGAAAAGCCTGTCACCCAGCAGATGAAAGACTTGTTCACCGGCGGGCGCGGCTTTGCGCTCAAGCTGCTCTGGGACGCAGTCACGCCCCAGACCAAATGGAACGACCCGGAAAACGAACTGGTGATTGCCAACGGGCCGATTTGCGGCATCACCGCCTACCCTGGCAGCGGCAAAGCCACAGTGGTGACTCTTTCCCCGCTGACAGAGAACGTCATCGACTCGAACGTCGGCGGTTATTTTGCGCCGTTTCTCAAATTCTCGGGCTTCGACGCGCTCGAAATTCAGGGCAAGGCCGAGGAAGATGTCATCATCTTCATCGATGGCGATAACGGTCACGTTGTCATCACCCGCAACGCCCTCGAGGAAGTGGACGCCCACCAAATCGGCAACGTCCTGACCGAGCGCCTGGGTGGCGACGAAAAAGGCAAGCGCGGCGTCTCGGTGCTGGCTGCGGGCCAGGCCGCGGAACATACGCGCATTGGCATGATTAACTCAACCTGGTATGATGTGCGTCGCAAGGAAGCCCGCCTGAAACAGGCCGGACGCGGCGGCCCCGGTCGCGTCTTCCGCGACAAAAAGATCAAGGCCATCGTGGTGCGCTACACCGACATGGGCGGCGACAAGAACGGCGTGGCTGATATGCCGCTCATCCGCAAAGCCGGACAGCGCATCAACAAGGAAATAGCCGATTTCGACGACAAGCAGAACCAGATGCGCAAGGTCGGAACGGCCAACATCGTCGAAATTATGGATCACTTCGACCTGCTGCCGGTACACAACTTCCGCTACGGCTCGCACCCCGACACCCACAACATCGACTCAAAAATCTGGAAGGAAGCCTTCACCCAGGGCCTGCCCGATGGCTGCTGGCTGGGCTGTACCATGTCGTGCTCGCACGGCGTCGACCACTTCCCACTCCAAACTGGGCCGTATGCCGGTCAGTGTGTGCTCGTCGATGGCCCCGAATATGAAAATGCCGCCGGGCTGGGTTCGAACATCGGCAACTTTGACGCCCAAAAAGTTCTTGAGCTCAACTTCTACTGCGACACCTACGGCGTGGACAGCATCTCGTTTGCCAACTGCGTGGCTTTCGCCATGGAGTGTTACGAAGAAGGCATCCTCAACAAAAAAATCACCGGCGGGCTGGAACTCAACTTTGGCAACGGCGCCGCCGCGCTAGAACTCATCCACCAGATGGCGCGCGGAGAAGGCTTCGGCGTCACGGTCGGCCAGGGCGTGCGTTCCATGAAAGAACTCTTCGTGCGCGAGTACGGCGCCGACCCGAATTTCATCCACGATATCGGCATGGAAATCAAGGGCATGGAGATCTCGGAATATCTGACCAAGGAATCGCTGGCCCAGCAGGGCGGTTTTGGCCTGGCGACCAAAGGCCCGCAGCACGACGAAGCCTGGCTGATCTTCATGGACCAAGTCCACAACCTGCTGCCGAGTTTCCAGGACAAGGCCGAGGCCCTGCATTACTTCCCGATGTGGCGCACATGGTTCAGCCTGCACGGTCTTTGCAAATTACCCTGGAACGACATCTCGCCCGAGAACAACAAAAACACCAAGGAACCGGCCAAGGTCGAGGAGCACGTGGAGAACTACACCTGGATCCATCAGGGCGTGACCGGCATCCCGACCACGACCGAAACGCTGCTGGCCCAATCCGAGCGGGTCTACAACTTCCAGAAGGTTTTCTCGATGCGCATGGGCCGCGTCGGACGGGTACACGACTATCCGCCTTACCGCGCCATGGGGCCGGTCACCAAAGTCGAGTACGAATCGCGCCAGGAACGCTACGACGAGCAGCTCACACGCCTGGTCGGGGTCGACCCAACTGGCATGCCTACCGAAGAAAAGATGAAGGAATTGCGCGCCTACCGTGAAGCGCAATATGAGCAATTGATGGACGCCGTCTATACCCGCCGCGGCTGGGACAAGAACAGCGTCCCGACCCCTGAAAAACTGAAGGCGCTCGGCATGGATTTGCCCGAACTACTTGAAGTCGTCGAATGGGCGAAGAAGCAGTAGGCAGTATTCAGTGACCGGTAAAAAAATAGAAAAATCCCCGCGAGCCAAACTCGCGGGGATTTTTCTATTTACTATCGGATGACTTCGACAGACTTTGCAATCGCATCCAGGTCTGTGTACAACTCACTTATCATTTGGCTTGGCGCGGTCAGGTTGACCATAATCAGGCGGTTGCCCGAAATGAACATAAGCATTTTTATACGAACGGTAATTCTGCCTCCGGCTGCGGTTGGCGCTTCCTGCTCTACTTCGATGATACCAACCTCGACCCCTTTATCGCTCTTGACGGTATTGACACCCTGGGTAATGACCTTTGCGCCGTTCTCTTTCATGCTTTCCTCGAACACCCCGGTGATAAACTCAATCGGCATCGCTACAAGGAACGCGTCTTGAGCCGAAACGATGGTGATATTCGAAGCATATCCACGGGAGATAAATTTGCTGTCTTTGTTCAGTGCAACAACCCGCACAAAGTCAGAATCGAGAGTTCGGAAGGTTTCTGCGGCAGATTTGAAATCCGGGTTGGTCTTGGCAAGTTCGTCAACCAGTTCCGAGATGTCTTGCCCGCTAAGCGGAATTACCACCCAGCCGTCCGGCAAGGTCAGCCGATACTTATGGTCGTAATCGCTGAGTACAACGCTTCCGTTGTCATTGGTTTCCGTCGTAATGCCGGTTGGGCGCGGGGTGCGTGTTGAGGTCGGGGTGGGCGTCTCCGTTGGGGTAGGGCTTGGGGTGATGGTGGGCGTATTGGTGGGCGTGGGCGTCAGGGTGGGGGTCGGGGTCGGGGTGGCAAACCACTCGCTGACTGCCGCAGCCCGGCAGGCCAGGGTTGAGATTGACAACAGGAACAGGGCCGCCACAACCAGTTTGTGCGCTTTTTTCATCACATTTCCTCCTAAAATGGAATAAAGAAGTCCTGTCAACCGGCAGGCTGACAGGACAGAGTATAAACGCGAACCTAGGGTTCAGGCCTGGTTAGTTTTGACTGATGAACTGCGCAAAATTGGTTCTTTTCAGGCGATTTACCAGGTCTTGCTGGGCCTCACACCAAATTGGCCGCAGTGGACAATCTTCGCCGAAATTGCATGTGCCGTCGTCGTGCACACATTCGTTCAGCGTAATCGGTCCGTCAATTGCCTCGACCACATCAAGCAGGCTCACTTCCTCAGGCGATTTGGCCAGCGTTACGCCGCCCCGCGCTCCGCGCGAAGTTTGCAGCAACCCGGCAATCGAGAGTTGTGAAATAATTTTTGCCAAAAACGAAGGCGGAATACGCTGTTCCTTCGCAATCTGGCTGGTCGCGGCCCGCTGGTTAGCGTTAAGTTTCGAAATATACAGCACTGCGCGAATGGCATAATCGGCTTGACGGGTAATTTGCATTAGAACCTCCCAATAAGGGTATTTTTACCAAGATATATCCAATTCTATAGGCCAAACGCCCGTTGCGCAAGTGATGTAGGTCACAGATAAAATATGACCTTTTACTCCGAAAAGTCCGAATTACTCGACGATTTGCAGATTTCCAGCACCCAGGTCTATGACAATTGTCAGTACCGGGCCATCGCCGGGACGCGAATAGGTGTTGCCGTTCTTCCGCCATTCGCCGGGGAAGTTGACGCTCGAAAGGCCGCCATCCACCGTCACCTGGGCCGCAAAACCGGGCGGAATTACCAGCGAAATATTGCTCATCCCGGCCCGCAGGGTCACACCCGCGTCGCGCTGCAACTCACCGCCAAAATCGAGCGTGTAATTGCCCGCCCCGCCCTCGAAACTGAGGGTCGTAAAGTTGGCATTCGCCAGGTTCTTCAGGGTCACATTCGAAGCCCCGGTCTGGTACTTGAGAGCGTTCATGCGCACCGGGTTGGGCGACGAGAAATCGATGCGCACATCTGCCGCCCCGTCTCGCACCGTCAGGTTGACCAGCGAAAGCCCGCCAAAGTTAAAAATGCCTTCGTAGGCCCCGGCTTTCACCGTCAGGTCGAGCGGCATTGCGCCCAGGGCAAAATCCCACTCGTTTTTCGCGCCTTCCATGCTCGGCCAGGTGCTCATTTTGTATTCGCCCTGGTGAATACGCACGCTTTCGCCGTCCTGGCTGATGATGGGCTTCAGGTCGGGGATGTTATACGTGGCCGTCCCGCTGACCAAGGCCTCATCCGCGCCGGGCGAGAGGCGCAATTTCCCCGCGCCAAATTCCAGGGTCACAAAGGCGGTTTCGGCCTCGGGGTCTGGGATGGAGATTTCATCCACCACATCCGGGCCAAGCGGTTCTGAACGCGTCTCGACGCGTACACTGCAAGCGCTCAAAGACAGCGCAAAAATCAGGACAAGCAAAAGGATTTTTTTAGACATGATAACCTCCGAGGAATCTTCCGCTTAAACGCAGATACAGTTTCTTTTACGTTTCCCCGTCAAAAAAGTAGCGGTGGAGCGCTCCGCGCCCTGGGTCTGGGTGCCGTTAAACCGTCATTCAGCGGGCCGGTAGACGCGAAACCCCGTCCCCTGGTCTTCGATCAGCGTCCCTGCGGGTTCGAGCGCCAGGCGCGTGACGATGTAAATATCCCCAATTGCGCCGCTCGCGTTTATGAATATCCCAAACAGCAGCAGGTAAACCAATTCCTCGCGCGCAAAAGGGATGAGCGCCAGGCCGAGGGCAGTCAGAATCACCAGCGGGGCCAAGCCTATCAGCCAGTAATACGATGTCGAAAAAAACCAGCCTGGCGCGGTGGCATAAGCGTAGAACAGGCTGAAACCGAAGCGGGGTTGCTCGCGGGTGAAGAACCAGAAGAACGCACCATGCACCAGTTCGTGCAGGATGACGCTGAGACCCATCACCGGCAACAGGGCAAGGACGACCCCAAGCGAGATTTCAAATCCTGGGCCACCAAACAGTTCGGAGCGCAACGTCACGACGTACCAGCCCAGGAAAACCAGTACCAGCAGCCCCCACGGAAGGGCCAGCAATTGCAGCAAAATCATCTGGCGTTTGTCTTTTTCGACGTTGATTTGCCAGGCCAGGTTGTAATTTTCAGGCAGGGTTTTGGTCGATTTCATCATTCGTTCCGTAAAAAAGTGCGCGCCTGCTCAATATCGGAATGGATTTGAGCGACTAGGGCCTCGACCGATGGGAATTTTTGCTCACCGCGCAGGCGTTCGACAAATTCGAGGCGCATGGTTTTGCCGTAATAGTCGGCATAGGCATCCAGCAGGTGGGCTTCGACGCGCTGGATAGGTTCGGCACTGGCGAAGGTTGGCCGCACTCCGATATTGGTTACCGCCTGGTGCTTTTGTCCATCTACCCAGGCGTAGCAGGCGTAAACGCCGTTGGCGGGCAGGGCCTTGTCAGCCGGGGCTTCGACATTGGCAGTGGGAATGCCGATGGTGCGCCCGCGTCCGTCGCCGGGGTTGACGGGGCCGCTCAGGGCGTAGAATCGCCCCAGTTTGGCGGCGACCCCGGCCACGTCCCCGTCGGTGAGCCGCTGGCGGATAATGCTCGAGGAGACGACCCCGTCCTCGAAACGGACGGCCTCCACTCGTTCCACTTCAAATCCCGATTCCCGCCCAATCTGGCTTAGTTTTTCGTAGTTCCCGGCCCGGCCTTTGCCGAGGGCAAAATCGTAGCCGATGAGCAGTTTTTTCAGCCCGAGGTGTCGCAGCATGTGGGCCATGTATTCTTCGGCGGTCTGGCTGGCGACAACCTGGTCGAAGGTTTGGGTGACGACGTAGTCAACGCCCAGGGCTTCGATGATTTCGGCCCGCTCTTCGGGGGTGGTCAGGCATTTCAGGTCTTTTGCGCCGAAGAAAACCGCCGGGTGCGGGGAAAAGGAAAGCAAAACGGCAGGCGCGCCGTGCTGGTGTGCGCCTGCCGTCAGTTGGCGAATGATTTCCTGGTGTCCGCGATGGACACCGTCGAAAACGCCAATGGTCAGCCAAGCGCCGTTCAGGTGAAGGCTTTCCAGTGATGTGATATGCGGCATAGTACGAATAAGAATACGGTTAAGAGAAGAATACTTTTTTGGGTTGCAGTTCGTGGTTTTCGGTGTCGAGCTGCATCAAGGCGACCAGTTCACCGGCCATGCTGACGCCGCGCACGAAGTTGTCGCCGACGGTGTGCACGTCGGTCGGGGCGGGAACGCGATGCCCGTGCTTGACGGCTTCGACCTGGTCGGGGTCGAGTTCGACGGCGGGCCAGTCGGCCAGGGCCTCGGCGGCGGGAATCAGGTACTGGTACCAGTTTCCGGCGCGGAAGGCTTCCTGCAATTTGCGCAGGGGGGTGGCGTCGCGCAACGAGAAACGTCCGCTTTTGGTGCGGCGCAGGCCGACCAGGTAGCCGCCGCAGCCCAAGACGTTGCCGACGTCGTTGGCGAGCGAGCGCACGTAAGTGCCGGAGGAGCAATGCACGTCCACGACCACTTCGGGGGGGGCCCATTCGAGCACTTCGAGGTGGTGAACGGTGATTTTACGTGGGGCCAGGTCAACTTGTTCGCCCTTGCGCGCCATGTCGTAGGCGCGGCGCCCTTGCACTTTGACGGCGGAGTAGGGCGGCGGGGTTTGTTCGATTTCACCCTCGAACTGCTTGAGGGCTTTATCAAATTGTTCTTCAGTGACGTTTACCGGGGCGTTTGGCTGGCTGGTAAAGCGTCCGTCAGAATCGAAGGTGTCGGTTGAAGCGCCCAGGCGGATGATGGCCTGGTAGCGTTTGTCGGAGGCTGAGACGTATTCGCTCAGGCGCACAGCCGGGCCGAGCAGGACAACCAGCACGCCTGAAGCGCGCGGGTCGAGGGTGCCGGTATGCCCGGCGCGGCGGATGCTGGTTCCGTTGCGCACGGCCTGGACGACATCGTGCGAAGTCATGCCGACCGGTTTGTCAATCACGAGTACACCTGAGATTGCGTTTTTAAGTTCCTGGGTATCCATAGTACCTATACTCCTTAATCCCCTAAAAACTAAAGATTCAGCATTTGGCGTGTGGTTGCCAGTGCCATCGGTTGGATTTCTGAGAGCGCGCCGGCAATGTCGGCCCCGGCTGCGGCGGGATGTCCACCGCCTTTGAAGTGTGTGGCAATCGGCGAGACATCGACACCGGGCTGCAAGGCGCGCCAGGAGATTTTAACATGTCCGTCGCTTTGTTCGACAAAAATCATCCCGACAACATGGTCTTCGATGGTCGAAATAATGTTGATTAAGTCGCCGTCGTCATTGCCGCCGTAGTCGCAACGCTCACGGTCGGCCAGGGTAAGCGTGCCGTAGACGATACCGTGTTCGCTTTTCAGGCTTGAAAGCCCGGCTCCCCAGTAACGGGCGCTGGTAATTTTTCGGCTGTTGAGGGCGCGGTGATACAGATTGGGCATGTCAATGCCGGTTTCCATCAGGCTGGCGGTCTGGCGCAGGCTGTCTGGGGTGGTGTTGGCGGTGCGAAAGCCGAGCGTATCGGTCACAATCCCGGTTACTAATGATGCCGCAATTTCATGGTCGATGTCAAGACCCCAATTTGGCAGGAAATCGGTCAGGATGGCGCAGGTGGCAACCGCTGCGGGCACAATCACGTTGATTACGCCGTAATTTTCGTTGGTGACATGGTGGTCGATGTTGATATCGGGCCTGCGCATGGATTGGAACTGCGGGCCGGTGCGCTTGAAATCGGCGCAGTCCACCGTGATGAACAGGTCGAAGTTGCTTTCTGGGCTGGTCTTGACCTGCTCGGCGCCGGGCAGGTGCGTAAACAGGGCCGGGACGCCGTCGTTCAGTACCATTTCGACATTTTTCCCCGCTTTTTGCAGCGCTAGGCCGAGGCCGAGCAGGGAGCCGATCGCATCGCCATCGGGACGGACGTGCGAAACAACCAGAATGTTGTTTGCCGCCGCGAACCGTTCGCGGACAGCCTGGTGAATTTCAGGATTCATTTCTTTTCTTCTTTGAGTTGCTCGAACAAACGCTCCATGTGGTCGGCGTTTTCGGGGGTCGGGTCCCAGTGGAATCGCAGGCGCGGAAAAGCCCGCAGTTCAACCCGCGCCGCCAGTTCGCGCCGCAGGAATCCGCTGGCGCTTTCCAGCCCTTCGAGAACTTCCTTCGAGCGTGAGGCCCCTTCGACTGCCGAGACATAGATGTTGGCATAGGCAAGTTCGCGGTCAACCGTCACGTCGGTGACGAAAATCTGCGCCAGGCGCGGGTCGTTGATTTCTTTGAGAAGCATTGCCGAAAGTTCCTGTCGGATTCGGTCGGAAATGCGTTGTAAACGTACTCCAGATGGCATTTTATACTTCCTGCTAAAAACTAAGCGGTTTTCTCAAGGGTGTAGCATTCGATGATATCACCGACTTCGACATCGTTGAAATTCTTCAGGTTGATGCCACACTCGAATCCATTCCGCACTTCGCGGACATCATCTTTCTCGTGTTTGAGCGATGAGATTTCACCCTGGTAGACCAGGTCGGCATTGCGATACATGCGGATTTTGCCGTTGCGACGGATTTCCCCGTCTACCACGCGGCAGCCGGCAATCTTGCCAATTTTCGAAACCGGGAAAACCGCCAACACGTTGGCCTTGCCGATGACTTTTTCGGTGAACTCTGGCTGGAGCATACCCTTGAGGGCTTTTTGGATGTCCTCGGTCAGGCGGTAGATGATGTCGTACAGGCGGATTGAAACGCCTTCGGTCTCGGCCAGGCGGCGGGCCGCCACTTCAGCCTGGACGTTGAAACCGACGATGATGGCTTTGGAAGCCGAGGCCAGCATCACGTCGTTCTCGCCGATGTTGCCGGTTTCAGCGTACAAGACCTTGATGGCAATATCGCCCGAAGACAGGTTGTTGACTTCCTTCTTCACCGGTTCGAGCGAACCTTGTACGTCGGCCTTCAAAATCAGGCGCAGTTCCATAATCTCGCCTGCCTTGAACTTGGCAAACAAATCTTCCAGCGACATTTTGGATGAAACCGACTGTTCTTTCAGGGCTTCCTGGCGTTTGGACACCACTTCGCGGGCGGCTTTTTCGTTCGGGTAAACCTCGAAAATATCGCCCGCCGAGGGGACTTCGGCCATACCCATCACCCGTACCGGGGTGGCTGGGCCGACCTTTTGCACCGGTTTGCCGCGATAGTCGAACATGGCTTTCAAACGTCCGTGCGCTGTCCCGGCTACGACCACATCGCCGTTTTTGAGCGTGCCATTCTGCACCAGCAGGGTTGCCATGACGCCTTTGGCCTTGTCCAACTCGGCTTCGATGATGGTTCCCATCGCCTTGCCCTGCGGGTTGGCTGAGATTTCGTTGGCATCTGCCACCAGCAGGATGGCCGTCAGCAGGTCTTCGATGCCGGTCTTTTCCTTGGCTGAAACCGGCACCACGGTGGTGTTGCCGCCCCAGTCATCGGGGACAAGTTCCTGTTCGGCCAATTGCTGTTTGACACGGTCGGGGTTGGCGTTCGGACGGTCGATTTTGTTGAGTGCCACAATAATCGGCACACGCGCCGCTTTGGCGTGGGCAATCGCTTCCTTGGTTTGCGGCATCACGCCGTCGTCGGCGGCCACCACCAGCACGACAATATCCGCGCCCTGTGCGCCGCGCGCCCGCATGGCGGTAAATGCCGCGTGGCCGGGGGTATCGAGGAAGGTAATCAGGCGGCCTTCTTTTTCCACCTGGTACGCGCCGATATGCTGGGTAATGCCGCCCGCTTCCCCGGCGGCCACATCCGTCTGACGGATGGCGTCGAGCAGGGATGTCTTGCCGTGGTCGACGTGGCCGAGAATGGTAATCACCGGCGGACGCGCTTTCAGGTCACCTTCTTTTTCGCTGGCAATCTTTTGCCGCCAGAGCGGCACTTCGCCGGTTTCGGCGACTTCATCTTCCTGGGCCGATTCGGGAACTGCTTCCCAGCCAAACTCTGCCGCCACAATGGCCGATGTATCAAAATCGACCATCTGGTTAATGCTTGCCATGACCCCATTGGCCATCAACTTTTTGATGATATCAATCGGGCTGACCTGTAATTTCGCTGATAAATCGCGGACCGATATGCCCGCAGGGAGTTCGATACGTTTTTCGCTCATTTTGACACCTCCAACAAAAATAGCATCCCGCTGCCATCGGGATTGCCAGACCGTGTCGTATGAGACGATTGCTACATCATCACGACACCGGTCTCAATCGCCGCTTTCCCCGGCAATTTCATCCGGCAGGGCGGACATAAATTCTTCCAGCCTCTGCCGGTCTTCCGGCTCAAGCGGCGTTTTCAGGGCATTTGCAAGCGCCCCTTTCAGACCGCGTTCCCAGCATGTGCGCTGGCTGTGCAGGTATGCGCCCCGCCCGGCCAGTTTGCCGCTTGGGTCGACCATCACCCCCTCTGGTCTGCGCACCACCCGCACCAGCGTCCGCTTGGGCAGCACGGTTCGGCAGCCAACGCAGGTCCGCTGTGGGACATGTTTTACAGGTTTGCCCTTTTTCGCGCTCACCTCAACACCAAATCAACGTGCTGAACTTTTTACCACTCATCATCGTTCCAGCCATCGCCGCGCTTGTGCTTCTTGCGGCCAACGACCTCCCCACGCGACTCATCGAATTCCAGGGCGACAGATTTCTTGCCCTTCTTGCCCTTCTTCTTGCTGCCGTCCACGTCTTCCTCTTCTGCAGGACGAGCCGCTTCCGAGCGAAGTTTGAACATTTCTTCAAAGGACATTGTTTCGGTTTCTGGTTCCTCAGCCGCTTCCGTTCCCTCAGCCGGGGCTTGCGCTTCAACCGCCACCGGCTCGGATTCAACCTCAGCCGTGGCCTCTTCCACCGCCTCGACAGGCGTTTCTTCAACGACCGGGGCTGCTTCGACTTCCTCGACAACCGGGGCGGGAACCTCGAACTTCGCTTCGGCGACAGCCTTTTCGATGGCCTGGATGGCCTTGGCGCCGATGCCGTGCAGGTTCAGCACTTTGTCGGGGTTCAGTTTCATTTCCATGATGAGGTCGCCCGCAGTGCGGTACTCGGCCTCGGTCAGGATGTTGTTGACATGCTCGGGCAGTTCGAGCGCCTCGAGCGGGTTTTCAAAAGCCAGCTCGCCAATTTCGGCGCGCACTTCGGTCAGTTTTTCAAGGTTGGCTTGCTCGACTGCTTTTTGTTCCTCGACCACCCGGCGTTCGACCCGCTCAACGAACTGGGCCAGCGCAGTATATTCTTCGGGCGCAAGCGGACGACCCTCGGCCTTCTTCCCAAGGATTTCAGCCATCTGGGCCACCTTGCCCGCTTCGGCCTCGGCAATCGTTACCATATCGGCCTCGGTCTGGATGCGGTGCAGCGCGTCTGAAGCCGCCTCGACCACCGACTTGATATCGATGCGCCAGTTGGTCAGTTTGGCTGCCAGGCGCGCGTTTTGCCCGTCGCGCCCGATGGCCAGCGAGAGTTGGTCTTCCATCACCACCACGGTAGCGGTTTTCTCGGCCTCGGTCAGGTAAACACCTGAAACCCGCGCCGGGCTGATGGCTTTCTGGATGTACACCACCGGGTCAGGACTCCACTCGATGATGTCGATTTTTTCGTCGTGCAATTCTTTGACAATCGCCTGGATGCGCACACCCTTGACGCCCACACAGGCCCCAACCGGGTCGACCCCGGCCTGGGTCGCCGAGACGGCCACTTTGGCGCGCTGTCCCGGCTCGCGCGAAATGGCGCGGATTTCGACAATGCCGTGATAAATTTCGGGCACTTCGGTTTCGAGCAGGCGGCGCAGGAAGTTGCGATGTCCGCGTGAAAGCACAATCTGCGGGCCGCGCGGACCGTCTTTAACTTCGGCAATGATGGCGCGGATACGGTCGTGCACGCGGAATTTTTCACCGGGGATTTTCTGGTTGGCGGGCATTACGCCTTCGGCCTTCATGTCAAGACCGATGGTGATGGCCTGGTTGTTGACCGCCTGCACCACACCGCTGACAATTTCGCCCAACTGGCGCTCGAAGTAACTCATCTGTGCGTTGCGCTCGGCCTCGCGGATGCGCTGCTGGATGACCTGGCGGGCGGTTTGGGCGGCTACGCGCCCGAAATCCTTGGGCGTTGTCTCGACAATCGCCATATCGCCAGGTTGGACCAGCGGGTTGACCTTGCGGGCCTCGTCGAGCATGACCTCGGTGCGTTCGTCCACCATGTCTTCGACAACTTCTTTTTCAGCGTAAATGCTGACCTGGCCGGTCTCAGGGTCCACCTTGGCTTCCACATGCTGGGCGGTTGAAGCGTTGACTGCCCGACGATAAGCCGACACCATGGCCGACTCAATCGCCTGGAGGATGACCTCTTTGGGCAACTGCTTTTCCTCCAACACATCGTTGAAAGCCATCATAAACTCGTTTTTCATCTTACTCTTACTCCCGGTGGGTAAACAAATGGTTACTACAAGCAGAAAAGTGGGGGTTGCCCACTTTTCGGTGCGTGCGGTATTGGTAGAACGACTACATTTTAACATATTCGCCACAAAGCCGCAAGGAAATTTTTTGTCGTATATAATGCCCGTGGTCACAAATGCGCAGCATGATATTGCGCGTTCATGCTCTTATAAAAAGCGCAATTTTTGACCGGGATAAGTATAATTTCGGCTTGGGCAAGCCCCGTCTGTCAAGATGCGGGATGCGGACAAACCGCCCACTGTATTGGTAGCAGGAATCTAACCGAAAGGGCTGACATGAAACTTGAATTTAAACGCCTGGGCGAAATTAATACCGCCGAATTGATTGCCTTGAATACAAATCCACTGGTGCGCCGCCAGATACCGTTATCCGACGGAAATTTTGGAGAGGCCGAATGCCGGGAGTGGGTCGCGGGCAAGGAAAAACAATGGCAGGAACATGGTTATGGTCCCTGGGCATTTGTCATCGATGACAACTTCGCGGGTTGGGGCGGCTTGCAGTATGAAGATGGCGACGCCGACCTTGGCCTGGTGCTGCATCCGAACTATTGGGGCAGCGGCATCACCATCTACAAGGAGATTATCCGCCGCGCTTTTGGGAAAATGGGCCTTGAGTCGGTTACCATCCTGCTGCCGCCATCCAGAACCCGTGTCAAAGGCATCCTGCGCCTGGGCTTCCAGTTGGATGGCGAAATTGAATTTGGCGGCGAGCGTTTTATTCGCTATCGCCTTTTTGCGCCCAAATAAAGAAGTGCCGCAAAGTTTGCGCCTCGGGAGCCTTTCTTGCTGAAAGGCTTTTTTTGATACAGACGGTATAATTCAGCCTTACCACGGAGGAACTTCTTCAATGACCCAACTCAGCGGCCAGGAAAAGGCCCGTTATGTGCAGGATATTTTTACCCGTATCGCTCCCCGTTACGATTTGATGAATCGCCTGATGACCGGCGGGCAGGATATTCGCTGGCGCAGGGAAGTCGTCCGCCGCGCCGGGTTGCAGCCGGGGGCCTCCCTGCTTGATCTGGGCGCAGGCACCGGCGACCTGGCCCGCGAGGCACTCGCGCAGCAGCCGGATGCGCGCATCGTCGCCGCCGATTTCACCCTCGAGATGATGCGTGCCGGGAGAAAATCCACCGACGCCTTTGGCTGGTCGAGCGCCGATGCGCTCTCGTTGCCCTTTAAGACAGAATCTTTCGATGCGGTTGTCTCCGGCTTCCTGATGCGCAACGTCGTCGACAGCCTGCAGGCCTTGCGCGAGCAACTGCGCGTCCTTAAACCCGGTGGGCGGATTATCATCCTCGACACCACCCGCCCGCAGCGCAACCTGCTCAGCCCCTTTATCTGGATTCATCTGCACATCATCATCCCGACCCTCGGCACGCTGCTCTCCGGCCAGCGTGACGCCTACACCTACCTGCCCGATTCGACCGAGGCTTTCCTGAGCGCCGAAGAATTGGCCGCGCGCATGGCCGCCGCCGGATTCCGTGAAATTGGTTTCAAACGCCTGATGTTCGGCACAATCGCCATGCACTGGGGACAGAAATAAATCATGACTGAAGAACGCAACCTTGAAAAAGCGGCCCTGCGCGGCGAACCTTCCTATGTCTGGCGCGCGGGACAGAAGCGCCGTCTAGGCATGATTCTGGACGCAGCCGGGGAACGGATTGGTGGCCAGATTCTCGAAAACGGCTGCGGTGTGGGCATGTATGTCGAGCATCTGACCACGTTTGGCGGCCAGGTCTTCGGCCTGGAATATGATTTCGAGCGCGCTGCCGAGGCCGCCGCCCACTCCTCACACATTCTCAACGCCGCGGGCGAAAACCTGCCTTTCCCTGATTCATCCTTTGACCTGATTCTCAGCCACGAAGTGCTCGAGCATGTCGTCGATGACCGCCAGGCCGCCGCCGAAATGGCGCGCGTGCTCAAGCCCGGCGGGCGGGCGGTTGTCTTTGTCCCCAATCGCGGCTACCCTTTCGAGACGCACGGCATCTACTGGCGCGGAAAATACCGCTTTGGCAACATTCCGCTGGTCAATTACCTGCCGCGCCGCTGGCGCGACCGGCTGGCCCCGCATGTGCGGGTTTACTCCCCGAAAGACATGCAAAACCTGTTTGCCGGGCTGCCCCTTGAAGTTATAGAGAAAAAAGTTGTCTTCGGCGCGTATGACAACCTCATCGCCCGCTTTGGCGCGCTCGGTAAATTCCTGCGTGCCGTTTTGCAATTTCTCGAAAAAACACCCCTGCAAGGACTGGGGTTGTCTCATTTTTGGGTTGTGGAAAAACGATAGGGGCCGGGTTTTTCCGGTTCTTTGATTTGATATGCACCGCCGATTAATCTCCCTCGCCCGCTCCAGCGGATTCATGCTCACCCTGACCATCGCCCTCGGATGGGGCGGCGGAATCTTGACCATCGTCCAGGCCTGGTTCCTGGCGCAGGTCGTCAACGACGTTTTTCTCGGCGGGCAAACCCGCGAAGCCGTCCTGCCCCTGCTCGGAATCCTGCTTGGCGCGCTGCTGCTTAAATCGGCCTTCATCTGGGGCGCGGATGTCAGCGCCAACGTTGTCGCCCAAACCGTCAAAGCCGATTTGCGTGCGCGCCTGCTCAAACATCTCGCTGCGCTTGGCCCGGCCTACACCGGCGGCGAACGTACCGGTGAACTCTCGACCGCCGCTGTCGAAGGCATCGAACAACTGGACGCCTATTTCAGCCAGTACCTGCCCGCCATCGTGCTGGCCGCCTCCATCCCGTTGACCATCCTGCTGGTCGTCTTTCCCATCGACCTGCTGACCGGCCTGGTCTTCATCCTGACCGCCCCGCTGATACCCTTCTTCATGGTCATGATAGGCAAAGCCGCCGAAGCGCTGACCAAACGCCAGTACACCAGCCTGAGCCGCCTGTCTTCGCACTTTTTTGATGTGCTGCAAGGGCTGAGCACCCTGAAAACCCTCGGCCAGGCGCGCGGACAGGCCCAGGTCATCGGCCAATTCTCTGAACGCTACCGCGACATGACCATGCTGGTCTTGCGCGTCACCTTCCTTTCGGCCCTGGCCTTGGAATTGCTGGCGACCCTTTCGGTTGCCATCGTCGCCGTTGAAATCGGCTTTCGCTTGTTGTACCGCAACATGGAATTTCTGCCGGCCTTCTTCCTGCTCGTCCTGGCCCCCGACTTTTACCAACCCTTGCGCAACCTCGGCCTGCGCTTTCATGCCGGCATGAGCGGGGTCACGGCGGCGACACGGATTTATGAGATTTTGGATACGCCGTTGCCGACCGTAGACCTGGGACAGGGGACGGTTGTTGCTTCAACAGTCTACGGTCAACCGTCCACCGTCCGTTTTGACGCCGTCTCCTACGCCTACCCCACCCGCGCCACCCCCGCTCTCGACAACGTTTCCGTAGAAATCCCCTCCGGCAAGATGACCGCTCTGGTCGGCCCCAGCGGTTCGGGAAAAAGCACCCTCGCCAGCCTGCTGCTGCGCTTCATCACGCCGCAGCGCGGTCAGATTCTCGTTGGCGAAACGCCCCTTGAGCAGATTCCGCCCGACCTGTGGCGTGAGCAAATTGCCTGGGTGCCGCAGAACCCCTACCTGTTCTCCGACAGCCTCGCCAACAACCTGCGCCTCGCCAAACCGGACGCCTCCGAAGCCGACCTGCTCGCCGCCTGTCAGCGCGCCGGATTGGAAGAATTCATCGCAGAATTGCCCGACGGTCTCGAAACCGAAATCGGCGAACGCGGCGCTCGTCTTTCCGGCGGGCAGGCCCAACGCCTGGCTCTGGCCCGCGCCTTCCTTAAGGACGCACCCCTGCTCCTGCTCGACGAACCCACCTCCAGCCTCGACCCGGCCCTCGAATCCAGCCTCGAAGCCTCCGTCCGCGAACTGATGCAGGGTCGTACCACGATTGTCATTGCCCACCGCCTCGCCACCATCCGCCGGGCCGACCAACTCATCGCCCTCGAAGCCGGAAAAATCACCCATAAACTCACCGGTACTCAAGTCGCCCCCTACGTTGCCCAACTGGCCCAAAAACCGGGCGACCCGCCCACAGCGTAACAATCGCACTTTTGGCCTACAAAATGGGCATAAGAAAATACCTGAATGACCTTCAAGGGCCGCCCCTACAAGCCCTACTGATTACTCTCACTGATCACTGATGACTGTCTTCCTCCGTCTCCTCACCTTCCTGCGCCCCCTCTGGCGCGAACTGCTCCTGGCCGTTCTTGTCGGATTCCTGACCATTGCCGCCAGCATCAGCCTGATGTCCACCTCGGCCTGGCTCATCTCGACCGCCGCCATCGCCACCTCCATCGCCCAATTTGGCGTCTCGGTCGTCGGTGTGCGCTTTTTCGGAATCGCCCGCGCCGTGTCGCGTTACGCCGAGCGCCTTGTCTCGCACTCGCTGACTTTCAAGCTGCTTGCCCGCCTGCGCGTCTGGTTCTACCAATCGGTCGAACCGCTTGCCCCGGCCCGCCTCGTCTCGGCCCGCTCCGGCGACCTGCTCAGCCGGGTCATCAGCGACATCGAATCGCTCGACAACTTCTACGTCCGCGCCCTGGCCCCACCGCTGGTTGCCATCGTCATCATTTTCGGGATGGGGATATTCATGGGGACTCTCTCCGTTTTGTTGGGGATAACCATTGTCGGCTTTCTCCTGGCCCTCGGCGTGGGACTGACCGTCCTGACCCTGATCCTGAATCGCGCCCCCGGGCGGATTCTCGTTGAACAGCGCGCCCGCTTACGCGCCGACCTGGTCGACTCCGTCCAGGGGCTGCCCGACCTGGTCGCCTTTGGCCGCCAAAAAACCTATTTCGACAAAATCCAGGCCACCGCCGCCGACTATTCAGTCACCCAGACTAAACTCTCCCATTTGAGCGGGTTGCAAGCCGGTCTCTCGACCCTCATCACCGGCCTGGCCGCCATCACCATGCTCTATCTCGCCATCCCGCTGGTAACGGACGAAAAAATCCCCGGCGTTTTCCTGGCCGTTGTCGTATTGGGCACAATGGCCTCGTTTGAAGCCGTCCAGGGACTGCCGCAAGCCGCCCAACTGCTCGAATCCAACCTGCAAGCCGCCCGCCGCCTCTTCCAAATCGCCGACTCGAAACCCGCCGTCAACGACCCGGCCAACCCCCTCCCCCGCCCCGCCTCCGCGAACTTGTATATTCGAGAATTAAGTTTTTCCTACGAATCTTTACCGCAGAGTGCACAGAGCGCGCCGGGAGCATTAAAAAACTCTGCGGTCTCAGCGCTCTTCGCGGTTAAAGTGTTGCAAGACATCACCTTCGACCTGCCTGCCGGGCGCAAAATCGCCATTGTCGGCCCCAGCGGCGCGGGAAAAACCAGCCTCGCCAACCTGCTCCTGCGTTTCTGGGACTACACCGAAGGCCAAATCCACCTCGACGGCCAGGACCTTCGCCATTACGCCCAAACCGACGTGCGCCGCATGTTCAGCGTCGTCAGCCAGAACACCTACTTGTTCAATGCCAGCCTGCGCGAAAACCTACTGCTTGCCAACCCCTCCGCCACCCAGTCCGACCTCGAAACCGCCTGCCAGCAAGCCGAACTGCACAATTTCATTATGTCCCTGCCCGACGGCTACGACACCCTCGTCGGCGAGCGTGGACTCAGCCTGAGCGGCGGCGAACGCCAACGACTCGCCATCGCCCGCGCCCTGCTCAAAAACGCCCCCATCCTGCTCCTCGACGAACCGACCGCCAACCTCGACACCAACACCGAATCAAAAATCATCGTCACCCTGCACCGTATCCTGTCCCAATCCACTGACTCCATCCGCGCATCTGTTCCCCCATCCGTTAAAACATCCGAGCATCCGCTCCCATCCGCTGAAAACCCCCGTTCCGTTCTCTGGATAACCCACCGCCTCATCGGCCTCGACCAGATGGACGAAATCCTCGTCCTCGATGCCGGCAAAATCGTCGAACGCGGCACTCACGCGGAATTGCTCACCCGAAACGGCCTGTACAAAACCATGTGGGACCTGCAAAATCGCGCCCTGATCGCCTGACAAGTTTTTCGACCATTTGTGCTATAATTTTTGCGCCAGCCTTTTCTGGCTGGTCGTTATCCATGCCCGTCAAACTTCCCTTTTCAAAAAAGACCCCTGCCAGGGGAAAATCTGCACCGGCCAGTCATAAAAAAACCGCCCAAAAATCCGGCGCGGGCGCAAAGTATTCCCCAACGTCCCGAAAAACAAGCACACCGCAAAAACCGGCCCGCCAACGCAGTTCCAGAACGACGCGAGAGCCGCTGCCGCCGCTCTTCGACCTTTCGCCCGAACGCAAACTCGACCTGCTCGGAATCGTCCTGGCCCTAACCGGGCTGGTCATCCTGCTCAGCCTGATTTCATCCAGCCGCTCCGCCCTGACCGGCGCGGCGGTTTCCTTTTTCAGTTTCTTCTTCGGCTGGGGCGGATACATCCTGCCCGTTGCCCTGATTCTTTTTGGCCTGTGGCTCGTCCTGCGAAAAATTGAAACCATCCCGCCCCTTTCTGTCGAGCGGACAACCGGCTTTCTCCTGCTCAGTCTGTGGCTGCTGGTGGTTTTCCAGGGTGTCGCCGACAACCCCAACCCGGCCTCCGGCATGGGCGGTGGATGGCTCGGCAGCCTGTTCTACCGCATGTTCATTGCCAACCTCGGCTCGGCCGGGCTGCTGGCTGTGCTGATTGCCTGGCTCTTTATCGGCATTTCCCTGGCCTTCGACTTAAGCGTGCCTGAAATTGTCGCCAAACTGCAACCTGTCTGGCAGTTGTTCGCCGACCTGTGGCAAAAACTGGCTGGCAAACTTCCCCGGCCTGTCGTCGCTTCGCAGCCTGCCCAAGACTCCCCTATCGCAGACGGATTCACCCCCGTCCAGCCGGTGCAGGTCACTGCCTCCCCGGCCGCCCCCGGAAGTTTCGCCCCGGCCCTCAACGGACAGCCGCACGCCTGGGTATTGCCCGACATTAAGGACATCCTGGTTCCTGGTTCGGCGCCCATCCAGAATGCAGACTACATCGAACAGCGCGCCCGCCTGATTGAAGAAACCCTGGCCTCTTTCGGCGCACCTGCCCAGGTGGTCGAGATTAATCGCGGCCCAACCGTTACCCAATTTGGCGTCGAACCGCTCTTTGTCGAATCGCGCAGCGGAAAAATGCGCGTCCGCGTCAGCAAAATCGTCTCGCTTTCCGACGACCTGGCCCTGGCCCTGGCTGCCCCGCGCATCCGCATCCAGGCTCCTGTGCCGGGGCATTCCTACCTCGGTATCGAAGTCCCCAACGAAGAGATGACCGTCGTCGCCCTGCGCGACCTGATAGAAAGCGAAGCCTTCCGCCGCAGCCGCAAGCCGCTCTCCTTCGCCCTGGGCCAGGATGTTTCCGGCCACCCCATCGGCGCAGACCTGACCCTCATGCCGCACCTGCTGATTGCCGGTACGACTGGCTCGGGTAAATCGGTTTGTGTCAATGCCATCCTATCCTGCCTGCTCTTGCACAACACCCCAGAAGAGCTGCGCCTGGTGCTGGTCGACCCCAAACGGGTCGAACTGACCGGCTACAACGGCATCCCGCACTTGCTCTCGCCGGTCGTCGTCGAAATGGAAAAAGTCATCGGTGCGCTGCAATGGATGACCCGCGAAATGGACCGCCGCTACCACCAGTTTGCCCAGGTTGGCGCGCGCAACATCCAGGACTACAACACCCGCATGAAAAACGAAGGCCAGAAACGCCTGCCCTACCTGGTGGTCGTGATTGACGAACTGGCCGACCTGATGCTCCTGGCCCCCGATGAAACCGAGCGCACCATCACCCGCCTGGCCCAACTGGCCCGCGCCACAGGCATTCACCTTGTTCTGGCAACCCAGCGCCCCTCAGTCGATGTCGTCACCGGCCTCATCAAAGCCAACTTCCCGGCCCGCATTGCCTTTGCGGTCGCCTCCAACACCGACAGCCGCGTCATTCTCGACCAGCCTGGCGCAGAACGCCTGCTCGGGCGCGGCGATATGCTCTATCAATCCCCCGACGCCCCCGCCCCGGTGCGTTTGCAGGGTGTCTTTGTCTCCGACAGCGAAATTCACCGCCTGGTTGATGCCTGGCGCGCCCAGGCTGGCCTCGCCAACCCCGCCATTCCCGGCGGCCCGGTCGATGCCGCCGCACCCGGCCTGCCGCTCAAACAAATCCCTATCTGGGAGGAAGGGGCGCCCGAACAGGGCGACCCGCTTTACACCGAAGCCATCGACCTTGTCCGCCGCGAAGGCCGTGCCTCAGTTTCCATGCTCCAGCGCAAACTGCGTATAGGTTACACCCGCGCCGCCCGCCTGGTTGACAAGATGGAAGACAAAGGCATCATCGGCCCGCCCGAAGACGCCACCGGCGTGCGCCAGGTGCTCGATTACGGCCCCGCCGCCCCGCCTGCCGGACAGGGCTGAGCCACATCACAACAAAGGTATAATCGGGGGGATGTCCACTCTGAAACGTTTCCCGTTCATTTTTCTTTTCCTGTTGTTGGCGGCCTGTTCCGCTTCACCGATAGATTCGTCCGCCACCCCCGGCCTGCCCGCCATTAACGGAACCTTGCCCGTCGCTGAAACCGGGGTCCCCGCCCTGCCGACGGCCACCTCGGTTCCGATGGCTTTTACCGTCAACGGCGAGGGACTTCCGCTCGAAGAATTCAACGCCGAACTGGAGCGTTACCGTCAGGCCATGACTGCTCTCGGGCGCGAGGTGGGCGAAGACCAGGCCCGCCAGGCCGTGCTCGATGACCTCATCGACCAGGTCTTGCTGGCCCAGTCTGCCCGTGAATCCGGGTTCAGCCTCGACGAATCCGCCTTGCAGGAGAGAATCGACACTTTAACGGCCCAACTCGGCGGGGCGGATGCGCTCTCAGCCTGGCAAAGCGCCCATGGATACGACGAGGCAGGCCTGCGGGTCGCCCTGAAACGCTCGGTGGAATCCGCTCATATGCGCGACCAAATTCTGTCCGGCGTCCCTGGTACTATGGAGCAGGTGCATGTCCGCCAGATTCTGACCTATAATGATGGTGACGCCGCGCGCGCCAAAGCCCGCCTCGATGCGGGCGAGACCTTCGAGACGGTGGCCGCCGCCTACGACCCCGCCACCCGCGGCGACATCGGCTGGTTCCCGCGCGGCTACCTCGATTTGCAGGTTATCGAAGAAGCCGCCTTTGCCCTGGATGTGAACGCTGTCAGTGAGATTATCCCCAGCGAAATCGGCTTTCACATCATCCAGGTTATCGAGCGTGACCCGGCCCGCCCGCTGGCCTTCGACGCCCTGCTGGCCCTGCAAGCCGACGCCCTTTCAGACTGGCTGGCAGACCGCCGCGCCGCCAGCGAAATCATCGTTTTGGTACAATAGAAAAAATCCTCCAGAGGAGTGATGGATGAACGTTAGCCCCTCCAGAAAATCGAAAAAAGCAGGCAAAAAAGGCAAATCGGACGGCCTGTTTAACATCCTGACCGTGGTTTTCCTGCTGGCAACCCTGTGCCTGTGCGGCGTATTTTTCAGCATCTTCAACAACCCTTATGCGGCGATTAATCCCTTTCCGCCCAACACGCCCATCCCGCCGACCATCACCCCGACCATTACCCCTCTGCAACCAGACGCGACCTGGACGCCCGCCCCGACCGACGTGCCGACAGCGACCAATACCCCGCGCCCGAGCTTTACGCTCGAGCCGACCAACACCCTGCTGGTGCTGGTAACCCCCAACACCCCGACCAATACACCCTCGCCGACCCGCACCGTCCGCCCGACGGGTGTGCCGTACGGCAACACCGTGCGCTTCTTCGACAGCACCACCTTCAGGCCTGAAACCTCCTGCGGGGACTTCTTTGTGGCCGGGCAGGCGCTCGATTCGAGGAACAACCATATTACCGGGCTGATTGTCCGCCTGGGTGGCAGCCTGCCGGGCAAATCCTTTAACCCGGCCCTGACTACCCTGACTGGCATCGTGCCGGTTTACGGCCCCAGCGGATTCGAGTTCACGCTTGGTGTTCCCCCGGTTTCCAGCAATGGGACGTTGTGGGTGCAGCTTTTCGACCAGGCCGGTGCGCCGCTTTCAGAGCAGCTCTTCCTGAATACTTCAGGCGACTGCGACAAGAATCTGATTTTGGTGCAGTTTAAACAACGTTAAAACAAGTAGGGCAAATTATCAATTTGCCCTACTTACCTTTTCCCCGAACCCCATTGACCATCTCATAAATCACCCGCCGCTCCCAGCCCGATTCACGCGCCAGGCGGCGGGATAAAGCCGAGGCCGATTCGTCCCCGCCCCGGCTGGCGGCGATTGTTTCCTTCAGCCGCTCCTCCGGCCAGCGGGAGTCTTCCGTGCTGGGGCTTTTACCCGCCACGACCAGGGTAAACTCGCCCCTGGGCGGATTGCGCTCGAAATACTCCCGCGCCGCGGCAACCGTCCCGCGCCAGATTTCCTCGTGCAGTTTTGTGATTTCACGCGCAATCGCAATCTGGCGTTCGCCCAGCACGGTCTGCATGTCTGCCAGCGCATCCAGCAGCCGGTGCGGCGTTTCGAGGAAAAGCAGCGTATAAGGCAGGCCGGACACGTTTTCAAGAAAGCCCCTCCGCTCCGATGGCTTGCGCGGCAGGTAGCCCAGGTACAGGAAGGCGTCGCTAGGCAGACCGGACGCCGCCAGGGCTGCCACCGGCGCCGAAGGCCCCGGCACCGGGCTGACGGTGTAACCGGCTGCCAGCGCAGCGCGCACCAGTTCGTAGCCGGGGTCGTTAATTCCGGGCATGCCCGCGTCCGAAATCAGGGCCACATCTCCCTCGGCCAGCGCCGACAGGATGACATCCAGTTTTCCCAATTTGCTATGTTCGAAATAACTCGTCAACGGCGTCTGGATGCCGAAATGCGCCAGCAGCCGCCCGCTGTGGCGGGTATCCTCCGCGGCAACCAGGCGCGCCTCGCGCAAAATCCGCACGGCGCGCGGTGACATATCCTCCAGGTTGCCGATGGGTGTGGCGACAAGGTAGAGCGTATTCATGGCTCAATTGTAATCCGAAACAAATCGCCAAACCGGGTCTCATTTTCGACAAACTCTATCGTATAATTTAATCATCGCCCAACCCGAGAGAGAGGTGACTCATGTCTTTTGAACTTGTCCATTATTCCCAACGCGACCCCAGGTGGAAAGATAAAAAACTCGGCAACAGCACTTCGACGCTGGGCTATTTTGGCTGCGCCGTCAGCAGTGTCGCCATGCTCTTGAGCGGCTATGGTTACAAGGAAGACCCCGATACTCTTAACGAAAAACTCAAGAAATCGAGCGGATTTATGGGTGCGGCCATTGTCTGGGCGGCGGTCAACAACATTTACCCCCGCGTGCGCTTTTCGAACCTGATTATCTGCCGCGACAGCGATGCTCCGATTGACGCCATTGGCAACTCGGTCATGGCTGGCAAACCTGTCCTGCTCGAAGTCGACTACTCGCCCCAGGCGGGTTTGCAAACCCACTGGGTGGTGGCCTACCAAAAACTGGGCAAAGACTTTCGCATCCTCGACCCCTATCCCTTCCCGACCGAGGAAGGCAAAAGTGTCTCCCTGATGGAGCGTTTTGCGCACGGCAAAGACCTCAAACGCGCCATCACCGCCGCTGTGTGGTACGACATCCAACCGGCCCTTGCGCCGATTTCCCAGCCCGAACCGCTCGACCCCTCTGCTTTTTACATCCAGGTGGTCGGCGGGTTGGCTCATCCTGGCCTGCGCCTGCGCTCCCTGCCCACCACCGCCTCTGACACCGTGGCGTATGAAGGCTCCGGCACCCGCCTGCGTGTGCTCGAACCCGAAAACGTCGCCCGGCCCAAGGTCGGCATCTTCAACCAGTGGATTCAAGTGCGCGACCCGGATGGGCGCGAGGGATATGTCGCCGCCTGGTTTGTGGAACTGGCCCCGGCGCTTACCCCGGCCCCCGAACCGGTCGCGCCGGAGCAGCCGACTCCCCCGCAGCCTGCTCCCGTTTCGACAATTCAGCGGGTCAAAAAGTCGGTCGGCGACGGCCTGGAAAATGTCCCCCTGCCCGCGCCGGATGCCGCCAAACTGGCGACCAAACCCTCCGATTCGCCGACCCATCGCCTGGCCGCCGACATCTGGAACCGTTATGGCGGCCTGCTCGAAGCCCTGTCGAACGCGCTCAAAATCGAACCGGCGGTGGCGGTTGCCACCCTGGCGGTCGAATCGGGCGGCCAGGCTTTTGGCCCCGACGGCAAGATGATTATCCGCTTCGAGAACCATGTCTTTTACAACCAGTGGGGCAAAAATAATCAGGCCAAGTTTGCCAAGCATTTTCTTTACAACAGCGGCCAGCCCTGGACAGGCCACAAATGGCGGCCTACTGCTGGCGAAGCCTGGCGACCCACCAACCTGGCGGAGTTTCACGGCAACCAGGCCCGCGAGTGGGAAGTGTTTAATTTTGCGGCCACGCTCAACGATGCCGCCGCAAAGATGTCCATCAGCATGGGCGCGCCGCAGATTATGGGATTCAACTTCTCGCTGATTGGTTTCGCCAGCGTGCAGGATATGTTCAACGCCTTTGTCTCAGGCGAGCGCGAACACATCATCGGCTTCTTCGATTTTATCCAGTATGTCTCGCCCAACGCAGTCAAGGCCCTGCAAACGCGCGATTTCAAGACTTTTGCGACCTACTACAATGGCAGCGGCCAGGCGGTCATGTACGGCAACCTGATTAAGACCTCCTACGACGCCTTTAACCAGTTGCGCGCAGCCCAACCGCTCCCTGAACCGCAGCCTGTTACACCAACGCCGGTGGCAGAAGAGCCACAGCCCGAACCTGAACCCACTCCAACCCCGCAGCCGCCCGAACCGGAACCAGAACCGACACCTGTACCTGCCCCGGTGGAAAAAGAAGAAATCTTTGTACTGGTCTCGAAGTCGGTCGGCAGCAGCGGCCTGCGCCTGCGCAAGCAGCCCAATACAGCGGGCGCGCTGGTGACCGTCCTGCCAGCCGGGTCTAGCCTGCAAGTGCTCGATGAACCCGATATTGCCAAACCCAAAATCGGCCAGAACAATGCCTGGCTGTGGGTACGTGACCGCAACAACCGTGAGGGGTATGTGGCGGCCTGGTTTGTCGAACTGGATAAGGCCCGCTCAGAATCAAGCGGCGATACAGTGTCCTTCGACATTTCTGACTTTACCGACATCGAGCCGGAGCCGTTCCTGGTGCATGTCTCCAACCTGGTGCGTCCTTATGGTGGGCTGCGTCTGCGACAGGGGGCCAGTGAAAGGGCGCCTACCATCAAAACACTGGCCGTAGACACCCCGCTGACCGTCCTGGACGACGCCTCTATCGCCGAGGCCCGGTTGGGCAAGTACAATATGTGGATTAAGGTCAGGGAGCCGCTTGGTGATGATGGTTATGTGGCGGCCTGGTTTGTGGTCAAGTAATTCGATTTCGTGATAAAAAAACGTCCCGCAGGTTTTTCCTGTCGGGACGTTTTTTCGTTACTCAATCGCTTCCTTCAACTGGCGCGCCAGCCGCCCGAAAGGCTCGGTGTAGCGCATTTCGTCGTCGCGGGGGCGGGGCAAATCAACCTTTAAGTCCAGTTTGATTTTGCCGGGCCGGGCCGAAAGCACCAGCACCCGGTCGGCCAGGAAGAGCGACTCGCTGATGGAATGAGTCACCATCAGGACGGTGGTCTGGCGGGCCAGCCACAGGCGTGAGAGTTCCGTCCACATGCGCTCACGGGTCAGGGCGTCGAGCGACCCGAAGGGTTCATCCAACAGCAGGATGTCGGGGTAGTGAATCAAGGCCCGCGCCAGGGCCACCCGCTGGGCCATCCCGCCTGAAAGGTCGCGCGGCAGGGAATGTTCAAAGCCTTGTAGGCCGACCAGTTCGACCATTTCCTGCGCTTTTTCGCGGGCCTGGGGGATGTTTTCCAACTCGAGCGGTAACAGGATGTTTTCGAGCACGCTGCGCCAGGGCATCAGAGTGGCCTGCTGGAAGACGAACCCGATGCGCGGCGGCGATTCGATGCCATTGAATTGCAGGCTGCCGCTGGTGGGTTTGACCAGCCCGGCCAGGACGCGCAGCAGGGTCGACTTTCCGCTGCCTGAAGGCCCCAGCACGCACACAAACTCGCGCGGCGCAATCGAAAAAGTTACCGCACCGAGTGCGTGCAGCCCGCCGTTGCCGTCGGGGAAGGTGACGCCCAGGTGATTCGCTTTCAGGATGGATTCGGACACGTTGGTTTAGGGAATAAACTGATTGGTGAAAGCCTGGCTCAGGTCGAGCGGTTCGGAATACATGCCCATTTTTATCAAAACATCCTGCATGTTTTCCCAGGCTTGCGGTTCGCTGTAGCCCAGGCGTTCGGCGCGCCACATTTCGATGGAGGTGCCAAGCACCTGCTTTTGCACGCTTTGGTCGGCTTCGCGCAGGTTTTCAACGTAATCGAAGCAGATTTCATAGGCTGCGTCGGGGTCGCGCAAGGTGTCGCGGATGCCTTTTAGCATGGCTTCTACGAAGGCCTGCACCATTTCGGGGTTCTCGGCGATGGTCTTCTCGTTGCTGACAATGCCATTCGATGCCAGTTGTACATATTCGGACGTGCGCCATTCGGTCAGGCTGTAACCTTTTGAGCGCAGGACGACCGGTTCGTTGGCGGCATAGCCGACCACAATCTCGACCTGGTCGGTGGCCAGGGCTTCGACCTGGTTAAAGCCGATGGATTCGAGGCTGACCTCGTCCTCACGGACATCGTTGGCATACAGCATGGCCAGCAGGCCGATGTAGTTTGCGCCAAATAGGCCGGGCAGACCGATTTTGCGGTTGCGGAAGTCTTGCGGGGAGGTGATCTCGCTGGTGGTTTTTGCCATGACTGAGATGGGATATTGCTGGTACCAACCCATGACGTACACGACTGGCAATCCCTGGGCGCGGGCCAGCAGGATTTGCTCGCCCGAGGCGAGCGAAAACGGCAACTGGCCTGCGCCGACCAGGGCAATGCCGTCGGTTTCGTAAGAGTAGTCGAACTCGACCTCGAAACCGGCTTCGGCAAAGTAGCCTTTTGCGGCGGCCACGTACAGCGGCGCGTATTGCACATTGGGGATGTAGCCCATCGGCAGACGAATCTTCATCAGCGGTGTTTCAGTCGGCGCAGGGGTTGGCGCTTCGGTGGGGGTGGGCAGGGGCTGGGGCGCGCAGGCCGACATCAGCAGGGCAAACAGGGTGACGAGAAAAAGGGAACGTTTGAACATGGTTACTCCGGGAAAATAGGGTTTACTGGTGCGTGTCCTGCCATGAGAGCAGACGGCGCTCCAGCAATAAGACGATGCCATACAGGCTAAGGGCCAGGGTGATAAGGGTAAAAATGGCGACGAACACCAGGGCGGTGTCGTACTGTCCGCGCCCGACGTTGATGAGGAAGCCCAGGCCACGGTCTGCGCCGACAAATTCGCCGACCACCGCGCCGATGACCGACAGGGTTGCGCCGATGCGTAACCCGCCCAGGAAGACCGGCAGGGCGGCGGGAATTTCGAGCATTTTCAGCATTTGCCAGCGCGAGGCGTGCAGTGAGCGCATCAGTTCGTTCAGGGCGCGCGGCACGGCGCGGATGCCGACAATGGTATTGACCAGCACGGGGAAGAAGACAATCAGGGCGCAGATGAGCACCTTCGAGAAGATTCCCGACCCAAACCAGATGACCAGCAGGGGCGCGATTGCCACAATCGGCACGGCCTGGCTGGCGACAAGGAAGGGCGAGAGAATCCGCTCGAACAGGCGCGATTTGGCTATCAGGTAACCGAACATGACGGCCAGGGTTGTACCTGAAAGCAGGCCGAGCACCACCTCGAGCAGGGTGGCGGCGCTGTGACGGGCCAGGCTGCCATCGGAGAGGGCGCGCAGGAAGCGCTCAAAGACCAGGCGCGGAGAAGGCAGGATGAAGGCGGGCAGGTCGCCGTAGCGGGTGAACAAATCCCAGGTCAGCAGGGCCAGCAGGCTTGCCAGTGGCATGACCCACCAGTAGGTATGGGCGCGGGCAGGTTTGGGATGGTTGTTTTCCATTTTGCGTGTCAGGTTAAGTTCCATAAAAACAAAATCCGAAAGAGCGCGGCACTCTTTCGGGGCAGGGAAGGGAAGCGGCAGGCAGGCAGAATCTGTCCACTAACGAAAAACCCGAAAACAGGAATCGTTTTCGGGGCGCGTAGCAAAACAGACCCTGGCGGGCCTGCAACCTTCTTTTATCCGGACTATACCGTCGGCCCCGGAATTACACCGGGTCATGCCTTTCCTTGCCCGCCCTCCCAAAGGGGAGAGACGCTTGGCCCAAAGAGGCTCGTGGGCTTTACCACCGATCGGGAATTCGCTTGCGCTTTCTCAGCGCAGGCGTCACCCTGCCCCGAAGGTTGAATATTTGGTTATGATGATTATAACCGCCTCCGCCGCAAATGGGCAACGGGAATGCGCGGGTGCTTCTGGTGAGATGAAAAGCGCGGGGCGGTTGCCCGCCCCACATTGTCAGCCGATAAGATTTGCTAGGCTTTGACGATACAGTCAACCGGGCAGACTGCAACACATTGCGCATCATCGAAGTGGCCGATGCATTCCACGCAGGTGGCGGCGTCGATAACGTAGATGTCACCTTCGCTGATGGAGTCGGTCGGGCATTCGGGCAGGCAGGCGCCGCACGCGATGCAGTCGTCTTGAATTTTCATTGCCATGGTACACACTCCTGTTGTCTTGGATGGGTAAATTGCTTCACTACTGCTTATACTTGTGATAGGAGTGCGTGTCAAATGACAAATTTCTCTAATTTGGTGTTTTTTGTCACAAAGTCAGGGGAATTGAAGTGAGTATCCTGTCAGGATAAATTCATGACCAAAGGGTGACCCGGCGTGATGGTAGCTTTCGGCGACAAAGCCAACACCGGGGCAAAAAACGGTCAGGACGCCGCCGCTCAGGTAGGGGCTGAGCAGTTCGAGACAGTTTTCAAAACTTCCGGCGGGAGTCTCGTAAACCGGCATGGCGGCGCTTACATAACGACAGCCGGAGGCTCCCTGCTCGAGCGGGCCGAGCTCGACAGTGTTAGTGTACCAGCAGGGCACGCTTTCCGGCGGGAAGACCATTTCGAGGCGGGTGTTTTGGGTCAGGTCGTTTACATCGAGCGCGCCGGTTTGGATGTAGAGTTTTCCGTCGCGCAGGATGTACCAGAACTTCCCGATTTCGGGCGCGCTCAACAGGCCGTCGTTGGGCTGGCCGCTTTGCAGGTGCGCCAGGCGTTCGACTTCGGCGATGAACATGCCGTCGCTTTCTTCGAGGCTCAGGATGGTTTCGGTGATGACCCAGGTGGCCTGTTTGTCTTCTTCGTAGGCTTTGTATTCGTAAATCCAGGTGGAGGCCGGGGCGAGGGG
>Ga0208244_100543_pt1 | contig 34134 bp, 23 predicted proteins | sample SubbioCR12Aug_5A_FD_184828 | JGI IMG/M metagenome (GOLD analysis project Ga0208244, IMG submission 184828) | Serpentinite rock and fluid subsurface biosphere microbial communities from McLaughlin Reserve, California, USA - CR12Aug_5A (SPAdes) | ecosystem: Environmental > Terrestrial > Deep...
CCCCGCCGCGCACACCGCCTTCCGCCCCCTCCCCCTCGGCGAGATCGGCCCCTACCCCGACCCCTCCCGCGCCACCGAATGACCCCTGCCCCCATCCCCAACTTATTACCTCTTCGTTATTCTCTATTAACGCTCCTCTCCGTCGTAGCCTTGGAGCAGGTGCCTCCCTGTCCCCGATCCTAAAAACTATTAACTCTTCGTTATTCCTTATTAATTCTCTCCTTGTCCTCCCCTCGCCCCCGTGCTACATTCAAACACACTTTCAGGAAGGGCATGTTGCCGGACAGCAGGTTTCTGTGACGTATATCAATGAGGCATATCAAAGGTCATATGCGTCAAAACCGCGTCATAACCCGTTGACCCGCAACGAACCCGTTGCGGCTTATCACTCTCAAACCCTGATATGCCTCATGTTATTTTTGACGCATAATACGATGTTCTGTGCAGGAGAAGAGAAAGGCTGAAATCATGGGCAGGAAACACGGGTTTTCGTTTTCGTGGAAGCGCGCTACGGGCATTTCCGGAATGAAAGGAAAGATATCCCGAAAGACGGGAATCCCGCTGACTAGGTCCGGGCGACAACGCAAAGTCGGCCGCGCTGCGGGATGCTGCGTTCCGATTGCCTTCATCCTCACCTCGACATTGGCTGCTGTATTCATAGTGAAGACCATATGGTAGGAACGACTCCCATTAGCAGCAAAGGAAAGCCACCCGTCACGATCTGGCAGATCGCGATGATGTTTCTCTGTGTCTATGTCCTCGGTGCCCTATTTGTGGACACAGTCTTTCGGCTCCCACCGGAGACCTCTGCCCTTCTCAACCAGATAGACAACTTCGTATGCCTCATCTTCATCGGTGATTTCGTTTTCAACGTCACCACCGCCAAGTCGAAGCTGAGGTATCTGAAGTGGGGGTGGATTGACCTAATCTCAAGCATCCCCAACGTCCAGTTCCTTCGGTGGGGTCGCTTCGCGCGTCTGATCCGCATTCTGCGGATCCTCCGGGGAATCAGATCAACCAAGCTGATTCTGAAGTTCCTCTTCGCGAACCGGGCCAAGGGCACCTTTGCATCTGTCGCGATGATCTCCTTCGTCCTGGTTGTTTTCTCTTCCATCGCCATCCTGAATTGCGAAACGTCACCCGACTCCAACATCAAGAGCGCGTCGGACGCGCTCTGGTGGGCGTTCGTCACAATCACCACCGTTGGCTACGGGGATTTTTACCCAACCACGCTTCTCGGCAGAATTATCGCCGTTGTCTTGATGACGGCGGGAGTCGGACTGTTCGGGACATTCACCGCATACGTTGCCTCATTCTTCCTTCAGCAGGAGCAAGAAGAGGAAGAGAAGCGAGAAGAAGATATTCTAACAGAACTCAAAGCCATCAGAGAAAGGCTGGATCGACTGGAACGAAACGGCGACGTCCTAAAGGCCGCGCCTGAGGAGTGACGTTGGGCAAATGAAAGGAAGACACAATGACAGAGAGCAACAGACCGGATAAAGTCGGAACCGCAGTAACGCTTCTATATATCACACTCGGTATTGGTGGTGTCAGAAGCATCATGGAAGCGTCAATGAACGCACAAATGGCTTCTCCTGGCTTTGTGATGTTCATCACCTTTTTCGTTCTCGGAATTATTTGGCTTTTGATCCACATGATTGGCAAGGGGCGCAACTGGGCTCGTATCACTTTTCTGGTGCTATTCATTATCGGCATTCCGTTCTCCATTCTTCCGTTGATGGACAGTCTCTCAACCAACCCGATATCTGGGTTACTCGGACTCGGGCAAACCGTCGTTCAGATTATCGCGCTGGTATTTCTCTTCCAGAGACCATCTTCGGAGTGGTTCCGAGCGATGAAGAATTCGAAATAGATCGCCCAACATCGCCTCACCGTATTCTTCACCCGCTGCGGGTTCGGAATCCGGTGAGGCGTTCGTTCGGCACAAGAGATGACGACCTCAGACACAACGCCAAGGGACTTGAGGCAGCAACTATTCGCTCGTGCCCGACAAACGTACCGGCGCTGCCTATGGCCGTTCGATGAATGCCAGCGCACCCCGTCTCGCGCCCATTCCATCCAGAATGCACGAATCATCGACATGCTTCAGAGGGACGGCCACGTTGTTATGCCAACTCAGGAGATGGGCCTGAAAACCGGCCCCGCGATCGATCTGCGATCCGTTGGCCGCAACCAGGCGAGCACATTCACCGGCCTCTGCAACGAACATGACTCAGGCCTGTTCTTGCCCATTGACGGCGACCAGTTCGATATTCACGATCCGAAGCATCTGTTTCTGCTCGCATACCGTTCGGTTCTGAAGGAGTACCATGCGACGCTGCAAGCGGCTCAATCGGCGCAGGGGTTCCTGAACGACAGTGTTGACGCAGGTAGCATTGATCCAGATTCCATGTCCTCGCTCATGCTTCTGGCGGTCGGCCGTATCGTCGATAGTTACGAGACGTTTCTATACTGGATGGAGCTGAATGACCTTCTGGAGAATGAAGCGCACTCGCAACTCGAAAGCGAGGTTTTGACCCTACCGTCTACTCGATCCAGCCTCGCAGTCAGCGCACTGTTTCCCCTCCAGGTTGATCGCCACAAGACTGAAGTTCCTCCATCAATGATTCTCAACATCTTGCCGCAGGCAGATGGGACACACGTTGCTGCCTTTTCGTGGCTCCACGCTCATTCCGCATGGGCACATGGACTCCTCCCTCGCATCCGCGACGCGCGCGGGAAACATTTGCTGTATGAACTGTCAAAGCTCGTTCTCGAGAAATGCGAGAACTTCGTCCTCGCTCCCGATTTCGTCGACACCTTCACCGACGACCGGCGCAAGACCATCGTGCAGTACTTCTCGGGGAACATGTCGAGCCTCCGTACGTCCGTGGAAATGGATACACCTGACCTGATGCTTATGGAGTGAACAATCGGATCCGAACAGGCTCATGCCGTGCGTTGAGTCCAAAGAAATGACGAGAACAGCCCTTGTCCGTGTAGCCCGATTGCGCTGCCGTGCTCACGAAACAAGGAGAAAATGTCATGAGCGAGACCGCCTCTGTGCGAGCCCGGCTGGAGCCGGAACTGAAGGATCGCGCCGAAGGCGTGTTTCAGAAACTGGGCCTGAATCCGATGTAGGCCATCACGGTCTTCTGCCGCCAGGTCGAACTGCGCGGGAGACTCCCGTCCGCCGTTTCACTTCCCAACGCGAGAACAGCGGCGACGGGTGTGCCGTCTCCCCGCCGTCCGGCACTTTGTGTTTTTTGTGATCTTTCGTGGCCACCCCCGACGCACAAGACGACTCAATTCGTTGATCTCAAGCGGGTTACTACGCCAGACAACGCCCTTCCCCCGCCACCGCGCCGCCTGCCGCCGCCCTCTCGGAAAAAAAGACACTGTGTCTTTTAGACCCGAAGACAGTAAGGCCCGGGTTTTGACCAAAAAGTCCAAGAAAGAAGTACGGGGGGAACAAGCTTCGCTTGCCTAAGAAAGTGAGCCGCCAAAAGGACAACGCCTGCTGTTGAATCCTTCATCATATTCTGCTACGCTCACCCCACAGAAGGAGATGACCATGCCCGCGATTAAACCTATTTCCGAACTCAGAAACTACAACACCGTCTTACGCGAGGTCACGGCTGACACACCGGTCTTTCTGACCAAGAACGGGCGCGGGCGTTTTGCCATCGTTGACATTCGCGCGTATGAACGGCTGCATACCGAGCTGGAACTCATTTCAGCCTTGGCCGAAGGTGAAGAGTCTGCCCGAAAACAGGGATGGGCCTCGATGGACTCCGCGATAAAGAAACTTGGGGTCTAGTCATGCCCAACATCCGGTTCACACCGCAGGCCATTGCCGATCTGGAGGAGATCAAGCGGTACATTTCAGACGATCTGTCTAATCCGTGCGCCGCAGCGGATCTTGTTGAGCTTGTCTTTAACCGGATTCGCGCACTCGCCTCGCTGCCGCAGACTGGTGCGCGCATAAGGACCGGCACTCCCATGCTGAAGGTCTATCGGTTTATCCAGTGCAAGAACTACCTTGTGTTCTACCGGATAGAGGAGAAATGGGTTTCTGTCATCCGTATTTTGTATGCGAGAAGAGACTATCTGGAACTACTTGAGCCGGGCAAGAAAGTCGATGACGACGGTTAACCCGTCCTCTTATGCAACGGGATACCGTGCATGGAGGGCGTGCCGTTATACAGGAGAAGTGAAATGACCGACAGCTATCCAGACAAGATCGAGTTCGACATAGACCGGGACGCGCTGCGCCGCTATCTGCGGGTAACCTGGTTTGTCGCATGGGTCGCCGGACTCGCATTCTTTGGCGGCATGTTCGGTCTTGTCGCGGCCGGCGAAAGAGCCGAGAAGCACGACATCCAAAGCGTCCAAGAGCATCTGACGCTCTTCGCTGGCGGAATTGGACTCGGACTTTTCGCCGCTTTTGTTGTCTCAACGGTGCTCTACTTTCTGTTCAGCCATAGGCTTGCCGCCACGATGGCCGCAAGCCTGCGCGTAACCGTCGAGGGCGCTTTCCTGCGGATCATACAGCATGGCTCGGTTCGGGTGGACCGGAAGATCCACTTCCGCTCGATCGTCGATTACACAACGGTTGAAAGCTCTCTGATGCGTCGGTTCGGGATCATGGCGCTTCACATGACCACCATAGGCGGCGGCAACCAACTCGGCCCGAAAATCCTCGGCATCCGAGAATGCCCGCGCGTCAGGGACACGCTGGCACAGATTGACGCGCTTCGGGAGAACGGATAAAGCCTGCGGACAATCATGCGAATCATGCCGTCATGTCCGAAAAGACAGAAGTCAGAAGACAGGAGTCAGAATCCAGAAGTCAGAATATGGCACCGCCGCAACGCAAGCGGCGCCCCCACTCCTAATTCCTAACTTCTAACTCCTCCCTTCACGTTCCTCCCTCCTTCTCCCGTTCCGCCGCGAGCTGGCTGACGCTCTTGCCGGTTTCGAGCGCGGCCTTGGCGAGGGCGGCAGCCGCGTCGTAGCCGAGGCGCGGCACGAGCAGGAGCGCGGGCGCGGTGGAGGCGTCCAGATGGCGGGCGCACGCGGCGGGGTCGGCCTCCAGCGTCTCGACGCAGGCGGCGCGGAAGCGGACGACCGCGTTGCGCAGGAGCGCGAGGCCGTCGAGCAGCGCGTCGGCGATGAGCGGCAGGAAGGCGTTCAGCTCCAACTGCCCGCTGGCGGCGGCGAGCGTGATGGCGGCGTCGTCCGCGATGACGCACATGGCGCACTGCGCGACGCATTCGGGGATCACGGGGTTGACCTTGCCGGGCATGATGGAGGAGCCGACCTGCCGCGCCTCCAGACGCAGCTCGCCGAGCCCGCCGCGCGGGCCGGAGGCCATGAGGCGGAGGTCGCCGGAGATTTTCAGGAGGTTGACGGCGCACGCCTTGAGCAGGCCGGAGACCTCGACGAAGACATCGTTGTTCTGCGTGAGATCCATGGGGTATTCGGCGCGGGCAAGCCCGAGGCCGGTGAGGTCGCGCAGGATCTCCGCCACGCGGAAGGTGTAGCGCCGGTCCGCCGCCGCGCCGGTGCCGACGGCGGTGCCGCCAAGGTTGATCTGGCGCAGGCGCTCTTCAACCTTGTAGATGCGCCAGCGGTCGCGGGCGATGGCCTGGGCGTAGGCGCCGAAGGACTGGCCGAGCGTCATGGGCGCGGCGTCCATGAGCTGGGTGCGGGCGAGCTTGGGAATCTCGGCGAAGGCCTGCTCCTTGCGCTGGAGGGACTCCTGAAGGGCGGCGAGGGCGTCGGCGAGTTCGCGCACGCGGTAGATGGCGGCGATGCGCAGGGCGGAGGGGTAGACATCGTTGGTGGACTGGCCGCGGTTCACGTGGTCGAGCGGGTGGACGCGGGCGTAGTCGCCGAGGGTGCCGCCGAGCTTGAGGAGGGCGAGGTTGGCGAGGACCTCGTTGACGTTCATGTGGGTGGAGGTGCCCGCGCCACCTTGGAGCGCATCGGTCACGAAGGCGTCGGCGTGGCGGCCCGCGAGCACGTCGTCGCAGGCGGCGGCGATGGCGTCGGCGAGATCCGGCGGCAGGGCGCCGAGTTCCTTGTGGGTGAGGGCGCAGGCTTTCTTGACGAGGACGATGGCGCGGATCAGCTCCGGGCGCACGGTGCGCCCGCTGACGCCGAAGTTGTCGAGCGCGCGCCGGGTGTGGATGCCGTACAGCGCGTCGTCGGGGATGTCGCGCGTGCCGAGCGTATCGTGTTCGGTTCGCATAGCGGAGGGGTTCCGGCTCAGAGCAGGTTACGGATCTGGTTGGCCTCACGGATGAGCGCGTCGAGCTGCGGGCCGTCGTCGGCGGCAATGCACTCACGCAGCACGTGGAGGCGTTCGGCGAAGGCGTCGATGGCCTGAAGCACATGCTCGCGGTTCTGGTGAAAGATCGGCACCCACATCTCGGGGGCGCTTTTGGCGAGGCGCACCGTGGAGGTGAAGCCGCCGCCCGCGAGGCGCGGCACGGCGTACCCGGCCTTCTCCTCGGTCTGCACGGCGAGGGAGAGCGCGTAGGCCACGACGTGCGAAAGGTGAGAGACATAGGCCGCGTGGCGGTCGTGCTGGTCGGAGGTCATGAACTCGAACTTGAGCCCCACGGCGTGGAAGATCTCCAGCGCGGTCTTGCAGGCGTCCGGGGCGCTCCATTCGAGGTCGCACAGCAGCACGGTCTTGTCCCTGAAGAGCCCTTCGAGCGCGGCGTCGGGGCCTGCGTTCTCGGTGCCGGCCATGGGGTGCGCCGCCACGTAGCGCTCGCGGCTGGGATGGGTCCGCACCGCCTCGGCGAGCTGGTGCTTGGTGGAGCCGAGGTCGATGACCGTCTGCGCGGGGCGCACGGCGTCGAGGATCTGCGGCAGAAGCTCCTTGAGCGCGTTGACGGGCACGGCAAGCAGGATCACGTCGCTCTCGCGCAGCGCCTCGTCGAGCGTCACGGCGCGGTCGACCAGCCCGAGCTGCAAGGCGCGCGCGGCGTGGGCTGGCGCGGCCTCCACGCCCAGAAGCGTCTGGACGAGGCCCGCCTTGCGCAGGTCTTTCGCGAATGATCCGCCGATGAGGCCGAGTCCGACAATCGAGATCGTCATGGTGCTGTGGGGCTCCGTGTTGCGGGTGCAGTGAACGTCAACAGGGCATAGTGTAGACGGCCTGCCACACGCGCACAAGGCAAACGTGCGGCAGGCGCGGCGCGAGGGGTCACTTCTTGGCGAAGAAGGTCTGGCGGTGCTGTTCGGCGAGGGCTTGCAGGCGCGCGGCGACCTCGGGGTGGCGGTCGATGACGTTGACGGTCTCGCAGGGGTCTTCGTGCAGGTCGAAGAGCGAGAGGCCGATCCGCTCCTGGCGGAACTTGCCGGGGCGGCCGCCGCTGCCCGCGAAGTCGAGCGTGCGGTAGCCGTGCGGGACGTGGAGCTTCCATCGGCCGTCGCCGCTGGCCACGCCCTCGAAGCCGTTGCCGTTGGTGAAGGCGTAGTACTCGTGCGGGTTGGCCGCGCCGGGCCGCCCGGCGATGAGATCCCAGACGTCCCTGCCGTCCACCGGCGTCGCGGGCAGAGCCGCGCCGGCGAGCCGCGCGAAGGTCGGCAGCAGGTCGATGGTGCCGAGCATGGCGGCGGAGGTCGCCCCGGCGGGGACACGTCCGGGGAAGCGCATGACGCACGGGCTGCGCGTGCCGCCTTCGAAGGTGGTGCCCTTGGCCTCGCGGAAGGGGGTCTTGCCCGCGTGGTCGCCGTAGACGTGCCACGGGCCGTTGTCGGAGGTGAGGATCACGAGCGTGTCGTCCTCCACGCCGTTCTCCTTGAGGGCGCGCATGATCTCGCCGACAGACCAGTCGATCTCGGTGATCACGTCGCCATAGAGGCCCGCGCCGGAGCGGCCCCGGAAGCGGTCGCTCACGGCCAGCGGCACGTGGGGCATGCTGTGCGGCACATAGAGGAAGAAGGGCTGATCCTTCTTGCGGCGGATGAAGTCGACGGCGCCTTCGGTGGCCCACGCGGTGAGGCGGTTCTGGTCGGCGGGGCTGACGTCCTCGATGACGACCTCGCCGTTGCGCCAGAACTGGAGCGGGAAGGCGTCGAACGCGCGGGATTCGGGGTGGTGCCGCCACATGTCATTGGAGTACATGAGGCCCGCCGACTCGTCGAAGCCGCGCGCGGGAGGCCGCGTGTCGGGCTGGTCGCCGATGTGCCACTTGCCGAAAAAGGCGGTGGCGTAGCCGCGGGTCTTGAGCACCTGCGCGACGGTCGGCCACTTGGGGTCCATGCCGCGCGCCCGCGGCCCGTGCGCCCCGAAGAGCCCCGTGCGCTCGGGGTAGCAGCCGGTGAGCAGCGCCCCGCGCGAGGCGGAGCAGACCGCCTGCGGCACGTGGAAGTTGGTGAAGCACGTGCCCTGCGCGGCGAGCGCGCGGACGTTCGGCGTGTCGTAAGGCGGCGCGCCGAACGGGTGGAAGTCGGCGTAACCCGCGTCGTCGAGGAAGATCACGACGATGTTCGGGGGACGCTTGCCCGCGCCGGTCGAGACGCAGGCGGGCGCGAGCGCGGCCAGCGTGCCGCATCCGGCGGCGCGGAGGAAGCTGCGGCGGGAGAGGTCTTCTGCTTTCATGCGTGGTATCCTTTCGGATGTGACGGTCAGCGGGCGTCGGCGGGGGCAGCCGCCGCGAGGGGGTCGTAACGCCTGCCGCTGTTGCGGCCCTTGCGCCAGAAGTCGGCGAAATCCTTCTGAAAGCGCGGCATGTCGATACCCTCGAAGGCGGCGGCGGTGGCGGCGGCGGCGTCTTTGGTTTCGGCGAGGGCCTTGAGGTAGGCGCCGAGGATGCCCGAGTATGCCGTGAGGCGCTCGGAGGGCGCGCCTTTGCGAAGGAAGTAGACCAGCGCCCACGCGGTGGTGTAGTTGAGTTGGCGCTGGCGCTCGGCACCGTTGTAGAACGCCGCGTAGTCGGCCTTGAGGGTGACGGGGATCTGCGCGGTGACCGCGTCGAATTCGCGCAGCAGGTGCGCGACGCGGCGGTTCTCGGGAATCTCCACGCGGCCCTTGGCGTCCACCTCCGCGCCCTCGAAAAAGCAGGCGTGGCCCTCGTTGAACCACACCGCGTTCTCGGTCATCGCGGAGGCGTAGAAGAGGTATTGGTGAAAGGCCTCGTGGCGGATGATCTCCAGCGTCTGCTCGCGGTCGCGGCCCTGCGAGAGGATCACCAGCTCGCGGCGCATCGGCGACCACAGCCCCGCGCTCCACTCCAGCTTGTTGCCGACATATTGCCGGTACGCCTCCTGCTCCTCGAAAATCCGCACGACGCTCACGTCGGTCTTCTCGTCGAACGGTGGGACGAGCGACGCGAAGGCGCGGCGCAACGCGGGCAGGGTGCCCTGAAGTTCGCGCACGAGGCCCTTGCCCGTGGCGCTGCGGATGTCGGAAAGGAAGATGTACTCCGGCGTCTCCGCGTACCACCAGCCGCGCATGTTGGCGATGCTCTTGCGCGCCGCCGCGCGGCTGGGATGATCCGGGATCTCCCCGGCAGCGACGGGCGGCAGCAACGCCTTGGACGGCCCCGCCGCCTGTGCCGCGCCCGCGACCTGCGGCAGCGCCGCGACGTTCGCGAGGAACTGTGCCTCGAAGTCCTTGCGGACCTTGGACGTGAACGTGCCGTCGCCGATCCTGACCACCGCGCAGAACCACTCCGACGGGCCGCTCTGGCCGTTCGCCTGCCGCCGCTTGGCGCGGAAGGCGTAGACCAGCGTGGCGGACTCCTCCACCGGGAAGAACAGCGCGTGGGTCAGGTTGAAGCCTGTCCGAAGCGGCTCCGGCGCGCGCGGCGTGCAGGACGCGAACGCGCCGACCCACGCGGCGAGCGACGCGGCGGACTCGGGGTCGAACGCCGTCTCCGGCGCGGCGAGCGCCTCGTCGAACGCCTCGCGCGACACGTGCTTCTGGTCGAAGGCGGGCCGCAGGCACGTGGGCCTGCCGAGGATCAGCACGTTGCCATCCGCGTCGCGCCACTGCCCCGCGTGCTGGGAGGCGTACCACAGCTCAGAGGGGTCGAACAGGTCGCGTTTGGTCTGCTCCTCGCCGCGCGTGAACGTGTAGGTGTGGGTCTGGGGCTGCGCCAGCGGCTCCGGCACGGAGTTGCCGAGCGTGCGGAACCGCAGGCCGACCTCGGGGTAGTTCTTGTCGACGCGGAACGAGGGCGCGGCCCGCGCCGTCCCTCCGGCCAGACACGCCGCCAACACGAGAACCCGCGCCCAGCCGCCTTCCCAAACAAAGCCCCGCATCATCTTTCCCCTTTCCCGATTACTGCCGGGAGTATACCGCAGAAAACCCCTTCCGCGCCAGACCGATATGCCTGCCGCCATTCATACCCATCGTACAGCGGCACGACCTCACCGTTCTGACTCCAGCGCGTTGATGCGGGTGAACGGCCAGTATACGCGTGTCACCTTGCCGACAATGTTCCGGCGTCGCACAGGCCCCCAGTAGCGGCTGTCGAAACTGTTCAGCGTGTTGTCGCCCAGCATGAAATACTCGTCCGGCCCGAGCGTCACCTCGTCTGTCGGCAGGGCGAGAAACGTGCCGCCTTGGGCGAGCTGGAAGCCGTGATAGCCGTTACGTCCACTGGCGATGGCACGGAAGATCGCCGGTTCCGTGACCTTGCGCCCGTCTACGATCAGAAACGGCGGATCTATCTTGATACGTTCACCGGGCATCCCGACGACACGCTTGAAATAATGGGAGTTCTGGTCGAGAGGTGCAATTCCCGTGGTTCGGAACGCCACGAGATCCCCGCGCTTAGGCTCAGCGAAACGGTACGTCAGCCGTTCGACAAACATCCAGTCGCCCGCGATCACCCGGCCCCGCCAGAGCGTTTCGCCGGCTTTCACCGTCTCGCCGGCACGCTTTTGAGGCTTAGCCCCACGCGGCAGAAGAAATGACGCATCGCCTACGGAGTAGGCCAGACGCATGCCGTTCCCCTCGGCAGGCTCGGGACGCGACAGCACCCCGTCCGCAGGCACCTTGATTTCAAGAAAGCGGCTGCCCGCGAAAAGCGCGGAGAAAAAACCGTCACGTCTCGCCTCTCCCCCCGCCACCGGCTCGACACGCTCGCCGAGCAGGGTGGGCTGCATAGCTCCGCTCACAACCTTATACGTGCAAACCGCCTGACCGACGGTCATTTGCGCGGCATGCCCGATCAGAAACGCCAACACCAACACCTTCACCCATCCAACAAAACCTATGCGCGGCACAGGCCGATAGGATTGGCAGAGCATCACCAGATCAAGGGCAAACCAAACGAGACCCAGGCACGCGCCCGCAAGGTACGACACGATCCCGGGGTGCGCCAGCGCCAGAACGGTCGCCCCCTGCGCGGACAGCAGTACCGCCAACCAACGGACTCCCGCCTTGCGGTCGCCGCACAGAAAATGCGCCGAGCCCGGGAGAAGTATCCCGAGAACCACGCCGACGCCTTTACGGTATGTCCCCTCTTTTGCCACCCCGCCACACCCTTCCCTTGTCGCCGCCACTTTACTTCTGCGGCTCGAAAGCGGCCTCGGCCTTGAGCAGCACGGGGCGCACGGCGTCGCGCCAGACCTCGTAGCCCGCGCGGGTCATGTGCAGGTTGTCCTTGGCGAACAGCTCCGGACGAGGCTGGCCTTCGGCGTCGAGCATCGGCGTGGCGACGTCGATGAAGGTCATGCGGGCGTCGCCGGCGCACAGCTCGGCCAGCAGGCGGTTAGCTTCGCGCATCTGAGGCCAGAGGGCCCAACGCTTGATGCTGGGTTTGACGGAGAGCACGTAGAAGCGCACCTCGGGCTGCGCGGCGCGCACCTTTTCGGCGAAGGCCAGAAAGGTGTCGCGGAACAGCTCGGGCGCGATGCCCGCCGCGATGTCGTTGTCGCCCTCGTACACCATGACCGCGCGGGGCTTGTAGGGGATGACGATGCGGTCGACGACGTGCAGCGCCTCGTCCATCGTGCTGCCGCCGAACCCGCGCGGGATCACGGTGAGCGGCGCGAGGTCGGCTTTGATCGTGGGATGCCACCCCTTCATGCTGGAGGAGCCGATGCAGACGATCGCGCCGGCAGGCGGGAGGGCCGCCGCGTCCGCCGCCTCGAACGCCTTGACCTGATCCTCGAAACGCCCGGGCGGCCCGTAGGTCTTTTTCGCGGGCGCGTCGCCCTGCGCCAGACACGCCGCCGCCACACCTGCCGCCATCAAAACAGCCCCGAGACACCTTTTGCTCATCGCACGTTCCTTTCAAAACGGATCATAAAAAAGCCATCGGCAAGAAGATAGCCGATGGCATATCACCGCGTAAAGGCCGAAGCGCGGGACTATTCGGTGGAGACAAGCTGCTCGGAACGCTGGGCGATGTTGTCGAGATGCCGGATGATGTTCTCAAGCGCGGCAAGCACCTCGACGTAGAGCATGCCGCGTTCGGGCTTACAGGCCCCTTTCTGGAGGCGGTCGACGTGGCCCTGAATGGACTCGTGCGTCATGATCTTCATGTCCTGCATGATGATCGAAATAGCTTTGGAGGAGCCCGCAGGCCCGCCGCGCAGACTTTCGAGCGTGAGGTCGGCAATGGTGCAGGACTTCTCGATGATGTCCTTCAATTCGCGGAGCGCGCTGTCGGTGAATTTCGAGGTCGCCGTGTTCTGCGAGGCGGCGCGTCGGGCAATGAGGTAGGCGAGGTCGGAGATGCGTTCCGCGTCGTTGACGCAGTGCATTAGGACGGGAATCGCCTGCGCCTGCTCGTCGCTCAGCTCGCGGCGGGTCAGTTGGACCAGATAGTCCATGATCTCGCCCTGCATGTCGTCCACCTCGTCCTCGATCTTCTTGATCGCATCGACCGAGACGGGCTTGCCGTTCTTATACCCGCGCAAGGCGTCGAGCGAGGCCTTCCACGCTTTCTCCGTCATGTCGGCCAATGCGTTCATGACGCAGACAAGCGCCAGTGTCGGGGTGTTGAGCAGGTGTGTCTCCAGCCGGACGACCTTGATCGGCGCTTTTTTGCCGGGGACGATGTATTCGCAGAGCCAGACGAGCACGCCGATGAACGGCGTCATGATGAACACGTTCGTGACGTTGAAGAGCGAGTGGCCCATGGCGACATGCCGCCCGATGTTCTCGCCGATGAAGACATCGCCCGCCGTGAAGCTGTTGACCAGATAGTAGAAACACGGCACCTCGCCGATGTGGACATAAAACATGCCGATCATGATGACCGTGCCCAACACGTTGAACATCGAATGCGCGGCGGCGGTCTGCTTGGCCGTGCGGTTGGCGTTGAGCGAGGCGAGCACCGCCGTGATCGTGGTGCCGATGTTGTCGCCCAGCACAATGGGGATGGCCGTCCAGAAATTGATCAGGCCGCTGTTCGCCAACGCGATCGTCAGGCCGATCGTGGCGGAACTGCTCTGCACCAGAATGGTCAGGGCCGTGCCGATGCCGACCGCGCCGAGAACAGCCTTCAGCGGCATCGTCGCTCCGGGCGTCAACGGCGTGCAGTCGAACGTCTGGAAGAAACGCACGAAGGTGGGGAAGGCGCTGATGTTCTTCAGCTCGTTAGACATGAGCGTCATGCCGAAAAAGAGCAGGCCGAAACCGAGGATGGTACGCGCCACCCCCTGCATCAACGTCTTGCGCGAGACGATCAGCAGCACCACACCGATGATCGCCGCAGGCAGCGCGAGCCCGTCGAGCTTGAACGACACCATCTGGCCCGTGATGGTCGTGCCGATGTTGGCTCCGAACACCACCCCGATCGCCTGCTGCAGCGAGAGCAGACCCGCGTTCACGAAACCGACGGTCATCACCGTCGTGGCGCTGGAGGACTGGACGAGCGCGGTGACGAAGGCACCCGCTATGATCGCCGTCACGCGGTTGCGCGTGACATACGCCAGCGTCGCCTTGAGCTTGTTGCCCGCGACCTGCTGGAGCCCCTCGCTCATCAGCGTCATGCCATAGATGAAGATCGCCAGCCCGCCCAACACCGCGATCAGAATCCCAGACGTGCAGAACGCCATGGCCTCAATCGCGAACGGCCGGGTGAAAACCCCCGTCTTCGGATCAGCCACCTCGGCGCGGATCTCGTAGCGCCCAGTCGCGCTGCCATCGGTCTTGAGCCCGACCTCCGCAACGCCGTTCGCGTCCGTCTTGACCACGCTTTTCGAGACCTTGCCGGATTTTCCCGGCTGCCGCGCAAGCGTGAAATAAACCGGCGTATTGGCCAGCGGCTCGCCCTCGCCCCCGACGAGTTTCACGCGCAAAGGCTGGGGCAGCGCGTCGCCTGCCGCGACTTCCTGCTTGTTGTTCTCTGCCACAACGCCGACAATAAAGCGGAGCCGCCGCTTGATCTCCGGAGCCGACTCGCATACCACGTCAAGATACTGGTCGCCGAAAACATGACCCAACTGGACATCGAAATCGAAGTTGCCGCCCGCGTCGGTCAGGCCGGAGTCCGGAATGGCTTTGAGCCCTGAAGCGGGGTCGGCGGGAATCACGACCAGCTTGACACCCGCCATCGGATGGGCCTCTCCCTTGCCGCCCAGCATTCCGGGAACCACGGTGCTGAGCAGTTCGACCCGGACGCCCTTGACCAGCGTCTGCCCCGGAACCCCCATCTGTGTCTCGGGGGTGATCGAAATGATTTTGTCCGGTTCCAAACCTCTGGGGACACGGTCGCATCCGGCAAGCACTAGCACAAGGGCAAGGGCAGATAAACGGCGCAGGATCGGGCCAATTGATGTCATGGGAGGTCCTTCGTCTTTTGTCGTCTTTGTGTTAGTGACAGGTTAGAGTTTAATTGTTAGCGATTTGTTAGGCCACAAGAAAAGCCCGAGATTGTTAAAAGTCGGTTAGCCGTCTACGCGACACGCCCGCCGGATTGCTTTTACCGGCGGGACTGCTATGATTTAACGCCATGCAACTCACCGGTTCGGTCGGCACATCGGACGATTACACGCCTTGGCGCGCGGCCAAGTTCTATGTTCCCTTGCTGATTCAGGCGGTTTCGCAAAGCCTCACCTACCCGCTGGTCGCGAGCGTCGTCTCGCACGGGAAACACGGCGTGGTGGATCTAGCCGCCTTCGCGCAGGGGCAGGCGGTCATGTTCGTCATCGGCGCTCTCGGCGGAGGGCTGCTCACCACCGGGATGGTTTTCGGGAGGGACGCGGAAGGGTTCAGGCAGTTCAAGCGGCTGAACCTCTTTTTCTGCGTGGGGCTGCTCGTGATCCAGCTCATCACGTGCCTCCACCCCTTCGACGCGTTGGTTTTTCGCACGATCCTCGGGTTGCAGGCCCCGATGGATCAGACCGCGCGCGAGGTTCTTTTCTTCAGCATCCCCCTGCAGATGTTCTTCTTCATCCGCAACCCGCCGCTTGTCGCCCTCTACAACGCGCGGGCCAGCGCGGCAGCCAACTGGGCAACGCTATTCCGCATCGCGCTGACCGCCCTGATGAGCCCGCTCTTCGTCTACATGGGCTGGACTGGACACCTCATGGGAACCGTGGCGCTGATGATCCCCCTCTGCGTGGAAACCCTCCTCGCGCAGTCATTCGCCGCGCCTTACGTCCGCGCTCTTGAGCAGGGCGACCCGCACGCATCCGCCATCCGCACCCAGTTCCTGTTCAGCATGCCGCTCTCGTTCGGCGGCGTGCTGCTGGCCTGCTCCAGCTTCATGATCGGCGCGTTCATCGCGCGGGCCGGCGAACCGGAACGGATGCTGCCCATCCATTACGTCACCATGGGCGTGATCAACCCCGTCGGTTTCGCGGCCTTGCGGATGCAGGCCGTGGCGCTCTCCTTCCCGCAGCGCGACAAAAACGACCACCGCGTCTTCTGGTTCGCGCTGGCGACAGGCTGCTTGCTGTCGGTCTTCCCCCTTGTCGGGCAAATCCCGGCCGTGGCCAACTGGTATTTCGGTACCGCCCAGAACCTGCCGCTGAGCGACATCCCGCTCGCCATGCGCACGATGCTGCTGGTCTCCGTCCTGCCCGTCATCCAGTCCCTGCGCGGACACGCCGAAGGCCTCGCCGCGTGGCGCAAGCGGCCGAACGCGATCCTCGCCGGACAGGCGATCTACCTCGCCTCGCTGGTCTGCGTCCTGTTCGTGACCATGAACATGGGGATGCCGGGATACATGATGGGGGCCACCGCGATCCTCGTTTCCGTGGTGATGACGCTCCTGACCATCCGCATGGGCCTTGTCTGGGCCGAGATGGAAGACGAGTTCGGGCGCCCGCCGCGCGGGCTCCGCAACGCCGAGGGCTGACGCGACGGCCTAGCTGTCGCGATAGATGACCTTCTTCGCGCCCTTCTCGATCTTGCCGATGACAACGGGCGCCAGACGCTGCTTCGTCAGCAGGCTCATGGCGGCGGAGGCATCCGCGGCGCGGACGATGATGACGTACCCGATGCCCATGTTGAACACGCGGTACATCTCGTCGTGATCCACCTTGCCCTGCCGCGCGATGAACGTGAAAACCGTAGGCACCTTCCAACTGTTGCGGTCGATGATCGCGTTGCACGTCGGCGGCAGGACGCGCGGGATGTTGTCCACAAAGCCGCCCCCCGTGATGTGCGCCATGCCCCGGACGGGGATCTTAGCCATCAGCGCCGTCACCGGCTTGAGGAAGCTACGGTGCACCGCCAGCAACGCCTCGGACACCGTGTAGCGCGTGCCGGGGATCAAATCCTGCGGCGTGAGCCCGCACTGGTCGAGGATCACCTTGCGCGCCAGCGAAAAGCCGTTCGTCTGGAGCCCGCCCGAGGGAAGGCCGATGATCACGTCGCCCGGCTTGATGTCCTTGCCGGTGATGACCTTCTTCTTCTCCACCATCCCGACGATCGTGCCGACGAGATCGTACTCGCCCAGCGGATAGAGCCCGGGCATCTCCGCCGTCTCGCCGCCCAGCAACGCGCAATCGTTCTCCTTGCACGCCTTGCAGACTCCGGCGACCACATCCTTGAAGATCGCCGTGTCGAACCGCGCCGTGCCGATGTAGTCCATGAAGAAAAGCGGCTTCGCCCCCTGCACCAGAATGTCGTTCACGCAGTGGTTCACGATGTCCTGCCCCACGGTGTCGTGCTTTTTCGCCAGCGCCGCGACCTTCAGCTTCGTGCCGACCCCGTCCGTGCTCGCCACCAGCAGGAATTCCTTGCCGGGAGAATGGAACAACCCGCCGAAACTGCCGATCCCGCCGACAACACCCTTCGTCGTCGTCTCCGTTACCATCTTCTTGATGATCTCGATGCCAGACATTTTCGAGTCGATGTCCACCCCCGCCTGAGCATATGCCGAGACTTTGTGAGTGTTGACTGGCTGTTTCATCATCCTTGTGCCCTCGTTGCGCGTGATCGATCCAAGAAATTGGCGTAAATTAACACATCAATTTTTCATATTCCAGCCAAAAATGAGCTTAAAACGCCTTTTTTCTTTCCTGCCGCCCTCTTTTGCTTGCTTACGGAGGGACAACGTGGTTAACTTCTGGGCGTTATGTTCTTCCCTTTGAACGAGAGGGGTTAATGATGCAGATGACACCGCTCCTTTGGGTCTTTCTGGGCGTCGCGCTGATGATCCTCGAGGTCACGACACCCGGCTTTGTCCTCTTCTTTTTCGGGCTGTCCGCCCTCTCCGTGGCACTCGTCACATGGCTGGCACCGGCACTGGCCGCACCTTGGCAGTGGCTCCTGTTCTCCGTGCTCTCGGTCGTCTATATCGTGTTGCTGCGCAAATGGATAAAGAGCTTGTTCGACGGCAGGCAGGAAGTCTCCGAGAGCCCTGACGAGCCCTTTGTCGGCAAGCGGGCGCTTGTCCTTGAAGCCATCGACCCCGCCCGTCCCGGACGGGTCGAGCTTTCCGGGACTGGCTGGACTGCCGAGTCTAACGCCGCGATCCCCGCCGGAGCCATGGTACGGGTCGTCGGGCAGAAAAACCTGACGCTCCGCGTCGAACCGTTCTGAACGCGCCAAAGAACACGTAGCAAACCGTTTAACAAGAAAAGGATACAACTATGGGAAACCTCATTCCTCTGATGATCGCCTTCGGCGTCGTCTACACCATCCTCAAGTGCGTGCGGATCGTGCCGCAGAAACAGGCGTTCATCGTCGAGCGGCTCGGTAAATACCACACCACCCTCGACGCCGGGCTCCACCTGCTCATGCCCTTCATCGACCGCGTCGCCTATAAGCACACGCTCAAGGAACAGGCCATCGACGTGCCGCCCCAGCAGTGCATCACCCGCGACAACATCACCGTCGAGGTCGACGGCATCCTCTACCTTCAGGTCATGGATCCCGCCAAGGCCTCCTACGGCATCGGCAACTACCTCTTCGCCACCACCCAGCTCGCGCAGACCACCATGCGCTCGGAAATGGGCAAGCTCGAACTCGACAAGAGCTTCGAGGAGCGCACGATGGTCAATGGCGCGATCGTCGAGGCCGTGGACAAGGCCTCCGACCCCTGGGGTGTCAAAGTCACGCGCTATGAGATCAAGAACATCACCCCGCCGCAGACCATCCGCGACGCCATGGAGAAGCAGATGCGCGCCGAGCGCGAGAAGCGCGCGCTGATCGCCGAGTCCGAGGGCGACCGCCAAGCCAAGATCAACCGGGCCGAAGGCGACAAGCAGGAAGCCATCGCCCGTTCGGAAGGCGAGAAGATGAAGCGCGTCAACGAAGCCGCAGGCCGCGCGCAGGAGATCCTCCTCGTGGCCGAGGCGCAGGCCAACGGCATCCGTCAGGTCGCCGCCGCCATCAGCAGCGAAGGCGGTCTCGCCTCCGTCAACACCCAACTCGCCCAGCAATACCTCAACGAGTTCGGCAAAATGGCCAAGACCAACAACACCATGATCATCCCCTCCGACCTAGCGAACGTCGCCGGCATCCTCAAAGCCGCCACGACCATCGTCAAAGAGGTGAAGTGACACCTGAGGCCGGGCACCTGCGGAACTCCCTCGGACTACACCCGGCGTGATGCTTGAAGATGCGGCAGAAATAAGCGGACTCCGCCCATCCGACCGTCACCCCGATATCTGAGATCGGGATGGCGGTCGTTTTCAGCAATTGTTTTGCTTTTCTCAACCTCAGTGTTGTCAAATATTCAAGCATGGTCTGACCGGTGACGGCCTTGAAGTGCCGCGCCAGAGTTGATCGAGTCACTCCGGACTCCTTCACAACACGGTCTACGGTACAACGCGGGTCCATCCCGTGCAGGTGGATAAAGCGCAAAACCTCAAAAACCATCTTGTCCGGCGTCATCGCAACCGCCGCGCCGCTGGTATACGACAAAACCTCAAACAGCCCCACAATAGCCAGCGGATTGCATGCCGGAGTCGTCTCGGCCATACGCATGGCGATGCGGTCCAGCCACGTGGCAGGCGGCCCGCCGACAGGGAACGTTCCAGACCACAGACCGGCATCAGCCAGTGTTTTCTCGCAGCCGGCCCCGTCAAAGACAATAAAGCGAGCCTCACCCGTCTCCGAAAGGATTTCAACCGAATAATGCGTGCCGGGGGCGATGACCGACACAAAGCCGGGCGGGATCGGTGAAAGACGTCCGTCCGTCGAGGCCATAAGCTGCCCCGCCACGCACCAGACCACGCACACAAAATGCGCGTTGACCTCAGGGATCAGCAGTCCACGGCCGGCTCGCACATGGCCCACACAAAGGATAGAAAGTTCCACCTCCGATGGTACCGAAGGTTGTTGCCGGATGACTTCACGGCGGAAACAAGATACGTCCCCTTTGCTGTCCATAAAATATTCTTCCAGTCCAGCCAACGTAAACGGTGGAGAAATTGTCCAAGAAATGGCCGTTTTGTGCAATTGAATTCTTTACAGGGAAGATTAAACTAATAAACATCCATGTAGAACCTGAGGCAGCCATGAATATGTCCAAGCGTTTGACCCTTCCCGTTTTGGTCTTTTTGTCCCTTCTACCTGCCTTCGCGGCAAAAGAGGGCGCCCACACGTACAGCGTCGCGAATGGCGCGGAGCGCACACCTTTGGATTCCACGCCGGAGCCCCGCCTATGGTATGTGGATGCCGCCATGCCGGACGATACCGGCGACGGACTGAGCTGGGCAACAGCCTGCCAGAGCATTCAGACGGCCATCGACAAAACCGTCGATGGCGACGTCGTACTCGTCACAAACGGCATCTACAACACCGGCATCGGCCACACCGGGTACGGCTACAGCCGCATCGGCATCACGAACGCCATCACCGTGCGCAGTGTCAACGGAGCGGAAGGGACGACCATTCAGGGCGTCATGCGGTTCGGGTTGTCCGGCGCGACGCGCTGCGCTTTCATGTCGGCCGGTCGGCTGGAAGGCTTCACGCTGGAAGGCGGCAGCACGCTTTCCGATGGCGGCAAGAACCAGGGCGGGGGCGTCTATGCGCTGTCCACTAACGCGGTGGTCGCCGATTGCGTGATCCGCGACTGCCGGGCAAGCTACGGCGGCGGAGTCCATGGTGCCGCCGTGACGAATTGCACCCTTTACGACAACTCCGCAGCCGCTCAAGGTGGCGGCGCCTATGGAGGAATCCTGATCGATTCGCTCATTCATAACAACCTGGCGACGGCATATACGGTGTCCGGAACCGCCTACGGCGGCGGAGCGTACAACAGCACGCTCCTGCGCTGTCGAATTAGAGGAAACACGGCCCGCTATGGCGGCGGGGCGGCATACGGGGCTTTGGTCGGATGCGAGGTCAAGGGCAATCTCGCCGACGTGCTTGGCGGGTATGGCGGAGGCGTCTATTCTGCGGCGCTCACCAACTGCGTCGTCAGGGGGAACGAGACTTCCGGGAAGGGCGGCGGAGCGTATGGGGGCACTCTTGTCAACTGCACGGTGACACAGAACCGGGCCGCCGACACGAGGGGGTCGTACGGTTCGCTGGAACTGGCAGGTGGCGGCACGCGCGAAAGCACGCTGCTCAACTGCATCGTGACCGACAATCGGAACAGTCTGGACTACGGTGACGACATCTCCTATGGAAGCGCCACGCATACCACGACCTCTGACCCCAAGTTCCGCCTGCCCGACGCCGAGGACTACCGGCTGCTGGCCGGCTCCGGTTGCTTGGACAACGGCCAGACCAACGTGAATTTCGCGGCGGTTGACTTCTACGGCAACCCGCGTGTCCAGAACGATGTGATCGACCGCGGTGCGCTGGAGGGCGCCGGCGTGTTGTTGACGGATGCCGACCACCTGCCCCAAAACCTCGTGGCGTCCACGAATCTGACAGACGGGATCACACTGTCTTGGAGTCCGCCGCCAGCGGGCGGCGCGGTGAAATACAGGATCGTGAGGCAGGACGAGGATGCCATTGAGAGGATCGTCGTCTCGGACTGGATCGCCGATACGACGTTCACGGACACGTACCACATCTACGGGCACATCGACTTGACCTACTGGGTTGTCGCCGCCTTCGACGAAGGGCTCGATACGATTTCCGGCCTTAGCCAGCCCGCGGTCGGCCGGTGTCTGTCCGAAATCCGGTACGTGGACTCGTCGCGCCCGGACGATACGGGCGACGGCGCGAGCTGGGCGACGGCGAAGAAGACGCTCCAGGCCGGCATCGGCGTCACGCCCGACAGCGGGCTGCTGCTTGTGACGAACGGCGTCTACAACACGGGCGTCGCCTCGGAGACGGACGGCAAGAGCCGCATCAGGATCGCCGGCAGGATCACCGTACGTAGCGTCAACGGCGCGGCGGCAACCATCATCCAAGGCTCGGGCCTCGAGACCTTCGGCTCCAGCGGGGCGGTCCGCTGCGTTTCCATGACCGAGGGCCGTATCGAAGGCTTCACCTTGGAGCACGGCATGAACGATGGCGGCGGTGTCCGGGCCACCTCGTTCCTGTCGGTGATCCGCGACTGCGTCATCCGCAACAACAGCGCCACTTACGGTGGCGGGGCGTACAAGGGGACGTTGGTCAACTGCGCGATCACGGACAACCGGGCCAACTACGGAGGAGGTCTCTACAACTCGAAGGCGCGGAACTGCACGTTGGCCAGAAACGTAGCACAATACGGCGGCGGCTCGTCCGATGCCTCTCTCGTCAATTGCCTCGTGCGCGAGAACACGGCCGGAAGAGAAGGCGGCGGAACGTACAGCGGTACAGCGGTCAACTGCATCCTGACGAAGAACATCGGCGGCGGTGCGCATCGGGGCACGCTCGTCAATTGCTCGATCATCGACAATTGGATGCTCCCAACAACGTCAAGTGGCAACGGCGGCGTGTATGGGGCGACCGTCGTCAACAGCATCCTCCTCGGCAACCGTTCGGCGGTTGGCGAGTTGGACAACGTATATGACAGCGCCATCACGTATTCGTGCTCCGATTCCGTCATCTCCGGCATCGGCAACCTCTGCGCCGACCCGCTGTTCCGCCGGGCGGAGGCGGGTGATTTCCGTTTGCTCACGGGTTCGCCGTGCATCGATGCTGGCACGAGCAACGTGAACAGCGAAGTGACAGACCTTCTCGGCCATGCCCGCATTCAGGGCGGGGCGATCGACATCGGTGCGGTCGAAGGCGACGGAACGCTGCTGATGGACGGCGACACCCGTCCGCAGGCGTTGAGCGCCACCACGGATCAGGCGGATGGCATCACGCTTTCGTGGCAGCCGCCAGCAGCCAGTGGTGCCGTCCGCTACTGCGTCTACCGCGCTGAGACGCCGACTGGAGAGAAGACGCCTGTCTCAGAATGGATCGAAGCAATGACGTTCATGGATTCGGCCCGTGTCTACGGCCATACAAACTACACCTATTGGGTGGCGGCGGCATTCGACGAGGAACTGATATCCGTCTCCGAGTTGTGTAATCCCGCCACAGGCTGCCGTCTGTCCCCGATCTGGTACGCCGATGCCGCCCGTCCGGACGATACCGGCGACGGCACGAGCTGGGAGACCGCCTGTCGGAACATCCAGACGGCGATCGCAAAAGCGGGCGATGGCGATCTCGTGCTGGTGAAGGAGGGCATCTACGATTCGGGCGTCGGTAGCGGCGTCTTCGGCGGCAGCCGCGTGGGCATCATGAAGCCCGTCCACGTCAAGGCCGCGGGACAGGCGGTCATCCGTGGTTCCGGCGTCGCCAACTACGGCAACGGCGACATCCGCTGCGTCGCCATGCTGGACGGGCGGCTGGAGGGTTTCGTTCTCGAACAGGGCTGCGCAAGCAGCCGCGGCGGTGCAGGCGTCTATGCTGAAACAAGACTGCCGCAAGTTTACGGATGCGCCATTCGGAACAACAAGGGCTATTACGGCGGCGGCGTCCATGGCGCGACGCTGTTCGATTGTACATTAAGCGGCAACGTAACTGCGGACAGCTACGGAACCGGCGGCGGCGCCTACGGCAGCCGTTTGGCAGACTGCGCCCTTGTCGGAAACTATTCGGGAAGTGGCGGCGGGGGCGGCGCTTTCAAGGCCACGCTGGAGAACTGCCGCGTTGCGGACAACCGGACTTCGGGTGAAAGCGGCGGCGTGGACGGATGCTTCGCGGTGAACTGCACGGTCACAGGCAACCGCGCCGGCGGACACGGCGGAGGCGCGGGCCGCGGCAAGCTCGTCAATTGCACGATCCTGGACAATATCAGCGGGGACATCGGGGGGGCCTTCAGCGCGAAGCTGGTCAACTGCATCCTCTGGAACAACTGGAACGCGGCCGGCACGCTGGCCAACTTCTATCAGGGCACCTATTTCGATTGCGCCATCTCCTATTCCTGCTCCTACCCCCTTGCGACGGGGACAGGCAACACAAAGGAACCGCCTCGATTCCTGCTGGCGGATGCGGGCGACTACCGGTTGCTGGCGGGATCGCCGGGCGTCGACGCGGGACAGAACAGCGCGAACGGCCTCGTTACGGATCTGTCTGGAGGGTCGCGAGTCCAGAATGGCGTCATCGACATGGGAGCCTTCGAAGGGACGGCGACGCTGCGCGACGGGGATGAAGACCTCGTGCGGAACGTCCAGGCCACAACAAACGGGACGGACGGGATCACGGTCACGTGGGAGGCGCCCGCCCGGAGCGGAGCGGTGCGCTACCGCGTCATCCGCATGGAACCCGACTCGGGGATTTGCGGACCCGTCTCGGACTGGATCACGGACTTGACGTTCACGGATTCATCCGCACGCTACGGCCATGTCGGGTACACCTACTGGGTGGTCGCGGCCTACGACGACGCCTCTCTGGACACCTCGGCGCTGAGTACTCCGGCTGTTGGCTCGCGCGTCACGACAGTCTGGCATGTCGATGCCTCGCGCCCCGACGATTCGGGCGACGGCGCAAGCTGGGCCACGGCCTTCAAGGGAATCCAGACGGCCATCACCAACGCGGTCGCAGGCGATCTCGTGCTCGTCACGAACGGCGTCTACGACACGGGCATCGGCGACACGAGCATCGGCAGCAGCCGCATTTCGATCACCAACGCGATCACGGTGCGGAGCGCCGGAGGCGCGGCGCAAACCGTGATCCGGGGTTCGGGCACGAACGCCTACGGTACAGCCTCGGCTGTGCGTTGCGTCCGCATGACGGCCGGTCGGCTGGAGGGCTTCACGCTGGAGGACGGCGCCACCTCGTCGAGTAGCGGCAAGAACGAAGGCGGGGGTGTGTTTGCGGCATCGTCCGATGCGGTCGTCTCCGATTGCATCATCCGCCAATGCAAGGCCAATGCGGGCTGCGGCGCGATGCGTGGCCGTTTCGTTTCCTCTGTTTTCGAAAACAACGTCGGAGGCGAAGGCGGCGGCCTGGCGTGGGGCCGGGCTGTTCGGTGCCGCCTGACGGGTAATTCCGTTTCCGGCGGTGGCGGTGGCGCGCTCAACGCCACCTTGGAGAGTTGTCTCATAGTGGGTAATGTCGCCAACAGCGGCGGCGGGACTCATGGATGCACGCTGTTCAACTGCACGCTCGCAGGCAACACCACGACGAGCGGTGGAGCAGTCTACGGTGGCACACTGGCGAACTGCATCGTCTGGGGAAACCGAGCCCCTTCGGGTTCGCTGAACAACTACTCTGGCGGCGTGTTCACCCGCTCCTGCACGACACCGCGCCCCTCGGGGACGGGCAACATCGACTCCGATCCCCTGTTCCGGAATGCGGACGCGGGCGACTGCCGGATTCTGGCCTCGTCGCCCTGCGTGGATGCCGGCGACAGCGCGTTCCTTTCCGCCGCGCTTGACCTTGCGGGCAACCCGCGTGTCCGCGGCGCAGGGGTCGACCTCGGTGCGTTTGAGCGCACGTTCGACACGACGGTGGCCACGCCGACGTTCGGCGCCGTCGACGGCACCGTGTTCGGCACGACGCTGACGCTGACGCTCGCTTGCGAGACCGCGGGAGCGGTCATCCACTACACGACCGACGGAACAGAGCCGACCACCAACAGCGCACTTTACAGTTCGCCGTTGCTCCTGACCGACAGCACGATGGTCAGGGCCGTCGCTTGCCTGGATGATGCGGAGGATAGCGTGGTCGCCAGCGCGATGTTCTACCGCGCCGACCGCCTTCCCGTGTTCGCTCCGGCGGACGGAACCGGATTCGACGATGCGCTGGATGTGACGATCACCACCACAACCGAAGGCGTGACGATCCGGTACACGCTGGACGGCAGCGACGTGACCGTGCAGAGCCCGCTCTACGAGACCCCGCTACACCTGTCGGCCTCCACGCTCGTGAAAGCCCGTCTCTATATTGAAAACGCCCCGGCGAGTCCACAGGTCGAGGCTGCCTACACACAACGCATCAACGGACCCCTTGACTGCGGCAATCTGACCTTTGCGTCGGGCGGCAACGCCTTGTGGTTTGGACAGTCGGCCACCACACACGATGGCATCGATGCCGCCCAAAGCGGCGACATCGGCGACAGCCAGCAGTCGTGGATGACGACGGAGGTAACCGGGCCCGGCGACCTCAGCTTCTGGTGGAAGGTCTCGTCAGAGTCCGGATGGGATTTCCTGCGCTTCTATATCGACGATATCGAGCAGCTCAGCATCAGCGGGACGGATGCCGACTGGGAACAGAAGCACGTGACACTGAGCGAAGGGACCCATACGCTCAAATGGTCCTATACGAAAGACGACAGCGTGTCCCGAGGCGAGGACTGCGGCTGGCTGGATGAGATCTTCTGGTATCCACTTACGACTGCCACGCCGACCTCCACACCCGCAGACGGCGCGACCTTCGAGACTTCCATCCAAGTCTCGCTCACCTGCGCCACCGAGGACGCTGAAATCCGCTACACGCTCGACGGCACGGAGCCGACGACGGAAAGCGCACTCTACGCCGCCGACATCGAGCTGACGGAGACAACGACGGTCAAGGCTCGCGCCTACAAGGTCGGCATGGCCGCAAGCGCCGTCGCCAGCGCGACCTACACGCGGCTCGTGCCTGCCGCCACGCCGACCTTCGATCCGGCAGACGGCACGACGTTCGAGACGTCGATCCAAGTCTCGCTCGCCTGCGCCACCGAGGACGCTGAGATCCGCTACACGCTCGACGGCACGGAGCCGACAACGGAAAGCGCACTCTACGCCGCCGCCATCGAACTGACAGCGACCACGACGGTCAAGGCCCGCGCCTACAAGGACGGCATGACGAAAAGCGCCATCACAACCGCCACCTATCACCTCCTTCCACGCGTCGGAACGCCGGTCTTCAACCCTGTATCCGGCACATTGTTTACCAATGCGTTGCAGGTGGTTATCACCTGTAGCACCAACGGTGCGACGATCCGCTACACGCTCGACGGCACGGAACCGTCGGTAACGAGCGCGGAATATTCCGGTGCGCTCAGGCTGACGCAGACGACCACGATCAAGGCCAAAGCTTACAAGGATGGCCATTCAGGGAGCTTCGTGTCCGAAGCTCTTTACACGCGGGCCTTCACGATGGCGGATGCTGTGGACGCGCCGGCGCTCCCGTTTGCCAGCGGGGGTGATGTGCCGTGGTTCATTGAGACGGCGGTAACGCACAACGGCGGCGAGTATGCCGTTCAGAGCGGGGCGATCAGCCATCGGCAGGCATCGTGGATCGAAACGATTGTCACGGGGGCCGGAACGCTGAGTTTCTGGTGGAAGGTTTCGTGCGAGGACGATGAAATGGATGATTGGGACTATATCCGCGTGACAGTCGACGGCGTTGAACAAAAGCGAATCGACGGGAATACAGATTGGAGACAAGAGGTGCTGGTCGTGACAGCCGGTGAGCATACGGTGAGATGGACATACACGAAAGACCGCGTCATAAGCGAGGGACAGGATTGCGCCTGGCTGGACGAGGTGGTCTGGACACCCGCCGCGCAGGCGACATTGACGACTCCGGTACCGGTGCCATTCGAGTGGCTAAACACCTTTGCGCTCGCAAGGGACGGCGACTATGAGGCTGCCGCACTGGCTGACACGGATCAGGACGGGCGCACGGCTTGGCAGGAGTATGTGGCGGGCACGTGTCCGACTAACGCCGCCTCACGATTCCTCGCATGGCTAACGTTGTCGAACGGCGTGCCACATGTGTTCTGGACGCCAGATCAGGGCGAGATGCGCCGATACACGGTTGAGGGCAAAGCCGCGCTGGGGGATGCGGAATGGGCCTCGCCGACAAACGCGGCAAGCCGCTTCTTCCGGGTGAAGGTTGAGATGCCTTGACGCACCTCACATCATCACATACCGCAGCACGCAGTAGAAGTGGCAGAAGGTGCCGCCGAGCACGAAAAGGTGCCACACCGCGTGGTGGAACGGCATGATGCGCCACAGGTAGAAGATCGTGCCCAGCGTGTAGAGCCCTCCGCCCAGCACCAGCCAGATCAGCCCGGCCCCCGGCATCGAGGCCATCAGCGGCTTGATGGCGAACACCGCGATCCAACCCATGCCGATATAGGCCAGCGTCGAGACGAAGCGCAACTTGCCCGTCATGAAAACCTTGAAGATGACACCCGCCACCGTCAGCCCCCACACGATGCCGAAAATCGTCCAAGCCGTCGCCGGATACGCAGGACGCAACGCCACCAGCGTGAACGGCGTGTATGAGCCGGCGATCAGGAAATAGATCGCCATGTGGTCGCAAACCTCAAGAACCTGCTTGGCTCGGGGATGCGTCACCGCGTGATAAACCGACGAAACCGTGTACAGAAGAATGATCGACGCGCCGAAAACCGCGCCGCTGACCACCTTCCACGCCACCTGCGTGCCGCTCTGCACCCCGAACACCACCAGCAACGCCAACATCGCCGCACCCATGTGACTCCCGATGGCGTGGATCGCGCTGTGGGCGATCTCCTCCGTGACCGAATATTCTCTGGGTGTCAATTTTTTCATGATCGTGCCGGACAGGTCAGACCCGACAAACGCACCCGACCTGTCCGCCTATTTCTCGGCCAGATAAGCGTTGATGGCCGCGGCGGCACGCCGCCCCTCGCCCATCGCCAGAATCACCGTCGCGGCGCCCAGCACGATGTCGCCGCCCGCGTACACGCCGTCAAGCGAGCTTTTGCCGTTCTCGTCCACAACGATGTTGCCCCACTTGTTGACCGCCAGCCCCTCGGTCGTCTGGCTGATCAGCGGGTTCGAGCCGTTGCCGATGGCGACCACCACCGTGTCCACGTCCATCAGGAACTCGCTGCCCTTGATCGGCACTGGGCTGCGGCGCCCAGAGGCGTCCGGCTCGCCCAGCTCGTAACGCAGGCACTCGATGTGGGTGACGCGGTCATCCGCGTCGCCCAGAATGCGCACCGCGTTCTGGAGCATGTGGAAGACCACCCCCTCCTCGCGCGCATGGGCCACCTCTTCGACGCGCGCGGGCATCTCCTTCTCCGTGCGTCGGTAAACCAGATGCACCTCCTCCGCGCCGAGGCGCAACGCCGTGCGCGCCGCGTCCATCGCCACGTTGCCGCCGCCCAGCACTGCCACCTTCTTCGACGGGTAGACCGGCGTGTGGGCATGCGCCGTGTCGTACGCCTTCATCAGGTTCGAGCGCGTCAGGTACTCGTTCGCGGAAAAGACGCCGATCAGGTTCTCGCCCGGGATGTTCATGAACTTCGGCAGTCCCGCGCCCGTGCCGACAAACACCGCGTCGAACCCGTCTTTTTCCATCATGTCTTTGATCTTGCGCGTGCGCCCGACCACATAATTCAGCTCCAGCTTCACGCCCATGTCGGTCAGCAGGTCGATCTCCTTCTGCACGATCGCCTTGGGCAGGCGGAACTCCGGAATGCCGTAGATCAGCACGCCGCCGGGCTTGTGGAACGCCTCGAACATCGTCACCTCGTGCCCCTCGCGCCGCACGTCCGCCGCCACCGTGATGCTCGCCGGGCCGCTGCCGATGACCGCGACTTTCCTGCCCGTCGCGGGCTTCACCTCCGGCACGCTCTGTTTGCCGCTCTCGCGCTGCAAGTCCGCCACGAACCGCTCGACCCGCCCGATCGACACCGCCTTATCCGTGTCCTTCAACGCCTTGCCCAGCGTGCACGGCGCCTGACACTGCGTCTCCTGCGGGCAGACGCGCCCGCACACCGCGGGCAGCAGGCTGTTCTCGCGGATGATGCCCACCGCCGCGTCGAACTGCCCCTCTGCCGCCGCCTTCAGGAACTCCGGGATACGGATGCCCACCGGACACCCCTGCACGCACGGCGCGTTCTTGCACTGGAGGCAGCGGTTCGCCTCCAGCCGCGCCTGCTCGGCGGAATAGCCCAGCGCCACCTCGCTCATGTTGTGGCGGCGCACGTCCGGATCCTGCGACGGCATCTCCTGCATCGGGATGGCGACACGGTCTTTCGGCGTCAGCGGTTTGTCGGCCAGTTCGGCTAGTTTGTCGGCGGCAAGCTGATGAAGGGTTTCGGGAGAGGTGTGCATAGGTATGAAGAATTAAGCTGTTAAACGTTCTATTGGAGCGCCTTCGCGGCGGCATCCAGTTTGCAGTGGTGCGCGTGATGGTCCGCGTCCTCGCGCGGCTTGTAGGCCCGCAGGCGCTTCATCATGTTGTCGAAGTCCACCTGATGCCCGTCGAACTCCGGGCCGTCCACGCAGACGAACTTCGTCTTGCCGCCGACCGTCACGCGGCAGCCGCCGCACATCCCCGTGCCGTCGATCATGATCGTGTTCAGCGACACCACCGTCGGCACGCCGTAAGGCCGCGTCGTCTCCGCGCAGAACTTCATCATGATGGGCGGACCGATCGCCACCGCCATGTCCGGCTTCGGCTCCTGCTCGCAAAGCTCCTTCAGCGGGTGCGTCACCAGCCCCTTACGCCCGTACGAGCCGTCGTCTGTGACGACGATCAGCTCGTCCGCGATCTTCCGCATCTCCTCTTCAAGGATCAGCAGGCTCTTGTTGCGCGCGCCGATGATGATCGTCACCTTGTTGCCCGCCGCCTTCATCGCCTGCGCGATCGGGTGCAACGGCGCGACGCCGATGCCGCCGCCCACGCAGACCACATGCCCCACCTTCTCGATGTGCGTCGGCTGGCCCAGCGGCCCGAGCAGCGCCACGATCGTGTCGCCCTCCGCCTTCTCCGCCAGCAGGTGCGTCGTGCGTCCGACCGCCTGAAAGATCAGCGTGATGGTGCCCTTCGCCGGGTCCGCGTCCGCGATGGTCAGCGGGATGCGTTCCCCCACCGAGTCATCCACCTGCAGGATGATGAACTGCCCCGGCTTGCGCTCGCGGGCGATGTTGGGCGCCTCGACCTCCATCTGAAAAACTTCATCCGAGAGCTGCGTCTTCTTTACGATTTTGTTCATACGTTATACCAGCGGTTGAAACAGAAAAAGTTGGCGTAAAAAGTACCACGTTTACGCCGCTGCCGCAAGGCAACCGTACAGGAAGCGCTCATTTGCACGCCGCCTCAAACACCTCCGCAACCGTCACCGGCCCGAGCAGCCCGGCGGCGTTCAGCGGCGTGTCGGCCTTCACCTGCCGACTGCTCGTGAAGGCCATGCGCCCCGCCTCCGGACGCGGCCCGCCCTTCAACGCCCACTCGGGCCACGCCGCGAGTTTGCCCTTCGCGTCCGCGCCGGTGTCGTCGGGATGCTGCTCGTCGCCGACCAGCCGGTTGATCCAGTCGTTCGCCACGCGCACCTCCAGCGCGTTCTCCCCGACACGCAACGCCTCCGTCAGCTCCACGCGGAACGGCTGCTTCCACGCCACGCCGAGGTCGCGCCCGTTGAGCCGCACCGCCGCGAGGTTGCGCACGTCGCCGAGATCGAGCCACACGCGCGTCCCGCCGCGCCCCCCCTCCCACGCGAAACGCCCAGCGTAGACCGCCGTGCCGCTGAAGTACCTCATCCGCGGATCGGCGCTCGCCGTCCAGTCGCGCAGCCCCTCGAACGTCGCCGTGAACGCCTCGCCCGCAGGCGGCAGGAACGTCACCTGCCACGCGAGCCCATCCAGCGCCAAGCGGCGTGGCGCCTCCGCGAACGTCCACACGCGCGTCGTGCCGTCGGCCAGCGCCGCCTCGTAGCGTCCGGCCTCAGTCGTGCCCATCCGGAGCGCGCCGTCCGTCCCGAAAAAGAGCGCGGGATACGGACGCCGGGCCGCCTTGGCCTCGACATGCGCCTGCGCGGCGGCCGCCGCCAGCGCCTCGTCGCTGAACGTCCCCTGCTGGGTCACCGCACCGCCGCACGTCCCCGCGAACGCCTCCGGCGCACCTGCCGTCGGATGCGGCGTCTGGCCGCTCGCCACGCCGGTGTGCACCTTCTTGCCGTCCACGTAAAGCGCGGGCACGCCTTCCGTGTAGGCCAGCGCCACATGCACCGTCCCGGCGAGCGGCGCGGGCGCCTGCCACACCAGCACCGGCGCGATGTTCCCGTGCCAATGCTCAAACGCCGCCACGCCGTTCGTCCCGACCGAAAGGCCCGCGCCCGAGTGCTCCGGCCCCCACGTGTTGCCGTGCGCCGGGAAGACCACGAAGTTCTGCCCCTGATGGCTCACACCGCGCGGGCTCTGCGGCGGCAGCGGGATGCCCCGCCCCGGCTCGACCAGCGCGGAGAGCACGAAGCTGCCCGGCTTCGCGGCGGCAGGCGGCGGCGCACGGACGGCAGGCGCTGTGCTCAGCAACGTCGCACCGTCGAGCGTGAGCGCACGCACCGGCACGCGCCCGCCGAGCGGCTTGCGGAAGACCACGAAGGCCGATCCCGCCGGATCGAGCCGCAACGGCACGCGCGTGGCGTGCGGCAAAATCTCGAAGAGCGCCGTCTCGCGGCAGGACGCCGCCACGGGGTCCCAGATCTCCGGCTGCCGCCCGGTGACGCGGAACTCGGGCGCGACCGTCAGCGGCTTCTCGGTCTGGTTGCTGAGGAAGTAGAGGTCGAAGTCCCGCGACGTGCGGCGCGTCCAGAGCACCTCCTTGGGTAGGCCCGCGACATCGGGCGGCAGGCCGGTCTTCGCGAAGACCTCCTCCAGCGCGTGTCCCCTGAAGACGCGCCCCCTGCCGACGGCGCGGTCGACCGTGAGCACGCCCGTCTCGCCCCACAGGCTGCGCGCGGCCGCGCGCACCGCCATGTCGGCCCCCGGATACCCCTGAAGGCTGGGCGAGCGCACGGGCGGATCGCCGACGACCGTGAGCCCCTGCCGCACGAGCGACACGAGCTTCTCCGCCAGCCGGGGCGTCATCGTCTCGCACGGCGGCAGGACGAGCACGCGGTAGGATTGGCCGTGCGGCAGGACGAGCCGCCCATTGCGACACGTGGCGCGGGTGAGGAGGATCTCGGCGTTGATGTAGTCGTAATCGTAGCCGGGCGGCAGGGCCGGTTCGAGCCGGCCGTTCATGCGCGGAGTGTCCTCGCCGAAGAAATACGCCACGTCCGCGCCGTGCGTCCCCTGCTGGAGCAACGCGCAGCAGCGGCGCAGGTAGTCGGTCCACGCCTTGCCGTAGTCGCGGAACCACGTGGAGTTGCGGTTGAAGTCGGTGCCGAACCACGGCACGATCCCCGGCGGCGTGTCGTACGGCTGGTGCGTGTAGAGGTGCAGCACGAAGTGGTTGATCCCCTGCGTCATGCACCAGTCGCCGCGGGTCTTCATGTTCGCGGGCGTCTGCACGAAGTTCTTGTTGGAGGTGAAGGCCTCGGCGGAGACGACGCGCTTACCGTAGGTGTGCCCGCAGGAGGTGGCGAGGCGGCACTCCACATCGCCGAGGCTGTTCCAAAGCCAGTACTCTCCGCCGATGTTGTCCGACGCGCCACCGTACTGGAGCGACTCGCCGGGGAAGCCCCAGTGGCCGTAGTTCTCCAGCCACGTCTTGAGCCCGTGGCGGTTGGCTGCGGCCTTGAGCCCGCCCACGTAGTTGCGCGCGATCAGGTCTGCCACAAGGCGGCGCCAGTCCCACAGGAAGCGGTCGGTCTGGTCGCGCGAGCCCACCACGCGCCCGCTGAGGCACGCCAGCCACGGCGTCGGGTCGTAGCCGTAGGTCTGGCGGAACGTCCGCGTCATGTCGTCCGTCCAGTTCTGCGGGCCGACCTCGTAACTGTCGAGCGTGATGTGCTGGAAGCCCTTGCGGTGCTCGGCGGGGATGCGGCGCAGGAACTCGCCGATCATGCCGTCGAAGTGCGTCTCCACGGCGGCGCGGCTCATCTTGCAGCACTCCAGCCCCTGCGCCTGCGGCGGCGTCGGGCCGCACATCACGCCGGTGGAGGCCATGCCGATCCGCGCCACCACCCACTCGCCGCCTGCGGGCGCCCGCCACGTGAGCGAACCGTCCTTGCCGGTCTTGGACGTCAGATCAACGATACGCGCCGCGTCCACCGCCGTGTCCGGCGCGGGCTCCGGCTGGCCCGGCCACACGAAGGCGTCGGGCGGCGGCACCGGTTCGGGATACATGCGCCCGAGCTGTTTCTCGGCGACGGCGTCCACCCGCGCGGCAGCCGAGAACGCGAGGCCGTGCACCACCGGCGCGCCGGAGACCGCCGTGAAGGTCAGGCGCAGGTGCGCCGTCTCCGTCGGCGCGAAAGCGAAGACGAACGGCGCGGTCACCAGCGGCCCCATCGCCGTCATCAGGTTCGTGCGGTACACCGCGAGGTCGCGCAGCTTCACCGCCTTGCCGTCGCGCACGCTCTCCAGCGTCCCCGCCAGCCGCACCTTGGAGTCGCCGAAGTCCAGCGTCAGCGTCTGGAGCGTCACCGGCGCATCGAAATGGAG
>Ga0208244_100544_pt1 | contig 34040 bp, 28 predicted proteins | sample SubbioCR12Aug_5A_FD_184828 | JGI IMG/M metagenome (GOLD analysis project Ga0208244, IMG submission 184828) | Serpentinite rock and fluid subsurface biosphere microbial communities from McLaughlin Reserve, California, USA - CR12Aug_5A (SPAdes) | ecosystem: Environmental > Terrestrial > Deep...
GGCTTATCAGGCAATACTTTCCTAAAGGGTCTTCTTTTGAAAATATTACTAATCAACAAATTCAATATGTTCAACACAAGTTAAATAACAGACCAAGAAAAAAATTGGGGTTCTTATCACCAATTGAATTTTTATCATTAAATTTGATTAAACAAAAAGTTGCATTTGTGACTTGAATTCAGCAATTAATAATAATTAGAAATGAGAAAATTCAAGCTTTCAAATAAAACCATTATTGGAATTCTTTTAAGCGTTTTTGTTTTTTACAGCCTATTTGTCTTATTCAAACAAAATAGCAAAATTTCAAAAATAAGAGAACAGTATGAAATTGAGTTAAATAATTCACATGATAAAATTGAATTCCTCAATGCTACATTAAGAGAAAACTTCAACCAAAATGGTAAAGAGTTGGCAATTCAGGATGATTTCCATGAGCAATTATTAAAAAAAGAAAAATTAGTTGCTGTTCTGTTTCTCGAAAAGAATGCATGCTCAGATTGTTATATTGAAACTGTAAGAAAAATAATTTATAGATTAGGGTGTCTTGATCCATTTCTTATAGTTTCTCACAAAAACAATCTTTCAATAATTGAGGAAGCAAAGATGGAAGAACAAATTAGCGATAGTAAAATTGTTTGGACAAATGAAGATATTTACCACAACAGTATTTCTTTTACAAATAATTCAGCATTATTAATCATTGATAATAATTTAACTGTTAGGTGGGTATTACCACTGGAGTTTATAAATGATAAGTTATTCTTCAACGAATATATTTCATTTTTGGAAAGGAATCTGTAAAGAATGTTTTTTAATCACAAAATGAATTACAGACCCTCCGCGCCCTCTGCGCTCTCTGCGCGAGACCAACAATTAATTGATTTCTACATACTAAACCTTAATTATTACCTTCAAAAGTTAAAAAATAAAAAAAAAAAAACAATCAATTTAAATTTTATTTACATTTGCCCGCAATGCAGTTAATCTATTACTTTTGCTATCTTGAATAATACTTTTGATGTTTTATTTTTATATATCCTGATTTATTGGATTGTATAGACATGATTAATATATATACGTTTTTCGATAGTTTATGATTAACAAGCATTTAGAAATATTAGAATAATCTCACGCAGAGGCGCAGAGGGCGCAGAGTATTTATACCGGAAGAAAAAGGGGGCGGGAAACCGCTATCGCAAAGCAATTATTTCCCACCCCGACCTCTTCCTTTACAAGAAAGGAGGTGATGCAAAGATAAGAAAAAGTAAGTAAAAGAATCCTGAAAAATAATAGGTAAAGCTCCACTATTATTTACACGGATTTAAAAACAGAAAAAATCTTCCGGAGCATTTTTATCAAAAAATAAAAAACGAAAATTATGAAAAAGAAAATTTTAAGTTTAGCTACATTTTTTATCATTTTTAGTTTAATGATTTTAACGCCTAAACAAGAAGCACAAGCGTTTGAAGACAGCTTAGGTGATGAAATGAAAGTTCACTGCACATGTAGAGCTTTTCCTGATACTGGTTGTTATGCAAATGGCGATGGCTCTAGCACATGTTGGACTACCAAAAGATGTTGGCGTGGTGAATCTAACTGTTTCTAAAAAATGCTTTTTAAAAGGAGTATTGATAACTAAACCAATACTCCTTTTATATTAACAAACAATTTATTAATTCACTTATTAGTTCTATAATGAAATACAAAACATTGCTACTGCTAATAACCTTTGTTTATGGGTGTAGTACAAATGAAAATAAATTTTGCGACAATCTTGATGACTTTTATAAGCATGAAATCATTCATACTGAATTAAACCAAAATCAAATAACAGTAGAACTAGATTCTCTTGTTATCAAAGGAATAAACTCCTCTTTTGTTGGGTTTGTTAGAGTTTACAATAATACTATATACTTTGTAGATGAAAGGTTTGGAAGAGTGTTTGCTTATGACTCGGAGATGAATTTGATAAATACATATCTTGGACATGGACGAGGTCCCAGAGAAATTGATACAGGACCTATAATGGACTTAGTTTCCTTACCTTCCGGAAAACACTTTTTGATTGGAACATCCTGGGATTGTTTCATATATGATTCCACATGGACTTTACACAAAAGATATTTCCTTGACTGGCGTCCCGAACATTCAAGAGAAGAAGCAATAAACAATCCAAAACCACATATGAGGAATATTTATGGGCTAAATTATCCAAGAATAAGAGGTAAATTTCACGATGAGCAAATATTTTATCAGATATACTCTCAAAACCCCAAATTTTGGTATGTTAACACAAGAGAATATTACGAATGTGCAAGAATTCTTTGCAAAATCAACTCTGAAACTGGAATAATAACAAATATTTTAGGAAGGCATTCTCCAGTTCATAGACAATATAATTACCTTGGTGCTCTTGCCTATAGTTATTTTGACATTACTAAAGACGGGCTTTTATATCTTTGCCACAAACCGGATTCTTTGATATATGTTTTTGATACTGAATTTAATCCGAAATATGCTTTTGGATTAAAAGGTAAAAACATGAATACTGATTATCTGAACATCTCTTCTCTTGATGAAATGAAATATCATGGTAGAGAAGAATGGCACAACAAAGGGTATTACACTGCTATTAAAGTTTTTGAAGAACAAGACCTTGTTTTTAGAAGCTACGCAAAAGGGGCACATTCTAATACCGATGGGTTGCAAATCTACAAAGGAACTACTTTAATAGCAGATATTGATGTGCCAAAGGCAGCAGGGAAAAGAACTCAACCTGAGAGTTTTACAATAGAAGGTTATATTGCTCCATACTTTATTTCAAACGCCTTTCTTGATTTTGAAAAAGAAGAATTAAAAATATACAGAATTAAAATAAATATATAATAATTATAAGGTTACGGTTATATTAATAAATACAATAAAGCAAGTTTATAAACCATTAATTAAACATAAATGAATATTTATATGAAAAGTTTAAACACGTTTGTCTTATTTGGAGTTGTGCTTTTAATGGCATTAACATCCTGCAATAATGCAAAAATTGATAAGTCGGAAAAAGCTGAAAATACCATTAAAGATATAATTTCAAGTCATAATAAAACCATTTTAAATAAACAATATGCTATTAGTGGTTATTATTATGAGTGTGCCCAAATTAGCAATCAATGCGTTTCATTTGCGGAAGCTTTAGGAGTGTTAGTATCACATGGCAAAAACTGTATTATTCCAGCAGCCAGCTTAACGTTCTTGCCGGATAATATACGTAAAGGTGTACGCGAGTATCAGTGGCTTGAATATTTAAAAAATACTTTTAAAAAAACTGGAGGAGAACTAGTTGAACAAAGTGACTTCCCGCCGGAATATAACTCCTTGTTTAAAGCATTTCGATGGTTTGAAATTAACGGGCCTATTTCAGAAGACATGAAAAGCTTTTATTCTTTTAGCATTTTAAACGAAGAAAACGATATGCTTTCATTAGAATTTTCACCTAAAGAAGCTAACCCAAATTTCAACTATGAAGGGATAATCTATTTAAACACTGCCAAAACACAAATTGACTCAATAAATATTGTCCGAGCTAAATACTACTCCAACCAGCATGTTGAACTCATTGATGGCTGGCTTAATATTCATTATTCCCACACAAATAATATTAGTTGGCCATCCAAGATATCCGGAGGTTACATATTAAAAGACTTAAAGCAAAATGCTTATTTTTCAACATTAAACAATACTCCGGACATAAGAGAATTTGATAAAAATGAATTTCTACTGATGAAAGACTACAGTGACAATCCTTTACTTATCTTCTGCGAAAAAGATTGGGCAAAATATGCTCCAATGATTTCTTATAAGCAAAATCATGAAGAATGTAATTGCAAAAACGACTTCGAAACTGAGTATTATTATATGCAACCGTTTTATACCGCAATTTATTCAGATGGTGAAGAAAGCCCTGAAAGAACAGAAGATGAAACAATTCAAATGATTAATAGAATAAATGAATTAAAAAAGCAATAGAACATGTACGAAATAAATAACAAAACAATTATATGTTTGCTAGTCTTATTTTTTTTGCAATGTCAATTCGGTTGCAAAGAAGCTACCAATAGGCCCAATATTAAAACTGTGGACATAGGTGATGATCCCGATTTCATTCGCCTTTCGTTACTTGATTCCATTCCGGCAACTGAAATTTCTTTTGAAAATAGAATAATTGACTTTGGAAATGTAACAAGTGACACAATCCTGACAGCTAATTTCTATTTCAAAAACACAGGCAATCACCCTCTAGTAATTGCTTATGTTCACCCCGATTGTAGTTGCACAAATTTTTCAATTCGTGAAGACACTATTGAACCAAAAGAAAATAGCCTGATTAGCGTAGAGTTTAACACCTTTGGGAGATATGGCTACCAAACAATTTTTGCGACTTTAGCTTGTAATAGCCAGGAAAGGTTTCACTTGTTGTCATTAAAGTGTAATATTACCGAATAATAGAATTATTCATACTTTAACTATTATATAGGGGATTCTTAATATTTGACAATGTAGAAATTTCTATTAATATTTTTAAGTCATTATAATGTTTCTGTGTTTTTAATTATTACCCAATAATAAACACACAAATCACTCTTTTTTTTTGACTAAAGTTATATTATTTGTTGTATTTTTGCGTTGCTTTCATATTAATTGGGTTTTATGAGATACAAGTTTAATATTTGGGGCTTTTCAATACTATGTATTGGAATTTTATGTTTTAGCACATTTTCTTCATGCAAATCCTCAATAGAAGCTGAAGCAAAAGACACTGAAATTATTGCGCCTGAAGAAATGCAAACTAATGTTGACTTCATTGTTTTGCAAACCTCTGATTTTACAAGAGAAATGATTAGTAACGGGAAACTCAGAGCAAAACGCAAAAGCCGCCTAAGTTTTAGTATTAGCGAAGAACTTGTGAAGCTGAACATTGCAAACGGACAAAGTGTTAAAGCCGGAGAAATACTTGCTATTCTAAATACTGAAAATCTTGAAAGACAAAAATTACAAGCAGAAATACGTTTATATCGGGCAAGAATGGATTTGGAAGATATACTTATTGGCCGCGGATTTACATTGAAAGATAGCCTTAAAGTTCCTAAAGAAACAATGCAAATGGCCAGTGTGCGTTCCGGCTATGCTGAGGCTTTTAATGATTTTCAGAGAATCATATCCGACATTAAAAAAGCCAAGATAACTGCACCATACAATGGTATAATTGCTGATATAGACGCACATGTGCATGAACACGTGAATGCAGGCAAAGATTTTTGTATAATAATTGACAATACTGCTTTTCTTGTTGAATTTACTGTAATGGAAAGTGAACTACCTTTTGTCGAAATTGGAAAATCTGTTGAGATTATACCCTTTAGCAATCCTGAGAATACTTTTTCCGGTATAATTACAGGTATTAATCCTGTGATTAACGAAAATGGACAAACCAAAGTTGTGGCATTAATCCAAAACACCGAATCACTAAAAGAAGGTATGAACGTAAAAGTGGTTATAAAAGAACAAATTCCCAATCAGCTTATAGTTCCTAAATCGGCAGTGATGTACCGCGACAATCTTGAAGTGCTTTTTAGATATGTGAACGGAAAAGCATACTGGACTTATGTAATAACCCTTTGGGAAAACAGCAGTTTTTATGCTGTAAAAGCAAATCCAAACCGAACAGCGTCACTCAATACAGGTGATACTGTTATTGTTTCAAACAATATAAACCTGGCACATGGGTCGAGAGTGAGGCTGAATTGAGTTTATTGAAAAATATCACGTAGAGGCGCAGATAATATTTCTCGCAGAGGCGCAGAGGGCGCAAAGTTTATTTTATGTTTATTTTTAACAAAAAGGAATTTTTTTCAAAAAAAGCAAATGAAAGAAAATGAAATATCGAAAATACTTGTAGATACTTTTTTAAAAATACATAAGCAGCTTGGTCCTGGATTACTAGAGAGTGTTTATGAAGAAATTATTTGTTACGAATTACAAAATTCAAATTTAAAATTTACACGTCAACAAGGAATTCCTGTTGTTTACAATAATGTCAAAATGGATATTGGGTTTCGCGCAGATATTATTATTGAAAACAAAGTAATTATTGAAATTAAGTCAATAGAAATGCTTGCCCCAGTTCATCATAAACAATTATTAACGTATTTAAAGCTTACAGAATTAAAACTCGGATTATTGGTGAATTTCAATGTCAATCTTATTAAAGATGGTATTGTAAGAATTGTAAACAATCTATGAAAATTGGGTAACATTTACTACTCTCTGCGCCTTTGCGCGAAAATATTTTAAAATTAAATTTTAATACTCCTTTTAATGGTAAAATTCCTAATCAATCGCCCAATTGCTGTCACGATGGCTTTCATTGGAGTGTTGGTGCTTGGAATTACCGCCGCCTCATTTCTTCCGGTTTCCTTGGTGCCTGATGTTGATATTCCTAGAATTACTGTAAAGATCGAAGCACCCGGATATTCTGCCAGAGAACTTGAAAAAGGAACTCTTAATAATCTTAGGATGTACCTTATGCAGGTGAATAATATCACCGAAATCCAAAGTGAAGCTAGAGACGGAAGCGGTGTTATTAACATGGAGTTTAACTTTGGCACAAGTATAGATCTTGCCTACATTGCTGTAAATGAGCAAATTGACAAAGCCTCTAGCAGTTTACCTAAAGATATTCCCAGACCGGTTGTTGTTAAAGCAAGTGCTTCAGATATCCCAGTGTTTTATCTTAATATAAGCTTAAAAGGCAATGATGCAACCACTGCAAACAACTCTATAAAAAATGAAATTGACGATAGTTTTATTGATTTAAGCAACTTTGCAGACGAAATAATTCGCAGACGCATTGAGCAACTTCCACAAGTTGCAATGGCCGACATGAGTGGTAGAGTTTTTACAGAAATTGTTATTATTCCATACATCGATAAGCTTAATGCTCTGGCACTCCCACTTGAGAAAATTGAACAAGCTATCCTAAAAAACAATATTACTTTAGGAAATCTTATAATCAGAGATAAGCAATATCAGTATAATGTAAGATTTGGAAATCGCTTGCTTAATGAAGAAGATATTGGCAATATATACTTAAACCACAACAACAGAATATGGCAAATAAAAGATTTCTGCCAAATTATTACTCAGCCTCAAAATCCGGTTGGATTAACATTTTCCAACGGCAACGCAGCAATTTCAATAGCAATTATAAAGCAAGCCGATGCAAAAATGCAATCTTTAAAAACAGAGTTGCATAAATTAGTAGAATACTTCAAACAAGATTATCCCCAAATAGAATTCACAATTACTCAGGATCAAACAAAACTGCTTGACTACACAATGAGCAATCTTAGCCAAAGCTTATACATTGGGGCTTTTTTGGCTTTTCTTGTTATGTTTTTGTTTTTAAAAGATTATAGGTCGCCCTGGCTTATTATAATATCAATACCTTCAGCACTAATTGTTTCCTTGCTGGGATTTTATCTAATGGGAATTTCCATAAACATTATTTCGCTTTCAGGCCTGATACTTTGCATTGGTTTAATGATAGATAATTCCATAATTGTAATAGACAACATCTCTCAGCATCGCGAAAGAGGAAATACATTGGATTTATCATGTATTAACGGTGCAAATGAAGTGTTCAGACCACTATTAAGCTCTGTTTTAACTACTTGTTCAGTATTTATTCCTTTAATTTTTCTAGGAGGACTAACAGGCGCTCTATTCTTTGACCAGGCAATGGCCATTACAATTGGCCTTGTAGTTTCATTGGTAGTTGCAATGGTTTTGCTCCCTGTTTATTATAAATTGTTTTATAAAAAAAGTACCACCACAAAGGCAAATATGCTAAACAAAATTAATACTGTCAACTATCAAAAATTGTATTCAAAGGGATTTGCGTTTGTTATGAGAAATCAACTTTTTGCATGGATAATATTCATATTCTTACTGTTTGGCACTGTAGTTTTATACAATATATCGCCAAAAGAACGCCTGCCTGGTATTGAAAGAAATGAAATAGTTCTATTTATAGACTGGAATGAGAATATTCATCTAAATGAAAACAATAAGAGAATATTCTCTCTTTTAGAACAGACTAAACAAAGAATTGAGCATAGCACAGTTTACTCAGGAAGGCAGCAGTTTATGCTTGGTTCATCGAAAACATCAAATGAACAGCAAGCATATATATATTTAAAATGCCATTCAGAAAATGAATTAAATAGGCTAATAAATGACATTAACTCATTTTTTGGATTAAACTATCCATTCGCCACAATTAATTTTAATGATGCAGAAAACCTATTCGATATGATTTTTGCCGAACAACAGCCTCCTTTGGTTGTAAGGCTTAGACCTCTAAATGATTATGGATATAATTCATCCGAGTATTTACAAAAAACAATAGTAAAACTTCAACATGAATTCCCTGAAATAAATTTTTCGGAAATAGCAGTTAATAATTACATAGAACTGTTATTAAATACAGAACTACTCGCATTGCACCAGGCAGATGCTTCAGTTGTTAAAAAGGTTATTAGCAGGGCTTTTCGACAAAATCAGCTTTTTACAATAAGAAACAGTCAAAATATAATGCCTGTTATTATAGGTAGCGATAACAAAACAACAAGCAGCATTCTTAATAATTATACGGTAACCAATAATTCCGGAATCGAAATTCCTTTGCATTTACTACTCTCACAAAGCAATGCATCCGACTTAAAATCTATAATTGCCGGTACTGAGGGCGAATATTATCCGGTTGAGATGAATATTGCCGCAAAAAATCTTGATTATGTAACAAAAAAGGTTCAAAGTTGCCTTAGGGAAGATAATTTTTATGAAGCAGGATTTTCAGGAAACATTTTTTCTCAGCGCGAACTGGTAAAAGAGCTTGTTATAATAGGTACTGTTGCATTGTTACTTCTGTTTTTTATTTTGGCTGCCCAATTTGAATCATTACGAATGCCCTTTATTGTGCTACTGGAAGTACCTATCGCTCTATTTGGTGCATTAATAATGCTTCAAATATTTGGAGAATCAATTAACATTATGTCTATGATTGGTATAATAGTAATGGCTGGTATAACAATTAACGATTCTATACTTAAAATAGACACCATAAACAGACTAATAAGCTCGGGAATGCCATTATTAAGGGCATTAATAACAGCAGGGCATTATAGGTTAAAACCAATACTTATGACAAGTATAACTACTATACTCGCACTTTTGCCTTTCTTGTTTATTAAAGGTTTTGGAGGAGATTTACAAAAACCTCTGGCCTTGGCAGTTATCGGCGGACTTGGGTTGGGAACATTTGTAAGTCTATACTTCATACCTATTTGTTATTATTTATTTTACAAAAAAAGAAAATAAGTTTAATGATTAATGCATGCTGAAAACTAACTAACAATGCGAGTATCTTCTTTTTCTGTGATAATAATATTTACTGCTTTAATGATTATCGGTGCAGCCTTCATACCAAAATTAAGCCTTCAATTGCATCCATCTACAACTTTGCCATCTATGAGAATAAGTTATAATTGGCATGAAGCATCTGCAATCAACATAGAAAGGGAAATAACTTCAAAGCTTGAAGGTGTAATTAGTTCAATTGCAGAAGTTCAGGATATTAGTTCTGTTTCAACATACGGTAGAGGGTATATAGATGTTACAATTAAGAAACACGCCAATATTGAAAATGTTAGATTCGAAATTGCTTCTATGATTAGAAGAATTTACAATGATTTTCCTCATGGCGTAACATATCCCGACATTTCACTTCGAAGAATTTCCGGAAGTAAAAACCCATTACTGTCATACACCGTTTTCGCCCCCTACCCTTCTCAATCAATTGAAACCTATATCCAAAAAACTATTGTACCACAAGTTTCCAATATAAACGGAGTAGAAAACATTTCAGTATTTGGAGCTCAACCATACGAATACCAAGTGGTTTACGACTCTCAAAAGATTACGCTTTACAATATTACTGTGGAAAACATACTTTCTTCTATTTCTGACTATTTTTCGGAAACATTTATTGGGACAGCTCATTCACAAATTTCTGATAATACAATAAACAGTGGCTTACCCGTAGTTCTCAAAACACAAAAAGATGAAGAAATATGGGGTAAAATTCCTATAACTAATTCAAATGGCAGGATAATATATTTGACAGATATTGCGAGCATACATTATAAAGAGCAACTTCCTCAAAGGTATTATAGAATAAACGGGCAAAAAACAATCAACTTTGTGATTTATCCGACCCAAGGTACAAACCAACTAATGTTGGCAAGCCAAATAAAAGAAACCATCAACACACTGAAAACCACTCTGCCTCAAGGCTTTAATGTTTTGCTCACATACGACGACACAGAGTACATCATTAAAGATTTGCAAAAGATTGGTTACAGAATGCTATTTGCGCTTTTAATATTGCTTGCCTTTGTATTGCTAATTAGCCGAAATATAAAATACTTGTTCTTAATTCTTATTACGATTACGGTCAATCTTCTTATTGCTGTAGTTCTTTATTATTGGTTTAAAATAGACATTCATCTGTATTCATTAGCTGGCATTACAGTTTCTTTTGGCATTATCATAGATAATGCTATTGTAATGACAGATCACTTAAGGCATCAAAAGAACAAAAGAGTATTTATAGCGATACTTGCAGCAACTACCACCACTATAGGCGCCTTATCTGTGATTTTCTTCCTTTCATACGAGCAAAGAGTTCAGCTCAAAGATTTTGCATCTGTAATGCTTATTAATCTTACTGTTTCTTTAATTATTGCATGGTTTTTTGTGCCAGCTTTGCAAGATAAAATCAGATTATTTAAAAAAGTAAATAGAGCGTTTATAATTCGGAAAAAGCGAATTGTAAGAATAAGTAAGGCATATATTAGATTTATTTTATTCTCAAAAAAGTATAAATGGGTATTCTTTATAATAATAATTCTTGCTTTTGGAATTCCTGTCCATTGGTTACCAAGAGAGGTTCAAGGCAGTTCTATTGCTGCAGACATATATAACAAGACCATAGGAAGTAGCTGGTATCAAATGAAAGCCAAAAAAACTACTGAAAAAATACTTGGTGGTTCTCTCCGACTCTTTTCACAATACGTATTCCAACATTCATACTATACTAGCCCTGAGAGAACAACTTTGTTTATTGGTGCGCAAATGCCTGATGGATGCAGCATTCATCAGCTCAATGAAACAATATTACTGATGGAAGATTACCTTTCCGGCTTCCATGAAATAGAGCAATTTCAAACTTCAATTTCTGCTTATAATAATGGGAGAATTTCTGTTTTGTTCAAACCTGAATACGACCAAACAGCATTCCCATACTATCTGTACAATCAAGTTATTCAAAAAGCTATTTTATTTGGCGGGGCTGAGTGGAGAGTATCAGGAGTGGGAAAAGGATTCAGCAATGTTTTAGGAGGTGGAGGTGGTAATGCAACAATTACACTTTCAGGATATAATTATGAACAATTATATCATTTTGCAGAAAAAATTTCTAAAAAGGCTGCCGAAAATCCAAGAGCAACAAATATAAGAATTTCAGGAGGAGATAATTATTGGAGTACTACCAACAGAATGGAGTATTACATGAGCTTTAATGAGAAAATCATGGCCCTGAATAATATCTCTATGATTGATTTCTACACCAGTCTCAGGGAAACAGTATCACAAACCTACGCAAATCCTGTTTTTGACGGCTACAAATCAATCCCCGTAAGACTTTTATCTGACAAAAACAACTCATACAGCGTTTGGGACTTGAAAAACGAGCCACTAATTATTAATGATTTGAGTTTGAAATCAGATGATTTGGTTTCGATAGAAAAAAGAGAAACAGGTAACGATGTTTATAAATTTAATCAGCAGTACAAACTAAGCGTTCTCTTTGATTATTTGGGTCCTCATGTGCCTATGGAAAAATTCAGAGAAAAACTTATTGAGGAAATAAATAGTGAAATGCCATTAGGATATAGAGCATATACCTTGAGATGGTCATGGGATTCAGGAGGAAAAAATCAGTACTACTTGATTTTATTGGTTATTGTTATAATATATTTTATTTGCGCCATCTTACTGGAATCATTAATTCAACCATTAGCTATTATTGGATTAATTCCCATTTCATTTATTGGTTTGTTTCTAACTTTTTACTTGTTTGATATAAATTTCGACCAAGGCGGATTAGCTGCATTTATTTTGCTTAGCGGACTTTCTGTAAATGCCGGATTATATATACTTAATGATTATAACAACTTCAAAAAACAACAAAGCAATAAATCACTTGTTAAAATATACGTTAAAGCATACAACAACAAAATAATCCCGGTAATTCTTACAATTAGCTCTACTGTTTTGGGTTTGATACCATTTATTACCGGAACGAAAGAACCTTTCTGGTATGCATTTGCAGCAGGTTCAATGGGGGGATTAATTTTTTCAATTACTGCTATAATTATTTTTTTCCCATTGTTTATGAAATTTAAGCCTCAAAAAGCCCAGATTTAAACTGTCGTAAGCAAATCTAATTTTTACATTGTTTTTAACTAATTTCGTTAACAAATTAAAGACAGAACCCACATTATGAGCCTTCTTTTCAAACTTAAAAACCGTTATACTAAATTCATTTTCAACCTAAGTGCTTCTGAAAACAGGCTCTATCTGATGTTTTATAAATATTTTTACAAGCCAAAAAAAGGAAGTCTTCAGTATTATTTAGACCAGTACTCCCGTAAACACAAACCTGTTAGCTTTTTACAAATAGGTGCCAACGATGGCTTTGTTTACGACCCATTGCATAAATTTATTAAGAGAGATATGTGGTCTGGTGTAATGCTTGAGCCACTGCCGGATGTATATAAAGACTTCTTATCTAAACTTCACAGAAAAAGGCCGGAAATAAAAACAATAAATGCTGCTCTTGATGTTTCAGATGGTTTTAGACCTCTTTATAAAATAGCGATAAGCAACAAAAGATGGGCAACTGGTTTGTCAAGTTTCTACAAGGATGTTCTTATAAGCAAACTTAACAGCAAAAGGTTTCTAAAATATGTAAAGAGAGAAAAAATAAAACTTCCTGAAAATATTGAAGAAATTGTTGTTTCGGAAAATATACCCACAATTAGCCCTGATACTCTTCTTAAATTATTTGACAAAAATGGGTTTAAATTACTTGCAATAGATACAGAAGGATTTGATTTTGAAATACTGAAAATGCTTGACCTGTCTAGAATTTCTCCTGAAGTTATTCTTTATGAGGAAGTAAATTTCGATGATAATACCACTAAAGAATGTCGTAACTATATTGAAAAACATGGATATACTTTAATGACTATAAAGAAAGATGTAATTGCGTTTAGAAATGATATTAAAATATAAGTTCTCATAAATTAAGTTATGATTGAGCTTTTATATAAATAATATGAATGAGAAAACTAATTAAGTTTTTATTTTTGCAACAACATTAAAACCTAAAAATCATGGAAAACGAAACAAAACAACAAGGAATGTTAAAGCCTGCTTTGCAGTATGGCTTAATATTATCCTTAGCGCTAATTATGCTAAGTCTTATTTTTTATCTTATAGGAGAAGGCACTAACAAATGGGCAAGTTGGTTATCTTACCCATTATTTATCGGCATTTTGGTTTTTAGCATTATAAAGCATAGAGATGAAGAAAACGATGGATTTATTACTTATGGAAAATCTCTTGGATTTGGAACTCTAATTGGAGTATTTACAGGGATTATTTATGCAGTTTATGCGTTTATCTTTTTTAAATTTATCGCTCCTGAATTACAAGACATATTAGTAACTAATGTTATTATTGCAGCTGAAACTTATAGTCCAAACATGACTATTGAACAGATTGATTTTCTCACAGGAATTTATGGAAAGTTATTCAGTCCAATTGGTCAATTTATAGTCAGTTTGTTTGGTAAAATATTTTTATGCTTTGTATTCTCATTAATTATTTCAATTTTCACTAAGAAAAAGAATCCGGAATTGTTATAAAATAAACAAAAGAGGCTGTATCAAAAGAAAAAATGACACAGCCTCTTTTACTTCAAATTTATTTTATCCTATTTCCTTTTATCGTCTTTCTTCAAATCATGTTCTCTTGGACCACGCTGGCGAACCTCTTTAAATAGCTCTCTGTTAAATTCCTTTTCAGCCATATAAAGCAATGCGACTTTTTGGACCGGCAATATTTGTAAAAATCTATTATGATACTCCCGTCTCAACTGCGCACCCTTTTCCATCATAACAATTTCCTTTTCAATAAACTCCAAAACTTCAGCGTCAGTCATGTCAGCTATTCGTGTTTCTATACTTTCTGCAAACATTTGCATCTGCATTAGACCGTCTTTCTTTTGATTATATTCATTATAAACCGGCCAAAAAACCTGAGCTTCTTCAGAAGTAAGATTAACCTTAAGAGTTATAAATGCCACTCTGCGAGAGTGAATTTCCTCGCTTCTTCTTTCAAACCTTCTTCCGTGTCCGTGAGGTGGTTGAGCAAATAAACTTCCGGTAAAAACGAATAACATTAACAGCATAAAAAATGACTTAATGTTTAGAAATTTAAGCGGATTTAGATTTTTCATTTCTATATGTTTTAGTTAGATATTTAGCTATAGTGATTTGCAGTATTATTACTCTCCATTAAACTGATCCGGACTCATCATATGATAATTTGCATAAATAATGAACATATCAAACAGGTCGTCATCATCATCAATTTCTGACTTATCATTAGCATCTGTAAAGTCAAAATCTTCATCATACACCATTTGATAAAGCCCTGAAGGATTATAATCCATATATCCTAGAAGATATTCCTCTACATAATTTTCATCATCAAAATTCGCAATATTACCAGTTTCAATTTTATTAAACCATAATACTCCTGCAAAAACCAAAGCAATGGCAGCTATTGAAGCAAAAGCAACTCTTACCGGCTTTGGAAATAAAACCGAAAGCAGAGAAGGCTGCTGACCTTTGTGGATTCTCTTGTTAATGCTTTGAGGCAGCGTTTCAAAAAATCCATCAGGCACAGCAAAAGGATTTTGTTTTGGAATTGAATTCAACAACTTCCCTTCATCTCTTAATTCATCATTTATTTTAAAATCGTTTGTCATGCTTTTTAATATTAGAGTCTAGAGTCGACAGTCTAAAGTTTTCAATCTTACAAATCTTCAATCTTCAATCCTATTGTTTGACAATATTTTTGTATAAAAGTTTAACCTCGTTTCAGATATTCTTCAATTTTATTCACAGCATGGTGATAATTAGCTTTCAGAGCGCCTTCCGACTTTCCTAAAACTTTGGCCATTTCCTCGTATTTCATTTCATCATAATACCTTAAATTAAACACTGCTCTTTGTTTAGGTGGAAGAGTAAGTATAGCTTTCTGTAATTTTTTTTGAATTTCATCGCCATTAAAAAAGTTATCATCTTCAAGTTTTTCTGACAATGAAAATTCAACATCGTTGAAAGAGATAAAAGACTTCCTTTTCTTCTTATTCAAAAATGAAATTGCTTCATTGGTTGCTATTCTGTAGAGCCAGGTATAAATCGCCGAATCGCTGCGGAAATTACCAAAAGCTTGCCATGCTTTCACAAACACATCCTGAACAATATCGGCACTATCTTCGTGATCGATAACAAGGCGACGAATGTGCCAATAAATTTGAGATTGATATTTATTTACTATTAAACTGAAGGCATAATCTGGGTTGTCCGAATTATGGAACATTTCAATTAACTCGCCATCAGAATAATGCATCATTTTTAGATGTTACTTTTTTCTTCCAATAGCCTTAATTGCGGCTTCTACTATATTAGAAGACTCAAGGCCATATTTTTTCATTAGTTGATCAGGAGTTCCGCTTTCTCCAAAGCGATCAAAAACAGCAACCATTTCTAAAGGAGTAGGCATTTTGCATGAGAGAAGCTGAGCAATTGAATCACCTAAACCACCATTTGCTTGGTGTTCTTCTGCAGTAACCACGCAACCTGTTTTTGCCACTGATTGTAAGACTGCTTTTTCGTCTAAAGGTTTAATTGTATGAATATTTATTATTTCGGCATTAATTCCTTTTTCCGCCAATATTTCTTCTGCTTCAATGGCTTTCCAAACCAGGTGACCGCATGCAAAAATAGACACATCGGTTCCTTCATTAATCATTTGGGCTTTACCAATTTCAAATTTAGGGGCATTATGTGAAAAAACAGGCACTGCAGGTCTGCCAAATCTCAGGTACACAGGTCCCTTATATTCTGCTATTGCTAATGTTGCGTCTTTTGTTTGAAGATAATCGCAAGGCACAATAACTGTCATATTGGGGAGCATTCTCATAAGTCCGATATCTTCCAAAATTTGATGTGTTGCACCGTCTTCCCCTAAGGTTATTCCTGCATGAGAAGCAGCAATTTTAACATTTTTATCTGAATAAGCAACAGCTTGACGAATTTGATCATACACTCTTCCTGTGGCAAAATTTGCAAATGTTCCGGCAAATGGAATTTTCCCGCCAATTGTAAGTCCTGCCGCCACACCTATCATATTAGCTTCAGCTATTCCAACCTGAAAAAATCTTTCAGGAAATTCTTTTTGGAAAGCGTTCATTTTAAGCGATCCTGTGAGGTCGGCGCATAATCCAACAACATTCTCATTTTTCTTTGCTGCTTCAAGCAATCCATCGCCAAAACCTGAGCGAGTATCTTTCTTTTCAGTATATGTATATTTCTTCATTTATATGTAGATGATTTTATAAAACAAAAGGTTATTTCGACTTTTTGACTCACAAAAATAACCGAAATAACCTTATAATAAAAAACAAATACAAAATCCTAAGCTTAATATTATTTTATTTCTGCAAATAAAATAACTAAGAAACTGCTATTCCCAATTTCTATTCAAGTTTGCCTGCAACCCAAAGCCAAGAATTAATGGCTGATGGGCTCTATTATTTACAGAGTAATCATGTTGCTGAAATCTAAGTGATGCGCCAACTTGTGCAATAAACTTTATATACTTATACCCAAGCTTAACAGTAAATGCAGGTTCTACATACATTACCCCATAAGTATAATTAGTGTCTTCAATATTTGCTAACACAAATCTTGGTGAAAAGGCTGCATCAGCAAATTGAGTTGTTATCCCAATTGATGGTTGAATAAAAAATTTAGTATACGGAACTTCTTCAGTAGTAAAGGAACCATTATTGAATACATGAAATGCCTTATTTGCATAACCAACTCCTCCGTAAACCTCATATCGTCCATTCTTTAAGAAATTTTTATAATACCCTGCACCAAATTCTATCATTTGAAAAATTTCATAATCTCTCGAACCTTCTTTAGACATGTTATTATAGCATGCATTAGCCATAATGCCGATATTATCGGTAACAGCAAAAGCAAGCTGTGGTTCTATGCCGGATGTAGATATATTAGCGGCTACATTTATTTCTCCTGCTTCTTTAAATAAAGGAACATTTACCATAGTAGGATGGTAAACAGGGGGTGAACAGGAATTTGCAAGTAACATTGCTGAAATTGCCAATAGAGTAAAAATTTTAATGTTTTTCATAGTTTTAAGTTTAGTTTTAAATAATTTCAGTATTGACATAGGAATAACAATTTTTAATAGAAATATCGCGCAAATTTATGGATAAATATCAAATTAATATCATTTTTATTTAAATTTTTTCATTCATTAATTCAATTTCTTTTTAAAAGACTATTTTTGTTTATTGTAAAAACAAAAAGAAAAAAATCAGCTATGAGTATTCTAGTTAATAAAAATTCTAAAGTAATAATCCAGGGATTTACCGGTTCTGAAGGCACTTTTCACGCGGAGCAAATGATTGAATATGGAACAAACGTTGTGGCAGGCGTAACTCCGGGAAAAGGCGGAAGTACTCATTTAAACAAGCCGGTTTATAATACAGTGTCGGAAGCCGTAAGGCAAGAAAAGGCTGATGTAAGCCTTATCTTTGTTCCACCGGCATTTGCTGCAGATGCTATAATGGAAGCCGCTGAAGCCGGAATTAAGGTAATAGTATGTATTACTGAAGGAATTCCTGTTAAAGACATGATAGTTGTTAAAGAATATCTGAAAGATAAAAACACCAGACTTATTGGTCCAAATTGTCCAGGGATTATATCACCCGAAGAATGTAAGGTTGGTATAATGCCAGGCTTTATACATAAAAAGGGAAACATAGGGATAGTATCCCGATCCGGGACTCTCACTTACGAAGCAGTTGACCAAGTTACAAAAGCCGGCTTAGGACAATCAACTTGCGTTGGAATTGGCGGTGACCCAATTCTAGGCTCAAGCATGAAAGAAATTATTGAGCTTTTTATGCAAGATGATGAAACAAAAGGCATTATTATGATTGGGGAAATTGGTGGAGGTATGGAGGCAGAGGCTGCATATTGGATTAAAGAGCATGGCAATAAGCCTGTTGTTAGTTTTATTGCGGGTGCCACAGCGCCAAAAGGACGTACAATGGGTCACGCAGGAGCCATTATTGGCGGCAAAGACGACACTGCAGAAGCTAAAAAGAAAATTTTAAGAGAATGCGGTGTTTATTGTGTAGATTCTCCGGCTGATATTGGTGGCAAAATTGCCGAGTTGTTGAAATAGCAGCTCTAAACTTTTATGGAATTATTTATTGTCCAAGATCTGACTCATCTCATTTTGCAATTCCTGGGCTGCATTTCTTGCTTTTTCAGAAAAATCATTTTTATTGCTTGCATACAAAATGCTACGGGAAGCATTAACTAAAAGTCCGCAATCCTTAGTCATCCCGTATCTACATACCTCTTGAAGACTACCACCTTGAGCCCCCACTCCTGGCACTAAAAGAAAAGCTGATGGTACAATTTCCCTTATTTTTACAAGCAAATTGGCTTGAGTAGCGCCTGCAACAAACATAATATTTTCATCACTACCCAAACTCATCGCCTTATCAATAACTTCTGCATATAATTTCTTCCCTGAACCTTGATTCATATCAAGAAATTGAAAATCCTCAGCACCTTTGTTTGAAGTAATTCCAAGTATAATTGCCCATTTACCTTTTCTACTAAGGAATGGAGTAATAGAATCAGAGCCCATATATGGATTAATGGTTACAGAATCAAAACCTAGATTATCAAAAAAAGCTTTAGCATACATTTCAGCAGTATTGCCTATATCGCCTCTTTTTGCATCAGCAATAGTAAAAATATCAGGCGATTTAGACTTGAGATAATCCATTGTTTTTTCTAAGCTAGCCCAACCTTTGCTACCCAATGATTCGTAAAATGCCATATTTGGTTTATATGCAACTGCATAATCAATAGTTGCATCTATAATTTCTTTATTGAAAGAAAATATAGGATCTTTTTCAGACCTAAGAAAATGGGGAATTTTGTCTATGTCTGAATCTAAACCTACACAGAGGAATGATTTTTTTTCAAATATTATTTCAACTAGTTTTTTTCTTTCCATTATAAAAATTATGAAACGCCCTCCTTAAGTTTCTCAGCATTTTCAGCAACCTGAAGTGCATCAATTATACTATCAATCTCTCCGTCCATAATAGGTCCTAAATTATACAAAGTGAGGTTAATTCTATGATCGGTCATACGGCCTTGCGGATAGTTATAAGTTCTAATCTTTGCTGAACGGTCGCCTGTAGAAACCATAGTTTTCCTCTGAGTTGCAATTTGGTCAAGATATTTCTTATGCTCAACGTCAAACAACCTGGTACGAAGAACTTTAAGCGCTTGTTCGTAGTTTTTAATTTGAGATTTTTGATCCTGGCAAGTTACAACAATACCTGTTGGCTCGTGAGTTAACCGCACTGCAGAATACGTAGTGTTAACCGACTGTCCACCCGGACCACTAGAGCAGTAAGTATCCTTTCGTACATCACTCAATTTAAGTTCCACATCAAACTCATCAGCTTCAGGCAGAACTGCAACAGTAGCTGCAGAAGTATGAACTCTCCCTTGAGTTTCTGTTTGAGGAACTCTTTGAACCCTGTGAACACCAGATTCATATTTCATCAATCCATAAACCCCTTTGCCTGAAACATTAAAAATGACTTCTTTATACCCACCGGAAGTTCCTTCATTAACATCAACAATTTCAGTTTTCCATCCCTTATTTTCGCAATATTTCATATACATTCGGAAAATATCGCCAGCAAAGATGGCTGCTTCATCTCCTCCAGTTCCAGCTCTAATTTCAACAATTGCATTTTTAGAATCCTGAGGGTCGTTGGGTAATAATTCTATTTTTATCCTTTCTTCCAGATCTTCTCTCTTCTCTAATAATGTATCAAGTTCTTCCTTTGCCATTTCTCTGAACTCTTCATCCTTTTCTTTTGAGATAATTTCCTTGGCTGAAGTAATATTCTCAATAACGTTTTTATACTCTTTATATAATGCAATAATGTCTTCAAGGTCTTTATATTCCTTGTTTAGCTGAACATATCTTTTCATGTCACTCATTAAATCAGGTTCTGACAAAAGACGTTCAACTTCCAGATACCTTTTATTAATGGCTTCTAATTTCTCTAACAACATAATAAATTAATTAATTTGGGTGTGCAAAATTACTAAAAAACTCAGTACTAAAAAACTAAGAACTCAGTAAGCTTATAAGAAAATACAAAAATGGTAAAGTTGCAATACTCAACACAGTGGTAACAAAAACATTTTCAGTGGCAAGCATATCGTCTGAGTTATACTTTTTTGCGAGAATAACAATAATTGCCATGCAAGGCATTCCAGCTTGAAGAATAACAACAGACTTGGCAACATGGCTTATATCAAAAGGCAATAAAGCATTAAAATAGGTAATTAAAAACATCATAACAACCGGCACTAAAAGCAATTTATTAAAAGCCAACATAAATACATGTTTATGTTTGATAATACTTTTAAAATTTGCTTTCGCCAATAGTGCTCCAATGTATAGCATTGCGAGATAATTTGTCGTTTTCCCAAGTCCTCCGAGTGAGCTTTGCAGTAAATTTGGCAATCTGATTTCAAAAAGCATAAATGTTATACCTACAATAAATGCAATAGTATTAGGATTAAACAACTGAATCATTCTCTCTTTAAAAGAGATTCTTTTGCCGGTGTTAAGCATATAAACTCCCAAAGTCCACAAAATTGAGCTAGATGCCACAAAAACAAAACTTGCATAAAAAATACCTTGACCGTCGGGAAATAAAGCGCTAAGTAAAGGAAACCCCAAAAACCCATGATTCCCAAAAACAGTATGAAGAATATGAATAGTGCCTGTTTTCGAATCCATTTTAAATAAAACAGACGACAATTTTCCAATTAAAAAAAGCAAAAAGAAGGCAAGATATGCATACAAAATAACCATTGAAGCATTTCTCAGCAATTCCCCGCTCGATTGCATTGCAGTAAAAGATGTGAAAATATTGAGAGGTAACGTAATATTAAACACCAATTTAGCAATGCCATCTCTCAGTCCTTCCGAAATGACTCCAATCTTGGCAGCAATCACGCCAACAACACTAACAATACCCAGAATCAGTATTTGATTTATTATTATCCCAGTTCCTTCCAATCAGATTAGTTTTAAGAGTCCAAAATTATAAAAATGATTTGTTGGTTTTGTAAGATTAATAAGATTTAAGATAATTTGCTAATTTACCAATGTGCTAATGTGCCAATGTGTAAATGTGCCAATGTGCTAATTTGCTAATGTGCCGATGTGTTAAATACTACGAAGCTTCATGAAATTTAAAATCAAGCATATTACAAACGTGATTGTCTCAAAAAAATCATCAACTTTGCAGCAAATTTTAATGATGTATAACAATCATAAACTTCTTTTTGCACCTTTTCACGGGATAACCGACAAAACTTACCGTAATGCATTTGCAAAGTGTTTTGGAGGGTTTGATGAGATATATGCTCCTTTTATTTCTGGCTCAGGCACCAAGATTATCAATCCATCAAAGCTTACTGATATAACTCCCATTTTAAACAACCTAATAAAAACCATACCTCAGATTTTAAGCATAAATGCCGATGAAATTAAGCTATTTGGGAAAACAATAAAAGATAATGGATATGATAGCTTTAACTGGAACCTTGGTTGTCCGTTTAAACAAATAGCAAACAAAAAAAGAGGTTGCGGTATACTCCCCTATCCTGATGAGCTCCATAAACTACTAGATGGAATCTTTTCTGATTTGCCCGTGAAGATGTCGATAAAAACTAGGCTGGGATACCATAATTCGGATGAAATTTTTAAGATTCTCGAAATAGCAAATCAATATCCTATAGAACACATTATTATTCATGCCAGAATAGGAAAGCAGTTTTACGGCGGAGATACTAATCCTGAGAAATATATTGAATGTATGTCTGTTTCTAGGCATAAACTCATTTATAACGGAGATATTTTTAATATTTCAAGCTTCAATAGAGTAAAATCATTGCTGCCCAAACAAGAGATATGGATGATTGGCAGAGGCGCACTAATGAATCCTTTTCTACCACATTCTTTAAAGGGTAAATTTTTCGATAATGATGAAAAAGTTAATATGTTGGAGGAATTTAATAATGAGTTGCTTAACAATTACAGTAAATATATAAAGAATGAGACCAGGCTATTAAGCAGAATGAAATCAGTGTGGGGATATTTATCGGGAGTATTTGAAAATGGAAGAGAAATTTTCAATAAAGTCAAAATATCTAAAAACACTAACGAATATACTGCTGCCATAAGTAATGCGTTAGAAAACCAATTCTCTGATGAAAACCAGCAATCCATATATTTAAAAGAGGCATTCTAATCCGGCAAAAGTTTGATGTTGAAATAATTGCCTATTTCAAAAAAAACAATTTACTTTACTTAAAAATTCACTTATGGTAAATATCGAGAAGAAGAAGCCCAGCTTATTAATGGCTTTGCTGCCTGTAATGTTCCTCACTGCTTTAATCTCAATTAATGTTTTCATTTTCAAAGATGATTCTTTATCAGGATCAAACCAGATAGTGTTGATATTGTCAGCTGCAGTAGCCGGAATTGTTGCATTTTCTCACGGATATAAGTGGGATCATTTACTTAATGGAATTGTTAAAAGCATTGGATCTGCAATGTCGGCTATATTAATATTACTGCTAATCGGCGCTCTTGCCGGCACTTGGTTGTTAAGCGGGATTGTTCCATCAATGATATATTACGGATTACAGATATTAAATCCTACCATATTTCTTTTAGCAGCATGTGTAGTTAGTGCGATTGTATCTCTTGCAACCGGAAGTAGTTGGTCGACAGTTGCTACATTGGGAGTTGCATTGTTAGGAATTGGAAGAACATTGGGTTTGCCAGATGGATTAATTGGTGGAGCTATTATTTCAGGGGCATATTTTGGAGATAAAATGTCGCCTTTATCCGATACAACAAACCTGGCACCTGCAATGGCTGGAACAGACATTTTCACCCATATAAGATATATGGCTCTCACAACAATACCTTCAATTAGCATAACTTTAGTGATATTTCTGATAATGGGCTTCACAAGGTCGCAAGATGGAATAATTAATGATGTTGAACCAGTTTTAAGTGCAATAAAAGGAACATTCAATATTACACCTTGGCTATTTGCTGTACCGGTTTTAGTTATAACCTTAATTGTGCGAAAAACTCCGGCTTTGCCTGCTTTGTTAATCGGAACTTTAGCCGGTGCGCTGTTTGCTTTAATATTCCAACCTCACATAATTTATGAAGTTAGTGAAATGGAAAATAAATTTCATGTTGCTTCATATATTGCTATAATGAAATCTATGTACACAGAAATCAGTGTAACAACAGATAATGAAATGGTAAACAGCCTCCTCACAACAGGAGGAATGAGAGGAATGTTAAACACTGTTTGGCTAATAATATGTGCTATGATATTCGGAGGAATAATGGAGTCTAGCGGTTTGCTTCAAAGAATTACAGAGTCAGTAATAAAACTTGCTCATAATACAGGCTCACTGATTGCATCCACTGCAGGAACTTGCATTTTTTTCAATATAACGGCAAGCGATCAGTATCTAAGCATTGTTGTTCCGGGTAGAATGTTTGCAGAAACATACAAAGACAGGGGCTTAGCTCCGGAAAACCTAAGCCGTACTTTAGAAGATAGCGGAACCGTAACATCAGTGCTTGTACCATGGAATACTTGTGGAGCAACACAGGCAACTGTATTGGGAGTTTCAACTTTAACGTTTTTGCCATATTGCTTTTTTAACATTATTAGTCCGTTAATGACAATAATCTTTGCATATTTCAATATCAGAATTAGAAAACTCAAGGATTCAAAAAACAAATAAAAACTTTTCATAATCAAAACTGACCAACATGAAAAACAATGTTAATTTTTCGACATTTATCTCTTTCACAGCTATTATGCTGTTGTTTGCCTTAAGCACTCAGGCAAAAGTTTGGAGAGTAAACAATCGCGCAGGTGTTTCTGCTGATTTTACAGCTTTGTCAGCAGCTATTTCATCACCATTAGTAAATCAGGGAGATACTATTTACTTAGAAGCATCTTCGGGTTCTCATGGAACTATTACTTTAAATAAAATGCTAACTATAATTGGACCGGGGTTCTACCTTGCAGAAAATCCGGAAACTCAAGCTGATCTGAATTCAGCATTAATTGACATCCTTTATATAAATAACGGAAGTCAGGGATCTGTTATCAAAGGCTGCACTATGGCAAGGGTTGATATTAATACGTCAAACATATTATTTCAAGGCAACTTAGTTTGGCAAAATACAACAAGTAGCAATTATGCGATGTTACTAGGAGCAAATATTAGCAATGTTATTATCAGAAATAACTATATTAGACAAACATATACAACATATGGCAGTGAAGCAATAAGAGCATGGCAAACAGGTACAAATAACATTATTATTCAAAATAATTTCATTGAGATTACCAGCACAACTTCTGGAAGATATGCATTGTATTTTACAAGTGGATTTTCAGGAATCATTGAAAACAACATATTATATGGAGTAACGCATGTTAATAATGCTGAGTTTCATAATAATATTATCACATTTGGAGCATTCTCATGTACAAATTGCAATGTAACTCATAATATTGGTAACTCCACCCAATTTGGCACAATCAACGGCAATCAGCAGAATGTTTCACCATCAACTATATTCTTAGGTGCTACAGGAAACAGCACTGATGGTCAATGGAGATTAAGGCCCGGCTCTCCTGCAATTGGCACAGGAGTTGGAGGAACAGATGTTGGGATGTTTGGAGGAGCTACTCCTTATAAACTATCAGGGTTGCCAAATATTCCAGCAATATATGAGATTAATCATAACATAGATTACGAAAACCAGCTTCTGGAAATTGAATTTAGTGTTAAATCTCATAATTAATGATGCTATGATTGATTTTAACAATAATAAAATCAAGTATAGGATGAACTATCCAAAGAGCAGAATAATCTCAAATGTATTATTGGCTGTTTTTGGCTTGATTACTTTCATAAATATTTGCAATTATAGTCAGGCTCAAAATATAGTCAAGGTTGAATATTTTATTAATTCTGATCCAGGCTTTGGGCTTGGCACAAATATTCCGATTACTCCATCTTCAAATATACTAAACCAGATACATTGTATTGATTTGAATATGCTTAATAATGGCTTTAGCTATGTGTACATTAGAGCAAAAGATGAAAATGGATTATGGAGTTTAACAAATGTCGTATCTTTTTTCAAGGACAATATAAAACCGACATTAGCTGATATTGTAAAAGCTGAATACTTTATTAATACAGACCCCGGCTTGGGAAACGGAACAGATATACCAATTACATCTAGCACACATCTTTCAGATATTAATTTCATTGCAGACATTACTACACTTGATAAAGGATTTCATCATATATATCTGAGAGTCAGAAACTCTGATGGAGTATGGAGCTTGACAAATATTAAATCATTTTTGAAGGAAACTTTCTCTCCTACTCCTTTTGAAATTGTAAAAGCAGAGTATTTCTTCAATACTGATCCCGGCATAGGAAATGGAACAAATATTCCTATAGCATCAGCTACACAAATTACAGGCATTAGCTTTAGTGCAGACATAAGTATGTTGGAAAAAGGCTTTCATAATCTTTATATGAGAGTTAAAAATTCTGAAGGGCAATGGAGTTTAACCAATATTAGGTCATTCTATATTGAAAATTTTATTCCGGCTGGAAATATTGTTGCTGTAGAATACTTTCTCAATACTGACCCGGGCTTTGGCAATGGAGTTAATATTCCTATTACACCCGGCAATCCCTTAATAGCAGCAAATATCAGTGCAAATATCAATTCTCTGGATAATGGATTCAATCATTTGTATTTAAGAGCAAAAGACAATAATGGCGTATGGAGTTTAACTAATATTGTTGCATTTTACAAAGACGCTATTGATAATTCTATTGCAAACATTGTTGCTGCAGAATACTTCTTTAACACCGATCCGGGAATTGGCAATGGCACTCCTATTACAGTTGCACCAGGTCAAAATATTAGCGTTTTGGCAAGCGCGTCTTTGTCTGAACTTAGCACCCAAGGGGTAAACAGGCTTTATATAAGAACAAAGGATGCTAAAGGAAAATGGAGCCACACTAATATTATATACTTCACAATAGATCATCTTGTAACATTGTTGTCAAACCCCATCGGAGGAGGACAAATAGATGGAGGAGGATGGTACAGCAACAACTATGAATTAACTATAAAAGCGACTTCTAATTTGGGTTTTATTTTTCTAAACTGGTCTGAAGGCGGAGTATTTTTATCAAACCTACCGGAATATACATTATTTGTAAATAGTCATAAAACTATAACAGCCAATTTTGAAGAGTTCGAGATTAAACCGGGTGATGTCAATAATGATGGGTTAGTTAATGTGCTAGATATGGTTTGGTTAATTAGCCATATTCTAGGTGAAACTCCCGGTGGTTTTAATCATTTCAACGCAGACGTAAACTCTGATGGCATTATTAATATTGCAGACTTATCTGCCTTAATAAACATCATCATTGAGCTTTAGAAAAATTTCCTATTGCTGTAATCTTTTATTTGGGTTTCTTGTCTTCGGGTTTTAAATTGCCTGTATTGTATGGTTTTGACAACTTTTCATCCTTAGAAGATTTATCTGTACTATAATCTTCTGACAACACACGAAACTCAGTTCTACGATTCAATTGATTAGCAACATCTCTTTGTTTTTCAGTGGGCAGACTACTGATGTACTTTTCTGTTAATTCTGTTCCTTCTTCAAAAGTAAATCCATCACGCTCAATTACTTTTTCAATTTTCCTTGGAACTCTTTTCCCATAACCCTTAGCGACTAACCTATCTTTATCTATGCCATTAGAAACAAGAAATTCAACAACAGTTTGAGCTCTTTTCTGAGAAAGGGTATCATTATAATCATGTGTTCCTCTGCTATCAGTATGTGAAGCCAGCTCAATTATAAGCTTGGGATTATCTTGTAAAGTTTGTATTAATCCCCTAAGAGAATCCTGATATTGAGGCTTCAACTCAAAGCTAGCGAATTCATATAAAATTTGAGGCAATTCTATAGGTTTCTGTGGAATTGGGGCAAGATAAAAGTCATTAACAAAGTCTCTGCTTCTGCTAATTCCTACAGTTGTTTCCTGGCCTCTTGCTGAGAAATATTTTTCCTTGCTTATAAGAATATCATAACGAGTATCTTGTCTTACTTGATTCTTATCAAATAAAAACCTTCCCTGTTTGTCGGTCTCTGACTGCACAATTGTACCATCTGAACCAATCATTTGCACTGTGACATCATCAATTGGTTCTTTTGTTATATCATCCCTAACAGTACCTCTTAAAGTAAATAGCAAAGGTGGTAAAACAAAGGAATAAATGTTGTCGGTGCCTGCCCTACCCCTATTTGATGAGAAGAAGCCACTTTCTTTACCTCTGAAAAAGACAATTCCAAAATCGTCACCTGAGCTATTAATTGGAACGCCTAAATTAACAGGCTTTGTCCAAGTATTTCCTTGTGGTTGGGAATAAAAAATATCCAGACCTCCCAATCCGGCATGCCCTGTAGAAGAAAAAAACAATACTCCATCATGTCTTAAATAAGGGAACATTTCATCCCCAGCAGTATTAATAACAGAATCTAGTAAGCTTATTTTTTCAAATGACCCTGAAGGAGTAGTTCTTTTTGCGATCCAAATATCTTTACCTCCTTTTCCTTCAGGTAATTCAGCAACAAAATATAGAGTTAGTTCATCAGGGCTTATTGCAGGATGCCCAACACTTATTGTAGTATCATTAAACAAAACCACTTCTGATGGCTCTCCCCAATCAGATCCAGCCAAATTTGAGGCAAATATACGACAACCATATCTCTTTCCGGGATCGCTGGGGCAACGAGTAATATACATTGTAGTAAAAGTAGCATTGAATGACGGAGCACCTTCATTAAACTGAGTATTAACAGGTCCTTCGTCTAATAATGCAGGATTACTCCAATTGCCCTGCCTATCTAAAAAAGATATAAATAAACTGGTGAAATTTTCACCGGTCCAGGGATCTGTTTTGTCGCTAAGAGCTCCATCTCTTGAAGAGGCAAATATTAATGAAGACTCAAGATGATCAGCAAATGCAGGGGTAAAATCAGAACTACGTGAGCTAAATCTTTTACTGATTTCAACTTCATATCTGCTTGTATTTTCAAGCATTTCAATTGCAAACTTTGCAGAATTAATTCCTAATTCCGCCCTTGTATCATCCGGCTTTTTCTCCTTATACTTATTAAACTCAATCAGAGCTTCTTCATATTTTTCATTCTGAAGCATAGCTTCAGCAAGATATAAGATAGCTATAGGATCAGGGTAGTTTTGCCTTATTGCTCGTCTGAAAGTATTTTCAGCTCTGCGAGGTTGATTCATAAATTTGTAGCACATTGCAATCTGGAAAGTAACCCTTGCGCCTTCGGACTTATTTTTTCGACTTACTTTTCTATGAGCTTTATTATATAATTCAACTGCCTGATTATATTGATGTAATTCAAATGCTCTATCAGCTTTCTCAAGTTTTCTCGATTGTGAATATGAAGCCCCGGTGCTTAATAACAATGTGAGAATTGTAAAAAACAATAATCTTATCATCTGTCTATTCTTCAAAATTTTGATACTATTTCAATAATATTAAACGTTGAGCATTTATTAAAATTGCTATTCCTGATTAAATTTTCCAGCCTTATTATACGGATATGGAAGATCTGAATTATCATCAGATTCTGATACCTCATTAGTATTGCCTTCTGGTTTTGTTAAATTATTATCATCTGCATTTTCGGATGTTTTATCCCCTTCTTTGTAGACATCAATATCTTTTTGCATTTTCTCGGATATACTATTATCTTCAGAATAACGGTTTATTTCATTATTAATTTCCCTCTGCACCTTCTTTACCTCTCTAAGCCCCTTGCCTAAAAACTTTGCTATTTCAGGAATTTTTTTCGGGCCAAATACAAGAATAACAACCAGGAGAATTATTACTATCTCTCCTCCGCTTATACCAAACAACAATGTATTTATTGGAATTGCATGCATATTATCTGCAAAGTTAATTCAAATCACGAAATTACATTTATAAAAAACAAAAAGCCGCTTCAAATTAAATGAAACGGCTTAATGCAATTACAATGAATTTGTGTTACTTCTTTTTATTCTTTTTCTCACTCCAATTAATAAGATCGTATGCAATAGTTGTAGAGTTAAACAATGATGAATAAGTACCAACTATAACACCAATTAATAAAGCAAATGAGAAACCACGAATTACTTCACCACCAAAGAAGAAAATAATCAAAAGAACAATTGCTGTAGTACCTGACGTATTAAATGTACGTGATAATGTAGCATTTAAGGCCAAGTTGACATTTGTTTTAAGATCTCTTTTGGGGAATAGATTAAGGTTTTCCCTAACGCGGTCAAATATTACCACGGTATCATTAATAGAATAACCAATTACTGTAAGAATAGCAGCAATAAATATTTGATCAATTTCCATAGTCCATGGCACAATATGGTGGAACCATGAATATAGAGAAATAACGATTATGGCATCATGAGCAAGAGTAATTAAACCTCCAAGACCAAATTGCCATTTTTTAAATCTGATGGCTATATAGAAGAAAATGATAAATAATGCAACAATAACACTAATTATCGCGCCTATTTTAATATCTCTAGCAACTGTAGGACCTACTTTTTGCGAACTCAAGCGTCCAACAAGTTTATTTTCTTCGTCTCCCGAAAACTGTTCAAATGTAACAGGATTTTCAAAGAAGTCTTTCAAACCTTCATAAAGAGTACGTTCTGCAATAGAATCTGCTTCAGCAGAATCATCATTAATCAAAAATGAAGTTGTAATTCTTAACTGTCTGTTTGGTCCAAATGTAACTACTTCAGGAGATTCAACAAATCTTGCAGTTAATTCATTCCTGATTTCTTGAGTATTCAATTTATCATTATCGAAACGAACAACATAAGTACGACCGCCGGCAAAATCAATTCCATAACTCAACCCTCTTACAAAGAATGAAGTTATACCAAGCATAATGACTATTGCAGATAACACATAAAATTTCTTTCTAACGCCAATGAAATCGAAATTTACATTAGCAAGGAAACCTCTTGAAATTTTTGTTTCAAATGATACATTTTTATTTCTGTCAATCCAATATGAGAAAATATATCTTGAGAGAAGGATTGCAGTGAAAAGAGAACAGATAATCCCTATTATAAGAGTAGTTGCAAAACCTTGAACAGGTCCTGATCCAAATATGTAAAGAACAACACCTGTCAGTAAAGTAGTAACGTTACCGTCAATAATTGCACTGTAAGCATTTTTATAACCATCTGAAATAGCAAGTTTAAGACCTTTTCCTGCCCTAATCTCCTCGATAATCCTTTCATAAATAATAACGTTGGCATCCACGGCCATACCAAGGGTAAGCACAATACCGGCAATACCTGGCAAAGTAAGAACTGCACCTAAAGATGCAAGAACTCCGAAGATGAAAAATATATTTGCAACCAATGCAAAGTCAGCAACCAAGCCGGCTTTCGAATAGTAGGATGCCATATAAATTAGAACAAGAATAAACGCAACAATAAATGAAATCATACCGCTGTTGATAGCCTCACGGCCCAAAGAAGGACCAACAATAGCTTCTTCAACAATACGAGCAGGAGCAGGTAAAGAACCGGCTTTTAAAATATTTGCAAGGTCCTGAGCTTCCTGAATTGAAAATGTTCCAGTAATACTAGAGCGACCACCGGCTATTTCATTTTGAACTGTAGGGAAAGAATATACTAAGTCATCAAGCACGATAGCAATTGATCTTTGAACATTATCAGCTGTAAGGCGACGCCAAATTCTTGCACCTTCGCTGTTCATATTCATAGCAATCTCAGCATTACCTGTGGGGCTAAAATCCTGACGTGCATCTGAAATAACATCACCTGTTAGAGGTGCTCTTCCATCTCTACCGGTTGATTTAATAGCTATTAATTGAAAATAATCCTGTCCTTTAACAGTATTTGGTTTAGCAGTCCAATAAAGCTTAAGTGTTCTTGGGAATAATGACTTAACTTGAGGTTGAGCCAACATAGCATTCACCCTTGAAACATCCTGAGCTTTTGCCATACCAACAACAGGGCCTCTTCCAGGTACCATACCCATATTAGGATCCATTACAAATGCTGGCTCTAGGTATGCGAACAATGGGTTGTCTTTAGCAAAATCCTTGAATTCATCAGTTTCAGGTGCTGTTTCAATTAAATCTAGAAGTTCAGGAATATCTGTTTTCTCAACAGAATCAGCTTTTGCTTCTGCTTCGTTGCTTTCAGTACCTTCAAATACAAATCTTGAATCTTGAGCAAGTAATTCTTTTTCTTTTGCATCAACATCTTCACCAATAGTTCCTCTGAGTCTTTCATTGGCTTCCATAAATAGTTCATAAACTTCTGAAAATTCAAAAGTTTCCCAAAACTCAAGGCGAGCTGTTCCCTGAAGAAGTCTTCTAACTCTATCAGGCTCTTTAATACCTGGTAGCTCAACAAGAATCCTACCTGATGTTGCAAGTTTTTGAATATTTGGCTGTGCTACTCCAAATCTATCAATACGAGTTCGTAATATATTGAATGAACGATCAACAGCGTCATCTACTTCTCTTGACAGAACTGTTATAACATCTTCATTAGAAGCATTAAAAGGAATACGATCGCGCATTTCGGCAGTACTGAATATAGAAGCCAAACTTGCATTAGGATCTACTTCCTTAAAGGCATTTGCAAAAAGAATTATAAAATCCTCTGTGCTTGTTCTCTGTCTTTCTTTAGCCAAAGCCATTGCTCTGGTATAAGTCTGATCAGTGCTGTAATTTGAAAGTGCATGAACAATTTCTTCAACCGAAATCTCCAAAGTAACATTCATACCACCTCTTAAGTCAAGGCCAAGGTTCAATTCCCTTTCCTTGCACTCGCGGAATGTGTATTTTTTGATCCAAAGAAAATTATATACCGATTGATTCATCATAGAATCAAGATAGAAGTTCTCTTGGAATTTTGAAATTGAATCATAAATCATTGATGTTCTCAATGCTAATCTTTCAGGATTAATTTCTTCACCTTCTAATCTTAATTCAGCTTTTGCTATATTTTCTGCCTGAGTTCTGAACTTATCACTGTAAGCAAACTCTTTAGCATTGCTCTCTACTTTCCTTGCATAAAATGTAAATGACAATTGGTAGATACATACCAAAACTAATGCGAGAGCAAAAAATCTTACTATTCCTTTATTTTGCATATTAATGAATTTTAATTTTTTAAGGCTGCAAAGATAGAATTTCGAATTCTAATATACAACACCTATTTGCAATTTAATTGTATGATTGTACAAAAATATCATAGGTGTGTTTATCTTTTTTAATGAATTCCTGTTAATTTTGATTGTTTATAAAACAATACAGTCTTTTATCCCACATAAAAACTTTTATTAATAACTAAAATAAAAACCTATGAATTTATTAAGACCAAACGAAAAAAGAGCAAAAACTGCAATTATGTTTATATGGATTATGCTTATAATAGAAATAATTGCAATTGTGTCTGAATATTTTGAATATACCCTTGTTAAATCTGTTTATGATGGCTTTTATGTTTCTGTTGAAGAAACTGAAGCTAATGATACGAGGCAGATTATAATTGGGGTTTTAAATCTTGTGTTTTTCACTATTTCAGGAATTACATTTATAAAATGGTTTCGTCGGGCCTATTTTAATCTCCATATAAAGGTAAATAATTTGTCGTATAAGGAAAGTTGGGCAGCAGCATCATGGTTTGTGCCTATTGTAAATATTTATAGGTCTTATCAAATAATGAAAGAATTGTATATAGAAACAGGTAAGATTTTAAATACAAATGCAAGTGATGCAGAAACTTCAAAATCAACTTCAACATACCTATTAGGTATTTGGTGGTTTTTATGGCTTACTTCTGGTTTTATTGGCCAATTTATCATAAGACTTGCATTTAATGCTGAAACACTTGAAGATTATATGGCTTCAAACATTGCAAATATAGTAGCATCAATTATTGGAATTCTTTTAGCAATTATAACAGTTAAGATTATAAAAAATTATGCATCTATGGAAGATACATTAATTTTAGATCAAGAAGTTTTGGTTGATAATAATAGCTAAGTTCTAAATATATCAGCAAATATATTATCTTTGCCAAATGAAAACAATACAAGAAATCCGCAACTTATTCCAAGAGTTAACAGGAGCATCACAAGAGCAATTACTTGATGACTTATTAAAA
>Ga0208244_100545_pt1 | contig 33997 bp, 30 predicted proteins | sample SubbioCR12Aug_5A_FD_184828 | JGI IMG/M metagenome (GOLD analysis project Ga0208244, IMG submission 184828) | Serpentinite rock and fluid subsurface biosphere microbial communities from McLaughlin Reserve, California, USA - CR12Aug_5A (SPAdes) | ecosystem: Environmental > Terrestrial > Deep...
GGGCACAGACCCGCAATCTGCCTCCTTCATTGGAGCAGATTCCGTCCCGCCGCAGGCGGGACGGAATGACATTGGGTTACTAGGGTGGGTTTTCGGCCGCACCTCTAGCGAAGCTTCGCCTCAAACCGTCGAGGGGATATGACGAGACGAAGCACTGTCTGTATGTCCATTTTCTTTTGCTCGCCCAAAAGAAAATGAACGAAAAGTCCCGCTGTACGGGATGCCGCTCTTTGATAGAAATGTTGGATGCGGCAAATGGGGGCCGAAATCGCATCGCACGGACAGACCACCCATCCCAGTTGCCGACAATCTCGGCACCCCAGGGCACTGGAAACGGAGCGTTATGTGTCATAGCCAGCCCCTTTGATAATTACCGTCTCCCACGACTTAATGAGTTATGTTCTGAAAAATGAAGTATGCAGTACACCTTAAGAGGGAATACGAATGCCAGAAGCCCGTACCAATAATGGAGCAAACCTAGGATTCGAGAACGAGTTGTGGCGGGCAGCCGATGCTCTGCGATCCAATATGGATGCCGCAGAGTACAAGCATGTCGTGCTTGGACTCATCTTCCTGAAGTACATTTCCGATGCTTTCGAGGAGAAGCATGCGCAACTTGAAGCGGACCGAGCGAAGGGCGCTGACCCAGAAGATCCCGACGAGTATCGCGCTGTAAACATTTTTTGGGTTCCGCCAGAATCCCGTTGGCAATATCTGCGTGGACGAGCCAAAGACCCCAAGATCGGTAAGATTGTTGACGACGCTCTTCTGGCCATTGAGCGGGACAATCCAACACTCAAGGGAGTTCTGCCAAAGGACTATGCTCACCCGCGACTCGATAAGCAGCGTCTTGGCCAACTGATCGATCTCATCGGCAATATTGGCCTGGGCAGCAAAGAGAATCGCGCTAAGGACATCCTCGGTCGCGTGTATGAGTACTTCCTTTCTCAGTTCGCCAGCGCCGAGGGCAAAAAGGGTGGACAGTTCTACACCCCTCGATGCGTTGTTGGTGTTCTTGTCGAGATGCTTGCACCCTACAAGGGCCGGGTATATGACCCATGCTGTGGCTCTGGGGGGATGTTTGTTCAATCGGAGAAGTTCGCTGAGGCTCACGGCGGCAAGATTGGCGACATCAGCGTCTACGGCCAGGAATCCAACCACACCACCTGGCGGTTGGCGAAGATGAACCTTGCTATTCGCGGCATCGACTCGAACCTTGGCAAAGAGCAAGCAGATACTTTCCACCGCGATCTCCATCCCGACCTCAAGGCCGACTATGTTCTGGCAAATCCGCCATTTAACGACAGTGACTGGCGCGGCGAGTTGCTCAAGGAAGACAAGCGGTGGAAATATGGCATACCGCCAGCGTCCAACGCTAACTTTGCCTGGGTGCAGCATTTCATCCACCATCTCGCTCCGACCGGCTTGGCAGGATTCGTTCTCGCTAACGGCTCAATGTCTTCCAATCAATCAGGCGAAGGAGAAATACGGAAAGCGATTATCGAAGCCGATCTCGTTGATTGCATGGTCGCTATGCCCGGACAGCTTTTTTATTCTACTCAGATACCTGTCTGCCTCTGGTTCCTGGCGCGAGACAAGAAAAATGGCACCCTTCGCCAAGGCTCAGGGCATGGATTCCGTGACCGACGCGGCCAAACGCTCTTCATCGATGCGCGCAACCTGGGCATACTAATTGACCGTGTTCATAGGGATCTGACCGACGCAGACATCCGTAGGATTGCCGATACTTACCACGCCTGGCGTGGCGATAAGGATTGCAAGCAGAAGTACGAAAACATATCCGGCTTCTGTATGTCGGCAACCCTCGATGCTATTCGCAAGCATGGACACATTCTCACGCCCGGTCGCTACGTTGGTGCTGCCGAGGTTGAGGACGATGGTGAACCGTTCGACGAAAAGATGGCGCGCCTGACTGCCGCACTACGCGAGCAAACCGAACAATCCGGCAACCTGGACAAAATGATTTGGGCGAACCTGAAAGATCTCGGCTATGGCGAGCAGTAGAAGAAAAGGAAATGTCGAATCGTTGGCTTATGGGATTTGGCAGACAATGTTTGCCAAATTAAAGATGAAATCAAGCAGACCAATTGTGGGGACGGTGTCCGCACAATTAAACGGGACATGAAAAAGCATTTGAGATATGACGAGTAGAGTTAAGAAATTAAATTATCAATCGCTGGTTTCTGCCATACGGCACATTCACGAACAATGTGCTGTCCAAGCCGGAAAGGCCGTGAATGTCACTCTCACGTTGCGCAACTGGTTGATCGGCAGTTACATTGAAGAATACGAACGCAAAGGGACTGACCGCGCAAAATACGGTGAGCGATTGATGGATTCACTTGCAGATACTCTTACAGCACTGAGGCTTCCACGTTGCGATCGGCGTGAGTTGTATCGCTATCGGCAATTCTATCTTACATATCCACAAATTGTGGAGGCAGTGAATCCACAATTGCTTCGAAAACTTACCGGTAAAGAGTTCTCGCAAGCAGTCTCGATATCCAAGTCAAACAACGCTCTTGCTAACATTGTGGAGTCGGCGACTCCACAATTGGCAATCTCAGGGCGGAACCTACTTGACACTCTCTCATTTACGCATTTTGCTGAACTGATCGAGATCAATGACCCTCTTAAGCGCTCCTTCTACGAAATTGAATGTATCCGCGGCAACTGGTCCGTGCGTGAATTGAAACGGCAAATCGGAAGCCTCTATTACGAACGCTCCGGACTTTCGAAGGACAAGAAGAAGCTCGCCGCACTTGTACGAAAGGGAGCGGAAGCCGCCGAACCGAAGTTCGCGATTCGCGATCCGTACGTGTTCGAGTTCCTCGGCATCAAGTCGAAAGAAGTGATGGGCGAGTCGGATTTGGAAAACGCCCTTCTCGATAAACTGCAGGATTTCCTCCTCGAACTCGGCCACGGCTTTTGCTTCGAGGCGCGCCAGAAACGGATACTCATCGGCAAAAAGCCGGGATATGTTGATCTGGTATTCTATCACCGTGTGTTGAAGTGCCACGTGCTGGTTGAACTTAAGGTTGCCGAGTTCACACACGAGCATCTCGGACAGCTCAATACCTACGTGAGCTGGTACCGTAAGAACATGATGAGCGATGGAGACAACCTGCCGGTCGGCATTCTCCTCTGCACGCAAAAGGAACACGCGCTCGTGGAGTACGCGCTTGCGGGCATGGACAACCGGCTCTTTGTTTCCAAGTACCAACTCGAGCTTCCAAAGAAGGATGAGATGAAGCGTTTCCTCGAACAGCAGATGAAGGACATCGGCTATGGCGGGTGAGTGGCGTGAAATGCAATGGGGTGACATCGTTACTCTCGAATACGGGAAGTCTCTCCGCGGCTACAAAGCGGCCAGCGGACCGTTCCGTGTGTACGGAACCAACGGCCCAATTGGCTGGACAGATGAGGCACTTTGTCCACATCCAACAGTAATCATTGGTCGAAAAGGTGCATATCGTGGAGTTCATTATTCACCCGCGCCCTGCTTTGTAATCGATACAGCTTTCTATTTGAAACAAAAAACTGATTTCAACATGCGCTGGGCATACTATCAGTTGCGAACACACGATATTGACAGCATGGACAGTGGTTCAGCCATACCTTCCACCAGTCGTCCAGAGTTCTATCAGCTTCCAGTTCATGTTCCTCCTGTGCCGGAGCAGCAAGCCATCGCCTGTATATTGGGAGCGTTGGACGATAAGATCGACCTGAACCGGCGGATGAACGAGACACTGGAGGCAATCGCACAGGCGATTTTCAAGAGTTGGTTTGTGGATTTTGATCCTGTACGGGCAAAAGCTGCTGGCCAACAGCCTGCAGGACTTGCTCCAGAGATTGCCGAACTCTTTCCAGATGAGTTTCAGGAAACAAAAGATGGAGAAGTTCCAAACCAGTGGTTCAATGGTCGGCTCGGCGATCTTACGGGCTTTCTTGGGGGCTTCGCATTCAAGAGCAAAGACTGGCTTGATGAGGGAGTTCCGGTGGTAAAGATTGGTTCGGTCAAACCGGGCATAGTTGACTTGAAGGAGGTCAGCTTCGTGTCGGAGGAAATTGCTGAGAAAGTTAGCAGGTTTCGCCTCAATCCGGGAGACTTGCTAATCGGCATGACCGGCTACGTCGGCGAAGTGGGTTTGGTCCCCCCAACAGACAATCCGCCGCTTCTCAACCAACGAGTCGGAAAGTTCTTGCTTGAGAAGGATGGTACCGAAGCGCTTGGGTACATCTACTGTCTTACTCGACAACCTGATTTCAAAGTAGCGGTCGAAACGAAATCTCACGGAACAGCACAAGCAAACGTGAGCGCCGACGGCATTCTTTCGATTCTGGTTATCATTCCACCTAAACCGCTGCGTGATGCTTTTAACCGCTTTGGCCATCCAATCCTTGATCGCATCTTGAGCAATCATGGAGAATCCAGCACATTGTCTTCAATACGTGACTCACTTTTGCCCAAGCTAATCTCAGGTGAGTTGCGTGTGCCGGACGCTGAGAGAATCGTTGGGAGGTGCGCGTAAATGGCTGAGATCATTCTCACTCAATCCGAAGCGGACAATCTGATTGCCCTTCCGAAGGTTCGTGTATCGAATGAAACCTGGAATTACCCAGGGCTCGGTGGAGCCATTTCGATCCCATTAAGTTCGCGTGACAAACGGGAACAATTTCATCTCGACATCAGTCGTGGAAGGATTGATTTACGAAAGGGAAGGTACCAGAATCGGGCTCGGCAAGTGATCGTTCTTGTGCGTTTGTGTTTTGGTGGTCCGCCGCATCGCAATCCAGATGGAGTAGAAGTACCCTCGCCCCATTTTCACATTTATCGTGAAGGATACGGCGACAAGTGGGCAATGCCTGCCCCGCTGGAGAGGTTTCCGCACCTTGAAAACCCAATGGCAACGCTTGACGATTTCATGGCGTATTGCAATATTGTAGAGCCACCGTTCATCGAACAAGACCTATTCTCATGATTGAAGAAATTCAAACCCTGCTTAATCGGTACCTCGCCTGGCTGAAAGACAAGACAGTTCTGCGCCAGGTTGGGGATTGGGTGGAGATCACGACTCCGTATCTGGATCGGCATAACGACTATCTTCAAATCTATGCCAGGAGGCAAAATGGTGCGTTTGTCCTCACTGATGATGGATACACGTTGGAGGATCTCGATCAGTCGGGTTGCAGATTAGACAGCGCCAAAAGACAAAGCCTGCTCAAGATAACTCTGAATGGGTTCGGCGTACAACTCAATGGGCGAAATCTTGAGGTGCATGCCTCCGCCGACAACTTCGCGATGAGGAAGCACAACCTTCTTCAGGCCATGCTTGCCATCAATGACATGTTCTATCTGGCCGTGCCGATCGTGGCAAGTTTGTTCTACGAAGATGTTGTTGCTTGGCTCGATCTTCACGAAGTGCGATATTCTCCACGGGTGAAATTTACTGGCAAATCCGGGTTCGATCACCTCTTTGACTTTGTGATCCCGAAGTCAAGACAAAAGCCGGAGCGTATCGTCCAAGCCATCAATCGTCCCCGAAAAGAGGATGCGCAGAGGCTGGTGTTTTCCTGGATAGATACTAAGGAAGTGCGCCCCGTAGATTCTACTGCCTATGCCGTCCTTAACGACTCCGATCACGTTGTTCAACCTGCAGTGATCGACGCCCTGAAGAGTTATGACTTACATCCCATCCTCTGGAGCCGTCGTCAGGAGGCGATACAGGAGTTTGTCTCTTGACACCTCCCTTGAGTTTCCTCATCGAATCGGTTATCGAGCAAGCTGTCCTGAACAATGCACTCTTGCCCAAGCTCATCTCCGGCGAATTGCGTTTCACTGACGCAGAGCGAATTGTTGCGAGGTGTGCGTAATGGGGAGCCTGATACCACAACACGGCGGATATCGCAATCTGCGCAGCTTCCAAACCGCGCAGTTGGTGTACGATGCTACGGTGATATTTTGTAATCGCTTCATTGACAGACGCTCCCGCACACACGATCAAATGGTGCAAGCGGCACGCAGCGGTGTGCAAAACATTGCGGAAGGAAGCATGGCATCGGTAACATCGAAGAAAATGGAGTTGAAACTTACCGGTGTGGCACGCGCCAGTCTCGAAGAACTGCTACTGGACTACCAAGATTTTCTGCGGCAACGGGGTTTGCCTATCTGGGACAAGAATTCAGCCGAAGCTCTGGCAGTAAGGAACAAGTATCAAAAGAGTCAGGCAGTTCAGTCTGACAAGTCGGACTCGTCGGACAAGTCCGACCCTTACTCTATTGCAACGGCAAGCAAAGAAGTTGCAGCTAACACTCTGATATGCCTTGTCAATCAAGCCAGCTACCTACTTGGCCGCCAACTACAAAGGTTGGAGCAAGCGTTCCTCGCCGAGGGCGGTTTCACCGAGAAACTCTATAGTGAGCGCCAGAAGAGGAAAAGGGGGGCCGGGACATGACCATTTGTTTTCCTGACAATAATCCCGACAAAATGTCGGGATTCCAAAAAGAAAGAAGAAGACTGTGAGTAGCTTCTCCGAATCCGTGGTCGAACAGGCGGCTTTAGCTTGGCTGGAGACTTTGGGCTATACAATCCTCTCCGGTCTCGAAATTGCTCCGGGCGAATTGCAGGCGGAGCGCGATGACTATCGGCAGGTGGTCCTTGAGACGCGTCTTCGTCAAGCACTTCAACGCCTCAATCCCCAAGTTCCATCCGATGCAATCCAAGAGGCATTCCGGAAACTTACGCGACCAGACTTGCCTTCCCTCATCGCCAACAACCATACTATCCACAAGTACCTTGTTGAGGGTGTTCCTGTAGAGTACCAACGCCCCGACAGCTCGATGGGCGGTGACCTCGTTCGCGTTCTCGACTACGACACACTTGATAGCAACGAGTTTATCGCTGTCAATCAATTCACTGTCATCGACTCGCCCGCCGGAGCGTCTGCGAAGGCGGGAGATCAACACGAGCGCAGACCAGATGTGGTTCTTTTCGTTAATGGGTTGCCGCTCGCAGTTCTTGAACTCAAGAATGCCGCAACCGAGAGCGCCACGATATGGTCCGCATTCAACCAGCTTCAAACGTACAAGCATCAGATTCCATCGTTGTTTGCCTTCAACGAGGCGCTCGTTATCTCGGACGGCATTCAAGCCCGTATTGGCACTCTGACCGCCGATAAAGAATGGTTCATGCCGTGGCGCACTATCGAGGGCGAACAGTTAGCCGACACCAAGTTGCCGCAGTTACAGGTTCTTCTCGAAGGCGTGTTCGACAAACGCAGGTTTCTCGATTTGATCCGATACTTCATTGTCTTCGAACCCGCCTCCGTCCCGACAAAGAGCGTCGGGACTTCGGCGGGCAGGGAAGTCCCCGGCGGCGCTTTCGTCAAGAAGATGGCGGGCTACCACCAATACCATGCGGTCAACGTTGCTGTCCTCGAAACACTTCGAGCTTGTGTCTTACCCTCTGGAGTAACAGCAGTTCGCGAGGAGGGCGGAGCGTATTTTGCCAAAGCTCAGCGCGAAGCCAAGCGGGGCGATAGACGCGTTGGCGTCATCTGGCACACACAGGGTTCTGGCAAGAGTCTGACGATGGCCTTTTATGCAGGGAGAATCGTAGCGCATCCTGCGATGGAGAATCCAACCCTCGTCGTCATTACTGATCGTAACGACTTAGACGATCAACTTTTTGGCACCTTCGCCCGCTGTCATGAACTGCTACGTCAGCAACCGGTGCAAGCGCAGAGTAGAGCGCAATTGCGTGAACTTCTTCGCACGGCTTCGGGTGGCGTTGTGTTCACGACTGTCCACAAGTTCTTCCCCACCGAAGGTGAAGACCAACACCCCTTGCTCTCCGACCGCCGAAACATTGTTGTCATTGCCGACGAAGCGCACCGCAGTCAATACGACTTCATTGACGGCTTTGCCCGTCACATGCGCGAAGCGTTGCCGAATGCCTCGTTCATCGGGTTCACCGGCACTCCAATCGAGCTTACGGACAAGAATACCCGTGCCGTGTTCGGTGACTACGTAAGCATCTACGACATCGAGCGCGCAGTCAAGGACGGAGCAACCGTTCCGATTTACTACGAAAGCCGTCTCGCAAAGCTTGAGATTGATGAAGCCGCCCGCCCAACGCTCGACGAGGATTTCGAGGAAGCGACAGAAGGCGAGGAAGTCGAACACAAGGAACGGCTCAAAACTAAGTGGGCGCAGCTTGAGGCGCTTGTCGGTGCTGACAAACGTGTCAAGCTCATAGGGCAAGACCTCGTCGATCATTTTGAACAGCGACTCGAAGCGATGGACGGCAAAGCGATGATCGTTTGCATGAGCCGTCGGATTTGCTTTGATGCCTATAATGCGATTGCTGCAATCCGCCCTGATTGGCACCACGCAGACGACGACAAGGGAATCATCAAGATTGTCATGACCGGCTCGGCAACCGACCCTGTGGATTGGCAACCTCACATCCGCAACAAGCCCCGCCGTGAGGAACTGGCGAAGCGGTTCAAGGATCCGATCGACCCCTTCAAGATTGTCATCGTCCGCGACATGTGGCTGACCGGTTTCGACGCACCGTCTCTCCATACGATGTACGCGGATAAACCGATGCGCAGCCACGGGCTCATGCAGGCTATTGCCCGCGTCAATCGAGTTTTCAAGGACAAGCCGGGCGGACTCGTTGTTGATTACCTTGGATTGGCTCACGAACTCAAGCAGGCGCTGGCGAACTACACCGAGAGCGGCGGCAAGGGTCAAACCGCAATTGATCAGGAAGAGGCTGTCGCCATCATGCTTGAGAAGTACGAAGTGTGCTGTGGTATCTTTGCTGGCTTTGATTGGTCGCCCTGGAAAGCCGGCGATGCCAAACAACGCGTGACAATTCTGCCCGCCGCGCAGGAACACGTGCTTGAGCAACGTGACGGCAAGAGTCGTCTGTCGAAAGCTGTTATTGAACTGTCCAAGGCGTTTGCGCTTTCTGTCCCACATCTGAAAGCACTCGAGATACGCGACGATGTTGCTTTCTTCCAAGCGGTCAAGGCTGTCCTCACCAAAAGCTCAGGTGACGGTCAGCGCATTCTTGACGACGTGGAATTCGCCATTCGCCAAATTGTTTCGAGAGCCGTTTCATCCGACGAGGTTATCGACATATTTGCTGCAGCTGGACTCAAGAAGCCCGACATTTCCATACTCTCAGATGAATTTCTCGCAGAAATCCGGGGGATGCCTCAACGCAACTTAGCTGTGGAGATGCTTCGAAAGCTCCTTGATGGCGAGATACGAACACGCGGCCGCAAGAATGTTGTCCAGGCGCGGTCCTTCGCGGAGATGCTGGAGAATGCCATCCGCCAGTACCAGAACAAAGCCATTGAGACTGCCCAGGTGATCGAAGAGTTGATCGGGCTGGCAAGAGACATCCGCGAAGCTGATCGTCGTGGCCAATCTCTCGGTCTGACAGAAGACGAAATTGCCTTCTACGATGCGCTTGAAGTCAACGACAGTGCTGTCAAAGTGCTCGGTGATGAAACCTTGCGCGCTATTGCACAGGAATTAGTCCGAGCAGTGCGTGGTAATCTCAAGATCGACTGGACATTGCGCGAGAATGTCCGCGCTGAGATGCGTGTCATGATTAAGCGCATTCTTAGACGTTACGGCTACCCGCCAGACAAGCAGGCCCGAGCCACTGAACTCGTTCTCGAACAGGCTGAAGTGTTGTGCATCGAATGGACTGAGGGTTCATAATCAAATAGCTTCTGCGACAATTTCTCAGTCAATTACTAACACGATCATGAGGAGAACATCTACATGAATGCTGCGTTGATCGGTCTCGCAGGGGCAATATGGTTTGTCATCATGTATCGATGGTACGGAGGGTTCATTGAGCGCAAACTCGCTCAGCCCGACAACAATCGTCCGACCCCATCGCAGACAATGGGGGACAATATGGACTACGTCCCCTCCCATCCCGCAATCCTCTTCGGGCACCATTTCTCTTCAATTGCAGGAGCCGGACCGATTGTAGGTCCCATTCTTGCGTATTCGTTCTTCGGCTGGCTTCCCGCGCTTCTCTGGATTCTCCTCGGCTCGGTCTTTATCGGAGCGGTGCACGATTACATGTCGCTTATGACATCGGTCCGCAATCGTGGCGCGTCCATAGCAGATCTGGCCCAACAACACGTTTCCAATACTGCGCGCTGGATATTTTCGATCTTTCTCTGGCTGGCTCTGGTTCTTATCATCTCCGTGTTTGCCGTTCTCACAGCACAAACATTGGCGGAGAAACCCGAGATTGTAATTCCCACCGTGGGACTCATGGCGCTTGCATCGGTCTTTGGATTGCTTGTGTATCGAAGAGGTGTCAACCTTTGGTTGGGGACGGGTATCGCGCTGGTCATAATGGTTGGGCTCATTCTTCTGGGCGATGTCGTCCCGATATACGCGAGCTTTGACTTTTGGCTCGTGACAGCTCTCCTCTATTCGTTGCTCGCCTCGACAATTCCGGTCTGGGTGCTTCTCCAACCGCGTGACTATTTGTCAATGTATATACTCGTGATTGGGCTCGGACTTGCATTTATTTCGCTTCTTGTGATGCAGCCTGAGATCAACGGTCCTGCGTTCACGGGCTTCGCCGGTCCTCAGGAAATGCCCCTCTGGCCTATTTTGTTTATCACGGTTGCATGCGGGGCGATATCCGGATTTCACTCTATGGTCGCAAGTGGGACCTCGGCCAAGCAGCTCCGGCGCGAGACAGATGGGAAACCAATCGCCTTCGGCGGAATGCTCACCGAGGGAGCGCTTGCGATGATCGTAGTGTTACTGATGTCGAGCGTTCTTTTTTGGAAAAGCGCACCAGATGGTGATTTGGGCGGGTATGTCTTCAGTACGCTACTGGCTGAGAAGGGGGCCAACATCACGTTTGGAACGGCGATGGGACGCGTGATGGAGAGCATCGGCATACCCCTCACCTACGGGATCGCGTTCGGCATCCTGATGTTAAACGCTTTCATCCTCACGACTCTCGACACATGCGCCCGCCTCACGCGATATGTCATGACCGAGAGCATAGGTCAGAAGGTTGCTATCATGAGAAACAAATATGTGGCGACGATCGCGGGGCTGGCTGTGGCATACATCCTGACATTAGGGAACAGCTGGAAAGTTCTTTGGCCCGCATTTGGTGCCGCGAATCAGCTTATTGGGGCGCTGGCGCTGATGGTCATATCTGCCTACCTCTTTGGCTTCAAGAAGGCAACGAAATATACCATGATCCCCGCGATATTCATGTTGGCAACTACAGAAAGCGCGCTGTTCTACCAACTTGTGTGGCAGTACATCCCAACGGCCAACTATGCCCTCGCGATCATCTCCGTTTTGCTGATGGTTCTGGGATTTGTGATCTCCGTTGAAGTGTACCGGCGGTTTCAGCGCAAACCGGAAATGCGGAGTTCCGAACAATCTATCGCAGTTGAAGAAACGTGACGGGCCGTATGAACTCATCCCCCAGCAGCGAAGTGTACTACGATATCGAAACGCAGCTCTCCGCCGATGAAGTCGGGGGCTGGAAGAACGCACATCTGATGAAAATCGCACTTGCCGTGACCTGGTGCGATGCGGACGGTTTCCGACGTTGGGATGAATCATCGGTGAGCGAGATGATCGACTATCTCCTTGCGTTCGATCGAGTGATCAACTTCAACGGTGATAGTTTTGATTCTCGAGTTCTTTCCTCATACCGGGACGTTGCGGGCCTCCGGCTCAAATCGTTCGATATTTTGACTGACCTTCTGGCACGCCTCGGACATCGGGTGAGCCTTGATTCAATAGCTCAGGCCACTCTCGGCCAAAAAAAAACCGCAGACGGACTGGTGGCCCTTCGCTGGTGGATAGAAGGGCGCCTGGAAGAACTTGGTGCATACTGCGAAAACGATGTAGGCGTCCTCCGAGATATCGTTGAATATGGGAGATCTCATGGGCATGTTCGATATTTCGACCGTTCGGGTGTTCCCAGAACCGTCATCGTCGAATGGTAGTCACCCTCAATACACTCCTTTTGTAGAAAATACATAGTCAATTTCGAAAAACCCCTGGTTTTGACCGCAAAACAGGGAATATGTAGGCATGTCGATTGCGCATAGGGAAGCATAACTACCCCTCGGAGTCCATCGATGAGCCTATCAGCACAAGTCCCAAGTTCTTCGCCGTTGCCGGAACAGGCTCCAATTTTTTCGTTTCACCCTCCCAGAAAATCCCCAACTAGTCCAACGCACCCTTCAGAGCTATTCGGAGACGCCCTCTTGTCGGCGCTCTGGGAAACTTCTTCCGACGGTTTCGCACTCAGTGATGAAAATGGAACTCTCATTGCAGTAAACCGTGCGTTTTGCGCTATCATGGAGCGACGCGAGTGTGATCTCGTCGGGAAGCCGTTTGTCACGCTTTGGAGTAGGGGAGGCGACACCACGCGACTCACCGAGGCGTACCGGAAGAGATTCGAAGCATCCAAACTGCGCCCAATGGCGAAGCATCGACTGAGCCTCTGGTCGGGACGAACCCTCGATCTGGAATTTTCCGGATCGTTCGTTCACCTCGCAAACGGGTTGAAATTCTTGTTGTCAATCGTGCGTGATGTCACTGGTCAACGGACGGCGGAGCGCGCTCGTGAGGAAGGCGAGCGCCGATTTCGTGAGCTGTTCGATCGGGCGCCGGTGGCTTACCATGAAATCAACATTGATGGAACAATCGAGGCTGTTAACGAAACAGAACTTGAGCTTCTTGGATACACGCGGGAAGAGATGATCGGACGCCCGATCTGGGAATTCCTTGAGGAACGGGAGCTTGCACAACAAACGCTCATGCGTATTCGGGATGGTGGGATCGTACCACAGGAACTCGAAAGACTGTACTTCCGGAAGGATGGGACGCGGGTTCCTGTTCTTGTTGAGAGTAGGATCATCCACGATGCGCGTGGCGAGATCATAGGGCTCAGAACGACGCTGCAGGATATCAGCAAACGCAAGCAAATGGAATCAGAGATTCGAAGGAGTGAAGAGCGGTACCACAGTATCTTTGAGAATGCGGTTCAGGGAATGTTTCAAACGACGGTCGACGGAAAACTCCTCGCCGCGAATGCAGCGCTTCTGAAGATGCTTGGGTACGACTCGTTCGAAGAGTTGGAGAACGTGAATCTGGTTGCGCTCTATGTGAACCCGGGTGACCGCGCGCGCCTGACGGATCTTCTCAAGGAATCCGGGAGTTGCTCCAACGTCGAGCTGATTCTTCGCCGCAAAGACGGAAGAACCATTACGGTACTGGAGCATTCGCGTTTGATTCGAGATGCGGCTGGGAATCCACTGATGTTAGAAGGAATTCTGGAGGATATTTCCGAGCGCAAGGCCCTCGAAAGGAAGCTTCAGCAATATGTCGATGCGCTTCGGGCTTCTGAGGAATCGCTGAAAAGACTCAACACTCAAAAAGACAAGCTGTTCTCGATACTCTCCCATGATCTGCGCTCCCCTTTCAGCAGCATCCTGGGCTTCTGTGATATCCTCATCGACGAAGGAGACTCCCTCGGCTTGGGCGAGAGAACGGAATACCTCAATTATATTCGTGTATCGGCACAACAGCAACTGGGTCTCGTAAACAAACTTCTCGATTGGTCGCGCTTTGAGGCCAATCGAATCAATATGGAGGTGAAAGAAGTCGATTTGAGCGACTTGGTTACGGGGAGTATCGCCTCGCTCTCTGGAATCGCGCTCCAGAAGGGGATAAACATTGAATCGATGGTTGAGAGGAATCTCGTCACCAGGGGGGATGAGAACATGCTGGGTCAGGTATTTAACAATGTGCTCGGCAACGCGCTGAAGTTCACTCCTACCGGAGGGACAGTGCGAATATTCTCCGCGCAGCAGCGAGAAGATTCGTGGACAATAGGAATTAGTGATTCGGGAATTGGTATTCCCAAGGGGGACCTTCATAAAATTTTCAAGATAGAAGAAAAATATACGAGAAAAGGAACGAACGGAGAGCCGGGAACTGGTTTGGGACTCCCGGTGTGCTTCGAAATAATGCAAAAACACTCGGGCAAGATTGTCGTGGAAAGCGAAGAGGGAAAAGGAACGACATTTTTGCTGACCTTCCCCCGATATTCCGAGAACGAGGGCTCGAAAGTTTTGATTGTTGATGACGATCAGGGAGTTCAGGCTCTTCATGCGCTATATATTCGAAGGGCATTCCCGAATATCAAGGTCATCTTCGCAGGCGATGGAAAGGAAGCCCTGGAACTCATTGAGCGCGTGCGCCCCGTCTTCGTTGTCTCCGACTATAAGATGCCTACGATGGACGGCTTTGAGTTTCTTCGGGTGTTGCGAGGGACCCCGGGTGGAGACTCGGTCCCGGTCATCTTTGTCACCGGAGAGAATTCCTTCGCCAGTATGGAGGCACTGCGATTGGCCGGCGCAACAGCCGTTCTAGCAAAACCGATCACTCCGGCAGATCTTACGGATCTGATGAAGCAGAATTGTACTATGCTGCTCACCGCGGCCGAAGTTTGTTCGCGAGTCTGAGGAAGTCAGATCGTTTCGCACGCCGAATCACTGAGCAGTAGTAGTGTCGAGAGGGGGGGAAGAAACGTGTAGCGGCCAAGAACAAGAGACTGGATAGCGGTTTGAAACGGGAACAAGATTCCGACTTCACCCACTAATAGACTGCTGAAAAAGGCGGCATCCCGCGGTGGCGCCTTCTTAGGCTATTTCTGCGAGGCACCACATGCTTGGCGGGACAAACCGTCAAACCCTTCGGGTTTTGTCGAAAATCTAGCTGTCCCCACGAAGTCGGGATGGCGTGAAGGACCGGTTTTTCAACAGCCTGCTAAACGAAGCTAATACACCCCCGAATCCCAAATCTGCACGAATACTTACCCCAGCGAGTACCCATCTCTGCCACTGATCAATACTGATCAGTCGGTTTGTAGCTTTCCCGAGCGAAAAGTGTTAAGCAATCCATCAACTTGGAGAATGAGTTTCTTCTTTTCCACGCGAGGCGCGAAAATCGAGCCGTCCAACATGTATATCCGTCGTGAAGAATCGTCATAGAAGGTGTAATTCACGAACGGCCCTCCGCCGCTCTTGTCGCTGAATCGCCAGTTTCCCCTCATTTCGTAGGCAAATCGATTCTGAAAACTGGTCTGGTCGATATTCAGATCATACGGTGCGATCTGGACGTACGCGTCATCGTCAATTGTTCGCATGAATCGTTTCGTGAGGGAATCCCTCAAGGCGATCATAAAAGCTCCATCGAGTTTCTGCGCGTCAGCGGAATCTATCCAATGAACGAATATCCATCGTTCTAAATCTGCCGGATTGGCTCGCCGTATCCAGAAGAACCTGGCGGAAGCCGAATCGATCGCGACGTAGTAATCGTGCGCGACCGTCATGCTCCATCCGTAGCGATTCAATAGGCTATCCTGGATCTCGGTCTTGTCATAGCGACCCCGCGCAGCAATCGCCACGAGTTCCCTGCGGAGCGACATTTTCTTGAAGAAGTACAACATGTCTTGAGCGCGATGCCGAATCGATGATTCCAGACTCTTGAGATTGGGGCCGATAAGGAACATCAGCAATTGTTGGCGGGCTTTTGAGTCGTATTTGTTGATCACGGATTCTTCCCCAGCCTCAATCTTTTCACGAACCTGTGATCCGAGAGATGCACTTACAAATTCAGAGACATCGCCCGTCCCATCAAGCGTACCCACGACAAGTCGATTCTTGAACTTCTCATAATTCTCGTACTGATCAAAACCTTCCCTTCGAAGGGTGTACCATCGTTCCGGCTGAGGAGTGTACACGGTGTCTTCCAACACATCTTGCAGCAACGGACCCAACGCTTCCCATGCATCATCATCAGCAAAAACGATGATTTCATCATCATTACCGATTGCAGCTGGCTTAGGAGCCTCACAACTGACGAATATCAGGAGGAAGGAACCAAGCAAGCAAAGTAAGGTCAGTTTAAATGCATTTTTCATGGTGCGTAATCCTTAGACTATCCCCTGGAGACCGACATTGGGGAGAAGGAGAATGTAGAGCAACCACATCACGATACCGACACTCACCGGGACGGCGATATTATCGTCGATTTTGATGAAGCCCGATTCGACGACAGCCCCGACGAGCGCGGCGACGGCGCCGATCGCATACTCAATATAAAGACCCTCAATCTTGGGGGCAATAACAACCACAGCGAGAGCTGAGAAAAAGAATGCCAGCGCCCCTTCAAGACTTTTCTTGAGGAAGCGCCGCTTCCCAAACCGCCTGCCGACCAGCGCGGCGGTGCTGTCTGAGATAATCAATATGGCGAAGGCGTTTACCGTGATGATCTTCGGGAACACGATGACACACAACACGGCCGAAAGCAGGATGTTCGTGGCGCCGTTGAGTTTTTTGTTGTTCCCATCCTGTTCGTGCCGGCGTAGCAACCACCCGAACCATCGATAGAACCACCGTGAAACGGCAGGAATGTAGTAGCGCGCGATATCGGTGACGAGAAATGCAGCCGTCACGGGAATAAGGATCTGGAGCGCCAGTTCACGGGAGATGTGGTAATAAACGGTTGGAATAGAGAGGGAACAGAAATGGATGCCCTTACGGATAACCTCGGATTTGAAGTCGATGGTCGCCGCGTGAGCGAGGGGATCTGCGCCTTCCGAACGTGCCTCGTGACTGCCGTCTTGACGGGGAAACTCAGCGGTCATGAAGATTTTTTTTGTTTGGCCAATGGTGCGCCGGAACCTGTCTGCGCCTGAGCAACGGCTTCTGGGTTTTTGGAGGCGACGTCAGATTTTTCGACTTTCGATCCCTGGCCATTGGAGTCTTTGTCGTTTGGAGGGAGGGGCTCACCTTTCATGATCTTGGCGATCTCATCCGAATCAAGTATCTCCCGTTCCAACAGCGCGTTCGACAACTTATGAAGAAGAGCCATGTTGTCTTTGAGAATCTTGTCCGCTCTCTTCATACATCGAGTGATGATGCGTCTCACCTCTCCGTCGATGGCGACGGCGGTCTGTTCGCTGAAATTGCGTGTGCGTGTAATTTCCCGTCCCAGAAAGATCTCTTCTTCCTTCGCCCCATACGCGAGAGGACCAAGCTTATCGCTCATTCCCCATTCGCACACCATTTTGCGCGCGATTTCCGTGGCGCGTTCAATATCGTTGCCTGCCCCGGTTGTGATCTGGTTGAAGACCAATGATTCCGCAGCCCTTCCTCCGAGGGCATAGGTGATCATCGCTTCAAGATAATCCCTCGAATACGTATGTTTTTCGTCGATGGGGAGATATGTCGTTACGCCAAGTGCGCGGCCGCGGGGAATGATGGTGACCTTGTGCACCGGGTCCGCCTCCGGCAAGAATCTCGCCACCAGCACATGACCGGACTCGTGGTAGGCCGTGACCTTCTTCTCGCGATCGGAAATGATGAGCGACTTCCGTTCCATTCCCATCATCACCTTGTCTTTTGCTTCCTCGAAATGCCGCATGCTGACGACGTTGCAGTCTTGGCGTGCTGCAAGAAGGGCCGCTTCGTTCACAAGATTGGCGATATCCGCGCCTGCCAGGCCCGGAGTCCCCTTTGCGAGCACATCGAGCTTGACGTCGGCGTCCAGAGGGATGTTCCTTGTGTGAACCTGAAATATTCCTTCCCGGCCTCTGACGTCCGGGCGATCCACGACGACCTGCCGGTCAAAACGCCCCGGCCGAAGAAGGGCCGGATCGAGAACATCGGGTCTGTTCGTCGCTGCGATAATAATCACACCGCTGTTTTGTTCGAATCCGTCCATCTCGACGAGAAGCTGATTCAGCGTTTGCTCGCGCTCGTCGTGGCCTCCGCCCAGTCCTGCTCCGCGGTGTCGGCCGACGGCATCAATCTCATCGATGAAGATGATGCACGGCGCGCTCTTTTTTCCCTGCTCAAAAAGGTCCCGAACTCTGCTCGCACCGACCCCGACAAACATCTCAACGAAGTCCGCCCCGCTGATAGAGAAGAATGGTACCCCCGCCTCTCCGGCAATCGCCCTGGCGAGCAAGGTCTTTCCGGTGCCCGGAGGTCCGAGGAGGAGTACGCCACGGGGAATTTTTCCCCCCAGGCGCTGGAATTTTGCGGCATCCCTAAGAAATTCGATAATCTCCTGAAGTTCGACCTTCGCCTCGTCCGCGCCGGCAACATCTTTGAACGTGACCTTGGTGCCGCCTTCAGTTAAAAGCTTTGCGCGACTCTTGCCGAAGCTGAAGAGTCCCTTCGCGCCGCCGGAGCCGGCTTGCATGCGCCGGAACAGAAACACCCAGACGCCGATCAGCAATATCCACGGGAGAAAGCCGATGAGGGCGTTAAACCACATATTGTCTTCCTTGGTAATCGTGAACTTCAGTCCCCTCGCATTCCACTCAGCGATGAGCGCGTTGTCGATGTTAGAGTAGGGGAGTGTCAAGACGATGCGCGTCGCGTTTCGCACCTGCTTGCCGCCGACGGTAATCACATCTGTCGGCGATGCGAGCTTTCCGTGAAGATCGTAGTCGTTGAGATTTGATTTCTTGATGGTGGCTTCGGCAATCTTGCCATCGACAAGAAATGCCTGGAAGGTGTTGAAGCTGATTTCGTGCTCGGCTTCTTCGGTGCCTCTGAAAGCGTACATGATCACAAAGACCGCGAGGAGAATGCCCAGCCAACTCGCGATAACTCGACCGACGCGATTCCAATTAAACTCATCCTCGCGGGGCGACTTCTGATTCTTCTTCTGCGGTGAGCGCTGCTGCGGACCCCGTTTTTTTTGCCCCTCCGGTGAGCTATCTCCGCCGGAGTCTTGATTATTCCAGTTCCAATGCATTAACGATGACTCCTATCTGGGGCGCCGATTACGCTGACAACCCTTCATTTTCTTCTGACAACCTGTAGATACTTCTTAAATTACGAACTTTTTGTGCGTAGTCCAAGCCGTACCCCACTACAAACTCCGGTGGGATCTCAAATCCCACGTAATCAATCGGAAAATCGATCTTGGCCACCTCACGCTTCATCAGTAATGTAACAACCCGAAATGAAGAAGGGTTCGCGCGCATGATGAGCTTCTTGATGAACTCGATCGATAGCCCGGAATCGACAATATCTTCGACGATGACGATATCCCGATGTTCCACTTCACAGTTCAGGTCTTTCAGCAATCGCACATCTCCCGATGAGATCTTTGCATCCCCATAGCTCGAGAGCTTAAGAAAGTCAACCTCGCAGTCAACGGTGATTTCCCGGACGAGGTCAGAAAAGAAAATGAACGAGCCGTTCAGGATGCCGATGAAAATGGGGACTTTGTCTTGATAGTCCCGGTTGATCTGCGCGGCCAGCTCTTTGACCCGACTGAGAATTTGCTGTTCGGTCAGATAGATATCGAACCGGTCGCCGTTGACAACAACATGATCTTTCATCATTGGTCCTGTTTCAGTGGGGTGTAAATGAGTTGCACGACGTTCCCGGTCTTCGGCGTGATTTTGAACCGGTCATCGAGACGCATACCGCAAACCCAGACGATTTCGCCCCGTGATTCGAGCACGGGGATACGATTTTTCCTGAACAAAGGCACCTTTTCATCAATAAAGAAATCGCTGAGCTTCTTTTTAGACGGCATCCCCAGAGGAGCGAACCAGTCTCCGGGAGTCCAATTCCGGAGCGTGAAGTGTGAACCAAGGGTTTGGCCATCAACGTACTCACGGTTACGGTCAGGACTGAATTCTTTTGGAACCTCATTCAGAGCGACTGTTGAAAAGCTGAAATCCTCGGTCGTGATCTCCTGTCCGATTTCTAGATCAAACCGGTATTCCGGACGGTCGGTTCGCGTGCGGAACCACAAGGAATCCCGATCCCGGGTGACGTACCGGTCTTTTGAGAGGGAAATCGATCGTCCCGAGGTTTGAAGACACAGGGTGCGGATCGCATCCATCTGATCGAGAGATGGTTCGAGCTCAGACTTCTCCATCACGCGGCGGAGTACCTCATCCTGGAGATAGGAGGGGAGATTCAGGAAATTGGAGATATTCAGTTCAATATTGCCCTCGGAATCCGCAGCGACAGTTCGGTCGTAGACCAAATCCGTCTCCTGTTGAACTCTTTGCATCACGTTTCCGGTAAACTCTGCAATCTTGTTAAGGGTGCCGACAACATCCATCTGACTTTCCTGCTGCAAGACGGGGATGATCGATTGGCGGATGACATTGCGCAAGTAGTGTGACGATGCATTCGAGGAATCAATCCGAAAGGCGATTTCTTGTTGCTCCGCGAATGTCTCGATCTCGGAGCGACGGGCGAAGAGGAGAGGCCTGATGATTCTTCCATTGTCGCGACTCACGGGAATTCCCGACAGCCCTCTCAGTCCAGAGCCGCGCAGAATGTTGATCAACACTGTCTCCGCGTTGTCATCGTACTGATGGGCCGTGGCGACACGGTGGGCGCCGGTCTGAGTGCGGATTTCTTCGAATGCGCGGTACCGAAGAATACGCGCTCCCTCCTGAATGGAATATCCCCCTTCCGATGAGAACATCGCGGTTTCGAAAGACCGGACATGAATCGGGAGATTCAACTCGTGTGCGCGCTCTCTGAGAAATGTTTCGTCTCCGTCCGATTCTTCCCCACGGAGGCGATGGTTGATGTGCACCACTTGCAGATCAATTCCCATGGTCTCTCGCAAGGAATAGAGCAAATGCAGGAGCGCCATAGAATCGATACCTCCACTGGCGGCCAGAAGAACCCGTTCATTCTTGAGAATGAGATTGTGTCGTGTAAAAAACTCGACAAATGTATTCTCAAAGTTTTGAGTTGCTGAGTTCATAGGTCCATCTCAATACAAAAAATCTTGATCCCAAGCATGTTGAGATCAAGAATTCCAGAAGTTCAGCAGTAGCGGGGGAGGGATTCGAACCCACGACCTACGGATTATGATTCCGGCGCTCTAACCGGCTGAGCTACCCCGCCTCCATATCTCCAAAGACAAAAAAACGACCATCAGTCGGTCATCTGCCCTGCAGAAGTAGGGCTAAAATAACCGAAAAACGAGTGAAAAGCAATACTGTCCGCAACGGGTGAACGGCGGATGCATAACGCCTTCGCTGGGATCGGCAAATCGCATGGTGGGTTCAAGAACGCAATAAATGTTCTGGAAAATTCTTCATGAGAAGTTCGTTCCTCTCATTTGTCCTTCGGCTGCATAAGAAGATTCAACTCATCAACGAACCGCTCGATCTCCTTATCGGTGAATCCCCTATCACGCGCGGCACCCTCCAAAGTTCCCCAAATCGGATCACCACATGCGATACAACGAATTCCCTGCTGCAACAAATAGCGAACAGATTGTGGATGCCGGGACACAAGATCTTCAATCAGAATAGCCGGGGTAATCATCGTGTTATCCAACTGTGTCTCTTCAAAACGGATTCTGCGTAGTTATTCAGAAATTTCAAAACGATTGCGCTCTCACAGGACAACCGGAAACTCGTACACGTCTTGAAAGCCAATGTGTGTGCCTCTTCGGGGTTCGCCGCCTTGGCAACACGCTGCTCGAGATCTGCACAGTATTCCTGGATCAGCTCTGACTGACGGGTCTGGTTGATATGGGCGACATTGCGGTCAGTGATTTCATCGTAGGCTGCCATACTTGACCCCTTTCGACTTCCAGTAATTAATGCATTCTTGAAAGGTAAGATGCATCACCTGAGGAAGAGGATTCGGGCCATGGACGAAGGGCGCTTCCCTTGGCGCTATTTCTTCCGGTCGTATTCTTCCTGGAACCGCCGGGGAAACACTGTCCGATGAATGGGGTGAGTGATCGAAAGGACTGGCGCCGAGACGCGACGAATGACCTCTTCCGTCGTGTTGCCAATTTGAACCCGGCGAAGGCCTCGTGCTCCATGGGTTCCCATGACAACAAGGTCCACGCCATGTTCCAATACCACGCGCTCGATCGTGTTTTCCGGTTCAACATCCCTGCCGACGAGTTTTTCAGTCGGGACATCCTTCGCAGCTTCGTGATAGAGGAGGGGATCGGGGAACCGATCGAGCAGTTTGTCAGGGTAGCTCACCGTCAAATCGGTCGCGTGGAGGAGGATGAGCTTGCCGGAATATATCCGGGCCAGCGAAATGGCATACGGAAGAGCATAGTTTCCGTATTCCGAAAAATCGGTCGGACACATAATTGTCTTAATCTCTGGGAACGATTCGATCTTCTGCGCCCGAATGGTAATGACCGGAGTACGGCAGAGGCGAACAACGCGTTCGGCCGTTCGTCCGATCAGATGGGGGGATGAATATCCAAGTCCCTGTGTCGCAAGAGCGATTGCTGAATAACTGCCCGACTCTGCTTCATCTATGATTTCTTTGTAGGTCGTCCCAAACCGTACGAGCGTTCGGGTTCTTTCCGGGCAGAGGTTGACTCCCTTGATTATTTCAGAAAATTTGACGCGCGCATATTGCTGGGTCTGGCGGCGACGGGATTGAATCTTCTCCGGATCGGTTTCAAAAAAACCCATGGGAGTTTTTTCAAAGGCATCGACGAAGAGGAGTGTTAACATACCGTCAAAGGCGCGGCTGGCATGTCTGGCAAAACGGATGGCTTCAATTGATGCATCCGAAAAATCGGTCGGACAGAGAATATGATCAAATCGATACATGTGTTCTCGCAGGGATTGTCAGTTTAGTGTGAATGGCCCCGGTCCATATGCTCGCACATGAGCATTCCCAGAGCGATAGAGAGAAGTTTAGCGTCGCTTTTATCAGACCGCGAAGGAATCAAAATGGGCATCGTTGCCCCCATAATCACGTGGGCAAGTCTGAGTCCGGCAAAAAAGGCAGTGCTTTTTGCCAGCATGTTGGCGCTTTCGATATTCGGAGCGACGAGGATATCCGCTTTTCCGGCGACAGGTGAATCAATCCGCTTGGTGTCTGCAGCCTCAGTTGAGAGAGCGTTATCGAGGGCAAGCGGTCCATCCACGATGCACCCCTTGATCTGGCCGCGTTGGTTCATTTTCGCGAGAGTCGCGGCATCGACTGTTGATGGAACATCGGGCAGTACGAACTCCGTTGCGGAAAGGACTGCGACCCTCGGATTTGGATTTCCGAGGGCGTGGGCCACTTCCACGGCATTTTCGATAATTTCTTTTTTTGCGGGAAGATCGGGCGCGACATTCAATCCACCGTCGGTGATCATGAGAAACTTGTTCTCCGGACGTCCCGGGTATTCGAACAGAAAGATGTCGCTGAGGAGTCTTCCGGTCCGGAGGCCATTCTCACGGGCGAGGACCGATCTCATCAACGTCGTTGTATCAATGCCACCCTTCAGGAGGAGGTGAGCGCTTCCCTCCCGAATCGCTGCGAGTGCCGGGGTCATGAGTGATTCCGGCGTTGCAGCGTCGATGATATCGAATTCGCCAGGGGGCAGGCCATGCGAGCTCAATCCTTTTTCGATTCTCTCGCGATTACCCGTGAGAAGAAATCCAATTCTGAGAACCCTCTTGGCGTCCGCAACAGCCGCCAGGGTCTCCGGATCGTCCGCAGCGACGACGGCGACACGCCGTTCCGGTAGTGAGCCAGCAGCCTCCAGAAGTTCTTCGAAGTCTCGTATCGTTTTCTGTTTCATATCAGTAGTCCAGGGCCTTTTCTTCGTTACGAAGCACCCGCAACGCTCCCAAGGCCATCGCCAGCATTTCATTTTCGCCGGGATAGACGAGGATTGGAGCGATCCAACGAATACGTTCGGTGAGCCACGAGACGAGTAGTTGTGATGTTGCCATTCCCCCCGTCAACACGATTCCATCGATCTTACCCCGAAGAACGGTCGCCATCGCGCCGATCTCTTTGGCAATCTGGTACGCCATTGCCTCAAATATTTCGCGCGCATGGGATTCACCACTTGCGATCCGATCTTCGACCTTCACGGCGGAGTTCGTACCGAGGTACGCCAACAATCCCCCTTTTCCCATTACCATGCCCCGAATTTCTTGCTCGGAATACTTCCCGGAAAAACAGATAGTGATAAAGGCCTGCAAAGGGAGACCGCCGGAACGTTCGGGAGAAAAAGGTCCGTCGCTCGACGCATCATTGACATCAATAATTCTTCCTTTGAGGACGGGAGCGATGGATATTCCTCCTCCCAGGTGGGCAACGATAAGTGAAGAATCTGCGGAAGAGATTCCGAGCTGTGCCGAAGCCCATCGCGCAGTTGCGTGAATGTTGAGTGCGTGTGACAGAGTTCTGCGTGGAATAAGCGGATGACCGGAATATCGCGCAATGTCCTCGAACTCGTCCACCGAGACGGGATCCACAACGAATGCCTGGACATCGTAGTGTTGCGCGAGGGTTTGGGCCATCGCGCACCCGAGATTGGATGCATGTTCGCCTTGAAGGTTCGCGCGGGCATCGGCCACCATCCGATCGCTCACCCGATAAGTTCCACTTTGCAGCGGCTTCAAGAGACCGCCGATACCCACCGCGGCGTGAGGGTTACGCGCGAATCGCAGAGACCATTCAAGAATCACCTGTTGACGGTATTCAAGCTGATCCCAAATACGCGGAGACTGCGTCTGTAACTGGCTATCGTGGCGAAGGGTTTCCCGGCTCACCTCGACGTCGTCCTCGAAGAAGGCCATCTTTGTTGACGTCGAGCCAGGATTGACAGCGAGGATAATGTGCTTCTCCATTTGGAGCAGTGATCGTCGTTCAATGGAGTCCGTTTCGACACACGGTCGCTGACGTTCAGCGTGATTCAATCTACCGGAAGTTGTTCAGAAACTCCACCGAATACGCGATAGAGATGCAGATTGATGAAGAGTCGGACGGGGATTAGAGAAATACTACTGCTTCAGCTTCCGTCTCAATCCTGACACAAACTCCTGCCAAGCCTCGGACAGTGGAAGAATATCATCCGGAACATTTCTATCCATGGCGTCCATGGCTCGACGGGCTTCCTCGGTGTGTTGGTTCGCCATATGCGTGTGAATGACCTGCAGGTATACATCACGATAACTATTCAGGAGAATTGCCGCTTGTGAGACGTACCGGTCTTTAAGCGTCGTCAAGGATGAGAAATTCATCGCATCAAGGAGAACGTTCTCGGTCGGCCCGATGTTGACCGCAAAACCCTGGCCGCTTCCAGCGACGGGAACCAAGCGAAGCGTCAAGCCAAAGATCTCAAGAGAGCGGGTCAGCTCGGTGTAACTCCACGGGGGCGCTGCGAGGCTGAAGTGGATGGATCGACGCCATCGATTAGTGCGAACGATCTCAATGATTGCGGCCTTCGCCAGCGAGAGATGTGGGCGCGATTCAATCGTAATGTCCGAACCCGCCGGAAAGGACAGAATCTGGCCACCCATCCCGGGAATTTCGATATTTCGTGTTTTCCACGGGAACGGCCGTGCCGCGAGAATCTGTTGCTCGGACCAGCTGATCGGAGCGGGTACGAGATAATCGCGGATCCCTTTCTTGAGCAGGGAGACAAAGAGTGGCTGATTGAGCAGGGGGACAGGAACAACGGTCACGTCCATTCGGAATCGGTCTATCGCCTGGGCGTAAAGGATCGCATTGGCCTCGGCCTCACCGCTGATAAAGAGAATGGCGCTCTGTTCGCACGATCGGAGCACATTCTTTCCATATTCGATCAGCCAATCGGGGAGCCCATTCTTCGTGCGGGCAATTCGGAGTTGTTCCAAAGCGCCTGTGAGATTTCCTGCGAATAGTTCCTCGCGCGCGCGGATTCCATACTCAAGACTAATGACATAGTAGGGGTCGGTGAGAGCAGGGTTTCGTTGAAGAGCATCTTCGAGGTGTCGGATGATCTCATCGGACTTTGCGCGTCCACAATCCGGGCCTGGCACCGCGTCAACACATTCATAGTGCAAGAAATACGCGAGGTAATAGTAATTCTCTGCATCGTTTGGATTGTTCGCGATCGCGAGGCGAATCAATTCGAGAGCCCGAGAATAATTCTCGTCTGCGAATGCCGCCATCGATAGGCTTTTCAAATCCCGCTGTTGGCTGAGGAGAGATGTTGAAGCGATCAGCAGGGCGAGGACTAGTGACGTAACCCGTGTGGGAGGAAAGAACATTGGGTCACTCCTTTCTTCGAGATTTGGATCCCGTGGGAACCAATATGATCCCAAGTTCGACAACTTTCCTGACACTCGCAAATTAGCGCTCAGCATGCACGGCCGAGGGAGAGAGCAGACGGTGTGATCAGAATCACGGTTGAAACCGGGAAGGGGGAAGCGTAGTCGCGTTGAGGATGCGGACTTATGAGGAATGTAGCATCCGGGAAATCGCCAGCCAGAGTGACCTCAGCCTCCAGATCTCACGTGCAATAACTCAGAAGTAGATGTCGGCGCGAAGATAGAGTGTTTTCGGATGATACCAGAACTCACTGAGATTATCGCCATAGAAGAGCTGGCCACCCAATGCGACCGTAAATTCGTTCGACCAGGCGTAGGAGACAGTCCCGCCCACCATACCCGACTGATCCCTGACATTCGAAAGTGATATAACGCTGAGACTGACAAGCGGATGAACAAGGACCATTGACTGGAAAAGGATGTAACTTCGTCCCAGGCTGATAATTTCCCCGTTCAACAACCGATTCAACTCATACCGGCTTGTCTCCGATTTTCCTGCGCCATTGAAATGAAATTCCACGAGACCGTACAAATCTGAGGTGAACTGATGATCAAGACCAAAAACGTATTTGGTGAAATTCCATTCGGGGTGATCGTTTGATGAGGAGATGAGGAACTCGCCCCGGATTCCCGCGTCGAAAAAATTTCCCGCGAAATCTCCACCGACGACCATTCGTTCGTCAAATTTTCCACCAACAACTGAAACATCAAACTCCGCGACATTTGTTCGAATGCGGGCTCCGAGATTTCCTTTTCCAAGCGTTTCTTCCGGATTGTAGACGAAGGAGAGATCGGATAAACTGCCCAGGAAGCATTTAACCAGGAGGCCATCGATGCCGTCTTTTTCGATTTTGCTGAAGACCGTCGGACCAATCGGGTTGAACAAATCGGTGGGGTTCCAGAATCTCCCGGTTCCCCATGAGACTCGCTGGCGGCCCAACGTCATTTCAAGGATACCCAGACTCTGTCGGATAAAGAGCCGGTCGACAAAGTGCACTAGCGAGTGATTTGGGGCGCTGACAGGATTCCAGGTCAAATCGATGAGCTGACGGCGACTTTTTTCGCTGGTGGTGTGGAGGTTGACAGGGGTTTCGAAATACACGGAGTTGATTTCATATTCGATCGAGAGGAAGCCGCCTGTCCAGAGCTCAGCTCGGGGTCGCAACCGAACACGACCGACGTTCGCAAATTGATCACGATTGGTATTCGCGAGCCGGGCAAGATCGTTGTTCAGCTGTTGATAAACCGGGAAGTCCATCGCGTAGCCGGAAAACTCAAACCATTCTTGTGAGTAACCGGCGCCAGCGAGTGCGGCGTGCAGGACGAAAGCGAGCAAGAACCGTGGAATCATGGGCGTATGTTGAGGGGACGCTTCAGACGAAAGCGCTTAACGGGTTTCTTCTCTCTCCACCATTCCATCGCGCAGAATGAGAAGCCTTCTACCGCGTTCGATCACCTGTGGATCATGCGAGGAAAAGATAAAGGTAATATTCCGCTCCCGGTTCATCCGCTCCATGAGATCGAGGAGTGTTGCGCCGGTTGCAGAATCGAGGTTGGCTGTCGGTTCGTCCGCGAGCACGATCGATGGATTTGTCACGATTGCGCGCGCGACAGCAACACGTTGCTGTTGACCACCACTCATTTCGTTTGGTCGCTTCTCGGTGAGCTCAGCGATGCCAAGATCGCTCATGATCCGGAATGACCGCTCCTTTCGCTCCCCGTCGGGAATGCCCATGAGCATCATCGTGAACTCGATGTTCTCCATCGCGGTCAGAACCGGAATGAGGTTATAGGCCTGAAAGATGAATCCAAGATTGTTGAGACGGAACGCGGAAAGCTCACGGCGGGATTTCGAGCTGAGATCGTTCCCGTCGAAGCAGACTTTTCCCTCTGACGGGACATCGAGGGCACCGACAAGGTTCAACAGCGTTGTCTTGCCGGAGCCGGACGGACCAGCAATCACAAGAAAATCGCCCGATTGAACGGTGAGGGAGACGCCCCGAAGGGCGTGCACAGGGACGCCGTTGTCGTGGTAAGTTTTCACCAGGTCGATGGTCTTGATAATTTCCATGCTATTTCTCGCGTCAAGTGATCCAGTCCGATGAGCAACACGGCGCGTCATACGTACCGGATTGCCGTGATCGGTTGCAGACGTATTGCCTTGAAAGCCGGATAAAGCGCGCCCACCACCGTCATCAGCGGGATCAGGAAAAGGGCATTTATGATTCCAGTCGTGGTCAGCACCGGATAAATGACCGTGCCGGTGCCAAATGATTTCAAGCCCTCCGAAAACGCGCTCAGATCGATTCCGTACGATGCCAAAGGAAGATAGATCAGATATCCGACGACAAAACCTGCAGCAGTGCCAATAAGACCCAGATAGAGGGCCTCAAGGATAATCATTAGAAATATCTTCCCATTGCTTAGGCCGACTGCCATCAATACGCCAAACTCCTGAATCCTCTCGAATACCGACATCAGCATGGTGTTGACAATTCCAAGTATTAACGCGATGCCGATGATAGCATAGAAGACGATCATCGATTGCTGGTACATGTCTATCTGCACCAAAATCAGTGGAATCAGATCGATGAACGAGAGGACTTCAAAACTATCCCCGAGAATCCTGCGCAGTGCATCCTGCGCGAGACCGACGGTCTTGCGGTCGCTCGTCAGGATCGCAAACTCCGAGATACGTTCTCCAAGGCCCACAAGTCGCTGTGCCCCTTCGAGAGGAATGTATACATAGACTTTGTCGAACTCGGAGCTGAAGGTCTCAAAAACGCCGACAATGCGGAAGACATCCGATCCGACGTGGCCATCGAGAGTCGAGGAAAGAGCGACGACCTTGTCACCGAGCCCTACCCCAAGCTTGTCCGCAAGATTGTGGCCAACGACAATCTCATTCGGAGATCCGGTGAGGTACCTGCCGGAAACAATAGATGCCCGGATCTTCGTAATTCGCTCTTCCCGATCGGGTTCGATGCCGATAATCGATATACCCGAGGAGGTATTTGCACTGCTTAGGAGTCCGAAGAGAACCACTCTTCTGCTGTAAGCCGAGATCGAAGGCTCTCCGTCAAGCGCCCGGTCGACCGCTCCCGCATCGGGGATGAAATTCTGGACAACCATGTTGTCGTGGAATCCCTTGCGGTGAATCTGCAGATGTCCGATATGAGATCCAATCTGGTTATCAAAGATCTGAAAAATCATCCCCATTGAAAGGGTATCAGTAAGAATGGTTGCCGTGATGCCGATGGCTACCGAAATGATCACGATGAAGGACCGCCGTTTGTTTCTCCAGATATTCCGCTGTGCAAGCCTGAGCAGCATCATGTGTAACGGATCCCTTTGAGTGGTTCGAGCTTAAAGACCTTCATCAGGGGATAGAGCGTTGCAACCAGTGACACGGCGATAATCGAAAGCGATGAATTGACGAAGACGCTCGGACGCATCGTCGACTCGATACGCGGCAGGAATCCGTAATCGGCGTAGATCGCTTCGAATTCACCCCCGAATACTATTGGATTCTGAACAATATAGTAGTTCACTCCCGCGGCGAGCGCGTTTCCAATCAACATTCCGACGAGCATGATCAATACTGACTCGAGCAGAACCAAAGACAAAAGCATCGTCTGGGGCATTCCCAACGAAAGAGTGACCCCGAATTCGCGGAAGCGCTCGGTTACCGACATGAGGACAGTGTTGGTGATTCCGAACGCGACAACGAGAATCAGAATTCCGAGGAAGAGAATTCCACTGATATTGTCGAGGTCGATGGCCTGCTGCAAATCGGGCATAACCTCGTTCCACATGAGCAAAGCGAGATGGTTGGATTCGACCTTCCCCCGGAGATGGGAATAGGCCTCGGGAAGATCGGCCAAGCCCTCCACCCTAATTGCGACAATACTGCATCGTTCGTAGAAAGCCAGGAGTTCCTGCGCACTTGCCAATCCCATGAATAAACCCATTCCATCGAATTCGGGTGATCCGGTTTTCACCGTTCCGGCGATCCTAAATTTCATATTGCCCAACGAACCATCATACCCCTGGGCGAGGACAACAATCTCGTCGCCGATCTTCGCTTTGAGGTTGTGGAGCAGCTTGTAACCGACGACGACAGACATTGAGGTGTCCGATTCAAAGAAGACACCCTCATGGATCTTTTCCATAATATTCGATGTGCGACGTTCCCGCTGGGGGTCGAGACCGATAAGCGCGGCTCCGAGCGAATTCTCCCCGTAGCTTACGAGTCCATCGGTGATGATTCGTGGGGCATAGCTCGTCACGAGAGGCTCCGTGTCAAGCAGTTCCAGAACCGATGGATCGTACCGAAGACTCTTCCGGAGAGACGGATTGCTTTGATATCCGGGATGCTGGATCTGCATGTAGCCGGAAAACACCTCGACTACATGCTTGATGTTCACCTCATAGGTGCCAAGTTGAATCCCACGCATCGTGATCGAAAGCATCACGGCAAACGCGATGGTCGAGATTGTGATGATAGAGCGGCGCCTATTGCGCCAGATGTTCCGCCACGCCAATTTGAAGAGAAGATTCATCAGTAGCTGCCGCGCTCAAGTTCGCGGAAGGAAAATATGCGATCGCTGATTTTGATGTCGAACTTCACATCGAGAATCTCGAAATCGGTGCGGCTTCCTCGTTTCTTCTGATTGATCATACTCCATTTCGTCGGGAGCTTTCGCCCGCCAAGCGTCTTGTGGTTGGAGTATGCCATGGTTCGGATCAAGGTTCCTTTTTCGTCGTAGAAGTCGACCCGCGCGGGGAGGAAGTCGGATGTTCTTACCCAGTACAAGAGCTTTCCCCAAACGACGGGGGCATTGGAATTCGGCAAGAGCTCGATTTTCCAACTCCGCTCATGCTCAATTTCCTCCTCACCAAGAATCTTCTTCGCGTAATCTTTGGCGACATTGGATTCCCGGACAAGATCGTCGTTTGTAAAATCCGATCCGTTCCAGGATTGGAGCATCATGGAGGGAGGAATCTTTATCGTTGTCTCTGTATTGCGAAGGTACATCCACAACTCGTTATTGACTTTCAATGTCTTGTTCCCGGCATCCCGCTTAGGGGACTTGATGACGATCAGCGCCTTCTCGTTTCCCACCCACCAACTATCCATCTCCATCGTCCTTGTGAAATCCTCCGTCACGACCGTCATTCTGAATGTGCCCTGGCTCGTTTCCCCTTTGATCGCGTTCTCTGAGCGCCGAATGATTTCATCGGCCGATTGAGCGAAAAGAGTTTGGAAGAGAATGAAGATCAGATTGAGAGTCACGACTACGCATGTTCGCATAATAGGCATTGGGAAAAATGACAAATGGTGATTCAACGACATCAATGATAGTGAGGGTACTTTCCAATCAACTTCGCGACATAGCCGTGCAGGCGGTGAAACAATGCCGCGCGCTCGAGAAACATAAAAGGGCAATATCCGGGAACGACTCCGATCCCATGATCCCTGCAAAACCGAACTGCGTCCGGATCAACATCCTGTTCGCCCTGAATCCCGTGCAACCAGACCAAATCGGCTCCGATATCCGCACACTCGCGGAGAACATCCATAGAGGCCTTGCGCGACGTCATCAGGAGCACTGTCTTGACAGGGATATAGATATCGGAAATGCGGCGATGGCTCACGTGTCCATCGAGTTCCGATGTGGAGGGATTAACGGGAATCACTTCGTACTGCCGACGTATCAATTCACGAAAGAGGTTTCGGCTGAAATCTCTGGGATTCCTCGAAACTCCCGCCATCGTGATTCGCTTCTGCCGCAAAAACTCGTCTATCAGATATCGAGAGTGCATGCCCGACTTGGGGGATATGCGCCGAAATCATTGTTGGATCGATCAAAAATCACACAGATTATTTAGGCATTTTTGGGGAGAATATCAACGCGGTCAGAGATCAGTGATCGAAAGGATTGTCAGCTATGAGAAGCGAAATCGGATAAGAGGCGCGCATGGTGATGTGTGGGGACAGCCGCGATAACGATCCTATCGCGCGCGAAATGCGAAAAGGACGTAGATCGCGATCGTGACGAAGATGAGTCCGAGGAAGAGAGGAAGAAAATAGACTCCCAAGCCGGTCGTATTTCCGACTGCTACCTCGATTGATCTCCAGTGGATATATGTGAAGGACCAAACGAGTTCCGTCTTCACACAGAGAAGCAAAAGCAAGGCGAGCCGAATTTGCCGTTCGGCATTATCGCTTGTCAAGCGGAAGGGATAGTTCAACCTGTGAGGCGCACGGCGGAGAAAAGTCAGGAGAAGGTAGACAATCGTGCTGCACAGCGGCAGGAGAAGGACAGTCCATCTAGACCCCCAGGCGTCCGCCTCCCCCGAAACGCCGAAATGCGTCGGAACCGATTCCGGCACTATTCCCCATGAATCGACAACCACATAATATGAACAGAGCAACCCGGTGAGGCAGGCGATTTCAAGCCCGATCTCTGCCGGTGACCGTTGCCGACTGGTTGGCTCGTCTATCTGCAATTCAGTCTGCGCGTGGGATCGGTCCCGACTCGCCTCTCAAATAAGTCCTGGGTTGATAACCTGTCGGTACAGCTCCTGAAACCGCTCTCGAATCTGATCACGGACGCGACGGAACTGTGACAAAACGTATTCATCCGATCCGGTCACGAACGACGGGTCCTCAAATCCGATGTGAATTCGGGTTCGAACCTTTCCCTGGAAAGACGGACAACTCTCCTTTGCGTCATCACAAACGGTAACAACCACATCGAAAGATCGACTAATAAACTGATCGACAGATTTTGGCTTATGGCTACTGATATCGATCCCGATCTCCTTCAGCACTTGGATCGCGCGTGGCTGAACCTGGGGCGCAGGAAATGTGCCGGCCGAAAATACCTCTAGTTCGGAATCAATCGAGCGGAGGATTCCCTCAGCCATCTGGCTTCGGCAGGAGTTACCTGTACAAAGGATCAAGATCTTCTTGTGCATGAGGTTCTTGTGTACACGCAATCAAGCTTAGCTCTTCTTGCTCGTGACGACGGAGACGGCGGAAAAGACCTGTTTCACGTCTGTGCTTTTACATTTGGGGCATGAAGGAACGGGGTTCTTCTCATGCTCATCGATGGAAAGGATTTCCGTGAACACGTGTTCACATTTGTGGCAACGGTATTCGTATGTGGGCATGATTTGGCTCCCTGCCAAGTACAGAGCGAATGGCATAGATGATCAACGAAGGTCGAGCTTACTTTATTCCCAACTTGGCCCGCAAAGCATCGTGGTACTCGGCGGCCGTAGTTATTTCCTTCCGCAGATTGGTGGCGATTTTTCTGACCGTGAGTCGGTCCGGAGCTGATTTGTTTAACTCCTTCTCAAGGCTCTCGCTGGTCTTCTTCAGTGTTTCGCACGATTTTGCCAGTAGTTCATGATGCTGCCGAACCAACTTGAGTTGGTCGGGTTTGAGCAGTTTCTTTGCCTGCTCAAGATGCCATTCCATATCTTTTAAGCTCTTGGCAATTTGCTCGGCATGTGCCAAGGCCACATCCCGATTGAGTTCCGCCTCACTTGCTTCCGCCACCACCCGCCCCGCATGTCCCTTGATAAACTTGCAGTCCCTGACGAGGAGAGCATGTTCCTGTGCGAGTTCGTTCCCTTGTGGTAATGCTGTTGCAATGATCAGAAGTGAGAGGATAAAGACGACAAACGAACGCATAGGTTCCTCCTTTCCGTCTAGCAGGCTGTTGAAAAACCGTTCCTTCACGCCATCCCGCGTTCCGCGGGACGGCTAGTTTTTCGACAAAACCC
>Ga0208244_100546_pt1 | contig 33904 bp, 32 predicted proteins | sample SubbioCR12Aug_5A_FD_184828 | JGI IMG/M metagenome (GOLD analysis project Ga0208244, IMG submission 184828) | Serpentinite rock and fluid subsurface biosphere microbial communities from McLaughlin Reserve, California, USA - CR12Aug_5A (SPAdes) | ecosystem: Environmental > Terrestrial > Deep...
GGTGGTCGATGCAGTGATCGAAGTGATTGCCGATGCGCCGGATGGCGCGCGAATAGGCTTCGATGGTCTTGGGTTGCAGGCCCTTGAGCTTGAGGTGCTGGAGGTGGGTCTGGTACTGCCGGTCAAAATCGGCGATGGATGGCTTTGTCATGCTGGCATTTCCTCACGATTGGTTGCAAAATCACTCCTCCTGGAACGAGGGAGTGTTCGTGAAGATTAATCCGTGTCGGCCCAGTCTGCGATTTCTCCGCGCAGCGGCTTCGTCCAACCTCGCGTTCAAGCGGGACGCGCCAAAAGCGGCGCGCCCCATAACCCCAACGTTGCGGCTGTAGAAAAATCGCCCTTGCGCCGTCCCGCCAGCGCCGACTTTTGCTCACCGTTCACGACCCCATGACGCAATCCGATCCCCAACTCATGCGCGCACTCGCGCTGCTCTGGACATTTCGTCCGTTCACCACTATTTGCCATCTGCTGGCGCATCTGCATTACCCGCGCGCCGACGGCCGCCCCTATACGCAGAACGATGTCCGCGAAGGTCTGCGCCTCATGCGCGCCAATGGCGATGTCATTACGCAGGGCGGCGGCGAAGGCAGCCACCGGCTGGTCGATCCGCTCCGCGCGCGGGTGTATCGCGAGCTGCTCGAGGACACGCCCGGCAGCGTGCTGCAGGCGGCGCTGTATGCCAACGAACGCTTCACCCCCGGCCGCGCCTTCGGCTATTGGTCCCTGTACGACACGGCGGCGACCATTGCCATCGTGCGCCTGGCGATCTTTTCCGGCACACCGGCGGCGGAATTGCGGCTGATGGCCGACGCCATCGGCCGCTCTCTGCCCTGGGAGAACGTCCTGGGCGAGGCGGCGCTGGTCGGCTTTGACGCCACCCTGTTCGAACGCATCGACCCGGACTGGCGCTGGGACCTGTATTACATCGCCGCCCAGCAGGTCGCCAGTCACTGGCAAAGCGGCTTCATGCCGGTGGTCGATCATGCACTCACGCTACTGGATGGCCAGCGCAACGCGATGCCGTCCCATCTGCGCCTGCAACTGGTCGAAATTCTCCTGCTGCAAGGTCAGAGTGAGCGTGCCAGCGCCTTGCTCGATCACCTGCAAGGCGGGGCGGCCAGTGCTCTGCGCGCCTGCCTCTCCATTCAGTCCGGGCAATGGGCGAACGGCCAGGCGCAGTTCGAATTGGCGCTCAAACAGCGGCAAGACGAAATCAAGGCGAAAAAGCGCATTTTTCCGCCCAGCATCGCCTGGCTGTACCCGCTCGCCCTCCTGGCGCAGGGCACACCCCTGCACCTGCAACGCGCACAAAAATTCTGTCTGGGCGAAGCCGGCAAGCGCAAGCCCGATCCCTATGACCCCTGGGGCCTCTGGGCGCATGCCATCGGCGTGCGCCTGGGCGAGGTGGCCACCGATGCCGAAGCATTCGCCCCCACCCACGCGGGCGGCAGGCCGGGCCTGAACGAGCTGTGGCGACTGATTCTGGCGGCCTGGCTGGGACGCCGGAACCAGCCGGCCCCCGCCAATCAAGCGAATCTGAGCGATTACAGAAAAATGATCGCGACGCTGCAAGAGCGCCTCAAGGCGTGCCGCCTCGCCTGGCTGGCAACGCAACTGACCGGCGCCGCCGCCGTGCTCAACGGCGACATGCCCCCCGCAGGCTTTTTCATGGCCGCGCCGCCCGAAGTCTGGCGCGACGTGCTGGCGGCGCTGTGCGCGCTGGAATCCGGCGATGACGCCCAGAAAGCGGCGACAGCAAAATCGCGCATCGTCTGGATACTGAAACTCAATCGCCACGGCGAGCCCGAACACATCGAGGCACTGGAACAAAAACTGGGCGCGCGCGGCTGGAACCGCCCGCGCCCCATCAGCTTCGGCAAGATTGTCGGCAATCCCGACCTGCCGCCGTGTGACGCCAAGGTCGCCGCCGCCATCCTGCCCGACCGCAATTACTCCGGCCGTTACAACCTCGACCGCGCGCTGGCAATCATGGCGCTCGTCGGCCATCCGGCGGTGTGTCTGGCCGAGGCGCCGGAACAGTTTGTCGAGCTGGTCGAAGGCCAGCCGGAAGTCGAGGTGATGCAACAAGGCGAGCGTTTTGTCATGAAGGTGACGCCACCGCTGCGCCCCGGCCTGGATCGCGAGGCGGCGTATTACACCCCCGCCGATGAACGGCGCGAAATCGAGAGCCTGCGCGCCATCACCGTGCTGCAGGACGCCCCGCAGCGCCTGCGCGTGATTCGCCTCAGCCAGGCCCAGAAGAAGGCGGCGCAATTGCTGGCCAACGGTTTTGCCGTGCCCGCACAGGGGCGCGCCGAGCTCGACAAAACGCTGGCCGCACTGGCCGCGCATTTCCAGGTGCAGGCCGACCACGCGACCGCCGCCCGCGAAGTGCCGCCGGAAACCCGGTTGCGCGCCGAGCTGTCGCCCGCCGGCGACGCACTGGTCCTGCGCCTGGTGGCGGCCCCGCTGGGCGCCGACGGCCCGCGCCTGACGCCCGCCCAGGGCCGCGAGCGCGTGATGGCACTGCAAGGCACGGACACCGTCGGCACGCGGCGCGACATCGAAGTCGAGCGCACCCATCTGGATGCCGTGCTGGAAGCCCTGCCTTTTCTCGACCCGCTGGCGGACGACTTCTGCGAATGGCCGGTCGCCGATCCGGACGAGGCGCTGGGCATGGTCGAACGCCTGCCGCAAATCGCGGCGGTCGTCGCCGTCGACTGGCCGAAGGGCAAGCCGGTGCGCGTCTTGACGGTCGATGCCATGCACCTCGGCATCACCGTGAAAAGCGAGCGCGACTGGTTTCGCGTCGCGGGCGCGGCCACGCTGGATGAAGGGCTGGTGCTGCAACTGGCCGACCTGGTCGCGGCGGCGCAGGGGAAGAGCCGCTTCGTGCCGATGGGCGACGGCGTGTATGCCGCGCTCACCCGCTCGCTCAAGCAGCGGCTAGCCGAAATGGCGGCGCTGGCCGAAGTCGACAGGGCCGGGAAGGGTGATATTCGCCTGCCCAGCCTCGCCGGCGGTTGGCTCGACGAGGCCATCGAGGGCATGGATGCCCAAACCGACGTGGCGTTTCGCCAGTCCATCGACCGGCTGAAGGACGCGCAAGACGCCACGCCCGCCCTGCCCGCCACCTTGCAGGCCTGCTTGCGCCCCTATCAGGAAGAAGGTTTCGTCTGGGCGATGCGCCTGGCCCACGCCGGGCTGGGGGCTTGCCTGGCCGACGATATGGGGCTGGGCAAGACCTTGCAGGCGCTGGGCGTGCTGCTGGCGCGTGCCGGCGGCGGCGCGGCGCTGGTCCTCGCCCCCACCTCGGTGTGCGGCAACTGGCTGGCCGAAGCCAATCGCTTCGCCCCCACGCTCGACGTGCAGATTTACGGCGAGGAGCGCGACAGCCTGCTCGCCGGCGCCGCGCCGGGGCGGGTGGTGGTGGTCTCCTACACGCTGTTTCAGCAGGCGCAGGAACGCTTTGCCGAACAGCACTGGCACACCGTCATCGCCGACGAAGCGCAGGCGTTCAAGAACGCCGGCACCAAGCGCGCTCAAGCGGTCTTCGAGCTCGATGCCGACTTTCGCCTCGCGCTCTCGGGCACGCCGGTGGAAAACCGGCTGGCCGATCTGTGGTCGATCATGCGCTTCGCCGCGCCCGGCCTCCTGGGTTCGCAGTCGAGATTTACCGAGCGCTTCGCCAACCCCATCGAACGCAATCGCGACCGCGACACGCAACATCTGCTGCGCCGGCTGGTCGCGCCCTTCATCCTGCGCCGCACCAAGGCGCAGGTGCTGGAAGACCTGCCGCCGCGCACCGATCTCATCTACAGCGTGGCGCCCGACGCGGTCGAAGCCGCGCATTACGAAGCCCTGCGCCGCAACGCCGTGGCCGTCGCCAGCCAGGCGCTGGACGGCGCCGCCACTGGAGGGGGTGGCCAGGTCAAGCTCAACATCCTCGCGCAGCTCACCCGCCTGCGGCGCGGCGCCTGCGATCCGCGCCTGCCGACACCCGCCTATCCGGCCCCCGGTGCCAAGGTGCAGGCCTTCGCCCAGCTTGCCGCCGAACTGTCCGCCAACGGCCACAAGGCGCTGGTGTTCAGCCAGTTCGTTGACTTTCTGACGCTGCTGAAAGCGCCACTCGACGCCGCCGGCATCCGCTATCAATATCTCGACGGCGCCACCCCGGCGGCCGAGCGCACGCGCCGCGTCGCCGCCTTCCAGGCGGGCGCGGGCGACCTGTTTCTCATCAGTCTGAAGGCCGGCGGATTTGGGCTGAACCTCACAGCCGCCGACTATGTGGTGATCACCGACCCCTGGTGGAACCCCGCCGCCGAAGACCAGGCGATGGGCCGCGCCCACCGCATCGGCCAGTTGCGGCCGGTCACCGTCTATCGCATGGTCACCAAGGGCACCGTGGAAGAACGCATTGTCGAACTGCACCATGACAAGCGGGCGCTGGCCGAGAGCGTGCTGGCCGAAGGCGATGTCGCCGCCCTGCCATCGACCGACGACCTGATGGCGTTGATTCGCGGCGAGTAACCCACGAAAGCGGCACGCCAGCGCCGACTTTTGAAAAACTCGACCCGAGCCCCTTTTGCCGGACCCCCTTTTACCGTCGTTTATGATGCAGGATAAATCGACGCATTGGACATGCGCCTGCTCCGTGCGTATGCCGTAATGCTTCAAGCGAAGCTTGTCGCGCACGCCGGTCATAATCATCAGCGGCCCGGATCAGGGGTGGCATCTGCCGCCATGAAAGTTAGCTCCGCCTCACCAAAAAGAGTAGTTGACAAATTCAGTCGGTTTATATAGGGTGATCCTGCCTGTCATGGACGAGGAGAATTATTGTGGTCTCATTGAATGAACTATGTACGCTCGGCGACCCACTCAACACATCAAGTGCATCGCTGCACCAGGCCTGTTCCCAGCCACGCACGGCGGTCGATATGCAGCCGCTGCCCGATCCCCGCATGGAGGTCGGGTTCGATTCCGCGTGGGAAGCCCTGTTGTCCGGCAACGATGCCGTGAAAAACTGGGGCCGCTGAACCCCGCATGAGCAAGTTTTTGGCAATCATTTCCGGGCTGCTGATGGCTGCGCTGTTGTCGTTCCCGACCTGGGCCAACACGATGCTGCAAGCGGGAGACAAGGCACCGGATTTCCTGCTCGCCGACGGCGATGGCAAGTTACGCCAGTTGAGCGAGTGGCACGACCAGTGGCTGATCCTGTATTTCTATCCCCGCGACGACACACCCGGCTGCACCGCCGAAGCCAAGGCCTTCAACGATCGCCAGCCCGAGTTCGCCGCGCTGAAAGCGCAAGTGGTCGGCATCAGCGTCGATGGCAGCGATTCGCACCGCGCCTTTGCCGGCCGCCTCGGGCTGAATTTTCCTCTGCTTGCCGACACCGATGGCAAGGTCTCGCGGCAATACGGCGCGCTGAACAACTTCGCCATTGTCAAGTTCGCCAAGCGTCATAGCTTCCTGATTGATCCTGAGGGACGCATCGCCAAGGTTTATCGCGATGTCGAACCATCCCGGCACGCCGGGGAAGTCATTGCCGACCTGAAGCAACTGCGCACCGATACCCAGCGCCGACCTTTCCTGCAACTGCGTTGAACCGCGCATTTGATGTCACGCATTCTTCTCGCCTACTCGACCGTTGACGGTCACACCCAGAATATCTGCGACCGACTGCGCCAGTATTTGGAAAGACAGGGTCACGCAGTGATACTGGCCTCCCTCGGTGACGCGGCGCCTGCGGACGTGCCTTCCTATGACAAAGTCGTTATCGGTGCCAGCATCCGTTATGGCAAGCATCGCCAGGAAGTCTACGATTTCATCCGGATCAATCAACGCGCGCTGGAAGACCGGCCCGGCGCTTTCTTCTCCGTCAATGTCGTTGCCCGCAAGCCCGGCAAGGACTCGCCAGAAACGAACCCCTACATGCAGGCTTTCCGGCGGAAGTCCGCCTGGCAACCTGCCCTGCTCGCCGTGTTTGCCGGCAAGATCGACTATCCGCGCTACGACTTCATTGACCGTCAGATGATTCGATTCATCATGTGGCTGACCCACGGGCCTACGGGCGCGCATGACTGTGTTGAGTTCACGAATTGGGCTAGCGTGGACGCTTTCGGACACCGCGTCGCGCACCTTTAATCAGGCCGGGGTAGCTCTGACCGCGATTGACGCCGTCCCGCCAGCGCCGACTTTCCCGGTATCGCCCAGTCGGCTCTACGCGCGGCCCGTATAATCCGTCCCTTTTTTCCAGATTGCCGCCGTGTCCAAGCTCGCCCACGAAATCGCCCGTCGCCGCACCTTTGCCATCATTTCCCACCCGGACGCGGGCAAGACCACGCTGACCGAAAAGCTGCTGTGGTTCGGCGGCGCGATCCAGGTTGCCGGCGAGGTGCGGGCGCGCAAGGCGGCGCGCCATGCGACCTCGGACTGGATGGAGCTGGAAAAGCAGCGCGGCATTTCGGTCACCTCGTCGGTGATGCAGTTCCCCTACCGCGAGCACATGGTGAACCTGCTCGACACGCCGGGCCACGAGGACTTCTCCGAGGACACCTATCGCACACTCACCGCCGTCGATTCGGCGACGATGGTGATCGACTCGGTGAATGGCGTCGAGGCGCAGACGATCAAGCTGCTCAACGTCTGCCGCCTGCGCGACACGCCGATCATCACCTTCATCAACAAGCTCGACCGCGAGGGCCGCGCGCCGATCGATCTGCTCGACGAGATCGAGGACGTGCTGAAGATCCAGTGCGCGCCGATGACCTGGCCGATCGGCATGGGCAAGGGTTTCCGCGGTGTGTACGACCTCTACGACGACTGCGTTTACTTCTTCGACCCGCAAGCGGAAAAAGGGACTTCGCGCACCATCGAGCACCTCGATAATCCCGAGTTGGACGCACTGCTCGGCTACCAGGCAACCGAGCTGCGGCAGGAAATCGAGCTGGTGCGCGGCGCCTCGCATACTTTCGACCAGGATGCCTACCTCGCCGGCAAACAGACGCCGGTGTTCTTCGGCTCGGCGATCAACAACTTCGGGGTGCAGAGCTTGCTCGACGCCATCGTCGACCTTTCGCCGCCGCCGCAACATCGTGCTGCGGCCACGCGCACGGTGGAGCCGCTTGAGCCAAAATTTTCCGGCTTCGTGTTCAAGATCCAGGCCAACATGGACCCGAAGCACCGCGACCGCATCGCCTTCGTGCGCGTCTGCTCGGGCCACTACACGCGCGGCATCAAACTCAAGCAATTGTCGACCGGCAAGACGCTGGCGGTGAATAACGCCATCACCTTCATGGCGCAGGACCGCAGCACCACCGACGAGGCCTGGCCGGGCGACATCCTTGGCATTCCGAACCACGGCACGGTGGTGCTGGGCGACAGCTTCACCGAGGGCGAGGATTTGAAGTTCACCGGCATCCCCTGTTTCGCGCCGGAACACTTCCGCCGCGCGCAGATTCGCAATCCGATGAAGATGAAGCAGCTGCAAAAAGGCCTGCAACAACTCGCCGAGGAAGGCGCCACCCAGCTTTTCAAACCATTGGCTGGCAACGACCTGATTCTCGGCGCCGTCGGCACCCTGCAATTCGACGTGGTCGCCCACCGGCTGGAATTCGAATACGGCGTCGATTGCTTCTTCGAGCCCGTCAACGTCGCCACCGCGCGCTGGCTGCGCGGCACGGAGGCCGACTTGCGGGCCCTGGCCGACAAGGTCGGCGTCAACCTGGCGCTGGATGGCGCCGGCGACTACGTTTATCTCGCGCCCAACCGCGTCAACCTGCAAATGACGCAGGAACGCCACCCCAATCTGACGTTTCTGGAAACCCGGGAAATCCACTGATCTGGCCGGACTATACTGGGAGCGGTTTACCAACGGAGACGCACATCATGGGCATCCCGCAAGCCGCATCTCGTCTCAGCATCGACGACTACATGGCTTGGGAGGCCGAACAAGCCGAGCGCCACGAGTATTTGGGTGGTGAGGTGTTCGCCATGACTGGCGCGCGCTACGCACAACACCATCGCGCTCAACATCGCCAGCCACTTGCGCGACAAATTACGCGGCGGCCCCTGCCGCATTTTCATCGCCGACATGAAATTGCGCGTCGCTGTTGCGGATGCCGTGTTCTACCCGGATGTGCTGGTGACCTGTGATGCCCGCGACAAGGGGCCGGCGGCCGACCTCGCCAAACGTCACCCCAACCTGATCGTCGAAGTGCTTTCCGAGTCAACCGCCGCCTATGATCGCGGCATCAAGTTCGAGCACTACCGCAATATCGAAACCCTGCAAGAATACCTGCTGGTGGAGCAGGATCGCCGCCATGTCGACCTGTTCCGGCGCGGCGCGGACGGCCGCTGGGTGCTGGAATCCGCCACCGAAGCGATCGAACTGACCAGCCTAGCGACGCCGCTGACGCTCGAACTGACAACGATTTACGAAGACGTGGATTTCACCCCGGCCGCTGAGCGTCTGTGAAAGTCTGGAAGCGTCTCCCATCGCTCCCGTGATAGCCAGACAATGGTATATATATTCATTGACAATTATATTGTCTGATATATAATTTGCGCGCGGGACCCTGATGAAAATCGAATGGCAAAACAAGGCGCGCAAGCAGTTGAGGAAACTGGGCAACCCGGCGGCGGCGGCGCGCATCTTGTCGGCGATTGAGGATTACGCGAGCGGCAAGCCATGCGATGTCAAGGCGCTGGTCGAGCATGCGTTCACCCATCGGCTACGGGTAGGCGATTACCGGGTATTGATGACGGTCAGCAAAACCGTGGAAATCTGTTTGATTGAAGAGGTCAGAAAACGCGATGAACGCACGTACTGAGGTTCAAATCATCCGGCAAGGCGGACAGCCCGCTTTTGTGGTGCTGCCCGTGTCGGACTATGAAGTGCTGCTCAAAGGCCATGGCGACAAGCGCACCACGCTGCCGCATGAGGTCGTCAAAATGAATGTGCTGGATGGCGTGAGCCTGCTCCGCGCCTGGCGGGTTTATTTTGGTCTAGGGCAGGTTGAGCTGGCGAAAAAGGCCGGGGTTACCCAGTCACAGATCGCCAACTTCGAGAACGGCAAAGCCATTCCGCGCGCGGATACCCTGCTTAAAATTTCGGCGGCGCTCGGCGTTTCCGCCGACCTGCTTTGGGAGACCGACTGATTCGAGCCCCCCGCTGGAATGATTTCCGCCGCGCCATGCACAAGGAGGTTCGCCAACGCGGGAAATGGCGGGGTTTGGCATGCTTGAAACTCTCTGATGGGCAACAGGGGACAGCCCGTGTAGGGCGCAATCGTTATTGCGCCGCATGAGAAGCATCCGATGCAATGCGCTTCGCTTATTGCACCCTACACGCTGACGGGACGGCCCGCTCGGCAGCACCTGTCGCACCGGCTGCGGGTGACCATCACAGCGCTGCAGGCACTGCGCGGCTAGCCCGTATAATTCTGCGTTTTGCAGAATCGGGAAGCCACCATGGAAGCAGAACGCAGCAACGCCATCGCCCATCACATCGCCGACCTCGCAGCGCGCGGCGATCAACTCCGGAGGTATCTTTGACTTCGCTGCGAAGTCGGAGAAACTTGCTGAAATTAATCAGCTGATGGAAGACCCCGGCATCTGGAAGGATGCCGAGCGCGCCCAGACGCTGGGCAAGGAAAAGAAATCACTCGAAGCCGTCGTCGGCACGCTGCAAGGCGTGAGCAACACCCTCGCCGACGCGCGGGAACTGTTCGATCTGGCGAAGGAAGAAGGCGACGAGGACACGCTGCTGGCGGTCGAAACCGACCTCGCCGCAGTTGCAGCGAAAGTGGCCGACCTGGAATTTCGCCGCATGTTTGCCAACCCGGCCGACCCGAACAACTGCTTCATCGACATCCAGGCCGGCGCCGGCGGCACCGAGGCCTGCGACTGGGCCAGCATGTTGCTGCGCCAATATCTCAAATACTGCGAGAAAAAGGGCTTCAAGGCCGAGATTCTGGAACAGACCGACGGCGATGTCGCCGGCATCCGCAGCGCGTCGTTGAAAGTCGAGGGCGATTATGCCTATGGCTATTTGCGCACCGAAACCGGCGTGCATCGCCTGGTGCGGAAGAGCCCCTTCGATTCGTCCGGCGGCCGCCACACCAGCTTCGCCAGCCTCTACGTCTATCCCGAAATCGACGATTCCATCGAAGTCGAAATCAACCCCGCCGACCTGCGCGTCGACACCTTCCGCGCCTCCGGGGCCGGCGGCCAGCACATCAACAAAACCGACTCGGCGATCCGCATCACCCACGCGCCCTCCGGCATCGTCGTGCAGTGCCAGAACGACCGCTCGCAGCACCGGAACCGCGCCGAGGCGATGGCGATGCTCAAGTCGCGGCTCTACGAACTGGAACTCCGCAAACGCCAGGCCGCGGCCGACGTGCTCGAAGCCGGCAAAACCGACGTCGGCTGGGGCCACCAGATTCGCAGCTATGTGCTCGACAATTCCCGCATCAAGGATCTGCGCACCAACGTCGAGATTTCCAACACGCAAAAGGTGCTTGATGGCGACCTGGACGTCTTTATCGAAGCCAGCCTGAAACAGGGGGTGTAAGACAATCATGTACGTGCTATGCTTTTGCACATGTACATCACCTTGAGGAGCGGAAAATGCATGGCATGACGCTCACCAGCTTGCGCAAAAACCTCTTTCAGCTTGCCGACCAGGTACTGACCACCGGCGAGCCGGTGATCATCGAGCGCCACGGCCGCCGCCTGGCGCTGGTGGCCGAGCCGATCGCCCCCGAGGCGCCACCGAAAAAGCTGCGCAGCCTAGATAATCTGCCCAGGCGCCAACTTTACAACGGCGATGATAACGATTTAGCCGAATTCAAGGTCTGGGATATCTCGGAATGGCGCGAACCGGAGATTTTGAGTGATTCAGATTGACACCTGCGTCGCTATCTGGCTTTACGAGGGCAAGACGGAGCAGCTATCGCACACCGCCATCGGTCTGCTCGAAAGCGAACCGTGCCAATTTTCACCCATGGTGCGTCTAGAGCTGCAGTACATGTTCGAGATCGGACGCAATAATGCCGATGCCAACACAGTGTTGAGCGTGATTCACGGGCAATTCGGCGTTGACGAAGCCCACACCGATTTTGCCCAGGTCGCCAAAGTAGCGACTGCCATCGTCTGGACCCGCGACCCCTTCGACCGGTTGATCGCGGCGCAGTCGATCTGTGACAACGCCTGCCTCGTCACCAAGGATCGTCTCATCCGCAAGCATTGCCAGAACGCACAGTGGTGAGGCCAAGCAACACGCCGGACACCGACGAGCGCCTGACCGCCTATCTCGCGCCGCAGATCGTCGCCGCTGACCTGCCCGGGTTGTTTCCGCTCATCCATGCGCAACCGCTGCTCTCCGCCTTTTCCGCGCTGTTTCACGGCAGCCTTGCCGCCGTGCAGGTGCGTCTGCTGGTGCTGCGCGAGATCGCCCAGCGCGCCGCCGCGCCGCGCTGGGGACGCCGCGAGATAGATATCCATTTCGCCTATCTGGACGCCACCAAGCTTGACACTATCGTCAAGCGGCTGACCGACTTCGACCTGCTGCTGTGGGATGCCGATGACCGGACCTATCGCGTCGCGGCGCAAGGCCACGGCGCTCTGGCGGCGCTGGCCACGCTCATGCAGTTCGCCGAGGGAGACGATGCCGGGCTGGGCTTTCTCACCGCGCAACTAGCCGGCGGCGCCCTGACCGGCCGCGTTTCGCGCGACCATTTGCAACAGATCCTGGCGCGCCTGACTGAACTCGAAGGCGACTTCGCCGCTGCCGTGCGCTCGGCTTCCGAACTACAACTCACCGCCGCCCAGGCGCGGCTGGAATCCGTCTTCCTGTGGATGGATAAAGGCACCGAGGTGATTCGCGGTTTGACGGCGGATCATTCACTCGACGCCGCAGGCTGGCGCATCGCCCAGGCCATCGGCCAGAAGCAGTCGCGTCTGATGCGCATGACGGGTGTATTCGGCCGCGAACTCGCGGCGATGGCCCGCCAACGCGTGCATCTGTCGCGCGGTGGATTGTCCACCACCGAACTCGCGGCGTGGTTGCAGGGGTGCGATGTCGACCATCTGGTCACTTTGGCCGCGGACTGCATCGCTTGCACGCCGGAACCCTGCTTCGTCACGCCCGATGTGATGCTCGACGTCGCCGAGGCCGAACTCCTGCGCGAAAAAGTCGGCGCTGGCGAGACGGCGCTGCCCGCCGCCGCGGGCGTGGCCGAGACCAGCGAATTCGCGGCGCCCTTGCCGCCGCAACTGCCTGCGCTGGTGGCGCTGCTCGCCGGCCTCGCCGGTGGCGACCGCCCAACACCGGTGGCCGATGTCGTGGTGGCCGACGGCTTTCGTGAAACCGCCTACCGCTTTTCGCTGCTGCCGCTGATCGGCGAGGTCACCACCGACCCGACCCTGGTCGATCTGGCCAGCCTGCCCTTGTGCATTCGCACGGGTTTTCCGGCGCTGCTGCCCGTCGCCAGACACGGCGTCGCCCACATCGAAGACCTGCATCTGGAATCCATTCATGAGTGACAGCACCGACGCTGCCGCACGTCTGATCGCACAACTGCTCGCCGCCCGCGCGGTGCCGCGCACGCACCCGTTGGCGCAACGCGCGCTGCTTGACAGCGAGTTCCGCGACGAAGTCGAGCGCCGTCTCGCCGCCGCCGGGCTGCGCCTGCTCGCCAATCCATTTGCCGACCATCTGGCGGTGGCGCTGACCTTCGACGCCGAGCAGGCGGTGTTCGGCCAGGGCAAGAACTGGATCAACAACAACTTTGGCCTGGCGAAGGACGGCGTGGCGCTCCTGGTGCTGCTATGGGCGTTGATCGTGCTGCCCAAGCGCGAAAGGCAATGGTCACGCCAACCGGATGACCAGTCCGACATGTTCGGCGCCGCCAAACCGCTAGCGGCTGCCATTGACGCCTCGCGCGGCATCGCCGAGGCGACCTTGCGCGCCGATTACGCCAACGCCGCCGGCGGCTGGACACGCATCAACATGAATCTCGGCATCCTCTCGCGCTTAGGGTTCATCGAGCGGCGTAACAAGGTGATTTTCGAAGGCCCGCTGCTCGACCTCGCCTTCGACTACGAACAACTCGCGCCGCGCATCATCAACGGCGCACTGGGTGAGTTGCTGGCGGGCAAGTCGGCTGCCAACGAAGCACCGTCCGCAAAAGTCGGCGCCGGGCCGTCCCAAGCCGACGTCAGCTACCCTGTGGGGGGCAGCGAGCCGAATGGTTGGCAAATGAGGCGAGCGTGGGGGGCCAATAAAGTCGGCGCTGGCGAGACGGCGCCCGCCGCTACCGAAACGCTGGTAAAAGCCGCCGCCGCCGCGCTGAATCTGGGCGAGCACTGAAACCATGTTCCGCATCCTCGCCCTCGAACTCGTCCATTGGGATTACTGGCAGCGCGTCAGCCTGCCGCTGGAAGCACCCATCGTCACCATTGTCGGTCCCAATGGCTCCGGCAAGACCACGCTGCTCGACGCGCTGCGCACCCTGCTTGCCCAGGATTGCTCAAAAAAGCGCGACTACAAACGCTACGCGCGGAAGAGCAACCAACCCTACACCTGGCTGCGCGGCGTGGTCGATAACCGCCGCGGCAGCGGGTCGGGCGGGCGCACCCACCCCTTCTTTCCCCTGCTCGCCGATCAGGTCACGCTGGCCTGCCGCATCGAAAAAAAGGGCGGCGACTGGACGCGCGAATACTGCGTGGCCGAAGGCGATGTATCCATTGAAACGCTGGCCGCCGAAGCGCAGTGGCTGGGCGTGCGCGAATACGCGCGGCGGCTGGAACACGCCGGGCTGTCGCGCGCCATCGCCCGCGTGCTCTCGCTCGAACAGGGCCAGACCGACAAACTCTGCGAATACGCGCCGCGCGAGCTGCTCGACCTGGTGTTCCATGTCTTCGGCGACAAGGCCGTGCTGGAACGCTATCAAGAAGCGCGTGACCACCAGCGCCAGACCACACTGGAACTGCGCGAACTCGCAGGCCAGTTGCAACGACTGGGCGCCGAGGTCGAAAAGCTCAACGGCCAGGTCAATCGTTATCGCGAATGGCGGCGACTGTCCGACGAACGCATCGCGCTCGCCAGTGAAGTGCTGCCGCGCTTGGGCTTCCACGAGACGCGGGAATCGATCCGCATGGCGCAGGTGCAACTGGCCGGCAAGCGGCGCGAATACGCCACCCATCGCGCCGCGCTGGCCGAGCTCGCTGCCCGCCTGCCAACCCTGCAGAGCGCGGCTGACAGCGCCCTGCAAGCCCTGCAAACCTGGGACGCGGAACTCGCCAGCTTGCAACAGGCCAAGGATGTCGCCAACCACCGCGAGACACGCGCCGCCACCTTGCTGGAACGCCGCTCGCACCTCATCGAAGCGGCACAACTCGCCGGCAGTGCCAATGCCGATGAGCTGGCCCGGCAACTCGAAATTCGTCGCAATCGCGACGATCACCTGCGCCTGCAAATCAAGCCGCTGCGCGACACGCTGGAAGAACTCGACGACCGCATCGCCCGTCTCATGCGCGGCGAGCGCGCCGACCCGGCCGAGGTGCGCACCCTGCGCGAGACCTTGCAGGCAGAAAACATCGCCCACGCCCTGCTGCCCGAGGTTGTCGAAGTGCAAGACGAAAACTGGCAGAGCGCGGTGGAAGCGCTGCTCGCGCCCTATCGTCACCTGATCCTGCTCGCCGACGCCGACGACCAGGCGCGCGCCTTCGCCATTGGCGAAAAACTGCGTTACCGCCACTTCATCGTCCCCGAACGCGCCGTCCCGCCAGCGCCGACTTTCGGCTCACTGCTCGAAGTCATCCGCTTTACCGCCGCAGTCCCGCCCTGGCTCGCCCAGTTGCTCGACCGTACGCAGCGCATGATGAACGCCGCTGCCGGCGCCCAACTGCCGCGCGGCCAGGACTGGATCACGCAGGATGGGTACCTGCGCGAGCGGCGCGGCGGCCGCCATGCCGGCACGGGGACTGAACGTCATTTCGGCCGCGCCCGGCTGGCCAGCCTGCAAGCCGAACGCACCGCGACCGCCAGCCGTATCGCTACTCTCGACGACCAGCGGAAAAAGGTCCAGGCAGAGGTCGCCAGTCTCACAGCCGCGCTGTCCGGCGCTCAGGCCCCCGCCGAACTCGCGGCCCGCACCGAGGAATTCTCCCGTGCGCTGCGTGAGCAGAAGGATGCACAGACCGAACTTGCCGCGTTGATCGCGCGCCAGAACGCCGCCTACGCCGCCCGCCAAACCGCGCGGGACGCGCGCGAAACCGCCGTGCGACAACTGGACAAGGAAGAAACCCGGCGCGCCCCGCTGCAAAAGGCGCTGGCGGATGCCGCCAACCGCCCCGCCCACGAAGAACAGGTACGCCGCATCCTGCGCTTGCGCCACGACCGCGTCCAACTGCCCGCCGCCTGGCAAGATCGTGCGCAAAACGCCGCCTTGCTGGCCAAGTGGGAAAACGCCGCGATCGTCAGGCGCGAGATCGAGCGCATCGAACGGCGCATCGCCGAGGACGACTGGATTACCGATGAAAACATCATCGCCTTGCGCGACTTGCGCCAGGAAGACTGCCTGCGCCAAAGCACCGAGCACGAACGTCGCCAGGCCGAAAATCACCGCGCCACCGAGCAAACCGATGCCGCGCGCGGTGCCTACATCGAGGTACTGCGTCACACGCTGCGTAGCTACGGCCACAATCTCAAGGCGCTCGGCAAGTTGGCCGAAGTCGCGGTCGAACCCGTCTCGCCGCGCCTTGAAAACGACGACGCCACGCTTGCCCAGGCCGGTCTGGACGTGCGTTTCGACTTTGACCAGAAGGGCTTTGCCGGCATGAACGACGGCGAAGCCTCGGGCGGCCAGCAGGTCATCAAGTCGCTGATCCTTTTGATCGCCCTGATGATGGATGACGCGCGCCCCGGCGGTTTCGTCTTCATCGACGAACCCTTCGCCCATCTCGACATCGTCAACATCGACCGCGTCGCCTGCTTCCTCAAGGCCACCCGCGCGCAATACCTGATCACCACGCCGATCACCCACAACGTCAATGTCTATGACCCGGCGATGCTGACGCTGGTGACCTACAAGAAAAAGCCCAATGAGCCTTGGGCACCGCGTATCGCGCGGCTGGTACGACAGCCGGATGACTGACGGCGCCGTCACGATTACCACGACGGGCCGACACCGCCGCAGCCGCGAGCGTCCCGGCCCGCCAGCGGCCATTGACATCTGGCCGTCCGCCTGGCGCGCACTGGCCGTATCGTGGACGCGGCGCGCATCCGGCGGCAACGCACGCTGCAAGTGGAACACGCTCTTGTCAGCCGCCGGTGGCACAGCCTTCGAGACGGCGCACGACCTGCTTGAGGCCTTGCTGAGCGGCGGCTGGGTAAGCCTCGACGAAGTCTGGCGCGACGGCCGCTGGCAGCCGCTGTGGATCGAATTCGTCGCGCTGCCAGACCTGCGGAAGACGCTGGGGTTGCCAGAATCTGGCGCCAGGCAGGCTGCAATCGAACAGGCGCGCGCGGGTCTGCTGGCCGCACTGGAACGCTGGCTGGCCTTTCCCGAACGTCCGGAACAAGCGACACGCCGCGACTTTTCCCAGTTCGCGCGCGGCGACACGAAAGGCATCACGGCAGCCGAATGGGATTGGCTCGATGCCCAGGTCGATCTGGCGGCCTGCGGCATTACCAACCATGCGCCGCTCTTGTGCCTCGCAGCGCCACTGGTGTTGCAAATGCCGCGCGGCCAACTGAATCTCGCTGCCGCGCCAGATTTTCTCGCCCTGCCGCCAAGCACCCTGGAACAATGCAACGGCGCCGAGTCCGCCGTGACGCTGTGGTCACTGGTTGAAAACCGCACCAGTTTCGAGCGCGTCGCGCGCAACCGCGGCCCAGCCGAAGGAGTCCTCTGGCTGCCCGGTTTCCCGCCCGGCTGGTGGCAAACCGCCATTACCCACTTGTTGCAACTCGCCCCCGCGCCGGCGCGGGTCGCCTGCGACCCCGATCCAGCCGGCATCGAAATCGCCATGCACGCTGGCAGACTCTGGAACAACGCCGGGCTCGACTGGCGGCCTTGGCGCATGAGTCCCGGTGATCTTGCCAGACTGACGCAACGCAAACCGCTCAGCGACCACGATCGCGCCCGCCTCGCCGCCCTCGGCACGCTGGTGCTCCCCCTGGAGCTGGATGAACTCGCCGCAGCGCTTGCCATGACTGGCGAGAAAGGCGAACAGGAAGGCTATCTGTAAAAGTCGGCGCTGGCGGGACGGCGCTTGAAGTTGCGCCGGCCAGAACGAAGTGTCACAATGCGTACCGTTGTGACACATGAAGGATTCACCATGCGCACCATCACCATCCGCGAGGCCCGCGAAGGTCTTTCACATCCCGAGCTACTGTTTGCCGACAATGACGAAGTCATCGTCACGCGCCGCGGCGAGCCGGTGGCGCGCATCTTGCCGATCAAGCCGCAGCAGCGGCTGCGCTCGCTCAAGGAGTTTCTCGCCAGCCAGCCGATGCAAACCGTTCCCAGCGAGGTATTGATCGCGGCAGACCGGGAAGACCGCTGTTGAACGCCTACATCGACACCAGCGCCTTGGCGAAGTGTTATATCCGCGAGCCACGCTCGCTGGAGGTGCTGGAGTGGGCGGCAGCGGCCACAAAACCTGCCACTGCGGGCATCGCGCTGGTTGAGTTTCGCTGCCTGCTGGCACGCCGCAGACGTTCCAGCCAGATTGACCAGACCCTGGAACACCGTGCGTTGGCGGAATTCGACAGCCATGTCCGCGGCGGTGCGTGGCATATTCATCAAAGCAGCTTTGGCGAGTATGCGGGCGCGCGCGACTTGATTGACACCCTGCCGGATCTTTCCTTGCGCGCGCTGGATGCCTTGCACCTTGCCGCCGCGCAAGCCATTGGCGCCAGCGATTTCGCCACCGCCGACAAAACCCAGGCCGATGCCGCGCAGGCACTCGGCTTTACCGTTCATCGTTTCTACTGAAGACCATCATGACCGACACCACCCAGCCCACCGCCCAAGACGAAAACCACATCATCGCCGAGCGCCGCGAAAAGCTCGCGGAATGGCGCAAGAGCGGCCGCGCCTATCCCAACGACTTCTCCCGCGAAAACCTCGCCGACCGGCTCGACGAACTGTATGGCGACAAGACCCGCGAGGAACTCGAAGCGATGCCCATCGAGGTCAAGGTGGCCGGTCGCATCATGCTGAAACGCGTGATGGGCAAGGCGAGTTTCGCGACGATCCAGGATTTGTCGGGTCGCATCCAGCTTTACCTCAACAACGAGGGCGTCGGCAGCGCAGTGCATGACGACTTCAAGCGCTGGGACCTCGGCGACATCGTCGGCGCGATCGGCACGCTGTTCAAGACCAAGACCGGCGAACTCACCGTGCAATGTGGCGAGATTCGCCTGCTGTCGAAGTGCCTGCGGCCACTGCCGGAAAAGTTCCATGGCCTCACCGATGTCGAGCAGAAATATCGCCAGCGTTATCTCGACCTGATCACCAACGCGGATACGCGCTTCACCTTCGTCGCCAGGAGCCGTCTGGTGCAGTCGGTGCGCAACTACATGAACGGCCACGGCTTCCTCGAAGTCGAAACACCGATGATGCAACCCATTGCCGGTGGCGCAGCGGCCAAGCCCTTCACCACCCATCACAATGCCCTGGACATGGAACTGTTCCTGCGCATCGCGCCGGAGCTGTATCTGAAGCGGCTGGTGGTCGGCGGCTTCGAACGGGTGTTCGAGATCAACCGCAACTTCCGCAACGAAGGCCTCTCCCCGCGCCACAACCCCGAATTCACCATGATGGAGTTTTACGAGGCCTATGCGGATTATCAAAGCCTGATGAACTTTACCGAAGGCCTGATCCGCCACGCCGCCCGCGAGGCGTTCGGCGCCGAAACCTTTGATTACCAGGGCCGCACACTCGACCTGTCCAAGCCTTTCGCCCGCATGACCACGGTCGAGGCAATCCACTACTACCATCCCGGCTACAGCCTGACGATGCTGGGTGATGCCGGCTGGCTGCGCCAGAAACTCGCCGACCTCAAGGTGGCCGTGAAACCGCTGGCCGGCCTGGGCACCTTGCAGATGCAACTCTTCGAGGAAACCACCGAAACCGAACTGTGGGAACCAACCTACATCATCGACTACCCCACCGAAGTCTCGCCGCTGGCGCGCCGCTCGAGCTCGAATCCCGACGTCACCGAGCGCTTCGAACTGTATATCGTCGGTCGCGAGATCGCCAACGGCTTTTCAGAGCTCAACGACCCGGAAGACCAGGCCGCGCGCTTCCTGGAACAATCCAAGGCCAAGGAGGCCGGCGACGAGGAAGCCATGTTCTACGACGCCGACTACATCCGCGCGCTGGAATACGGCCTGCCGCCCACCGCCGGCTGCGGCATCGGCATCGACCGGCTGGTGATGCTGTTGACCAATTCGCCGTCGATCCGGGATGTCATCCTCTTCCCGCAAATGCGCCCGGAATAATGGAATAGTGGAACAGTGACCAATGCGCCGCCACCGCCGCGCTGGGCGGGGCGGGATCCATTCGCCATTCTGGAGGCCGGCGGCGGCACCGGCGCCAATTTTCTGGCGACCTGGCAGGCCTGGCGCGACGATCCGGAACGACCGCGGCGACTGCACTATTTTTGCGTCGATAGCGCGCCGCCAAGCCGGGACGAACTCGCCCGGCTGACGCAAGCGCAATCTGTCGATCTATCCGCGCAGCTTTGTGCCGCCTGGCCCGGCAGCGTCACCGGCTTTCACCGCCTGCACTTCGACGGCGGCCGGGTGTCATTGACGCTGGTCATTGGCGACATCCGCACGGTGGTTCCGCGCATCGAAGGCCGCTTTGATGCCTTCATGCTCGACGGCTTGTCGGCGGCGGAGCAAAGCTCTCCGGCGCTGCAAGAAGACCTCGACTGGCTGGCCGAGTCCGCTCAATCCACCCCGCCCGCCACCCGTCGCGCCGCCGTCATCGGCGCCGGCATCGCCGGCGTCAGTTGCGCCGAGCGGCTGGCGGGGCGCGGCTGGGAAGTCACGCTGTTCGACCGCCGGAACGAGCCCGCCGCGGAAACTTCCGGCAATCGCCAGGCCGTGATGCTGCCGGTGTTGTCCGTCGATGCAACCCGCCTCTCCCGCCTTAACCGGGTCGCCTACCTGTATGTGTTGCGGCAACTCGCTGCACTGGCCGCCGCGGGCCACCCGGTGACGTGGGAGAACTGCGGCGTGTTCCAGATCGCCCGCCACGCCGACCACGCCAAAAAACAGCAAGCCATCGTCGCCAACCAGCAACTCCCGGCAGAGTTCGTCCAATACCTCGATGCCGACGCGGCCAGCCGACTTGTCGGCATGCGAGTCAGCGGCGGCGGCTGGTGGTTTCCGCAGGCCGGCTGGCTGTCGCCGCAGTCGCTTTGCCAGGCACTGCTGGCCGCTGCCGGTACAAACCTCAGCTTCCGCCCCACGACCGAAATTGCCGCGCTCGCGCCCTCGGCACAGGGCTGGCAACTGCAAGACAGCGCCGGTAAAACACAGTGGGACGGCCCGACGGTCATCCTCGCCCACGCCCACGGCCTGCGCACCCTGGAGCAATCCGCCCACCTGCCGCTGCGCTGTTTTCGCGGCCAGACGAGTCATCTGCCGACCGCGGAAATGGGAAATGTGCCGCGCTGCGTCGTCTGCCGCGAAGGCTACATCGCGCCGCCACACGCGGGTTACGCCAGCCTCGGCGCGACCTTCCAGCGCAGCCACGACACGGCGATGCACGTCGCAGACCATCAATCCAACCTCGCCCGGCTGGCCGCCATGCTGCCCGAACTGGCCGACCGCTACACTGCTGCCCAGCTCACCGGCCGCGTCGGCCTGCGCCCCGTTTCCCCGGACAAACTCCCCATGGTCGGCGCCCTGCCCCTGCCGAGCTGCGAGCCGCGCCCGGCCGCCCACGTCGAGTGGCCCCGCAGGCCGGGACTGTATGTCGCCAGCGGTTATGGCGCGCGCGGCTTTGTCTGGGCACCGCTGATGGCGGAACTGCTGGCCAGTCAGATCAACGGCGAGCCGCTACCCATCGAAGCCGAACTCGCCGCCGCGGTCGATCCCGCCCGGTTTGTCTGGAAGGGGACTTTGTAACGGTCTGTTTCACCTGTCAGCCGATAATAGGTGCCAGCGTTATTCACACTGCAACCCATCACCTTACCGCGAGGACATCATGAACACCGCAACCGCCCCATCCCGCCTGCATCCGCTCGTCGCCGTCGCCGCTGTCGCGGTGACCGTGCTGTCCTTGACCGGCATTGCCGCCATGCTCGGCTATCTGCCAATGAGCCAGTCCGCGACGCCCGCTGAGACCGTGGCCGCCCCCGCCAACGTGGCCGCCGTCCCGCCAGCGCCGACTTTGGCACCGCCACAAGCAGCCAGCGAAACCAGGCCGGTAGAAAAGCTGGCCGAGAAACCAGCAGCCAAACCCGCGCCAAAACCCGTGGCAAAAGCGCCCCAACCAGCCGCGCCAAGCGCTGCACCCGCCATGCCCGCCACGTCCACGCTGCCCCCGCCCATCGCCGCTCCGGCCCCCTGCCCGAACTGCGGCGTGATCGACGACATCCGCGCAGTCACGCAAGCCGGCGAAGGCAGCGGGCTGGGCGCCGTGGCCGGTGGTGTCCTTGGCGGCATACTCGGCAACCAGATTGGCGGCGGTACCGGCAAGAAAATCGCCACCGTGGCAGGGGTCGCCGGCGGCGCCTATGCGGGTCACCAGGTCGAAAAAAACCAGAAGAAGACCACGCACTATGAAATCACCGTGCGCATGAAGGACGGCTCGCTACGCAGCCTGACGCAAGACAGCCCGCCCGCCTGGCGCATCGGCGATCGCGTGCGCGTCGAAGGCGGCGGCCTGGTGGGGGATTACTAGACCACGCGTTCCAGTCGTTTCAGGACTTCTTCCCGGCCCAGCACCGCCAGCACGCGGTCGATGGCCGGGCTTTGCGGTTGACTGAGCAGGGCCACGCGGAGTGGAATCGCCACTTGCGGCATTTTGAGACCCGTGGCGGCAAGGGTCTCCTTTAGCGCCTTCGCCAGCTCCGCGGCGACCCACTCCACACCGGCCAGTCGGCCGCGCAAATCGGCGAGCGCGGCTTTTGCAGCATCGGTCAAATGCTGCGCCGCCAGTTCAGCGGACGGATGCACTGCCGCATAGAACGGATGCGCGCAGTCGGCCAGTTCGTTGAGGTTGACCACGCGATCCTTGTAGAGCGCGGCAATCAGGGCCGGATCGGGATGCGCCGTCGCCGTCACGCCCTCCTCCGCCAGCCGGCGCACAATCTCGCCGCCCAGCCGCGCATCGTCGGCCAGCTTGATGTAGTGGGCGTTCAGCCAGTTCAGTTTTTCGGTGTTGAACTGCGCGGCGGACGCGGTGATGTGGTCGAGGTCGAACCACTGCACGAACTGCTCCAGCGAAAAAATCTCTTCGTCGCCATGCGACCAGCCCAGGCGCGCGAGATAGTTGAGCACCGCCTCGGGCAGGTAACCGTTCTCGTCGTACTGCATGACGCTGACCGCGCCGTGACGCTTGGACAGCTTGGTGCCGTCGTCGCCGAGAATCATCGAGACATGGCCGTAGCGCGGCACCGGCGCTCCTAGCGCCTGCAACAGGTTGATCTGGCGCGGTGTGTTGTTCACATGGTCGTCGCCACGGATCACATGGCTGATCCGCATTTCCCAGTCATCGACGACGACGCAAAAATTGTAGGTCGGCGTGCCGTCGGCGCGGGCGATGATGAAGTCATCCAGTTCGGCGTTGCTGATCTCGATGCGGCCCTTCACCAGGTCGTCCCAGGCCACCACGCCAGCGGTCGGATTCCTGAAGCGCACGACCGGGCTGAGCCCCGGCGGTATCGCTGGCAGCGTCTTGCCCGGCTCGGGCCGCCAAAGTCCGTCGTAGCGCGGCTTTTCCTTGTTCGCTTCCTGCTCTGCGCGCAACGCGTCGAGTTCTTCTATTGACGTATAGCAGTGATAGGCCGTGCCGGCGGCCAGCATCTGGCCGATCACTTCCTTGTAGCGATCCATGCGCTGCATCTGGTAGAACGGCCCCTCGTCGTGCGCCAGGCCCAGCCATTGCATGCCGTCGAGAATCGCCTGCACCGCCTCCGGCGTCCCCCGCGCCACATCGGTATCTTCGATGCGCAGGATGAACTGGCCCTGATGATGCCGGGCATAGGCCCAGGCGAACAAGGCGGTGCGCGCGCCGCCGATGTGGAGGTAACCGGTGGGGCTGGGGGCGAAGCGGGTTCTAACTGCGGGTGAAGTGACGGTCATGACAAGATGGCTGAAGGGAAAGCGTGCATTTTAAGCCGGACCGGCCGACCCCAGAACTTTATCCCGTAGCATCGCGGCATGAAGGCCATGCCCGCACTGCGCTCGCGCAACTATCGACTGTTTTTCGCCGGACAACTCATCTCGCTGATCGGCACCTGGATGCAGCAGGTCGCCATGATCTGGCTGGCCTACCGGCTCACCGATTCGGTCGCCATGCTGGGTCTGGTCGGCTTTATCAGCCAGATTCCGATCCTGCTGTTCAGCGTCCTGGCGGGTGTGTGGAACGACCGCCTCGACCGGCGCCGGCTTTTGATGTGGACGCAGTTTCTTTCCCTGCTGCAAGCGCTGGCCTTGTTCGGCCTGACGGCGACCCACCTCATCACGCCGACTGCGCTGCTCGCGCTGGCTTTCCTGCTCGGTTGCATCAATGCCGTTGATCTGCCGGCGCGCCAGGCGTTCGTCGCGCAACTGGTCACCGATCGGGCCGACCTGCCCAATGCCATTGGTCTCAATTCCCTGCTGATGAACAGCGCGCGCTTTGTCGGGCCGACGCTGGCCGGCCTGATCGTCGCCAGCGCTGGCGAGGCGGCGTGTTTTCTCGTCAACGCGCTCTCCTATCTGGCCGTGCTGGCGGCATTGGCGGCGCTGCGCGTGGCGCCGCGCCCGGTCCGCCCGCAACCCGCGCTGACGGCTTTGCGCGCCGGCCTGGCCTACGCCTTTTCACATCCGCAAATTCGCCTGCTGCTCTTCATGGTGGCCGGCTTCAGCTTTTTCGTCACGCCCTATGCGGTGTTGCTGCCCGTGTTCGCCCGCGACATTTTTCAGGGCGATGCCCAGACTTACGGATTTCTGCTCGGCAGCGCCGGCAGCGGCGCCTTGGCCGCCGCGCTGTTTCTGGCGCTGCGTGGCGGCCGGCGGGACGCCGCCGGGCTGGACCGCCTGGTGGCGCAGGCCATGCTGGCCAGCGGCATCGCCCTGGCCGCCTTTGCGCTGACGCCGGTCATCGCCCTGGCTTTTCCACTGCTGACCGCGCTGGGATTTTGTGTCGTCATCAGCATTGCCGGCAGCAACACCTTGATCCAGATGGTGGTGGAGGAGGATTATCGCGGCCGGGTCATGGCCATTTTTTCGACGGCCTTTCTGGGCATTGCGCCGCTCGGCAGCCTGGCCCTCGGCGCGATCGGCGCGGCGGCGGGCGTGCGCCCCACCTTGCTGCTATGCGGGCTGCTGGCATGCGGACTGGGTATGACCTATCGGCGCCGGTTAAAAACAGACCGCTGAAAAATACAAGGGACACGGCATGACGCCGTGTCCCTTTGTGCTGCGGAAAAAGATAGTCGGCTTACTTCTTGGCGACCTTCTTCTTGCCTGCGACAGCGGTCTTGAAGCCGGTGCCGGCGGTGAAACGCGGCACGGTGGTGGCCGCAATTTTCAACTTCTCGCCGGTCTTGGGATTCACGCCGGTGCGCGCGGCGCGCTTGGCAGCCTTGAAGGTGCCGAAACCGACCAGGGTAACCGGATTGCCCTTGGCGACTGATTTAACAACGGCATCGATAACCGCGCCCAGCGCTTTGCCGGCGGCGGCCTTGCTGATATCGGCTTCCTGGGCGACAATTTCGATGAGATCCCCTTTGTTCATATTGGTCTGCTCCTCAGATTGGAAAAGGCTACATAGCCGACGGTCATTCTAACTGGACAACCCGCGCCGCCGTCAAGCGCTTACTGCAACTTTTTGTTTGGGAACCGCATGGCAAGGCACTCCGCGCAACATTTGCACCTATAATCGCCGCCGACAGACCCTGCGTTACCCCCGGATTCAGGAGATCGCCTTCATGTTGTTCATTCTGTATTACATCGTCGCCATTACGGTTCTGGTGCTGCACTTCACGGGCGTGCTGGCGCGCCATAACCTCGAATGGCTGGTGCTGGTGCTGGCGGTCACGGTCTTCCCGGCGGTTATCTATCTCTAGCAACGATTCGCAATAAACGCCTTGACGGCTGCGGCGTCCGCCTTCAGCACCGTGACGCGCTGCGGCAGTTGTTCGATGCCGTCAAAATCCGCGGGGCGCGTCGGATCGCAACCCAGCGCCTCCTGAATCGTCTCGGCAAACTTCACCGGCTGCGCCGTTTCCAGCACGATCATCGGCACCCCCGCCTCGCGATTTTCGCGCGCCACCTTGAGGGCATCGGCGGTGTGCGTGTCGATCATCAACCGGTGTTCACGCCAGAGCGCACGGATCGTCGCCAGCCGGTCGGCATGGGTGCTCTTGCCGGAGACAAAGCCAAACTCCGGCAGGCGCGCCATGAACGGGGTGCCGTTGAGGTCGAAACTGCCGCCCGCATCGACCTTCGTCCAGAGTTCGCGCACCACGGCCGGATCGCGGCCGACCAGGTCGAAGATAAAGCGTTCGAAGTTCGATGCCTTCGAAATATCCATTGAGGGACTTGAGGTCACCCAGGTATCCGTGGCGCCGCGCGGCCGGTAGACCCCGCTGCGGAAAAATTCGTCGAGCACGTCATTCTCGTTGGTGGCGAGGACCAGCCGGCGGATCGGCAGGCCCATCATGCGCGCAACGTGACCGGCGCAGATGTTGCCGAAGTTCCCCGAGGGCACGGCGAACGACACCTGTTCCGCGTTATTTTGGGTCGCCGCGAAATAGCCTTTGAAATAATAGACAATTTGGGCAAGCACCCGCGCCCAGTTGATCGAGTTGACCGCGCCAATCCTGTACTTTGCCTTGAAGGCGGCATCGTTGGAGACGGCCTTGACGATGTCCTGGCAGTCGTCGAACATGCCCTCGATGGCGATGTTGAAAATGTTCGGGTCCTGCAGCGAATACATCTGCGCGCGCTGGAAGGCCGACATCAGGCCGTGCGGCGAGAGCATGAAGACGCGGACATTCTTCTTGCCGCGCATCGCGTATTCGGCCGCCGAGCCGGTATCCCCCGAGGTGGCGCCGAGAATGTTGATGGTTTCATTGCGCTGCGCCAGCACATACTCGAACAGGTTGCCGAGCAACTGCATCGCCATGTCCTTGAAGGCGAGCGTCGGGCCATTCGACAGTTCGAGCAGGTGGAAGCCGGGCTCGATGGGGGTCAGCGGCGTAATGTCGGAAGCATTGCGGTCCGGACGGCAATGCTTGTAAACATCCGCCGTGTAGGTGCGCTCGGCCAGTGACTTGAGGTTGCCAGCGGGGATGTCGTCGACGAATTTTTGCAGGATGCGCAGGGCCAACGCCGCGTAGGGCAGTTCGCGCCATTCGGCGAGTTCGGCGGCGCTGACCCGTGGATAGGTTGCGGGTAAATAAAGCCCGCCGTCGGCAGCCAGGCCGCCGAGCAGAATGTCGCTGAAGTCTTGTGGCGAAGCACCACCGCGCGTGGAGATGTATTTCATGGTGTGAGTAGGCGTTTTAGTGGCTAATTCGATCGGGAATTATCGTCGCTGGCCGCTGGCCTGTCCACCCAGGCACGCAGCAGGGCGACAACAAACATGATCAGCCCGCTGGCCGCCAAAAGCCAGCCGCGCTCATCGCCCAACGCGAGCCAAAGGCCGCCCGCCAGAAAAAACCCGGCGCGCCAGCGGCTGCCCCGGGCCAGCCGTTCATGCAAAATGCGGCGTTGCGGTGAATTGCTGCCCGCATAACGCCAGACCGGCAACAACTGACTCAATGCGCCGGTGACCAGCGGCAACAGGAGGGCTGCCACGAAGGCGGCGATGGCCGGACGCGCCGCAACCAGTCCAAAACCATGCGCCACGCCCAGCAGCAGTAGCAGCGCCAACCCTGTTGTCGCCGCCAGTAGCGATGCTGCCGCGCCAGCGGTGAGTATTGCTTGCAAGCCGAAAGCGCGGTGCCACGCCAGCAGGTTGCCTGCGACCACCCACAACAGCAGCACGGCACCAGACAAGGCCAGCCAGGCGCCACCACTGGCGCCACTGGCACCACTGGCACCCGCAGCGACCAGCAGCACGCCGCCCACCGCAATCGGCAGGTCGCGCCGCAGCCGGGCGGCCGCCGTCGTATCTGGCCGCCCCAGCGCGGTCGGCAGCAGCACCGGCAGGGTGCCCAGCGCAGCGAGGCCGATGAAGCCCAGCGTATTGAGGTGCAAATGGAATAGGCGCAAGGCGGCGCCCAATTCGGGTTTTACCAGCCACACCGGCACCAGGCTGACGGCGAAAAACAGGCAGAGCAGCGCCGCCCCGTACCAGCGCGCGCCGGGATGCGGCGCGCCCAGCGTGGCGCGCAGGCAGCGGGTAATCCAGAGCAGCAGAATCAACGCGGCCAGCGACACCACGCTTGCCGCGGCATGCAGGCTCCAGCCAGGCAAAACCCCGGCCAGGCCGAGCGGGGTCGCAATGCCCGCCAGTTGCACGGCCAGCGGCAAGGAACGCAGCGGCCAACCGGGCGTGGCGGTGCGCGTCAGCACCGGCACGAAGTGGATGATCGCGCCGAATACCAGCGGCATCGCACCGGCGGCGAAAGCGATGTGCAAAGTCGGCGCTGGCAGGACGGCGAAGCCGAACTGCGCCAACAGGGGAACGGCGCCAAGCGCCGCGATGACCGCTCCGAGAAAGGCCAGAACGGCGCAGATGCCGAGATAGACCAGCATCTGCTTGAACTGTCAGTTCAGTTCTTCGAGGCGCAGGCGCACGATTTTTCCGGTGACGACCGGCAAGGCCTCGATCCGCGCAATCGCGGCATCCACCTGTTTTTCGCGCACCCGGTGGGTGAGCATGATGATGTCGGTCTGCTGCTCGCCCTCGGCCGGCTCGCGCTGGATCATGGCGTCGATGGAAATTTGCTGGTCGGCAAGAATCCGCGTGATGTCGGCGAGCACGCCCGGCTGGTCTTCGACCCCCATGCGCAGATAGTAGCTGGTCGTCACCTCGCTGATCGGCAGCACCTTGAGGTCGGCCAACTGGTCGGGCTGGAAAGCCAGATGCGGCACGCGGTGCTCGGGGTCGGCGGTGTGCATGCGCGTGATATCGACGAGATCGGCGATCACCGCGCTGGCGGTCGGCTCGGCACCGGCCCCCTTGCCGTAGTAGAGCGTGGCGCCGACGGCATCGCCCCGCACCAGCACGGCGTTCATGGCGCCTTCGACGTTGGCGATCAGGCGCTTGGCGGGAATCAGGGTCGGATGCACGCGCAGCTCAATGCCGTCCGCGCCGTCGACACAAACGCGTTTGGTGATGCCCAGGAGCTTGATGCGATAGCCGAGTTGTTCGGCGTATTTGATGTCAACGGCATCGAGCTGGCTGATCCCTTCGATGTAGGCGCGGTCGAACTGCATCGGGATGCCGAAGGCGATGGCCGACATGATGGTCAGCTTGTGCGCGGCATCGATGCCTTCGATATCAAAGGTCGGATCGGCCTCGGCGTAGCCCAGGCGCTGCGCCTCCTTGAGCACGACGTCGAAGGCGAGGCCCTTGTCGCGCATCTCGGAGAGAATGAAGTTGGTGGTGCCGTTGATGATGCCGGCGATCCACTCGATGCGGTTGGCGGTCAGGCCCTCGCGCAGCGCCTTGATGATCGGAATGCCGCCGGCCACGGCCGCCTCGAAGGCGACCATCACGCCCTTTTTCTGGGCGGCGGCGAAGATCTCGTTGCCATGCATGGCCAGCAACGCCTTGTTGGCGGTCACGACATGCTTGCCGTTTTCGATGGCCTTCAGCACCAGTTCCTTGGCGATTCCACAGCCGCCGATCAGTTCGACGACGATATCGACTTCGGGGTCGGCGACGACCGCAAAGGCGTCGTCGGTGAGCTTGCCATGGTAATCATGGCCGCCAGTGACCTGCCGCGCCAGTTCGAGGTGCTTGTCGGCGACGACGCTGATCTGAATCGGCCGCCCGGCGCGCCGGGCGATTTCCGCCGCGTTGCGGGTGAGAACGGTAAACGTGCCACCACCGACCGTGCCGATGCCCAGCAATCCAACATTGATTGGTTTCATAAAGACTCAGTGAAAGGGGAAAAATAAATCAGGCGCCGTGCCGCTTTCGATACAGTTCGAGGAAACGGGCGATGCGGCCGATGGCCTCGGTGAGGTCATCGACGTTGGGCAGGAACACGACACGAAAGTGATCGGGGCTCGGCCAGTTGAAGCCGCTGCCTTGCACCAGCAGCACGCGTTCGGCTTCGAGCAATTCGAGAATGAACTGCTGGTCGTTGCTGATCGGATACAACTTTGGATCGAGGCGCGGAAAGCAATACAGCGCCGCCTGGGGCCTGACACAGGAAACGCCCGGTAGCGCCGACAACATCTCCCACGCCAGGTCGCGCTGCTTGCTCAGGCGGCCGTGCGGCGCAACGAGTGCGTCAATGCTTTGGTGGCCGCCCAGCGCGGTCTGGATCGCGAACTGGCCGGGCACATTCGAGCACAGCCGCATCGAGGCGAGGATGCCGAGCCCCTCGATGTAATCCGCGGCATGCCGCCTTTCGCCGGAGACCACCATCCAGCCGGCGCGAAACCCGCAGGCGCGGTAGTTCTTCGACAGGCCGTTGAAGGTGATGAACAGCACGTCGTCGGCCAAGCTGGCCAGCGAGGTGTGCGTGTTACCGTCATACAGCACTTTGTCATAGATCTCGTCGGCCAGGACGATCAGCTCGTGCTGGCGCGCCAGTTCGACAATCTCCTTCAGCAGATCGTCCGGGTAGAGCGCCCCGGTCGGGTTGTTCGGGTTGATGACGACAATCGCGCGCGTGGCCGGCGTGATCTTGGCGCGGATGTCGGCGATGTCGGGCAGCCAGCCGGCGCCCTCGTCGCAAAGATAGTGCCGCGGCGTGCCGCCGGAGAGCGTGACCGCCGCCGTCCACAGCGGATAGTCGGGCATCGGCACCAGCACCTCGTCGCCATTGTTGAGCAGCGCCTGCATCGACATGACAATCAGTTCGGAAACGCCGTTGCCAAGATAAATGTCGTCGATGGAGACGCCGGCGATGCGCTTTTGCTGGCAGTAATGCATCACCGCCTTGCGCGGCGCGAACAGCCCCTTGGAGTCGGAATAGCCGGAAGCCTCGCGCAGGTTGCGAATCACATCGACGACGATTTCCTCCGGCGCTTCAAAGCCGAAAGCCGCCGGATTGCCGATGTTCAGCTTGATAACGCGATGCCCCTCCTCCTCCATCTGACGCGCGCGCGCCAGCACCGGGCCACGGATGTCATAACACACACTGGCGAGTTTGCTGGATTTGAGAACGGGTTGCATGGCAGTCGGGAGCGTGAAGGCGAAAAAAGTGAAGGGCTATAATCTTAACCCAATCCGCACCCTGTTCTCACACCAGCTACCCCACTCCAGCCTTGAAACTCCACGCCGCTTCGCTCAGCACCGCCCATGCCGTCACCGGCTATGGCGACCACCACGTCTCCGTCAACGGCCGCGAACTGCGCCGCAGCCTGCTGCTCCTGCCTGACCATCTCGACGAGGCCTGGGGGCCGGACGACTTCGCCGCGCTCGCCGACCCGCACCTCGCGCCGCTGGCGACATTGCGCTGCGACGTGCTGCTGCTGGGCACCGGCCTCCGGCAGCGCTTTCCCTCGCCCGCCCTGCTGCGCCCGCTGATCGAGGCCGGCCGCGGCATCGAGGTGATGGACACGCGGGCCGCCTGCCGCACTTACAACATCCTGATCGCCGAAGGCCGCGTGGTGGCCGCCGCGCTGATTGTCGAAGCGCCCGCCGCACCATGAATACCATCAGGCATGCGGTGCCGCGCATTGCCCTCAAGATCGACGTTCCCTACGACCGCGCCGCCCTCGGCGTGCCCCGGCTTACCGACCTGCTGCGCCGCCACCGCGCCGGCGCCAGTTTCGTGTTCACCCTTGGCCCCGACTGGCTCGGCCGGCAGCTCGGCCACCGCCGCGCCGATATATTGCGCCAGGTGCGCGATGACGGTTTCGAGGTCGGCGTGCATGGCTGGAATGCCCGTCATTGGGTGAAACGCATCGCGGCGGCCGATGCAACGTGGAGCACGGACCAGCTCCAGCAAGCCATTACCGCCTTCGAGGAAGTTTTCGCCACGCCACCCAGATTGCATGCCGCCCCCGGCTGGCGCTCGAACCCGCATGCACTGCGCCTGACGCAGCGCTGCAATTTCGCCTATGCCAGCGACACGCGCGGCCGGCACCCCTTCGTGCCGGTGTGGAACGGCGAGATTGTCCGCTGCCCGCAAATCCCCACCACCCTGCCCACCTTCGACGAGCTTGCCACCGGCAGCCGCCGCGACCAGTTGCTGGCGCTCACCGCCAAGCCGGCGCCCGGCCATGTTTTCAGCCTGCGCGCCGAACCCGGCGCAACCTTGCAGGTCGAACTGATCGAGGAGTTGCTGACCGGCTGGCGCGAACAGGGTTATGAACTCACCTCCATTCAAACCCTGGCCGGCGGCCTTGATGTCGATAAACTGCCGCGGCATGAGATTGTGGCCGGCAGCGTGCCGGGACGTAGCGGCACTTTGTTGTTGCAGGGCGACGAGTTTTTATCCGACTGGAGATGACCAATATGAATAATCCATCCATCCTGGGGCTGGAAGTGCCCGATTTCTCCCTGCCCGCCACCGCCGGCCAGACCTTCCACCTCGCGGCGCTGCGCGGCCGGCCGCTGGTGATTTATTTCTATCCCAAGGACAGCACGCCCGGCTGCACCACCGAGGCGCAGCAATTTCGCGACCTCCATGCCGAATTCGTCAAGGCCGGCGGCAGCATCTGGGGTGTGTCGCGCGACAGCATCAAGTCGCATGAAAGCTTCAAGCGCATGCTGGGGCTGCCCTTCGAACTGCTGTGCGACGCGGATGAAACCGCCTGCGTGCTGTTCGACGTCATCAAACTGAAAAACATGTACGGTAAACAGGTGAAAGGCATCGAACGCAGCACCTTCCTCATCGACAAGAACGGTCGGCTGGCCCGCGAGTGGCGCGGCGTCAAGGCCGACGGGCACGCCGCAGAGGTGCTGGCCGCGCTGCAAGCGCTGTAAAACCCACCCAAGCGGAATGCCATGAACGCCAAACGCACCACCAAGCCAAGCACACCCACCAAACTGTTCGTGCTCGACACCAACGTGCTGATGCACGACCCGCTCTCGCTGTTCCGCTTCGAGGAACACGATCTCTACGTGCCGATGATGACGCTCGAAGAACTCGACGCCAACAAGAAAGGCATGTCGGAAGTGGCGCGTAACGCCCGCCAGACCAGCCGCCTGCTCGACGAGATCGTCAGCAGTTGCGATGACTGCATCATGACCGGCATCGAACTGGCCGGCCCGTCGCATGGCCTTGCCAGCGGACGGCTGTTTTTGCAGACCGACGCCATCACCAGCGTGCTGCCCGCCTCGCTGCCCACCGCGCGCGCCGACAACCAGATCATCGCCGTCGCTCTGCATCTGCATGAGTTGCAGCCCAAGCGCCCGGTGATCCTTGTCACCAAGGACATCAACATGCGCATCAAGGCCCGCGCGCTGGGCCTCGACGCGCAGGACTACTTCAACGACAAGGTACTGGAAGACACCGATCTCCTCTACACCGGCAGCCTCGAACTGCCCGTTGATTTCTGGGACACGCATGCCAAGGGCCTGGAATCGTGGAAGAAGGAAGGCCGCACCTACTACCGACTCAAGGGGCCGCTCTGCCCCGACCTGCTGGTCAATGAGTTCGTCTGGCAGGATGGCGCACAACCCCTTCAGGCCTGGGTAAAAGTCGGTTCTGGCAAGACGGCGGAAATCGAAACCCTGATCGATTACGCCCATGCCAAAAATGCGGTCTGGGGCATCACGGCCAGGAACCGCGAGCAGAATTTCGCCTTGAATCTCCTGATGAACCCCGACATCGACTTCGTCACCCTGCTCGGCCAGGCCGGCACCGGCAAGACCTTGCTGACACTGGCGGCGGCGCTGACGCAGACCCTCGAACAAAAGCGCTTCGTCGAAATCATCATGACCCGCGTCACCGTGCCGGTGGGCGAGGACATCGGTTTCCTGCCGGGCACCGAAGAAGAAAAAATGACGCCATGGATGGGCGCACTCGAAGATAACCTTGACGTGCTCAACAAACCCTCCGAGCCAGGCGATAAATTGGGCGGAAACTTTTCCGGCGACTGGGGTCGCGCCGCGACGATGGATTTGGTGCGCAGCCGTATCAAGATCAAGTCGCTCAACTTCATGCGCGGCCGCACCTTCCTGAACAAATTCCTCATCATCGACGAGGCGCAAAACCTCACGCCCAAGCAGATGAAAACCCTGATCACCCGCGCCGGCCCCGGCACCAAGGTGGTCTGCCTCGGCAACATCGCGCAGATCGACACGCCCTACCTCACCGAAGGCTCATCCGGCCTGACCTACGTCGTCGATCGCTTCAAGGGCTGGGCGCATTCCGGCCACATCACCCTGCAGCGCGGCGAACGCTCGCGGCTGGCCGATCACGCGGCGGAAGTGTTATAGACCTCGACTGACGCCGTCCCGCCAGCGCCGACTTTTGTCGCCAGGGCGGTACCGGGGCTTGCAACCACGGCGGGGCTGATCGAGCGGCTGACGATTGACCTATCGCACACGTTCACTGTCCGACAGGCCGATAATGG
>Ga0208244_100547_pt1 | contig 33894 bp, 22 predicted proteins | sample SubbioCR12Aug_5A_FD_184828 | JGI IMG/M metagenome (GOLD analysis project Ga0208244, IMG submission 184828) | Serpentinite rock and fluid subsurface biosphere microbial communities from McLaughlin Reserve, California, USA - CR12Aug_5A (SPAdes) | ecosystem: Environmental > Terrestrial > Deep...
GTAACCAGGATACCAGGCACCATCAGAATTACTGTTTCCGGCAGCAAAGATGGTAAGTCCGCCATCGAGTATTGCATCTCCTCCACCATTGGCATTGAAATAGTCAATAGCGTCGAGCACATCCTGATTATAATTTCCCTGACTGGTATAACCCCAGCTGTTTTGTGAGATGGCTGCTCCGTTATCGGCGGCCCAAACAGGTGCCTGTGCAAAACCACCACTGGAGAAGCCAGAAAATACCTGGCACGACATCAATCGCACTCCATTACCTGCAGCACTGCTGCCTCCAGCAATGCCCGAAACGCCAACAGTATTGTTGTTTACTGCAGAAATGGTACCTCCAACGTGTGTTCCATGGTTTCCGGGGTTAATGTTGGGGGTGTTGTTCTGAAAATTGAACCCTATTCCCTCCCACATATTGGCCGCCAGATCGACATGGGTAAACTGAATACCTTCGTCAATAATGGCAATGATCACTTCAGGATCTCCTTTCTCAATGTCCCATGCTTCAGGCAGGTCAATGTCGGCATCAGGAGTTCCATTCTGCTGGCCTGTATTGTGATAATGCCATTGTTCATTGTATCGTGGGTCATCCGGTGTCCAGAAAGCGGCAGGTTCGGCCGGATTAAAATTCTCGGGAGCAGGCACATCTCTTGGAGGAGCATTTCCGATGAGTGACTTACGGTATTCTGGTTCTGCAATGGCAACCTCCGGTAGTGATTCAAACTGCCCGACCAGATTGATGATATCTGTTGATTCATCAAAACGGATGGTATACCATAGGTGAAAACCCCAGGCAATATGCCTGTCGGTGTAGCGGCTTTGTGCACTGATTACAGAATAATCCTGTATAATCTCCTTAGCCCTGTGGAGTCTGTTCAAATGATCAACAGAAGCTACACCGATCATGGGAATTCCCTGCGCATCGTAGCTTAGTGAGAGATCACTGAAATCTTTACTGACATGATCGGCCAGCTTGATCTTTAGTACTCCGCTGACAATGTCATCCGGTCTGACCTGATTCAGATCTACGGGGGGACGTTCGCCGCGGACAACTTTGTATTGAGCTGCAGCTGCAATCGGGAACGCAATTATTACAGCATTCAATACCAATACAAAAAACATAGAATTTTTCATCTTATCGGTTTCTTTTTTCGATGGATAAATGATTGATTTAACCTTGCAAAGATACGAAAAATGAAGAAGGAGAACGGTGTTGATGCAGGATTATGGCTGAAAAGCTTCGGTCATTTATGATGGGCAATGCGGCACATACCGAAGCATAATGCATCATCTGAGCCAGAAAATCATCAGGATACACAATAACCACATCCCGAATGGTTTGCTCTTGTGTCTCAGGCACCAGCACAGGATTTATAAAACCGGCAAAAGGAGCAATTCCTAATTTTTTCCAGCGAGCAAGCACCTCCTCATGGATGTTCCTGTTAACCTGAACACCATACTCCTCAACCAATGCTGCAGCAGACTTGTAGTCGCCGGTCGATTTGATACGTTGAACCGTGCTAAGCAAGGCACCGAATAACTTTCGGACAGCCTCATAATCATTGATCTGAACAAATGTCTTTCCATCCTTGATTATCATTTCCACATCTTTGTTTTTTCTTCCCTGTTCAAACACCCATGAGGCAATCAGCTGGCGGTTACGCATATGGGCTTCCTCAAGCTGGCATCCGGAATCCACACGTACCAACTGTCGCAACAAACCACCAACCATAAAACTGTCATAAGCCGCTTTTCCTGTCTCTGGCGAATCGCAAATGCCCAGCTCCAGCATTTTCGGATCGGTGATAAAAAAAAGAGCCACCAGGTCGGCACGTGCTTCTTCAATGGTATTGGAATAGCTTTTCAAAGTTTCCTTTGGTGTGGCAACACCGGGCAGCAAGCGGCCACTTCCATGTCCGATTACCTCATGAAGTGCAGTATGCAGCTTTGAGGCTTTCAGGCCATGCTCGCGAATGCGCTTTTGCTGCGCAGGAAGATAAAACTCTTCGAGTGAACCATTCTGGCGCGATGCCTGCTCGTAGGCATCTTCGATATTACCGAGCGAAACAGACTTGCTTCCGTGGCGCGCCCTGATCCAGTCAGCATTGGGCAAATTGACTCCAATTGGCGAAGATGGAGAACAATCGCCTGTTTCGGTAATCACCTGAACTACTTTGAACGAAACACCTTCAACTTCGGTCCTTTTAAAAAGGGGATCAACCGGCAGGTTCTCCTCAAACCAGGATGCCTGATTGCTGATCGCAGCAAATTGGCTTGTAGCCGCCTCATCACGCATATAAAGCATTGATTGCCAAGCTCCGTGAAACCCTAGCGGATCGCCATACACTTCAATGAAGCCGTTTACAAAATCTACGGCCGGACTTGTATCCTGAACCCACAAAATACTGTATTCATCAAAAGATTTCAGGTTACCGGATTCGTAAAATTCAATTAGTTTATCAATTGATTGCTGCTGCAATACTGTCGAGGCAAAATGTCTGGCTTTGTGCAGCCACATCACTATCCTGCGGATGGCTTTGCCATACATTCCATCGCTGTGGTACACCTTTTCAAATATCTTGCCCTGAGATTTGATCAATTTACTGTTCAGCCCTGTTGATGTCGGTTCAGTATCATCTGCGTGAGTCAAAGCCGCATAATATGCTTCAGCCTCCTGCTGGTTGATGCCCTCGTAGTAATTACAGACTGAGGTAGCTACAAGGTCCTTGCCAGCCTCCTGATTGACTCTTTTTGTGTCTCTATCAGGATTAAACATCACATCGATAACCAGATCCACGTATTCCAACATGGTCATACCATCAGGAACCGGCATCACAGACTGCGGAACCACTGCCAGTAATTCCCTGAAGTAGTTTATGCTGAAACCCGGTAGAAACTTTTCGGTCGAGTAATGGTGATGAATTCCGTTTGAAAACCAAACCCTTTTGGCGTATTCCAGAAAACTGCTCCACGAACTGCCTGTCCTGTCACCCTGAAAATGATTAATGATACACTCCAGCGTTCGCCTTATCAACAGATTATACTTATAATTCTGATCATAAATGATGTCTCTGCCCTCAAGTGCGGCCCGATATATGTAATAGGCAAATGTCTTCTCCCTTAGGCTGAGTTGTTCGAATCCTTCGATCCGATACCTCAAAATCCTTATATCGGCAAACTGCTCGGTCTGCCAGATGAAATCCTGCTGATTCATGTACATGCAGCGTTAATTTGCATTTATTTGAATGAATTTGTTTAATTGAGTGCTTGTCTGTTCCGTTCAGCTATTCTGAATCAGTTGTTCGAGTTCGTTGATCTGATTAAAATACCTTTTAAACACCTGATAGCGTTGCTTCTCTGATACTCCACTGATTAATACCGACTTTCGTCTGATCACCTCGAACCATTTCCGGGTTTCAGCGCAATATGATTCACTGGTTGTCGACATCGTGCTGAAAGAAAAATGACCGAGATAAACACTGCTAACGCTACCAAGGTCAACCAGCACACAGTTGTTTGTGATCTCTATTTCGCTGTAGTACATTTGATAGTTGTGCTGTCCTTTAGTGTGACCTGCCGAATCACGCCATTTGGCAGATTGCTCTGCCTGCTTCTGAATTGCAGATATTTCGTCGCGCAAGCTGCCGCAAACAGCGAGAGCATCTGATTTGTCCCTGAATTTACCGGACTCCCAAAAAAAGGCAATTTGCTTTACCGTACTCTGAATAGTCGTGTCGGTCCAAATCTCAACGGAGGAAACAGGAGAATATTGATCAATAATCTGCAAACCAATCTGCGAAAGCTCATCATCGATTCTACCGGCATCAAACTTTTCGGGTTCAAGATCGGCAACACCCATTATGGCATGCATCCAATAGAACATCTTAAACTGTGCCATCAGCGGATGTCGATAGTGATGGAACACAGGAATATCCTCACAAGCATAGGTAATCATTGCCTGAGGAGCAGAAGCAATAATCCTGAGATCGTGAAGCAGCCCCAGCAGATAGTTTCTGAAACTTTCACGTGATGCACTAAGTTTCATATACCTGAATGCCACCCATCCTTCCTGCTGGTGCGCCCATGTATCGAACGAAACCTTAAAATGCTCACTTAACAACAAAATCTCATCGAGCACCAGCAAGGTCTCACCACGCATGCGTCTGTAAGCACTGTCGGTGCTAATCCTGAGCACATCGGCCAATTCATTCGCAAGGCTCGTGTTTCCGGGAAGCACATCCTCTATCTTTCTGAGAAACTGCGCCTGAATGTCTTTGATACGGGCCTGATCCATGGGATTTTTTTTTTGATGTGAACCTCTTTGCATTGAAAACAATTGCAGATTATGCAACTTAATGCAATTACGGTTGCAAAATTTGCAACTGATGCAAAGTACGTTGATTTTTGATTACGGTTAATGCGAAAAAATAAGAAAACCGTTTTTAATCAGACCATGTATCCGTTTTGCAAAGGGGCTCTGCCAGAATAATTTTGCCGCATTAACCTTAAAACTTAAACCCATGAAAAATTCACTTTCAACCTCAACAAAAAGAATGATCACCTTTACTGCTTTGATGATCTTTGTAATTCTGTCAGGATATAGCCCGAAAAGCTACGGCCAGCAGAAAAAAAGTATTGCAGTAGTTAGCATGGACACAAAAGACCTCGCTTTCGATTCAAGAACAATCACAAATATGGTTCAGCTTGAGCTTGAAAAGGCTAATGTGTTTGAAGTGCTCGACAAATACGATGTAGCCGACCTGATCAAAAAACACAATATTGATGTTCAGGCCAGTTTCGGTAAAAACAGTCTGGTGCAGATCGGAAAACTTCTGAAAGCTGACAAAATGCTGTCGGGAAGTATCGAGAAATTCGGTGATAAACTGATTGTAATACTCAGATTAGTGGATGTTGGCAGTGAGTCCATCGAAAAGACTGATGTTATGGAATACATTAACCAGCAGGAACAAATGCAGGTAATGATCAGATTATCCATCAACAATATTCTTGGCATTGCCAACGACAGAATGGTAGTTGACCTTCTGGTCAATTACGACCAGCCCATAACAAGCAGCAAAACCACATTAAAACTGAGTGGACCACGCATTGGTGCCAATATGGTTTTTGGCAAGACCATGGAACGGATGAAAGCACCAAAAAACGAAGGGGGTTTCGATATGTATCCAGTAAGCAGTATGATTGGCTATCAATTTGAAAAGCAATATCTTAGCTCAGGTGATTTTCAAGCACTCTTTGAATTGATACCCGGAATAACCAACCTTGAATCAGGACTTTTTGTTCCCACCATCACCGGGCTTCTTGGTTTCAGGTTCAACAAATCAGGTATCGAATTCGGATTGGGACCGAATGTACGGTTTGTTCAGATGGCCGAAGGGTATTATGACGAGAACGACAACTGGAATCTGGGTGAACCACCAACAGATGATTATGTTAAGGTACGAGAACTTGACAGCAGGGGCGAATTAATGGCAAGTGCCGGTATGGTATTTGCCATCGGAAAAACATTCAGGTCAGGGTACCTGAATCTGCCTGTAAACCTCTACATTTCGCCGCGAAAATCAGGTTCTATCGCAGGAATTACCTTAGGATTTAATGTTGCCAGAAAACCCAAACTGAACAGGTAAATATTAAATGTCAAGGGCATTAAAAATCCAGACAAACTGAATAATAAAGGGGCCGGATGTTGTACCGGCCCCTTTTCTTTTATACTTAACCTTTATAAAACGGGAGCTTAACAATGGTTGCTTCAACAAGCTTATCCCTGACCTTAATGAATATTTCGGCACCCAATTTAGCATGCGACTTATTCACATATCCCATTCCGATGCCTTTCTTCAACATGGGCGACATGGTTCCGGATGTTACCTCTCCTATGGTATTACCTGCTGCATCACAGATTTGGTAATGCTGACGGGGAATTCCTTTGTCGCTTATCTCAAATGCTCTGAGTGACCTTTCAGTTCCGTTTGCTTTGTGCATTTCGAGCAATGGACGGTCAATAAAGAGGTTATTGTCTACAAACTTCGTAATCCAACCCAATCCTGCTTCAATAGGTGAAGTGGTATCATCGATATCGTTTCCATACAGACAAAAGCCCATTTCGAGCCTTAATGTATCCCGTGCGGCCAATCCTATAGGTTTGATTCCGTAAGATGCCCCGGCCTCGAGCACTGCCTTGTAGATGTGCTCTGCATGCCGGTTGGGAAAATAAATCTCACACCCTCCTGAACCTGTGTAACCTGTGGTTGAGAACAATACTTCAGGAATTCCGGCAAATGTGAGCACTTTAAAAGTATAATACTCCATATCCGTCACCTTATCGGCTGTCAAACGCTGCATGGCTTCCAGTGCAAGTGGCCCCTGAACGGCAAGTTGCGATGTTTCATCTGAGGCGTTAATCAGTTGGGCTCCTACGGAGTTGTTCATATTCACCCACGCCCAATCCTTGTCAATATTGGCTGCATTTACCACCAATAGGTATTTCTGGTCATTGAATCTGTAAACAAGTAAGTCGTCAACGATGCCACCCTTGCCATTGGGAAAGCAGCTGTATTGTACTTTTCCGTCAAATAATGCTGCAACATCATTGGTTGTCAGTCGTTGAACAAGTTCAAAAGCATCAGGCCCCTCAACCCAAAACTCGCCCATGTGCGACACATCAAAAACACCAATTCCCCTTCGCACTGTTTCATGCTCGGCATTAACGCCCTCGAACTGAACCGGCATTTCGAAACCGGCAAACGGAACCATTTTGCCACCCATCTGATGGTGCATCTGGTTCAAAGCAGTCTTTTTCATTTGGTCTTGTTTATATAAAGTTGAATAATAAGTGTTTGTATTGTTCTATTTTTAACAACATCATTTGCAAAGGTAGCTAAATGAAATACACAACCGAAAACAGGTTATTTCTTATGATCGTGAATGCCTAGAATTTTTTGACATTCCATACACAAATGCATGCTTTTCTGATCAATATCCTCAACATAAGTACTCGACAACATCACACACCTTAAGGTGCGGCAATGGATCAATCCATATGCATGACCCAGTTCGTGCACCAGTTCTTTTACACATCGGTCGAAAAGCAGTTCATCATTACGCGGGAGTCCGTAGCGCTCATTGCTCAATCGATACATTGAGGCAATACCTGTGCGGCCATTCAGGTAAGCCTGACCAAAAATATAGGTAAGAATGGGAATAAACAGATCGACAGTTACCAAAGCAATCGTTTTACGGTTTTCGAGAGCATATTGGCTTTCAATTTCTTTGAGCAACGCATTGCCATTGTATTGTTTCCGCGCAGGGTCGAAGAATGGGCTCAGGTCTTTAAACTCCTCCCTGAGATAGACATCAGTATGGTATTCGTTCGAAACCTCATCTGCCAATGCATCGAGCATTTTTCGTTCGAAATAACCAATAGCAATCAGTGTAATCCCAGGCAATTTCATGAAGCAGTTCTGTTTAGCGGCACATCAATGAAATTCCGATCGTCAGTCCGGTTGTTTCAGATCGAACTTCTTAATTTTATTGTATAGGGTAACACGATCTACCTGCAAGGCTTTTGATGCCCGCGAAATATTCCAGTCGTACTTATTCAGGATAAGCTGTATGTGTTTCTTTTCCAGTTCATCAAGACTTTCGACAGAGCTGGAGACAACACTTTCCTGCGACAGAGGCAAATCTTTCACCCTGATCTCCTTCCCGTTTCCAACAACAATTGCCCGCTCTATCATGTTTTCAAGCTCGCGCACATTTCCCGGAAACTCAAACTCCTTAAGTTTCCTGATAGCTGCCGGTTCAATGCTGACGATATTCCGGCTCATGGCATTGCAATACTTCCGGATGAAATAATCCACCAGAAGCGGTATATCATCTACACGTTCCCTGAGTGGCGGAATCAAAATGTTAACTACATTCAGTCTGTAATATAAATCTTCTCGAAAAGTACCGTTATCCACCATCTTTTTCAGGTCCTTGTTTGTTGCACAGATGACCCTGAAATCGGAATTGATCAGTTTGTTGCCTCCAACCCTCATGAAACTCTTTGTCTCGAGCACCCGAAGCAACTCAATCTGCATTTTGGCCGAAATAGTTGCTATTTCATCAAGAAAGATTGTTCCGTTATCAGCCATTTCAAACCTGCCTTTGCGGTTGTACACAGCTCCGGTAAATGCTCCTTTTTCGTGCCCGAAAAGTTCACTTTCGAGCAGGCTTTCTGACAGTGCCCCACAGTGTACACTTACCATCGGGAAGAATTTGCGGGGTGAATTTGCATGTATAGCCCTGGCGATCAACTCTTTTCCTGTTCCACTTTCCCCGGTGATGATCACCGAAGCATTTGAAGGTGCTACACTCTGTACTTCGCGCAACACCTGCTGCATGGCCTCACTGCTGCCAATCAGGTCCTCAACCTGCTCGAGATTGGTGATCCGACTTTTCAGACTTTCATTCTCACTGGAAAGTGCGATCTGTTTTGAGGCATTACGTATCAGATGCGACAAATCATCGGGATCAAAGGGCTTGGTCACATAATCGAATGCTCCGTCCTTTAGTGCCTGAACGGCTGTGTCAACTGTTGCAAAGGCCGTCATAATGATCACAATAGCCGATGGCTTGATAGTTTTAATACGTTTCAACATCTCAAGCCCATCCATTCCGGGCATTTTAATATCTGCCAATATGATATCGAAATCCTTCTTTTCGAGCATATTTAGCGCAACACTGGCATTTTCGGCACATCCAACTTCATAACCGTCTTCGATGAACCAATTGTATAAAGAATCGCGTACCGATTCCTCATCATCAACAATTAGCATGTTAATATTTGTTGACATATCTTAAAGGGTTTTACTTTTAATCAATGGTAAGGTAATACTCATAGTGGTTCCTTTGCCCGGGGCAGACTTTACGGAGATTACTCCTTTATGACTCTGTACAATACCGTGAACTATTGCCAGTCCAAGTCCGATTCCCGAAGCTTCGTGTTTGGTGGAGAAGAATGGCTCAAAAATATGCTGCAGGTTCTCCTCAGCAATACCTTTTCCATTGTCAACAATATCAATAGTAATGGATTGCTGATCGTTATTTAGGGTCCGCAGGATAATTTCACCATTGTCACTGACAGCTTCCGACGAATTTACCAGCATGGCCACGCAGGCTTGTTTGATCTGATTCGGGCTACACAGTACCATATCACCATAGGCTTTGTAATCAGTCAAAAAACCTATGTTTTTGATCTTCATCTGGTGATGAAGCAAGTCATATGTCTCGCGCAGGATTTCGTGAACAGAACAGGGCTCAAAGTCTGTCTGGTCTTTGCGCGAAAAATCGAGGAGACCTTTGACAATATCGCCACAGCGTTTGGTTTCGCTTTCGATCAGTTTCAGATGCTTAAGTGCTGCTTCCTTTTTGACATCGGTTAGCTCAGCAGAGGTAAGCTGCTTATGAATCAGCTTAGCATAGACCAGAATGCCTGATAGCGGATTATTCAATTCATGAGCCACACTAGCCGAGAGTTTACCAAGAGAGGCAATCCGTTCAATCTGAATGAGTTCGTTTTGAACCGAACTGAGCTCTTCAGACTTCTTCTGTACCTTATATTCAAGCTGGCGCGACCAGTTTTCAAGCTCCTGATTGGCAGCATGCAGTTTATCGAGCATCTCATTGAACGCAGATGAAACCGTTCGCAGTTCTTCCAGCTGTCCGGGTTTCACCTTCATACGCACTTTTCGGTTTCCCTGAGTGATGGAGTTACTCGCAACTACCAGTTCGTTTAAAGGTCTTTGAATATTACTTCTGGTGAACATGAGTAAAAGTCCGGTAAATATGACTGTAGCAATAATAGCCAACAGCAAATATTTATTGGTGGAGGCTTCAATGTTGTCGTCAAAGTCTTTCAGAGGCAGGTGAATAATCATGGAGCCAAGCACAACCTCGTCCGGTGAATGGGCATGGCATTGGTTTGTGTAACACGACCGTTCATTAAGTATGGGATTGCGTATGAGTAGGTGTCGCGAATTGTCGGTTTCCACAAACATGGAGCAATTTGTTTCCGCACTCACCACCCTGAAGGTTTTTCCATCCCCGGGAAACAATTGAGACATGCTTTCGTGACACAACATGCAATTGGGATTATTAAGGTGACGTGCACGCTCTGAATAGGCCGAATAAACAAGGCTGTCGCTGCTGTTATAAAGGTTAAGCTCATCCATCTCCGACAAATTATTGATGATATCGAGCGTATTAAACAACTCTTCGTAATCATTTCGAAGCATAGAGTGATATAACGCAGCATTGACAATTGAACTGATATTGCTGCTCTTATAATCAATGATTGAATCAATATAATTGTCATTCACTGACCTGAATATAAAGTTATAGGCAAAAAAGAGAAACAGGGCAAGAATGGAAATCATCAACACAATCCTGCTGTAGAGCGATCGGGTGAAATGCAGATACCTTGCCTGAAGGAAACTGAGTAAAGCTGTTCGTTCCGGTTTTCCGGGTTCTGGTTTCATAAACCTGATTTTTTTTGACAGAAAACAGCCTTTGCGCTGGATAGGCAAAGGCTGTAATCTGTTATGTATAACTATTTTTATTCATGGAGTTTCTCCTGCAAAAACCCCTGCAATGTACGAATTTATTATAGGAAAATGATTCCTTTTGTCAGTTTTTTGAAGCGAGGAATTCATGTTCAAAATCCATCCAGACTTCTTTTGGCAAATCGGCCAGCAGGTGCTCGCGCAGTTCGCCACCGTCCTGCAGTGCCAGCAGGCTTGGTGTTTCGTCATGCCGCTGAAGCGATCCAGCCAGAAAATCCTTGAAGCGGACAAGTTCTTCTCCTGTCCATCGCACGGCTTCATCTGCAAGATAATAGGCTGCGGTGTCTTCTTTCCAGGCCGAAGGCTTAATCTCAAACATCCAGCCTGTGCCATACGGATCGTCCATCAGCACTTCAGGATGTTCGAAGATTGATTGATTTGCGGATTTAAGTACACCTGAAACAGGTGACTTGATGGCAAGTTCCTTGTCTTGCTGCACAATGCGGGCAATCACATCTCCTTTGCTGACTGCTGTACCTGATTCTGCAACAGCATTTAAGGTAAATGGACCTGTGATACTGAGCAAAAGGTCGTCAACACCAACTCTGGCCGTTCCGTTTCGCCTCAGATACGTCCAGGTGTGGCCGGGGCTGTAAAAGATGCCCTGCGGAATCCTGAGTTTACTGACAGACAATACACCTAGAGCCTTTTTGATTCCTTTTGCAATCTTATCGCGGTTGTTCAGAATAATCCAGAACGGAATAAGCGACAGGAAAAACACAACGGTAATCAGGTACTCGATACCCTTGGTTTCAAAAATGTTGTAATAATGAAATGTTTCCATAGTTCTATTGAATTAAAGTTAATGATCATCTCGAACCCACTCGGGTGATTTACGCAACACAGGCATCCGCATGATGATCCATCGGAGCACCCATATTTCGATGAAAATAATGGTTAGTGTGACGACAAATTCCTGCCAGCTCGGCACATATCTTTCCACATCGTACCAGCGGTACACAATGATGGATATATTCATTCTATTCAGGATTACGCCCAGCAAAGTGATCACTGCGGCAATTCTGATGGCCAGCAGATTCTTGTGTCTGTAGCTGAAGTAAAAAATAAGCATAGGAAGAATGACAAAACCGATCATTTCGAGTAAATACCACATTCCCCATCCCGAATCAAGGTACTTCCAGTCTTTGCCATGCACAAAAACTATGATCATGAGCGACAGATAGGCGAACAGAGCACCAGCACAGATTTTTGCAAGTCCGACCAAAATACTGTTGTGTTCTTCATGCGCGTTGTGCCCCAACTGGTGAGCAAACACTTTATGACTGATGCTGCCTTCGAGTATTACCATGGCGATGCCGGCAAAAACGCTGGCCACAACAAACTGTAATGGTAAATATTCGGAGTACCACAACGGATGAATTTTGTCGATCGCCATCAGATACAAGGCACCGATGCCTGATTGGTGAAGCACCGAAAGCGTTATTCCGAATATCACCGCCCCAAGGCCTATGGTTCCTAAAAACTTTCGCAACTTACGGGCATTCAGCCATTCGGCCACAGCCGGAGAAAACTCGAGAAGCAGGGCCAGCATGTACAATAGAAAATGCCAGCCCACCAGAAACAGCACCGAACTGACACCATAATTGTTACCAATGATTACATTGATGATCTTCAGCGGACGTCCTAGGTCGAGCAACAGGGCTGCTGAATAAAAGAGATAAGCCAGAAATCCGTTCAATACAGTCACCCTCAATATCGGTTTATACTTTTTCATATTGAGGATGTTGACCATAAAGACCAGCACATATGCTCCTCCGGCAAATGCCACACCGGTAACCACATCAAATCCTATCCATAAACCCCAGGGGATTTCCTGATTAAGGTTTGTGACCGAACCAATGCCATCTCGAAAACGCAAATAAATGATTACCAGGCCCACCAGCATAATTGGAAGGCTAATCACATTAAAAGGTGTAAATATCTTGCCTTTCGGCTTCAATTCACTGAGGATAAACTTCCAGAAGTTATTATCCTTATTGTCGGTGTATGAAATTTGTGCACGTTCCATAGTTAATCCTCCTCGATTGTTTCAGGTTTCGATCTTGTTGCTTCATAAATTCCAAGTAAGCCCAGCGGCAAAAGAATGTCCACAGGTGCGATGCTTGAAATAAAACCTTTTGTCAATCCGGGATAGGATTTTTTTTGAATGCTCGTCTTCAGACCCAACTCTTCAAACGGAACGGCAGAGATATACAGCCAGGAGGTTCCACCTGCTTCGTGTTCACCATATATATAATCAACATACTGGTCTGGGTTCTCATGGATCCGTTTTCTGGCTTCCCTGATTAAGTCACTGCGCTTGCCATACATCATTGCTTCTTCAGGGCAATTGTAAACACAGGCCGGTATTTCACCTTCTTTTAACCGGTCATGGCACATATCGCATTTCATGATACGTGGATTAGTGCTCTGATATTCAAATTTAGGTATGTCGAACGGACACGATATCATACAATATCGACATCCCATACATTTGTCTTCGCGCCAGATCACCGGCCCATCTTCAGTTTTGTGCATGGCCTGTGTCAGGCACGCAGCGTCGCAGGCGGGTTGTGTACAATGCATGCACTGAACCTTTACGGGCAAACTGCCTTTTGATGTTTCATAGTGATTTACAACGGTAAGGTGTGCCTCATCTGTTTTACGCAAGGGCGGATTTTTGGGAATATCCGGATATTCAAGTCCGTGGGCTTCGGCACAATCATATTCACATCCGTGACAACCAACACAGCGTGTTGCATCGTATAAAACCCCGTATAATTCTGGTCTTTCACCAGTCATTTCTTCGGCAGATGCGGCTACCTCCTTGCCCACCGACAAGGCAACAGCGGTGGCACCCATAGCTTTGAAAAATGTTCGTCTGCTAATTGACATGATTTTGGTTAATTTGATTTTACTATTCAGGTAAATTATTTCCTATAGTCTTATATTACATCAGATAGAGTCGAGAAAGCCATATTGAAAGTCTTCCCAAACTTCAGGACCCAATTCGGCAAGCAATCCTTCCATGAATTCTCCCCCATCCTGCAATGTAATCTGTGCATATTGAGTTGCATGGGTGCTCATGGCCGAAGCAAGGAAATCGCGGAGTCTGGAGAATTCGTCTTTCAACCATTGCCTGTATTGCTCATACATAATCATAAACTGCGAATCACGCTTCCAGTTGGCAGGTTCAATACTGCATACCCAGTTTTCTGCAAGATTCTCCGACAGATTGCCATTTTTTACTTCAGTATTGCATGCTTTTATCGTACCACTTATCGGTGACCGTAGCTCCATTTTCTTACCGTTGCTTACAAGCGTGATGATATGATCGCCCTTTGCTACTTTCTCACCGGCTGGTTTGGAAACGATTCGTACAGCTTGTCCGGCCAGATGCTGCAAAAAGCTATCCATGCCAATCTTTACCATTCCGTCATTTTCCATAAAGGCCCATGTGTGTGTTTTATCATACAGCATACCTTTGGGTGCTACTATGGTATCTTCGCTGAACATGGACTTTACAGGCGAAGGCAAAACAGGTTCTTCTGTTTGGCTGCTGCGAAACAACCAGGTAACCACCAAGCCCATGATAACCAGACCGCCAATAATCACAAGCAACACGGGCAACCATGCCGCTGCGGGAGCTTCGGCAACTATTCCAATCTCCGGAGCTGTTATCATTGCCAAACCTGATTCGCGTTCAATCCCGGTAAGATCAACACAACCTGCTTGACCAAGATAGTGCTGACCGCTTGTGAGCACCCAGCTGAGGAAGGAAGCCTGTGTTTCGCTTATGCCTGAAGAAGATGCCCGGATCATAACAGGCACAGTAAGTGCGTGCGGGTATTTACCCATCCAGGCCGAACGAATAAAGGTTTCCGGGTTACCATAAAAAGCTTCCATTCTGTCAATAATACCATTTTCATTTCTATCGATGGGCAAAATGCTGTAACCGCTGTATAATATGGGGTTCATACGGTCAATAAGGTAATGTAAGGGAGCAAAGGCAATCGCGGCTGGATTTTGTGTCAGTTTTAACCTGAGGTCTTCGATATGTTCAAGGCGATTGTTTGAACTGTTAGCAGAATTATAGCCAAAGGCCTGTTCAAGTTGTTGAATCATTGAAGGTTCATTTAGTAAATAAAACACCAAAGGATCCGTGCCAATGATTTCTCCATCAAGACCCTTGGGCATCACTTTCATGCCTGAAAGCAATTCCTGCAGCATCTCAAGAGTAATCCCGCTTTTTGTAATACCTTCAAAATACGGGTGATTGTTGCTGATTACCGGAACGATGATCTGTCGGCCAACGTTGACGGACCAAACATCTTCTTCATTGGCTGTTATATTCATACCAATGCTGCCTAATTGCATGGCGTCAGGCGCAGTCTCAACGATCACAACGGGAGTTTTCGGATGTTGCGTATTGAAGGCTTTTTGCCATTCTGCAAGCAAGGGCTCAAAATCAGCAGTCGCAGTTAGAGTGATGGTGCCTTCAGGCTTAACCTCGGCAACATGTTCATGGTCTGCATGGGGCCGGGCATTGATGCTGAAGGCAACCAGCAGAAGAAAAGAAATAATAATCTGTGTTTTCATGGCTTTAGGGATTATGATGTTCGTTAATGATTTCATCGTGGTTTCATTTTGTGTCCACCTTACATTAGCCAATAAGCGTGCCAAAGCAGAAAATTAGGTTTTATCTTACTGTATATGTGTTGTTTACGAAATAATATGTTTATAATTTAAACACTAATGATTGTTGTATTTTTCAACACATAAAATACTTAAATGTGCTATTTAATTGTTTTTGTATTACTTACATACTTTGTTGAATATTTCAACATGTGTATAATTTTTAAACACTCAATTGTTATATATTTGATTATGTGTTTTTTACAAGATATCATTATGATCAGAATCGCAACTGTTTTCGATAAATTAGGGTAATTTTCAAAAATCTAGATCAATTATTATTCAGGACCAGCAGGAGATTGTGGCGGGCATTTCAGCAGGACGAAACTTGCAGCAAATTTGAAAATTCAGTTCAAAACGCAGCTATCTTTGCGAAAAACATCTTTTGCCTTGATTCATTGTAAAAACTTGCTGTACACCAGATGCACAAAAAGAGGCTTTCGCCTCTTTGTGCCATTGATCGGGTGGAGCTGGAGGGATTCGAACCCTCGTCCAAACAAGGAATCATTAAGCTTTCTACATGCTTATACTGTTCTTGGTTTTCGAATGTAGCAAGGAAACAGGCACCCTAAACCACACCTTATCTTCTGAATTTCACCGTACGGCCGAAGCTTCCGCAAAGCTATCCCGAATTTGATTAGCACCCCGTGATCAGGCCGGTATCAGGCATTTCCACCTGCGGGATGTCTCGTCCCATCGCCTTGCAACGGGATGAAGCATTAATCTACTTTGATTCGATTAAGCAGCGAGAGCGTAGTTGTTTTCGCCTTTTGTTGTTTGCGATCAGGATTATCGAGCTTCATCGCAAGGCTCGGCATGCTTACATAACCATTCATCTTGCTGTCAAAACCGGTCAGCCCCATGAATTGTTTCAGTGTCGGGCAACAAAAAACATGCCGCACGACACTGCAAAAGTACATAAATACAGCACTTGTGTCAAATTAATTGCTTTTGAGCACTTAATGATTGAGCGGCCGGGCATATCGCATTACATCCTCCCTGTCGATGGTTGTGCCGCCAAGGATCACCAGACGTTCGGTAGCATTGTGCAACTCCCTGATGTTTCCGGTCCATTTGTACTGTTTCAGCTCTTCCATGGCATCTTCTGTAAACACCGGTACCGCTTTTCCCTGAGCATGACAGATTATCTCAACAAAATGCCGCACCAGAGGTGGAATATCCTCAAGTCTTTCGCGCAATGGCGGAACTTCGATCACGATCACACTTATGCGGTGGTACAAATCTTCCCGAAACCTGCCTGCCTCTATCTCCTGCCTTAAATTTTTATTGGTTGCTGCAATAATGCGCACATCCACAGCTATTTCTTTCTCGCCACCCACACGGGTTATCTTGTTCTCTTGCAATGCCCTCAAGACTTTGGCCTGCGCCGAAAGACTCATGTCGCCAATTTCATCCAGAAAAAGTGTGCCTCCGTGCGCCAGTTCAAAATCCCCTTTGCGCTGTTTGATAGCCGATGTAAATGATCCTTTCTCGTGCCCAAACAACTGACTTTCGATAAGTTCGGATGGTATTGCAGCGCAATTGACTTCAATAAAAGGTGCATGTGAACGTGTGCTGAGTTCATATAATTGTCGTGCAACCAACTCTTTACCCGTTCCGTTCTCGCCTGTGATGAGTACACGTGCGCCTGTCGGTGCCACTTTCTGAACCATTTGCTTTATGTGCAGCATGGCCGGAGAATCACCAATCATTTCGTATTTTCGGTTCACAACTTTCTTGAGTGCACGTGTTTCGGTCAGCAGACTCGATTTGTCCAGAGCATTCCTCAGAGTGATTAACAGTCTGTTCAGGTCTGGTGGCTTGCTGATGTAATCGTATGCACCTTTTTTAATGGCTTCAACGGCTGTATCGATTGTTCCATGTCCCGAAATCATGACTACGGGAGTTTCCGTCACACGCCTGACGGCCTCCAGAGTTTCGATACCATCCATTTGGGGCATTTTAATGTCGCACAAAATCACATCGTACTCTTGATCCTGAAGCAATTGCAGTCCTTCCATCCCTGAGGCAGCATCATCAATCTGATACTTCTCATACTCGAGTATTTCCCTAAGAGTTCGTCTGATGCTTGTTTCGTCATCTATAATCAATATCCGCGGCATGCCATAATTTTTTTCAAAAATACGAAAAACACAATGCTTCAACCGAACATTAACAAACCATGTAAAACTGGTTCACACCATAAAAAAGATGTACTTTTGACCTGATGGCGCAGAGAACCCTAATTAACCTACACATTTTGATAAATGTTTTTTTGTGGATGTTGCCACTGGCCACAATAGCACAGCCTTTGGTATGGCATAAAAACCAGACCGAGCTTCTCTATCCTTGGGCAGGCGGGCTTGATGCCTGTCAGTTTGGCGAAATCGACCTGAACGGCGATGGAATAAAAGATCTGGTGGTATTCGATCGCAGAGGCAACAGGCTGTTGTGTTTTGTGAACAACGGAATCCCCGGTGAAATCGACTATACGTATGCTCCAGAATTTGAAAAAGACTTCCCAAAAATAAGTGAATGGCTGGTTCTTGCTGATTATGACAATGACGGCCGACCCGACATATTTACTTATTCACCCGGATGGGCAGGCATGCAGGTTTATCGGAATACCGGCACACAACGGCTTAGTTTTCAGCGCGTAGTATTTCCTTATCTCAAATCTTTTCAGGGAGGTGGTTATGTGAATATCATTTCCACAAATGCGGATTATCCAGTGATTGTTGACCTTGACGGCGATGGCGATCTCGACATCCTGACTTTCTGGGCTTTAGGCACCTTTATTGAACTGCACACGAATCAATCCATTGAAAAATATGGTCATGCCGACTCTCTTGATTATGTCAAAACTGATTACTGCTGGGGACGAATTGCCGAACACGAAGAGAACAACCTAATCTATCTCGACACCTGCCTTTTTCAACTTCCGGTATCACTGCCTGATAATCAACCGAGACACCGCGGTGCGACCATGCTGGCTTTTGATGCCAACGGAAACGGCCTTTTCGACCTGCTGATCGGCGATGTTGACTACCCTAACCTGAATCTGCTCACCAACGGAGGTTCAACCGATAATGCCCTTTTCACAGCTCAGGATCAAGCATTTCCATCAAACACCACAACGGTTAAACTTTTCTCAATGCCACAAGCAGCGCTAATCGATGTGAACAACGACGGCATCCGCGATCTGATTGTTTCGCCATTCGACCCATCGCCTATTGTTTCGGAAAATAAGAACAGTGTATGGCTTTATCTTAACAAAGGATCAAATGAAACGCCACATTTTGTGCTTCATACGCAATCATTTTTGCAAGATGGGATGATTGATTTCGGTTCGGGAACCTACCCCCTTTTTACCGACCTTGATCAGGACGGACTCGTGGATTTGCTGGTAGGAAATTATGGCTATTACAGCCATTCATGGTATGAAGGCAGTATTTTGAAATCTGCTTTCACTGGCAAGCTGACCTGGCTCAGAAATATTGGCTCGAATGAGCATCCCATGTATGAGCATACCGATGAAGATTTGGGTGGACTGGGTATTTTAAGCCGCACCGGCCTGACTCCGGCAGCGGCAGATCTGGATGGAGACGGAAAAACTGAGCTGCTTGTCGGCAACAATCTGGGAACACTAGTACATCTGGAGCAATCAGAACCCGGAGTATGGGAAATCAAATCCGACTTCTTTCAGGGTATTGATGTTGGAGAATACAGTGCCCCTCAGTTGTTCGATCTGGATAATGATGGAATTACCGACCTGATTGTGGGCGCACGAAATGGAAGGATAAACTACTTTAAAGGAAGCAGAAACGGAGATGAAATTGTTTTTCAATTCATTACCGACAATCTTGGGAATGTGGACGTAACAGACTACAGCATTTCCTACGACGGATACAGCACGCCACATTTTTTTCGCACACCATCAGGTGAATTAATGTTGCTGAGTGGCTCAGAACAAGGCAGGTTTTTCCTGTACGACCAGATCGAAGGAAATCTGGAAGGCACATTCAGGGAAAGCGACAGGCTCGAAAGCCTTATTGATACTATGTTTACTCACCACGGAACCGGCATCAGGACAGCTTCATGCATGAGCATTAGTCCTGATAATCGCCTGATTATGGCAGCAGGAAACTATAGCGGCGGAATAAATCTGTACAACAGCAATGCTGGTGCAATACCGGGTATAACGATACAGCCACGGAAAATTAATCTTTCTGTCAGCCCTGTACCTGCGACAGATTACATCAGGATTGACTGTTCAGGATTAGCCGGAGATAATGGTTTCATAAAAATAGTTGATGTGCGTGGTACATGTCTTATTGAAGAAGCCTGCCCGCCAAACGGAAGTTTACAAATAAATGTAAATAACTGGCCGGCAGGCATCTATTTGCTCATTGCTGTAGACGAACTTCAGACGACTTCCAAAAAAATCGTTGTATCACATTAATAATGGTTCTTTGCAGGCAGTTTAACTGCTCACCTTTTAATCCGGGGACATTGTGCAATTAGTTTCATCAGCGATTTAGTCTGAACCGGCTTGTAGAGCAAGTCGTCAAAACCTTGCTGAATATAATCTTCTTTGCTTTGCTGGAGTGCATCTGCCGTAAGAGCAATGATACGAGGCTGAACCGAAGGTTTGATTTCTTCCCTGATTTTCCGGCAGGCCTGCAAACCATCCATTGCGGGCATCTGTATATCCATCAGCACAACATCGTATTGTCTTATTTTCAATGATTCCAATGCCTGAATTCCGTTGTCAACCATCTTGGGATGATACCCGTAGCGGTTAAGCACGCTCTGGATGATTTTCTGATTAATTCCATTATCCTCTGCAACAAGTATTTCGAGGGGATAACTTTCGCCCATATGTTCATTGAGGCTAAGCATGCCCGGTTGTGCGTTTAGAGCAGCGGCCTGACCTGAGAGCACAGCCAGCATCACTTGCCGCAACTCATGCACATCAATAGGTTTTGTCAGAATTACTGTGTCCTTACGGATCACGAGCATCTGTTCCCGTGCATTCTCGGGGTTTTTGATCAGAATATGCGGAATCTGCCTGAATGATCTGATGCGGTCGATAAGCTTCAGATCGAGTTTAACATTCGGCCTCAGCTGGGTGATCAGAAGGTCGTAGTTATCAAGCAAGGTTCCGATCTCGGGCGTTTCTTCTCTGGTTTTCATTATTTCTGTTTGCACGCCCCACAACCTCATATAGTCCGCCAGCAAATCGTCCTGCAGATCAGAGGAACTCATGTAGAGCATCCTGGTTCCCTGTAAACCGTGGCCCTGATCTGATTTCTCGGGTGTTTTGCATTCGCTTACGGGCATGGATAAGGTAAACACAGAGCCTTTTCCGGGCCATGACTCCACACTGATTTCGCCATGCATCATCTGTACCAGGCGACGGCAGATTGCCAGTCCCAGCCGAACACCTTTTCGAGAGGATAAAGATGTATCATCCAGCGGATTATTGACTTTAAACAGATTGGGCAGGTCAGTTGCGGCAATCCCGGGGCCAGTGTCGGCCACCTGAATTATCAGCACAGGCATTCCATGATTGATCAGGCACTTTGCTGAAACCATCACATGGCCGTGCTGTGTAAATTTTATGGCATTATCGATGAGGTTCATGAGTACCTGTCGGAGCCTGAGATCGCTTCCCACCATTGTATCAGGCAAACAAGAGCCGACATGATAACAAAGTTCGATTTTTTTGTCCACCGCTGCCGGAAGCAAAGACTCGACAGTCTCACGGATTGTATCGTAGATTTTGAATGGTTTATAATGGATTTTGATTTTTCCAGCTTCGATGCGGGCATAATCAATAAGGTCGTTGATGGCACTGACCAGCAAATTTCCACTTTCGCGAATCACCTGTATGTAGCTTCTTTGGCGTGAATTAAGATCCGTTTCCTCAAGCATTTCGCTCATTCCGGTAATGGCATTAAGCGGAGTTCTGATTTCATGACTCATGCGCGAAAGCAGGCGGATGTTTGATTCACGGGCTTCTTCGGCTTCCTGTCGGGCCTTGATCAGTTCGTTCCGGAGGTTGGCCCGGGAATAGGTAGTTGAGAGACATTTGAGCAGGTCATCCGTGCCGGTATTCCCCCGCACAAGATAATCCTGTGCGCCTTGCCTGATATAACTGACGATGTGTTCCTGAAAAAAAAACGGACACAACACCACAAAGGAAAGATCAGGAAATCCGGATGTCAGGCTCTTGATACCGTTAAAAGATTGATCAAGCAATTCCTCGGCAATGATGACAATGTCGCCTGTGCAGCGCGACAATTCATCCCATACCAGCTCAGGGCTACTGACAACCGTTGCGTGAAGAAAAACACCTGCGCGATCCTGAAGCGGATGCAGCAATCCGAGGTCGTCTTCCCTGTCAGTAATCAGAAACACATTCATACTGCTGTGATTTAGGGCACAAGGTACAAAAATAATTACTTGAACTTTTATTCAATGAAACCGCGAGAGAAAAGACAAGTGGATTAGCTGCACAAGAAAAAGTTAGACAAAGAGATAAGATGAGAGGTGAGAGATGAGAGGTTAGAGATGAGAAGTGAGAGGTGAGAAGTGAGAGGTGAGGTTAAGAGAGTTGATTTTCAGTGTTTTGATTATTAAACACATTCGACCCAGCTGGGTTCTGATGGAATTCATTTTTTCGCATGATCAATTCCTGTTTTGAGTTTCACCGATTCTTGCGCAAGATGGTTCCGAAAAGATTAATTTTGGCTCATTAACCGGAAGTAAGTGTTCCCGAATTACTATAAGGGTTGAATGATATATTTTCATACAGGAATTGTTTTTGCACAGATTTCGAAAGCAATCTGTAATTTGAGAAACCAATTTTTCCTTTTCTTCCCCCTGTTTAAATTTTAACTTTGTAATTGAGTTTTAAGACAATCTTAAGAATCATAAAAGCCTTTCTTAAGTTTCACCCCATACTTTTGTGGCATGAAAATTCTGATAGTGGAAGATGAGCCCGGTATTCAAAAGTTTCTCAAGCAGGGGCTTGAGGAAGAAGGGTTTGCAATAGAGCTTGCAGCAAGCGGCACACAGGCGCTTGATCTGGTTATGGAGCAGGAGTTTGATCTGATTCTGCTCGACTGGATGATTCCCGGATTAACGGGAATTGAGGTTTGCAAACGCCTTCGTTCACAGCAGAAGACCATGCCCATCATCTTCCTCACGGCACGGGATACGCTCGACGATGTTATTCAGGGATTAAAATCAGGAGGCAGCGACTACATCAAAAAGCCTTTTCATTTTGAGGAGCTGCTCGAACGCATCAGAGTGCAGCTCAGGCCCAAAGGTGGTGAACTGAATATGCTGCAACTGGGCGAAATCCAAATGAATCTTTCAACTCACCAGGTTTTCAGGAATGATGAAGAAATTCAGCTTACACAAAAGGAATTTGCCCTGCTTGAGTATCTTGTAAGACACAAAGGTGTGGTTTGCCGCCGAAACCGCATTATTGAACATGTGTGGGATATTCATTTCGATTACAGTACTTCGGTGCTTGATGTTTTTATAAATTCACTCCGCAGAAAACTTGGTTTGGAGAAAAGCGATGATCTTATTCAAACCATCAGAGGCATAGGTTACATAGCACGCGAGAAATGAAAAAAATGATGTACCGCGACCGGATAGCCCTGAGCTATATGCTGGTAACTGCACTGTTACTGCTGCTGCTTTTTGTATTTATATACTTTTTGGTAAGTGCCAGGGTGTACAAATACATTGATCATCAGCTCGATGCCGTTGCGTTGAAACACCTGAATGAAGTAGCTCCTGATAAAGAAATACTTTCGTTTTACAACAAAGCTGAATGGGAAGAAAGAGAACATCAGGTTGCAGATGTTAATCCGGTTTTTATAACCCTTTATGACAGCACAGGTGAGGTGGCCGATAAATCCCCCAACCTGAAACAAGAGCACCTGAAATTGCGGCAAATGCAGGAATTGCCTTTGTATTACAATACAGTTTTTAATCAGCAGGCCATTCGCCAGGTACAGGTGCCGGTGAAATACAACGGACAAACGGCAGGTTATCTGGCTGCAGCCATGTCAACCGAAGGATATCTGATGGTGCTGAGAAGTTTGCTTCAGATCCTTATCATAAGCTATCCGCTCACTTTGCTTATCCTGTTTTTTTTGGCCAGGTATCTTGCCGGAAAAAGTATACAGCCGATTCGCGATATCATCCTTCAGATGAGTTCAATAAGGCAGGATACCTTGAACCTGCGAATCATAGAGCCGGAAACCAACGACGAGCTGCAACAGCTTTCATCTTCAATCAACGCTTTGCTTAACAGGATAGAGCAGGGTTTTCTTCGCGAAAAGCAGTTTACGGCAGATGCTGCCCATCAGCTTAAAACCCCGCTGGCTGTGCTTAAGGGATCTTTGGAGGTCTTGCTCAGAAAGCCTCGCGGGAATGAGGAATACCAGCAAAAAATTGTTGAATCGGTTGAGGAAATTGACCGCATGTGGTTGACCGTTGAGCAGCTGCTTATGCTGGCCCGTGTTGACGGAAAGCAACATCAGGTAAACCTTGCAGAAGTTTCCCTGATCGAAATGATTGATAATGTTATACAACGCTTCTCGCGGAAAATTCAGCAACGGGGCATGCGCATCCGTTTTGAGCCCGAAACAGATTTTGTGACTACTACCGATCCGTTTCTCATGGACATTGTCCTGGAAAATCTGATTTCAAATGCCATTAAATACTCATTTGAAAGCGGCGAAATTGAGATTAAAATCATTCAGCAGCCTGAAGGGCCATTGCTTTCGATTGCCGATGAGGGAATTGGAATAGCAGAACCGGACCTGGAACGGATATTTGACCCGTTTTACAGATCAGAACCTTTCGGTCATCCTGCAGTAAAAGGTGATGGACTTGGGCTGTCAATTGTAAGAAGAGCCTGCCGTTTGCTCTCAATACAGCCTGTAATTCAAAGCAAGCAAGGGGCGGGAACAAAGGTTTTGCTTCAGTTCAGTGTCAAACCATAAACACAAAAATATATGACTACCACACAAAAGAAAATGATCTGGGCCTGGCCGACAAGAGCTTTCCACTGGCTGCTCGCTTTAGGGTTTATTAGTGCATATCTGCTGGGTGAGAATGATAATTTCAGGCAGTTTCATTTTGCATTCGGGGCTCTGGTGGGTGTCCTGACTGTGATGAGAATATTTTACGGTATTATCGGTCCAAGGTACTCTCGTTTCAGAGATTTCCCGATTTCTCTCAGAAACCAGACAGCGTTTGTAAAGTCAATTTTTTCAAAGCAGAACATTTATGCTGGTCATAATCCTCTGGCATCTGTTGTAATGCTGGCAATAATGATTGTTGGTTTTTTAACTGCGGCATCCGGTTATATACTTTATTTGAATGAATCACAAAATACAACATCTGCTGGTTTTTATTTCCCTGAAGAAGCACACGAAGTTTTTGCCAATATTTTTCTGGTTCTTGTTATTTTTCACCTGGCCGGGATATTTACTGATTTATTGATTCATGGCAAATCTGGTTCGTTTTTCTCAATTTTTAACGGTTATAAAGCAGTTGATACTGAAGATGCCCGGCCAAATCTTTTTCAAAAAACTTATGGTGTTTTATGGATAAGCCTGGCAGTTATAGTTTTTTTTCTGGCATTTTCGCTGCCTCCATTGAGTGGTAACAGTGACAGACACAACGAAAAAACCGGACACGAACAATCCGAAAATGATGATGATTAAAAGATCATCCTGCATTTTATACTTCTTATACCAATTTCTGATTTCCAGATAAATCAAACCTGAAAAGCATTATGGAACAAACATTGTCCCGAACAAGAGAAATCAAAAAGGTGACCTGGGTTGGTTTTTTTGTAAACCTGTTCTTAACTATTTTTAAAATAATTGCCGGGATTACCAGCAAAAGTGGTGCAATGGTTGCAGACGGGGTCCACTCTCTTTCTGATTTTGCAACAGATATTATTGTTTTGGCATTTATAAGAATCTCAGGCAGAGGGGTTGATTCTGACCATAAATATGGTCATGGGAAATATGAAACCTTCGCGACTATGCTAATAAGCTTTGCGCTGATGATTGTAGCTGCCGGTATTTTTTGGTCAGGATTTCAGAAAATTTTGAGTTCAATAAATGGCGAAATACTGGTACAGCCTGGCAAAGCTGCGCTTTTTGCTGCAATTGTTTCGATTGTTGTTAAAGAAATTTTATACTGGTATACAGTTGGCGTGGGTAAAAAGGTTGATAGTCAGGCTGTAGTTGCCAATGCCTGGCATCATCGTTCTGATGCATTTTCGTCAATTGGGACAGCACTTGGTATTTCTGGAGCAATATTCCTGGGCGAAAAATGGCGCATTCTGGATCCGATTGCAGGTATAGTAGTTAGCTTTTTTATAGCTAAAGTTGCCTGGGAAATTGCAAAACCCAGTATAAGTGAACTGCTCGAGACCTCGCTGCCCGAAAAAACAGAAAATGAAATTATTAACATCATTACCAATACCGTTGGAGTAATGGGTTTCCATAAACTGAAAACACGAAAAATCGGTAATATAGTTGCAATAGAGGTTCATGTGAAGGTAGACAAGGAGTTAAATGTTGAAGATTCACACCAGATTGCATCAAGAATTGAAGAGGCATTAAGGGTAGCTTTTGGAGCTCAAACACATACTGGTATCCATATTGAGCCATTTAATGAACAGTCGTCTCCTTCAAAAATGCAGAATTAACCGAATTCCAGCAAAAGAAAAAGCGTAATTTTAGTTCTTCAACCGTTTAAATATGATAAATAAAATAGTTGAATCCAGTTTAAAAAACAAGCTCATTGTACTTCTGGCCACCGCCACCATGGCGGGGTTTGGAATATTTGCACTGCTGAATATTCCCATCGGGGCAGTGCCGGATGTTACCAACAATCAAGTGCAGGTAATTACAACATCGCGCAACTTATCAACCCTTGATGTTGAGCGATTTATTACCTATCCGGTAGAGCTCGAAATGGCAAATCTGCCCGGTCTGGTCGAAATAAGATCGGTTTCAAAGTTTGGACTTTCGGTAGTTACCATTGTTTTTGAAGACAATATGGGGACCTACCTGCCGCGTCAGCTGATTGCCGAGCGCATACAATCGGCCATGGAAAATATTCCCGAAGGTTTTGGCACTCCTTTTATGGGGCCGATTTCTACGGGTCTGGGAGAGATTTACCAGTACATCATCGAAGTGGATTCTGCGCACCAGGGGCAATACAGCACCATGGACCTGCGCACCATACAGGATTGGATTGTCAGAAGGCAATTGTCGGGTATTACGGGTGTGGTTGAAGTAAATACCTGGGGCGGTTATTTAAGGCAATTTGAAGTAGCCATCAATCCTGAAAAGCTCAGGGCGCTGAATCTCACCATTGAGGAGGTATACCGTGCCCTGGAAATGAATAACAGCATTGTAGGTGGAGGATACATTGAAAAAACAAGCCAGTCATATTTTATTCGCAGCGAAGGATTAATCGGAAATACAAGCGAACTGGCATCTGTTGTGGTTGCCCGGCGCGGAAGTGCAATAATCCGCATCAGCGATGTGGCAACAGTCCAGGAAGGATATGCCACCCGCTTTGGGTCAATCACTGCTAACGGAGAGGGCGAAAAGGTGCTGGGTCAGGTAATGATGCTCAAAGGCGCCAATTCGAGCCAGGTGATTGCCGATGTTAAAAAAAGAGTGGAAGAAATTTCAGGCAGTTTGCCCGATGGAATACATATTAATGGATTCCTCGAACGCAGCGCGCTGATCGGAAAAACCACCTTTACCATTGCCGAAAACCTTATACTCGGCTGTTTGATCGTGATTTTTGTGGTTGTGCTGCTGCTTGGCAACATGCGCTCAGGGCTTGTTATTGCATCGGTGATTCCTCTGAGCCTGCTGTTTGCCCTTTCAATGATGTATTTCTTTAATGTAGATGCAAACCTGATGAGCCTGGGCGCCATTGACTTTGGAATTATTATAGATGGCGCGGTGATCATAGTTGAATTTATAGCGTATCAGATTTCCAGAAGCAGCGGAGAACTTGCTCTGTTTCAGGGAAAAGACAAGCAGCTCAGGATTGATGCGATAACTTTGGAAGGTACCCGCAAACTAACCCGTTCAGCCATTTTCGGGCAATTGATCATCATCATTGTATTTATTCCCATTCTTTCACTTTCAGGGATTGAGGGTAAGATGTTCAGGCCGATGGCTCAGGTATTTACATTTGCATTGCTGGGTACCATGATTCTTGGCTTTACTTATGTTCCGGTGGTATCTTCCCTTTTTCTGAAGCCTGCTGAATCTAAGAAAAACATCAGCACCAGATTACTTGATTTACTTAACCGGGCTTATCGCCCATCCATAACCTGGGCACTTGATCATAAAAAGATGGTGCTCCTGATTGCTGTTGTGCTGCTCAGTGGCAGTCTTTTTATCTTTTCCAGAATGGGAGGCGAATTTGTACCTACCCTCGATGAAGGCGATTTTGTAATACAACCTGTATTCAAAACTGGTACAACGCTGAGCAATACCATTGAACTAACCACCCGCATTGAACAGATTCTCAAAACATTTCCCGAAGTAGATCAGGTAGTAAGCCGCATTGGTGCTGCCGAGGTACCGACCGATCCCATGTCAATGGAAGAAAGTGATATAATCATTACACTTAAACCCAGAAAAGAATGGGTAACGGCAAAAACGAAAGACGAGCTGGCCGATAAGTTTAAAGAAGCTCTTTTAATCATTCCCGGAATTGATTATGAGTTTACACAACCCATTGAAATGCGCTTCAACGAATTGATAACAGGAACCAGAGCCGATGTAGCTATTAAAATTTTTGGCGAAGACCTTGATTACCTCAATAAAACGGCTTTGCGCATCAAGTCTCTGATTGATAATGTTGATGGAGCATCGGATATTATTGTTGAGAAAACGGCAGGCCTCCCTGAAATGAACATTAAGTATAACCGCGAGAAATTAGGTGTTTACGGATTGAGTGTTGATGAGGTGAACCGGGTGGTTTCTATGGCATTTGCCGGTTTTAAGGCAGGTGAAATTTTTGAAGGTGAAAAGCGTTTCGATCTGGTTATCAGGTACGATACTGCCTTCAGGGGCGAAATAGAACACATCCGCAATGCCTGGGTTTCATTGCCTCAGGGAGGACAGGTCCCATTGAGTGAGCTGGCTGAAATTAGTTACAGCAAGGGCCCGGCAAAGATATCGCGCGACAATACCCGCCGCAGGGTAGTGGTGGGGGTAAATGTGAGAAACCGCGACCTTGAATCGGTAGTTGGGGATGTTAAAAAGATAATTGAAACGAATATTGACCTGCCTCCCGGATACTATATCGAATACGGAGGTCAGTTTCAAAACCTGCGCAGTGCCCGCAACCGACTGATGATTGCCGTTCCCATCGCTTTGCTGCTGATATTCACACTTCTGCATCTTGCCTTTGGATCGCTGCGCGAGGCATTTATGGTATACACAGCCATTCCGCTTTCGGCAGTAGGTGGTATCTTGCTGTTGTGGCTCAGAGGAATGCCATTCAGCATTTCGGCTGGTGTCGGTTTTATTGCTTTGTTTGGAATTGCAGTGCTTAACGGTATTGTGCTGATCGAACATTTTAAGGAATTGCGGCATCAGGGAATTACAAACATCAGAGAATTAATAATTAGAGGTACTTCAGAAAGGCTTAGGCCAGTTTTACTTACAGCCGCAGCCGCTGCTATGGGATTTTTACCCATGGCTGTTTCATCTTCTGCGGGTGCAGAGGTTCAAAGGCCACTGGCTACTGTGGTGGTGGGCGGACTGATTACTGCTACTTTACTCACAATGATTGTACTTCCTGTGCTTTTTTATGTGTTTGAGACCCGCAGCATACGCAGGAATCTGCGTAAAAAAGGTACAATCATTTCTGTGATTCTGCCAATTCTGGTACTGTTTTCAGTTTCTCAGGCTCAGGCTCAGCATGTTAAAGTCAGCCCCGATTCATTAATCACCAGGGCTATGATGGCTGATCCTGCGGTAAAGATGGCCGAACTTGAAACTGAAGCAGCCCGCAAACTTAAAGTGCAGGCATTTAACCCTGATAATACTGTAGTTTATTACAACTTTGACGAGAATAATATTGCTGAAAGCGGACAACCCCTGAAAATCTGGGGCATTCAGCAATCACTTAGTTTTCCCGGGGTTTATGCTGCCAGAAGAGCCGAAGCAGGTTCCGAATTGAAAATAAGGGAGTGGGAGGCAGGTTTCCGGAAAAATCAACTTCAGCACACAGTGCTGCGGGCTTATGCCGAATGGATGTATGCACTCTCGCTGGTTGACTTGTATACAAAGCTCGACAGCTTGTATGGTCAAATGGCCTCATCGGCTGAACGCAGGTTTACCTCCGGCGAAACCGCAGCGCTCGATCAGCTTACCGCCAGGGCGAGATACAGAGAGGTAAATGTGAGTCTGGCAAATGCAAAAGCCCGGTTGAATGAAGCGCTGCAGCAGCTGCAGATCATTACGGGCGACACACTTGTAAATAAAATTCCCGATCGGGCGGCTTTTGAAAAGTACGTTGTATTGAATGCAGATACTTCCTTCAGAAACTACAGGGATTTGGCCGGTTTTCAAACAGACAAGGCCAGACAAAGTTTTAAGGCTGAGCGCTCAGCAGCATTCCCTGATATTCATCTGGAATACTTTACAGGCAGGGATAATGGAGTGAATCAGCAGCGCTACAACGGTTTTCAGGCAGGCCTTGGCATCCCTGTTTGGTTTCCGGCCAGGTCGGCTGCGGTAAAATATAAGTCAATTCAGATTCAGATGGCTGATGAGCAAAACCGCCTCATGCTTAAAAACCTGAAGAGTAAGTATACAAGTCTCATAACAGAAATTGCCGCTGCCAGACAGTCGCTGGACTATTATCAATCCGAAGGCAGCGCCCTGGGAAGCGGAATTGCCGATGCTGCTGAAAAATCATTCAGAGCCGGTGAAATTGGCATGATGCAATATCTGAATTCACTTTCGCAGGCGGCACAGATACAGCAGGATCATCTGCATGCTGAGCATCAGTACCGTCTATTAATCCTTGAAATCAATCACCTGAGTTTGTAGTTCATAAAAAAACAGCACTATGAAAATATTTTTGTTCCCTGGAACCATAATTTTAAAATTAATGAAGTTTTGTGTTAAAAGATTGGTTGTTTCGCTTGTAGCAGTTGGCTTTGTACTATTTAATTCGTCCTGCAAGGGGCCCACTCCTGAAGCAGAATCAGCGCAGGCCGATTCTTCATCTTACATTATCCTTAGTTCAGAGCAGTTTAATTCTTCTGATATGAAGCTGGATACTATGAATAATTCCATGTTTCATCATCATATAAGAGCTTCAGGATACCTGGATGTGCCCGAAGGAAAAAGGACCTATGTGGGTACTTACTTCAGCGGAAGGGCAGATCAGATAAACATAATAACAGGTCAGAATGTAAGGCAGGGCGAGGTGTTATTCACGCTTCACAATCCCGGTTTTATTGATTTGCAGCGGGAGTATCTTGAAACTTCTGCCCAAAGCAAAAACCTGAAAGCTGCTTACGAAAGAATGAAAACTCTGGCTGGCGATAATACGGCCTCTCAGCGTGAACTGTTGCAGGCTGAATCTGATTATCTTGCAGTTCAGGCAGTTCTGAATAGCCTGAGCGAAAAACTGAAGCTGATGAAGATGAGTCCGGAACAACTCTCCGCAGCAAATATGAGTTCAGTGCTGGAAATAAAAGCCCCGTTTTCCGGTAAAATCTCAAAGATAATGATACAGGCGGGCCAATGGGTTAATCCGGAAGATCTGGCTGTTGAGCTGATTGGAAATGGCTCGTTTATTGCCAGAATTGAGGTTTTTGAACAGGATTTTCCCTGGCTGGAAATCGGACAGTCTGTTAAATTTACCCCGACAGGCAACCCAAAAGCAGTTTTTACCGGGAAAATTACTCACCTGGGCAGTCAGATTGACCCTCAAAAACGAACTGTACTTATTACTGCTTCGCTTGACGAAAACACTGAGATTCAGATTTTACCGGGGATGTTTGTCAACGCCGACATATTATCTGATGCTTCCAGCGCAAATTCATTGCCTGAAAGTTCTTTGGTAGAAATTGACGGAAAATTTTATGTTTTGAGTCTTCTTGAAAAAGACTCTTCAAAATTTATTCTTCAAAAAACTGAAGTGCAGACCGGGCAAACTGCCGGTGGATATACAGAGATACTGAATGCTCATATCTTCACACGGGAAACAAAATTTCTTACCAGAGGTGCTTTTCAGCTTATCAAGGAAGAAGAATAATTCATATCTGTATAATTATCAAGTCAGTATTTTTAATTTGCACAAATGAGTTTCTAAGGCAATGGAATTTTCCCAATACAACACCTATACCGGGAAAACTACTTTTCTGTTAATGTGTACATGATTAATTATACCTTGATGCAAATCAAAGCCAATAAGTCGGCAACGATTCAAATTGATCACAAAACAAATACCCGTCAATTTCAAAATAACTAAACAAAAATCTTGAGTACATTTCGAAGCAATCTCACGAAGCAAAAACGTATCATCTGCGCCTTTAGTAATTGTCCGCCATTGTTTCGCATGATTTTCCAATTCCTGTATTGAGTTTCACCGATTCTTGTGCAAGATGGTTCCGAAATGATTAATTTTGGTTCATGAGCCCGGCTTTTGCCATCAATAATACCTACTTTAAAAATTGATTGGTATAGCCCGGGAATAGTTTTGGCAAGGTTTACAAGTTCTCTCCAACATAGCACACAAAATGGCTGAGTTGACCGGTGACAGAAAGATTTTCAGTTTACTCGAAGTGGCTTCAAGCATCAGGCGCACTTTGTCCGAACGCTATAAAAGCAGTTTCTGGCTCAAAGCCGAGATGAACAAACTTAATTTTTACCGGCATTCAGGCCACTGTTATCCAGATCTGGTGCAAAAAAAGGATGGTCAGGTGGTGGCCCAAATGCGTGCCCTGATCTGGAATTCGGACCTCGAACGCATAAACAGACAATTTATACAACATACCGGCGAACAACTACACGACGGGATCAATCTGCTGTTGCTGGCAAGCATTCAGTTCGACCCCAACCACGGCCTCAGTTTTAGGATTCACGATATCGACCCTGCTTTTACTTTGGGAGAGATTGAACGGGAAAAACGCCAATGCATCACCAGGCTGCAGGAGGAGGGAGTTTTTCATTCGAACAAGCAACTCCCTTTTCCCATGCTCCCCAAACGTATTGCGGTAATTTCTGTCGAGTCGAGCAAAGGTTATGCCGATTTCAAATCGCTAACAGAGGCCCGAATGAAGGGGTTCGTGATGGAACATATGCTTTTTCCGGCTCTGCTTCAGGGAGACAAAGCCGCCGCACAGATCATCGCACAACTCGACCATATCGGTCGCCTATCCCGCCATTTCGACCTGGTGGCCATTATCAGGGGAGGAGGTGGTGAAGTTGGACTCTCCACCTTCAACCAATACAGCCTGGCTCGTGCCATTGCATTATTTCCCCTGCCCGTGATCACCGGCATCGGCCATGCCACCAACCAGACAGTAAGCGAAATGGTGGCCCATACCAACGCCATCACCCCCACCGAATTAGCCGACATGCTGATGGAATTGTTCGAAGGATTTCAGGATAAGCTGCACGAATCTACACGCAAAGTTGGCTACACTATCAGCATCCTGCGCGAACAAATGCTTGAGATATCGAAACTGCAACAGACATTGCAGCACACAGCAAACAGTCTTGTAAACAACCAGAAGGCAATCCAAAAACTGCTTTCCACTACACTTGCTTCTAATGTACAACTCCATCTGCACAGCATGAAGCAGCAACTCGGCACAGGCACATACCGCCTGAAGCTAAACTGTACTGAGAAGCTGAACAAAAACAACTTTGTAATACAAAACAAGCAAACTGTATTGAATAAAGCTGCTGCAGGTTTTGTTGAACGGAACCTGACAACCCTTGATCAAGCCGAAAAAGTTGTTGAACTGCTTAACCCGCAACGTCTGCTCGAAAAGGGATATTCAATCACCTTACATAAAGGAAAACCGGTTCGGTATGCCGGACAATTAATGGCGGGTGATTCGATCACGACCATCGTTGCACAAGGCATTATCCATAGTGATGTAAAAGAAATTAAACCATAAATAAAATGACTAAAACACCCGATTACACAGCGGCTTTCAAGGAACTTAATGAAATTGTGAACGACATCGAAACGGGCGATATCACTGTGGATGCATTGTCGGAAAAGGTGAAACGCGCCGCCGAACTAATTGCCATCTGCAAGCAGAAGCTTCGTGCTACGGAACTGGACGTGCGCAAAATCCTGCAAGAGCTTGATGAAATTGAGACGGGAGGTGAAGTCAGAAGTAATTGACTTTCTATGGATAAACCTCCTAAAAGCAAACCCTGAAATATGTGACCTCGCAGGCGTTGGAATGATTTCCTGCTCTTTTCCTACGCGTCTATCTTAGCGTATTTGG
>Ga0208244_100548_pt1 | contig 33809 bp, 34 predicted proteins | sample SubbioCR12Aug_5A_FD_184828 | JGI IMG/M metagenome (GOLD analysis project Ga0208244, IMG submission 184828) | Serpentinite rock and fluid subsurface biosphere microbial communities from McLaughlin Reserve, California, USA - CR12Aug_5A (SPAdes) | ecosystem: Environmental > Terrestrial > Deep...
GAAAGGCCTTGCTTCCAATCGAACCATAATGGAATTGAAACGTTTATACGATCTCGGGTGTTGATCTTGTAAACATTCTTCCAATCGAACCATAATGGAATTGAAACACCACAGTGGCAATATGCTTTTTCAGGGTTTCAATGTCTTCCAATCGAACCATAATGGAATTGAAACATCACGCGCAATTCTTAAGGAATTAAGCGGAGTTACTTCCAATCGAACCATAATGGAATTGAAACGACTGACGAATAAACCAAAGGAAAATGTTTGAAGTCTTCCAATCGAACCATAATGGAATTGAAACAAATTTGCTGAACCTCGTTTGGCTGGCAATAGCCTCCTTCCAATCGAACCATAATGGAATTGAAACTGCTCAAGGATCTGAACGGAGCTTCGTATGACGAGCTTCCAATCGAACCATAATGGAATTGAAACTCCTGAACGCTGAAATTGCAGGCTGCAAACTGAAAAACTTCCAATCGAACCATAATGGAATTGAAACCTTCGAGTATTTGCATGGTTGTATGGTTAAGTAATTACTTCCAATCGAACCATAATGGAATTGAAACCAATGCAATCTGGTGGCACTGGTCTGAATGGATTACCTTCCAATCGAACCATAATGGAATTGAAACAGATCTTAATATTCATCGTTCGGCCTTTTGAATGAACTTCCAATCGAACCATAATGGAATTGAAACAATCATCTCATCATTATTCAAAATTGGATAACCCCTTCCAATCGAACCATAATGGAATTGAAACATTTGTCGTAATCGACAAAATCGGCAAGAGCAAGCAGCTTCCAATCGAACCATAATGGAATTGAAACTATTGAGAATGACATTGCCATGCCTCAAAAGGCCCCTCTTCCAATCGAACCATAATGGAATTGAAACCTTCAACAGGTACAGCAGGACAGATTGCCAGGGATCTTCCAATCGAACCATAATGGAATTGAAACTCAGTGCCGGAAACGAAGCTGACGTAAGATCATCCAACTTCCAATCGAACCATAATGGAATTGAAACAACAGATTTTCCTTTACAATAGCCAATACCGGAAACTTCCAATCGAACCATAATGGAATTGAAACGGCATTGTTTTCCTGAAGCATGGTTATTAAGCGGTCCTTCCAATCGAACCATAATGGAATTGAAACTTGTGCTGGTTTTGTACTATTGATTTGTAAATAATGCTTCCAATCGAACCATAATGGAATTGAAACGATTAACGGCGAAATTGTCCCCATATAATAAGCACCTTCCAATCGAACCATAATGGAATTGAAACATTGTCGGCGGGCCGGTTAATTTCATTAACTGCGTTCTTCCAATCGAACCATAATGGAATTGAAACAGTTATAAAGGCAGCGTTACGAGCGACTATAAAGCAACTTCCAATCGAACCATAATGGAATTGAAACACCCTGTGGACAGAGTGTGGACAGGGTGTCAAAATTCTTCCAATCGAACCATAATGGAATTGAAACTACTCAACATTTCATTCAATCTTTTTTGCAGGCTTCTTCCAATCGAACCATAATGGAATTGAAACAAAACGCTGTGCGCACATTCATGAGGTTCAAAGAGCCTTCCAATCGAACCATAATGGAATTGAAACAAAACAAAGAAATATGGCAAACCCCTGTGTGGGATGCCTTCCAATCGAACCATAATGGAATTGAAACTCGCCATATCCGGTGAGCACGTTAAAAAGCAAATTGGCTTCCAAAGGAACCATAATGGAATTGAAACATTACTGATCAATGAAACTCACTGATAAAGACAAAGCTTCCAATCGAACCATAATGGAATTGAAACTCATATCGGCATGATACAAGGCGTAGGTTGTGCTGTCTTCCAATCGAACCATAATGGAATTGAAACTTGATGATGCAGCTTTTGTTCCACAGGTCGTAGAGCTTCCAATCGAACCATAATGGAATTGAAACCGGCTTTTGATCCGGGCAAAAATGTTGATGGCCTTTCCTTCCAATCGAACCATAATGGAATTGAAACTGAAAACTTTTTGCCGCAAATACCAGGGATTAAGGCCTTCCAATCGAACCATAATGGAATTGAAACAAGTTGTTACTGTGTGGCGACTGGTTGAGGGCAGCACTTCCAATCGAACCATAATGGAATTGAAACGAGTTTTCAGGTGAACAAAAATGAATTTGAAAAAATTCTTCCAATCGAACCATAATGGAATTGAAACTTTTTGTTGTGGCTTAGTGATCGGGTAGAGTTTTCTTCCAATCGAACCATAATGGAATTGAAACTAAGCTGTTCGAGCAGATAGGATGTAAGGTTGTTTTCCTTCCAATCGAACCATAATGGAATTGAAACTTGAAGCGCGTCATGAGGCAGGCTTTCATTTTGCGTCTTCCAATCGAACCATAATGGAATTGAAACAACTATTACGACTCAAACACTGCGACAAAATATCTTGCTTCCAATCGAACCATAATGGAATTGAAACTTGGTACCGAAATTTATTGCAAGGCACGACCCAACACTTCCAATCGAACCATAATGGAATTGAAACACAAGTGGTTTTTTTGAATTGTATGTAAATAATATTCTTCCAATCGAACCATAATGGAATTGAAACCCCTGCACCGTAACCTGTCAACCATACAGGGCTACTGCTTCCAATCGAACCATAATGGAATTGAAACGTTGTTCGGTCTGTAACTCTGCCTGTAATTAGCATGCTTCCAATCGAACCATAATGGAATTGAAACTGTTGTGCACTTCTATAATGGAAGCATCATGCACACTTCCAATCGAACCATAATGGAATTGAAACAACGATTGAATATGCAGCAGCACGGGTAAGCGGCACCTTCCAATCGAACCATAATGGAATTGAAACTGTCGTGGGGCGTAACAATAAGAGCGCGGCCGCCCTTCCAATCGAACCATAATGGAATTGAAACGCTTTGCAAGGTCTGTGTGCAACTCAACTAACTTACTCTTCCAATCGAACCATAATGGAATTGAAACATGCCATTTACTGTTTTTGAATAACTAATCAAAAAACTTCCAATCGAACCATAATGGAATTGAAACTCGTCTAATGCAAGGGTGTACACCAGGTCGGCTTCGTCTTCCAATCGAACCATAATGGAATTGAAACTCAATAGCAAGCACCCTGCCTTTTTCGATGAAGGCTCTTCCAATCGAACCATAATGGAATTGAAACCGTGTTCGTCGCGCGTGAACTCGTCCATCACGGCATCTTCCAATCGAACCATAATGGAATTGAAACAAATAATAGATCTCCCGTGACGCGTTCGGGTGCTGTCTTCCAATCGAACCATAATGGAATTGAAACAAATTGCTGTATATATTCTTTTCGTTTTAAGACTATACTTCCAATCGAACCATAATGGAATTGAAACATGGTCATTTCAAAAGCCATTGTTTCGAATGTTGACTTCCAATCGAACCATAATGGAATTGAAACTGTTCTGCTGTTTCTGACCAGGGGGTATCGGAAGGCTTCCAATCGAACCATAATGGAATTGAAACATGCCACATTTAAGCCATTTAACTTTTACGGTTGTCTTCCAATCGAACCATAATGGAATTAAGCCACGCATCAAGCGCACACAACACATCCATAAATTTCCGGCAAAAACTACAAATAAATATGCACAGGTCTCTGTCAACCTGACTACTTACTCATAATTCCTTACGCCTTACGCCTGATCACTACAACGGAATATTCCCGTGTTTCTTGGGCGGATTGGTTTTTGATTTGGTCTGGGTCATCTCCAGTGCCTGGATCAGTTTGTATCTGGTTTGGCGCGGGTAGATGATTTCGTCAATATAACCAAGTTGTGCGGCTTTGTAGGGGCTGGCGAAGGTGCTGCGGTAGTCGTCGATGGCCTGTTTGCGTTCCTCTTCGTTCAGCTTGTTTTTGTAGATGATGTTTACGGCTCCTTCGGGTCCCATCACAGCGATTTCGGCGGTGGGGAAGGCGTAGTTGATGTCGGCTCCGATATGCTTGCTCGACATCACATCGTATGCACCTCCGTAGGCTTTGCGTGTGATTACGGTAATTTTTGGTACGGTTGCTTCGGCAAAAGCGTACAATAACTTTGCTCCGTGTTTGATGATGCCGCCGAATTCCTGAACTGTTCCGGGCAGGAAACCGGGCACATCTTCAAAGGTGATCAGCGGGATATTGAAGGCATCGCAGAAACGCACAAAACGGGCTGCCTTGATGGAGCTGTCTATGTCGAGCACACCGGCAAGGTTGGCAGGCTGGTTCGCCACAATACCAACAGGCCTTCCGTTGAGGCGGGCAAAACCGATGATGATATTTTTGGCATAGTAGGGCTGAATCTCGAAGAAATTGGCATCATCCACTACTTTGGTGATGATGTCGTGCATATCGTAGGGTTTGTTCGGGTCGTCGGGCACAATGCTGTCGAGGCTGTCTTCTTCGCGGTGGGGATTGTCGGTGCACACCTTCACCGGTGGGTCTTCCATATTGTTCGAAGGCAGGAAACTCATCAGTTCGCGGATCATCATCATGGCCTGTTCGTCGTCAGTAGCCATAAGATGAGCCACACCACTTTTGCTGTTGTGTGTCATGGCACCACCGAGTTCCTCTTTGGTAACTTCTTCGTGTGTCACTGTCTTGATCACATCCGGGCCGGTAACAAACATATAGGAGGTGTCTTTGACCATCATGATGAAGTCGGTGATGGCCGGTGAATATACGGCGCCGCCGGCGCATGGACCGAGAATGGCCGAAATCTGCGGGATCACACCGGATGACATCACATTTCGGTAAAAAATATCGGCATAACCGCCGAGACTTTCCACCCCTTCCTGAATACGGGCACCGCCCGAATCGTTGAGGCCGATCACCGGGGCTCCCATGCGCATGGCCAGATCCATGATTTTAACAATCTTGTCGGCATTGGCGCGGCTGAGCGATCCACCGAATACAGTGAAATCCTGTGCAAACACATAAACCAGCCTTCCGTCGATTTTTCCGTAACCTGTTACCACACCATCGCCCAGAAACTTTTGTTTATCCATATCAAAATCGGTGGTGCGGTGGGTGACAAATTTATCCACTTCCACAAAAGTGTTCGGGTCAACCAGATCGTTGATGCGCTCACGGGCGGTCTTTCGTCCGGCTTCGTGTTGTTTTTTTATTCGTTCTTCACCTCCTCCGAGTTCTGCTTTCCTGTTGTTTTCTTCGAGCAGCCTGAATTTATCGTTTGTTGACATAGTTCTTTGATTTTAATTGTGTTGGTTGATTTATTCAATGATGATCAGGGGCTGGTCGCCGTTGATGGTATCGCCCTCTTTTACCAGCACTTTTTTGATTACACGATCCTGTTTTACCTTGTATTCACTTTCCATTTTCATGGCCGAAACCACGATAACGGTTTGTCCGGCAACCACATGATCACCTTCCTTTACCGGAATACGGACCACTTTTCCGGGCATGGGTGATGAAACGGATTTTTGATCAGTACCTTCATCCTTCTTGCGGTTGGTTTGGTATTTCGATTCGGCATCGATGACTTCCACATCGAAAGTCTCATACAGGGTGTTCACAGTATAAGACCTGCTGTTGCGTCCCTCAACGAGTTCAACATTGAATGAGCGGTTGTCGAGCAGAATGCTGTACACCCCTTTTTCAACTTCCACTATATCAAGTTCGTAGGTTTTGTTGTCGATCACAACCTGAATCTGGTTGCCCGACCGGCTCAACAGCTCAATGGTTGAGTGACGGTCATTGATTTTGATTTCGTACGACATATTTCTTTGTTTATTTGATTGGGGATCACAGACGAAGTACCGAGCGTTTCCGGCCAAAATCTTTCCAGTTGTTGGCTAATTCCTTGCCCACCTGGGTCGGTTGGAGTTTTTCGAGTTTATTCAGGTAGTCCACAAAAGCAGTGATTGCTGCTACATCCTTGCATCTGTCGGTGCAGTTCTGGTGTGGTTTCAGGTATTCCTGATTTTCTTCGATGAAATGGGTGTTGTAGCGTCCTTCGATAAAAGCAGGTACGTCGAGTATCCGCACAAGATAAGGTATGGAGGTTTTGATGCCCGTGATTTTGTAGGCATACAGCGCCCTTTTTAGTCGGGCAATGGCCTCGGCCCTGTCTTTGCCCCAAACAATCAGCTTGGATATCATAGGGTCGTAGTAGATCGGGATTTCATAGCCTTCGTATGCATAGCCATCATGCCTGACGCCTAAACCCAGTGGTTCGGTGATATGTTTGATGACCCCCGGCGAGGGCATGAAGTTGTTGTCGGCATCTTCGGCATAAATACGCACTTCGATGGCATGTCCCGATTGTTTCAGGTCTTGCTGTGCAAAAGGAAGTTTGAATCCGTTTGCTATGTTGATCTGCTCCTTTACCAGGTCAACTCCAACAACCCTTTCGGTAATGGGGTGTTCCACCTGAAGGCGGGTGTTCATCTCGAGGAAATAGTAATTGAGGTTATCGTCCACGATAAACTCGATGGTACCCGCCCCATGATAGTTGACTGCTTTTGCGGCAGCTACGGCATCGGCACCCATTTTCATACGCACCTCGGGCGTCATGATAGGCGAGGGTGTTTCCTCCACAACCTTTTGGTGACGACGTTGTACGGAACATTCGCGTTCAAACAGATGAACGATGTTGCCGTGGGTGTCGCCCAACACCTGAAACTCGATGTGGTGGGGCGAGGAAATGTATTTTTCAACATACACGGCATCGTCGCCAAAAGCTGCAAGTGCTTCGGATTTGGCGGCGCTGACGGAGCTCACGATGTCTTCTTCCTTTTTAACCAGTCTCATGCCTTTTCCACCACCTCCGGCACTGGCCTTGATCATCACCGGCAGTCCTATCTCGCGGATGATTTCAACAGCTGTTTTGAGGTCGCGTATGGGTTCTGTAGTTCCAGGTACAACAGGAACACCCGCAGCAATCATGGTTTTGCGCGCTGTGATTTTGTCACCCATGGTGCGGATGGCATAAGGTGAAGGCCCGATAAAAATGATGCCTTCTTTCTGGCAACGTTCTGAAAATGTAGCATTTTCCGACAAAAACCCATAACCGGGATGAATGGCATCAGCACCCGATTTTTTGGCCACTTCAATGATTTTGTCGATCCTCAGGTAACTTTCGGCTGAGGGGGCAGGTCCGATGTGGTAGGCATCGTCGGCATAGCGAACATGCATGGCCTTGCGGTCAGCATCGGAAAAAACAGCCACGGTTTCAATGCCCATCTCACGGCACGAGCGCATCACACGGACAGCGATCTCACCGCGGTTGGCGACTAACACTTTTTTAATCATATTGGTTGTTTATATGGTTGTTTTACAGTTGTTTATAGCCAATTCTTCAGCAGCAAAACGGTGGTAAATATAGACATTTTTTCAAATATGAAAATTTAGACTAAGTAAACACAGTAACCGGGTATTGGTTTGAAAACGTTTAATTGTCAATAATGTACATCGTTTTTTTTTGTGTCTTGGTTCAGTTTTGTTGTTTTACGGTTAATTGTTTCGTTATTTGACGGAGACAATGTTATAAAGTATAACTTTGTTTCCAATGACTGATGCCATGAGAATCGTTTCCATTTTTGTGCTGTTTGTTTTGCTGTCAGGCAAAGTAACCGATGCACAGACCACTCGCATAGCTTTTGAAGTGGATAGTCTCCAGCAGGTTTACACCTCGGCCTCTGCAGATGAAAGAATCGGACTGTCATTGTTGCTCATCGAAAAAGTCTATCTGATCGATCCTACCCTCGCATTATCTTATGTCGAACAGGCAGAAAGCGAATCCGACAGCCTGGCAACACCGTTCGAACGCTACAGCATTATGTTATGGAAAACACGTTGTCTCAGCGAAACCGGAAGAACGGAGGAAGCCGCGGAAGCCATGAAACAGGTTTACGAACTTATGAACTTACTGAACAATGACTTCAGTTATCAGACAGAAGATACCGGCAAACAAGAAAAAACAATCAGTGAAACGAAGGAAGAAACAGCCGGATTCACAGGACATGTTTTGTTATGGCTTGGAATACTCAGTCTGTTATCGGCATCTGCATTCGGTGTTTATCTGTTCCTGTTCAGACGAAAAGCGCAAAAAGAATTTTCAGTAAAGGAAAATGAGATCAACAGCCTTAAAGAGCAGGTAGCGCAATTTGAACGCAACATTGAACAGGAAGTTGACAAACGGACGCAGGAGTTGAAGAAGCGGCTGGAGGAAACGCGTTCCAAAGACTTTGAGTTGAAAAAAGCACTCAAAAAAGCTGAGGATGCCAACTATCTCAAAAACGCCTTCCTCACCAATATGAGCCACGAAATCCGTACCCCGCTTAACGGGATTATAGGATTTTCGAGTCTGCTCGAAACCGAGCTGGCATTAATGGAGAATAAGGATCTGTATGATTTTGCCAGAGGAATACAGCAAAGTGGCGACAGGCTGCTCAATCTGTTGAACAACATCATCGACATCAGTCGGATCGAGGCACACGACATTGAGGTAGAGTTGCATCCCTGCCAACTGAATGATATTGTTCAGAATATAATCGAACTGCATCAGTTTAAGGCAAATGAAAAAGGTTTGGCTTTCAAATTCAAACCCTCGGAAATTCAAATGGTGGTAGCCGATAATACGGCACTCACTAAGGTTGTCAATGTGGTGATCGACAACGCGATAAAATATACTGAATCAGGTTTTGTAACCATTACCACACAGGCAGTGCCCGGAAAGGAAGAAGTTTTGCTTCGTGTGAAGGATACCGGTTTAGGCATGGATGAGGAGTATCTGCAACATGTTTTTGAAGCCTTCAGGCAGGAAAGCTCTGGTTACAACCGCTCGTATCAGGGTGCCGGACTTGGCCTGCCACTCGCAAAGCGACTTCTTGACCTGATGCATGGCCGCATCAGTGTTGCTTCAGAACGCTCGGTCGGTACAACTGTCGAGATAGTGCTGCCAACGCGCATGACAACTGTTGAAGTTCCGGCAACACAAACCGTGGCAGAGGTACCTCAGAAAAATTTTGGCGAACTTGATATTTTCATCGTTGAAGATGACCGCATGAACCGCCTCGTGCTGCAAAAGATGCTGAACAAAGCAGGGAGAATCACCATGGCTGTTGATGGAGACGAAAGTTTGAAGATTATTGGCGAAAGGCACCGCAAAGGCCACCATTTTCAGGTGATGCTGTTCGACATCAACCTTCCTTCGCCCTGGGACGGAATCAGCCTTAAAAACAAGGTGAAAGAGGATTTTAAGGAATACAGAAGGGTTCCTTTCATCGCCCAGACAGCTTATGCTATGGCCGGCGACCGCGAAAGAATGCTCGAGGCCGGATTCGATGATTATATAGCCAAGCCTATCAGCAAGAACGAACTGCTTACCATTGTGCAAAACCAGCTCAATAAATTCAAAAACCTGAGTCAGTAAAGGTGCAGCAGCTTTACGCCAGAATCGATTCGTGACTAAGCGAAATTGATTACTTTTGCGCCGCGATAAACCACTGATCGTACGTTACTTTTTGTGTGTCCGAATAACCAAATAACTAACTATATGTCAGAAAAAATCTCATCAGTTGTTCAACCTGGCGTTGCTTCAGGCGACGATTTGCAACAGATTTTCAGAATTGCCCGTGCCCTGCACTTTGCCATGCCGGCTGTTAATGTCACAGGAACCAACACTGTCAACGCAGTGCTCGAATCAGCCCGCGCCGTCAACGCACCGGTTATAATTCAGTTTTCAAATGGTGGCGCCTCCTTCTATGCAGGCAAAGGATTAACCAACGAAGGCGAAAAAGCATCTATCGCAGGAGCAATTTCAGGGGCAATGCACGTCCATCAGATTGCAGCTCTTTATGGAATTCCGGTAATCCTGCATACTGACCATGCTGCCAAAAACCTGTTGCCGTGGATCGATGGCATGCTTGATGCCGGCGAAAAGTTCTTCAAACAACATGGCAGACCGCTGTTTAGTTCCCACATGCTCGATCTTTCGGAAGAACCACTTCATGAGAATCTGGAAATATGCAAAAGATATCTTGAACGTATGTCGAAACTGGGCATGACACTCGAAATCGAACTGGGCATCACCGGTGGCGAAGAAGATGGAGTGGACAATTCGGGTGTTGACAGCTCAAGGCTCTATACCCAACCTGAGGAAGTGGCTCAGGCCTACGAAACCCTCATGAATGTGAGCGACAGGTTTACCATTGCAGCCGCATTCGGAAATGTGCACGGAGTGTATAAGCCGGGTAATGTCAAACTGGAGCCGGTCATCCTGCACAATTCACAGGTTTATATTCAGAAGAAGTTCAACACAGGTGTCAATCCTGTAAACTTTGTCTTCCATGGTGGTTCGGGCTCCGAAAAGGCCCAGATCAGGGAAGCGATAGGATATGGGGTGGTGAAAATGAATATTGACACTGATACACAATGGGCATTCTGGGATGGTATTCGCGCCTTTGAAAAGAAAAACCATGGGTATCTTCAAGGTCAGATAGGAAATCCCGAGGGTGAGGATGTGCCCAACAAAAAGTACTACGACCCCCGCAAATGGCTCCGCGAAGGCGAGAAAGCCATGATTGACAGACTCAAAATTGCCTTTGAAGACCTCAACTGTATCGACCGTTATTAATGCATGGAATAAGAAAAGCCGGGGCAATAGCTCCGGCTTTTTTTTAAAATCATCAGCTGTTCTGATTCCTGATCAGCCTCACATGCTCATGCCAACCACAAGGTCTTTGGCGTGCACACAAAGTACCGGGATAGGAGAGTGGTTTACCATCTGCTGTGCATATGGCCCCAGCCAAAGATTCGCTGTTGTCGTTTCCTGCTCATCGGTAATGCTGATCAGGTTTGCATTTACTCTGGTGGCATAGTCAATGGTAGCATCGGTGATGTTATCGGCTTCAATTTCTTCGGTGTGAAATTTAACCTCGTTCTCTGTGAGATAATACTCCACCTGTTTCACATATTCGGAAACCCTTGCCCTTACTTCATCCACAATGGTAGTATGCATGGCAAGCACATGTATTTCAGCATCGAAATATTTGGCAAGCAGTGCGGTCAATGGAACCTTCTGACGGCTTTCGACAGTGCTGTCCAATGGCATCACAACACGTGTAAGTGTACGATTGATATCAACACCTCCCCTGATGGTGATGATCGGCCTTTGGGTAGCAGTTACAATTCTGTTGGCGTTGCTGCCGATCCAGAACTCTTCGAAGCCCGATGAACCATGTGTGCCTATCACAATCAGGAATACATCCAATTCGTCTGCGGCCTTTACAATTTCCTGATAAACCTTGCCTTTTCTGATCATATGGGTAATGCTTCCTTTTTCAAGGCCGTATTTGTATTTTTCAATCAGCTGATTAAACCTTCTGTTGACCTCCCCAAGAAGGTCTTCAGGTTCAGTGGTAAAAATCTCTTTGCTGTTGTCGGGGCGGTTCACCCAAACCATCACAACATTTGCTTCAGCCTTATCGGCTATGGTCAGCGCATGCTCCAGCGCGTTGATGGAACAGTCGGAAAAATCAATTCCGACCAAAATGGTCTTTTTCATAGATCTTGGTTTTGAATGGAGAAATTCTTTAATGTAGGTGAATTAATACGTTCTCTGACAACAAAGGCCTGATTGTAACGTCCGATAACATTTCTGAGGAAACCTTCGGCTTCGATGCGGTTGCGGAAATCGCCCACACGGATGCGGTAGTAGGGTTGTCCGAAACTCAGATAAGCAGGAACATCAGGAAACTCTTCCCTGAAGGTTCGGATAATTGATTCAGCCTGTTGCACAGCAGTGTTGCCCGACTCCATGAAAATCTGGACCCTGAATCCCTCCAGTTGGCTGTAGAGCGGGCCAAGTTTTTTCCGTGCCTCGAGCAGGCTGTCCACCCGTGCGTCCTGATGGATGATGACTATGCCTGTACGAACACCTTCAGACTGGCCGGCAGATGTCAGCGAATTAAAAAGCAAACCGATGATAATCAGATATTTCATTTTTATAGCTCGTGTTGACCTGATTGAATGCTCAATACAGGCACAACTGAATTATTGATGAGTTGTTGTGCATAAGGCCCCAGAAATTTATGTGCAGTTGTTGTTCCCTGCTCAGTCATGATACTGATAAGGTCTGCATCAATTTCAGTGGCATAATCCAGAATGGCGCTGCTGATCTTGTCCGATTCCAATTCCTTGATGATGTGTTTTATGCCTTTTTCTTCCAGAAACTTACTGGCATCTTCGGCATAGGAGTACATCCTTTTCCTGATTACACTGATCGGGCTGCTGTAGAGCACAAGCAGATGTACTTCAGCATCAAAGAATCCGGCAATTCCTGCGGCAAACGGAAGCTTTTGTTTGGTTTCGGCTGTGCTGTCGATGGGCAAAAGGATTTTTCTGACACAGCCCCTGCATTCGTAATCACCTCTGATGGTGATCACCGGGCAGGGTGCATTGGTCACAATACGGTAGGCATTGCTGCCGATCCAATATTGCTCGTACCCACTAACACCGTGCGTTCCTGCAAAGATAATGTCTGCATCGAGCTTGCGTGCTACCATTGCTAATTCGTTGTAAACCTTTCCCTTGCGAAGGATAACCTCGAGTTTGCCGTGCTCCAGCATAGGGCCGTATTTCTGCTCAATTTCCTGAAAATGATCTTTGATTTCAATCCGGAGTTCGTAGTCAATATTGAGCAGATTGTCGGGGGTGTGCGAACTGTCGACCCACACCAGCCCCAAAGGGGAGCGTGTTTTGTTGGCAAAGTTGATGGCATAATTCAATGCAGTATGGGCATTGTGGGAAAAGTCAAAGGCTACCAGCAACTGTTTCATGTCTTTAATATTTAGTTACATAGCATACTATAATGCTATGTTGTGTCTGGCTGCGGTTGGTTCATTCGGGCCTCGGAACAGTCAGGGCACAAATCGAAGCTAATTTAGGCAATATTTTCAAAAATGCAAGTTTTTTTTCATGATTACGGACAAACAGATTTTCGTACATTTGTAAGTTAAGCCTTAAACCTGATGAACAGTAACCTGGATGCCGAAAGCCGTAACCTGAGCAAAGCTGAAAAAGAGCTTGAGAATGCCTTGCGGCCTGATGCTTTTGCCAGTTTTGCCGGTCAGGAAAAGGTTGTTGACAATCTGCGCATTTTTGTCAGGGCAGCTTCTCTTCGCGGAGAAGCGCTCGACCACGTGCTGTTGCACGGCCCTCCTGGTTTGGGCAAAACCACCCTGTCGCATATCATTGCCAACGAACTCGGTGTGAACATCCGGATTACTTCAGGTCCTGTGCTCGACAAGCCGGGCGACCTTGCGGGCCTGCTCACCAATCTGGAACCGAACGATGTGCTTTTTATCGACGAAATCCATCGGTTAAGTGCCGTTGTTGAAGAGTACTTGTATTCAGCAATGGAAGATTTTCGCATCGACATCATGATCGAAACAGGCCCCAACGCCCGAAGTGTGCAGATAAAACTCAACCCTTTTACGCTCATTGGAGCCACCACACGAAGTGGGCTGCTCACCTCCCCACTCAGGTCGCGTTTTGGGATCAATGCACGTCTTTCCTACTATGATGCTGCAACTCTTTCTGGCATTATTCGACGCTCTGCTTCGATTTTGAGGGTAGCTATTGCAGATGATGCTGCAACCGAAATTGCACGCCGCAGCCGGGGCACCCCACGCATAGCCAACCTCTTGCTGCGTCGTGTGCGCGACTTTGCCCAGATCAAAGGCAACGGCAGCATCGACATGGAGATATCACGTATGGCTCTGGAGGCACTCAACGTCGACAGGCATGGCCTGGATGAGATGGACAACCGCATACTGTCCACCATCATTGATAAATTCCGTGGAGGGCCGGTGGGAATCAATACAATCGCCACTGCCGTCGGCGAAGAAGCGGGTACCATTGAGGAGGTCTATGAACCATTCCTGATTCAGGAGGGTTACCTGATGCGCACACCGCGGGGACGAGAAGTTACGGAATCAGCCTACAAGCACTTGGGCAGAGTGAACCCCGCACGCCAGGGTGAACTGTTCGGGGATCAGCCCCAGCATGAATAAGCCAGCAATCACAGCCGACGAAATTAAACTGCTTGCCGCTCAGGCAGGTTTTGATGCTTGTGGTCTGTCGCCTGCCGCACGCCTCGACGACCATGCCGGCCTGATGGAGGCGTGGCTCAAAAAAGGCTATCAGGGCGAAATGTCCTACCTCGAACGTAATCGCGGGAAACGTTATGACCCTACCTTGCTCATGGAAGGGGCACGCACGGTGATCTCGGTGCTCCTGAACTATTTTCCGGCGGCTTCCCTCCCCGATGCACAAAGCTATAAAGTGTCCAGATATGCTTATGGCAGAGACTATCACACCTTAATCAGAGATAAACTCCGGCATTTACTGCTGCTGATCACTGAACGCACAGGGCCTGTTACGGCACGTGTGTTCACCGACTCAGCTCCTGTGCTAGACCGTGCATGGGCACACAAAAGCGGACTGGGTTTCATCGGTAAAAACACATGCCTTATCCATCCCCGCAAAGGTTCGTTTTTGTTTATAGGACATATCATTACCTCACTCGAAGTTGACTCAGAACCTGTTGCGGTTACCGACTATTGTGGAACATGCCGCCGGTGTATCGATGCCTGTCCGACAGGTGCTTTGGTGGATGCACATATACTCGACGCACGCAAATGCATTTCTTACCTGACTATAGAACACAGGGGCGAACTGCCTGCAAGGCTGAAACCTAAGTTTGACAACTGGATTTTCGGTTGCGATATTTGTCAGGAAGTGTGCCCCTGGAACAGCTTTTCAGTTGCGCACAATGTACCGGAATTTAAAGCCGGCAGCAAACTGGCACATATGACAAAAAGAGACTGGGAACAAATGGATGAGCAATTGTTTGATGAACTGTTTGCCGACTCAGCAGTGCAACGCACCGGCTTTAAAGGACTGAAAAGAAATATTGATTTTCTGAAAGAGGAATAATAACCAAATTACTGTTGGTTCTGGCGCAACCTGACCCGCAGTAACATGTCCGTTGTGGTCATATACAGGTATTCCTGTTCTGTGTCAAAAGCGCAGTTGGCGGTTGCTTTTCCGGTTTTAACCGCAGCAAGGTGTTTGCCGTCAGGACTGATTAAATGCACCCCGCCCGGACCCGTTGCAAAGATGTTGCCGCTTCTGTGTACCTTTAATCCGTCAGGTAATCCTTTAAATGTTTTTGACAGCGATATAAAGTCAAACAAAATTCGTCCGTTGGTGAGCAATCCGTCTGCTGTGATTTCATAGCTGTATAAAACCGGATTATTTCGGTCTGATTGATTGATGTACAGCGTTTTTTGGTCAAGCGACAACGCAATTCCATTTGGCCAGGTCAGGGTGTCGGTCAGCAGGGTAACTTGCTGTTCAGTGCTAACTTTAAACACTCCATTGAAACCAATCTCGCCTGTTTTGTTCTCCGGCCGGCCATAGGGTGGATCTGTAAAATAGATATTACCATTTTGGTCAGCAACAAAATCGTTGGGGCTGTTAAACGTTTTGTCGCTGAAATTGTCTGCAATGGTTGTAAATGTTGCCTGAGGAGCGGTTAGTGGTGCATCCATCCGGGCGATGCGCCTGTCGCCATGCTGGCACAGAAGCAACTGCTTGTTCATGTCGAGCATCAAACCATTGGAACCCTCACCCGAATTAATATTCTCTGCGTCTGTATGGCCCGATGGCTCCAAATACACACCAAGACTGTCCTTTTCGTTCCAGATGTAAATCTTATTGGCAGGAACATCGGAAAAAATCAGCGACTGCAATTCATCTAACCACAAGGGACCTTCGGACCACAAGAATCCATTGGCCAATAGTTCAATACGTGCATCCGGAGAAATGATTTCCAGTGCGCTTGAATCATAAATTTCAACAGCAAAAAGTTTCGTTGAAGGATCATTGGTTTTTTGCTCCTGATCAGGATTTCCGGTACTGAAGGTGCAGGAAATCATGCAGAAAGTTATAATAAACGGAATCGAAAGAGCATTAATTTTCATGGTCTGTGTTTAAGAAATTGTTGTGTTAAGCAGCTTTTATGTGATTATTGATTTCTTACTCCTCATTCGGTAACTGATCAGAAAAAGCAGGCCCACAATCACGAAGGGGATGGTGATTATCAGAATGATACCAATGCTCATGCTAATGGAATGATTCATGTTGTAATTATGCATAAAAATAATCGGGCTGAGAATTGTCCCCAAAGCAATAAAAACAATGCCTCCGGTCAGTTCATGTTTCCATGCAATGAGCAGAAAGATCAACAGGACAAAAGAGGGGAGCAAATGTATGAGAAATGCAAGGATTTGTTTTTTCAGACTAAGAGCAGGGTCAAATGCATCGAGGGCAAACATGCTGACAAACAATATAGCTAACATGCACAGTATTCGGGGAATCCAATGAAATATTGTGTTTGGGTTTTTCATGGCATTACAGTTTTACGACAATCAGTTATAAACAAATAAATATCAAAGTTACGAATTCCACAGGGGAAGATCAAGATATTTGTGTGATGAACAGGAAAATCTGTTAACGATTTGTGCTTAAGAGAATAATGTTGCCTGAAACGATCTGTTGTCATCGCTTTGCCGAAGGCAGTATAGTGTAGTGCAGCGAAAGGATCAGCCCGTCGTTGTATTGTCCGAAGCCGCGTTCATAGCGGCGCACACTTCCGGGTACTGCATTTTTTCTGATGGATGTAATGGAATTAACCGTTCGGAAGTCAATTGCCCATTTTTTATTCAGTTGGTACTGCACCCCCACGATGCTGTTCAGGCAGAGGTTGCGCCAGTCATTGGTTTCCACTTCCATATAGTTTACTTCTTCATAATGATGCAGCAGAATGTCGGCCGAGAGTCCTGCACCCAGTGACCAGCGGCCTTTTCTGAAGTTTATGGTAAGCGGCAGTTCGGCATAGCTGAGACGCAGCAGATAAGCATTGCGTTCGGGCAGTTCGGGGTTTGGGTTAAATCGCGAGCCTTTCTGTACAAAGGCAAGTTCCATATTCATAAACCATTGATCCGTGACTTCAAGCCGCACAAAAAAACCCGCCTGTAGCCCGGCTTTGTTGTAGCCTCCGTAGGTGTCGCCGGCTACCTGAGTGGCGGCAAGGCCGGCCTTGAAACCACCGGCAAAGGGTTGTGCCTGTGAAACAGTAGCAAACAGGAGTATGATTGACAGGGTAAAATAATACTTCATAAGAACCAGATTAGTTTTTTGACCGGATAAATATAAAGTAAAAATCACATTGAAATAAAGTGTGTTATATAAAAAAATTCTAATTTAGGCACAAAAATTGTTTGCTTATGGAAGCTTCCAACTACCGCATTTTGCTTGTGGACGACGAGCGGGATGTTCTTGAATTTCTTAGCTATAATCTTCGCAAAGAAGGCTTCAATGTTTCTACTGCCGGAAGTGGTCAGGAAGCTGTTGTAAAAGCAGTGGAAGAACTGCCCCACCTGATTGTGCTTGATGTGATGATGCCCGGAATGGATGGTATTGCCGCCTGTGAAGAGATCAAACAAATTCCGGCACTGAAAAATTCACTGGTAGTATTTCTCACAGCCCGTGCCGAAGAGTATTCTCAGATTGCCGGACTTGACGCCGGAGCTGATGATTATATCACCAAACCCATCAAGCCAAAATTGTTGATCAGCCGTGTTAAAGCAATATTAAGAAGATACCGCGGCGAACAGAGCCACACCGAAACACTCTCACTGAATGATTTCGTCATCGACTCCGAACGTTTCATTGTTGTGAAGGGAGGTGTTGAGATCACCCTTCCCAAAAAGGAGTTCGAGTTGCTGCGCCTGCTCGCCTCCAAACCCAATAAAGTGTTTACACGGGACGAGATTTTCTCCAGAGTGTGGGGCGATAATGTGATTGTGGGCGACCGCACCATTGATGTGCACGTGCGTAAAATCAGGGAAAAAATTGGTATCGATAATATACGCACCGTTAAAGGTGTTGGTTATAAATTTGAGATATAGTCACCATGGCCGGTAAATTTGCAGAAACACGTAATGTGGCCCTTGGCACAGCTGCAATAATTGCTGCCGGAGGATCAGCATTGTTTTTGGTGTTCTGGCAATTCATCAGCGAACCTTCCCTGTGGATGTTCCTGCCACTGGCGGCCATAGTGTTTTTGCTGGCATTCCTGGTTACACGATATGCTGTGGACAGATTCATTTACCGAAAGATAAAACTGATTTACAAGACGATACACAAACAGCGCGACGGTAATGGAACTGCCAAAAGCACTGCACGAAAAGCCGAGTCAATTGATTCGGTCAGCCAGGCTGTACAAGATTGGACTTCGGGTCAGCAGAACGAAATAGAAGAGCTGAAAAAAATGGCCGACTACCGGCGTGAGTTTCTCGGTAATATCTCGCACGAGCTTAAGTCTCCCATTTTCAATATTCAGGGATATGTCCTTACCCTGCTCGATGGTGGCCTCGAAGACCCGAACATCAACAAGGACTATCTGATGCGCACCGAAAAAAGTATCAACAGGCTCATTGCCATAGTGGAAGACCTGGAAGAGATTTCAAAACTTGAGTCGGGAGAGTTAAGACTCAATATGCAGCGTTTCGATATGTGTGAGTTGGTACGTGATGTGATCGATTTTCTGGAGATGAAAGCCCGTAGAAACAACACCCTGGTGGTATTTGAGAACAAAACCGAGCGTCAGGTTTTTGTTCAGGCCGACAAGAAAAGAATCAGACAGGTGTTGATCAATCTGATCGAAAACGCTATAAAATACGGAGATAAGCCTAACAACAAAGTTATTATCAAGGTGTTTGACATGGACGAGAATTATCTCTTTGAAGTCAAGGATAATGGCCCGGGCATACCGGAAGAGAGCCTGCCACGTATTTTTGAGCGGTTTTACCGTACCGACAAAGGACGCTCGCGCGATACCGGAGGAACAGGTTTGGGGCTGGCCATCGTGAAACACATTATCGAAGCACACCGCCGTAACATCAGTGTACGCAGCAAACTGGGTTCGGGAACGACCTTCTCGTTCACACTGATGAAATCCTGAGACAATCTGTTGTTTCAGAATTGTTAACAAACATCAAAGTACTAAACACATCGGATCTAAACCAACTTTGCGGTCTTCGGGAAGTACTTTGCGTCCTTTGCGGCAAAAAAGAATACCACAACAGACCGGATTTATTTCTGACGCGAAATAGTATATTCAACCAAATCTCTGAGGGATTGCCGCGAAACATCGTCTTCATAGGAATCAAGCAGTTTCAATGCATTTTTCCTGAATAGCTCCATTTTTTCAGTGGCATATTCCAGACCACCCGAACCTCTGACTTTCTCCATCACCCACGACACTTTTTCGGGGTCCTGATTGTGGTTTTTCACCACATTGATGATGCGGCGCCTTTCCGTCCATCCGGTATTGTTCAGAAGATAGATCAGCGGAAGGGTCATCTTGCGTTCTTTAATGTCGATTCCTGTTGGTTTTCCGGCTGTGCCCACTTTCTGGTAGTCGAAAATGTCGTCCTTGATCTGAAAAGCAATTCCTACGTTTTGCCCGAACTCATACATGAGTTTCACCTTTTCGGGTGTGGCACCTGCACTGGCAGCACCCACAGCACAGCAGGAGGCAATCAGGGAAGCGGTTTTTTTGCGGATGATGTCGAAATACACATCCTCTTCTATATCCAGCTTACGTGCTTTTTCAATCTGCAGCAATTCGCCCTCGCTCATTTCCTTAACGGCATCAGCCACGATCTTCAGCAGATCGAAATCATTATTGTTGAGCGCCAGCAGCATGCCACGCGAAAGCAGATAATCGCCCACCAACACAGCAATTTTGTTTTTCCACAAGGCGTTGATGGAGAAAAAACCGCGTCTCTCGTTCGAGTCGTCCACAACATCATCATGAACCAGTGTGGCTGTGTGTAACAGTTCGATGAGGGTGGCTGCCCTGTAGGTGCTTTCCCTGACCTCACCATGAATCCGGGCCGACAGAATTACAAACATGGGCCGCATTTGCTTCCCCTTGGTCTTGACAATATATCCCGTTACTTTATCGAGGAGCGGCACATGGGATTTCATGGCTGACCTGAATACCTTATCAAAGGCAAGCAGTTCGTCCTGAATATGTTTCCTTACGTGTGAAAGTCCTTCTGCCATGAGTGCCTCTCCGGATTTTGTGCCACTGCCATCATTTGTGGAAGTAAGGCGGTGCGCAGCAAAATACCTGCTTCTGAATCGATGGCTAAGATACAAAAGCTGATCGAAGGTGCAACCAACAGCGTAAAATATATGCGTGATAAAGAAGTTTTGACGGCACAATAAGGCATCCTGGACACTGAAAGCTCTTTTCTGTTCACAAATCGGTATTACCTTTGCCAAAAACTAAGCTATGGCCGGTTTCCTGTTCGACGACATGATTTTTGGCCCTGTGAAAAGCAGGCGTCTGGGCAAATCATTGGGCATTAACCTGCTTCCCACACACAGCAAAGCGTGCTCCTACAATTGCATCTATTGCGAATGTGGCTGGACCGGAAACCGACGAGGAATGAATATTGAACTCCCTTTAAGAGCTGATATCTCAGCTGCACTGGAAGAGGCTCTTATCAGACTTAAAGATACGGAAATGCAGCCCGACAGCCTGACCTTTGCCGGAAATGGCGAGCCAACCATGCATCCCGAATTCGAAGGTATCATTGAAGATACAATCAAACTGAGGAATGCTTTGATCCCTTCTGCTAAAGTAAGTGTGCTTTCGAACGGCAGCATGCTGCACAAGCCTGCGGTTTTTGCATCACTGATGAAGGTGGACAACAACATCCAGAAACTTGACGGAGGAAGGGAAGAAACGATCAGGCTGATCAATATGCCGCTGAAGGCTTTCCGGCTTGCTGAATATGTGGAAACCCTCAAACGATTCGGACACAATCTCATTATCCAGAGTCTGTTCCTGCGTGGCAAGCTGGGAGACAGGATTGTGGACAACACAACTCGGGAAGAAGTGCATGCCTGGCTGAATCTGGTAACTGACATCAATCCGGCTTATGTGATGATCTATGCCATAGAAAGGGAAACACCGGCCGGAAATCTGGTGAGGATCGGCCGTGATGAACTGGAAGCCATTGCCAAACAGGTGCGTGACGCAGGTATAGAAGCGGAGGTGTATGCATGAACATAATCTTCTGAACATGGAACAATATCCCCTGAAAGTGCTTGTTGCCTTTGCCGAGTCGTTTAGCGAGAGAAGCAAGTTTCACGACTGGCTGCTGAAGCACGGGTATCCTGAACTTGCTGCTTTGAGCAGCGCAATCAGGGGCAGCGAACCAGCCTTTGTGTGGTTGATGAAAAACCAGTATTATCACTATGCTGCACTCGACGGAGCTATTGATAAACAGCTAAAGGCGCGTGTCTGGCTGTCGCGTCACGAATATCCCCTGCTTGGTGCATTGGCCGATGCCGTAAACGAAAACAAACAAGCCATTGCATGGCTGGATGCAAACGGATTTCAGGTGATGCTGTTTATTGCACAAAAAATCAGGACCTTCCGTGATAGCCAGGTGTTCGACTACCACAAGATGCACTTTTAATTGTTGGATTAGTTCAGCGGTTCAGGAACGGACTGATTTCAGCCGCACTTGCTGTATCCGCATTCCTGACAGGTAAGGCATCCATCCTGATATACAAGACTTTTGCCGTTGCCGCATTCCGGACATTGTTTTCCTTCAGCGAAGGTTCCATCAGGAATATAACGTTTCAGTGCACGCACCACACCGTTTTTCCAGGTGTTGATGTTGTCCTCGTCAAGAGTAAGATTCTGCACCAGCTCGATGGCATAAGGCAGGGGCATGCCATGCCTGAGGATACCCGAGATAAGCTTGGCATAGTTCCAGTATTCTTTGTTAAAAGACCGCGAAAGGCCTTCTATGGTGACTTTGTATCCTTGTTTGTCTTCGAACTGAAAGTCGTACCGGGCTTTTTCGCTTTTGTTTTTTTCGCGGATCACCCAGCCATTCTCGACCCAAGGAGGCAGGAAAAAGTCATCGGCTTTACCTGTGAAGATTTCGTAGGGTTTATCGTTGAGTTTGCCAACCACAGCCATCCATTTTTCATAATTATTCTGGAACCTGACTACATCGGCCTCCAGTCTCTTGGGGCGTGGAGGAGCCGTTGTTTCTTTGAATTCACCATTGCGTGCATCGTTCGTTTTTTTCTCGTCGGCACTCACGAGCACTCCCGAGCGCGAGCCATCGCGATAAATGGTCATGCCTTTGCACCCGCTTTCCCAGGCAGTCTGATAGATCTGGCTGACCATGTATTCGGGTGTTTCGCGGGGAATATTGACTGTGACACTGATGGAATGATCAACCCATTTCTGTATGTCACCCTGCATGCGAACTTTGCTTACCCAGTCGATGTCGTTTGAAGTAGCCAGATAATAGGGCGACTCTTTAATGACTTCGTTCAGTCTGTCATCGGTGTAGGATTTTACTTCAGCAACGTTGTAGCCCTTCACATCGAGCCATGTTTCAAATTTTGGATGGAACACATTGTATTCCTCCCATGCATCGCCTACTTCGTCAACGAAACTTACGGTGACGTTTTTATCGTTCGGATTCACTTTACGGCGGCGTTTGTAGCTTACCATAAACACCGGCTCAATACCCGAAGTAGTTTGTGTGCAGATGCTTACGCTGCCGGTAGGTGCTATTGTCAGCATGGCAATGTTGCGACGACCGACTCGTTGCATTTTCTCATAAAGTCGGGGTGCGTTTTCGCGCAGTCGCACTATAAACGGATTGCTGCGTTCACGTTCGGTGTCGTAAATCAGGAATGGTCCTCTTTCTTCGGCCAGATCCACCGATGAACGGTACACCTCAAGGGCAAGCAGTTTGTGAACCTCAGTAGAAAAACTGATGGCTTCTTCACTGCCGTATCGTGTGCTGAGCGCGGCCAGCATATCTCCTTCAGCGGTGATGCCGATGCCTGTGCGGCGTCCCTGCAGTGCTTTTTTGCGGATGTTTTCCCATAGCCTGAGCTCTACACCTTTAACCTCAATAGGTTCAGGATCGGCTGAAATCTTGGCAATAATGGCATCTACCTTTTCGATCTCCAGGTCGATGATGTTGTCCATGATGCGTTGGGCAAGCCTGGCGTGTTTGGTGAACAGCTCAACATTGAAGCTGGCGTGATCCGTGAACGGATTCTCTACATAACTGTAGAGGTTGATGGCCAGCAGACGGCAGCTGTCATAGGCGCAGAGCGGTATTTCGCCGCAGGGATTTGTCGATAGGGTGCGATAACCCAGATCGGCATAGCAATCAGGGATTGACTCGCGGATGATGGTGTCCCAGAACAACACACCCGGTTCGGCAGAAGACCATGCATTATGTATGATTTTATCCCAAAGTTCGCGTGCGTTTATCTCTTTGGTAAAGATAGGGTTGGGCGAATCGATCGGATATTGCTGCACGAATGTTTCATCATTGATCACCGCCTGCATAAACTCATCGGTAATCCGAACCGAAACATTGGCTCCTGTTACTTTTCCGAGCTCCATTTTGGCATCTATGAAGCGCTCGGCATCGGGATGTTTGATGCTGATGCTGAGCATGAGAGCGCCGCGTCGGCCATCCTGAGCTACTTCTCTGGTCGAGTTTGAATAGCGTTCCATAAAAGGAACAATACCTGTTGAAGTCAGAGCACTGTTTTTGACCGGGCTGCCGGTTGGCCTGATATGCGACAGGTCGTGGCCGACACCACCGCGTCTTTTCATCAGTTGTACCTGTTCCTGATCAATCTTCATGATGCCGCCATAGGAGTCCGACGGACCATCGTTGCCGATCACAAAACAATTGGAGAGCGAAGAAACCTGAAAGTTGTTGCCTATTCCGGCCATCGGACTCCCCTGTGGGACGATGTATTTGAAGTCCCTGAGTGCCTCAAAAATTTCTTCTTCACTTACCGGATTCGGGTAACGTTTTTCGATCCGGTAGATCTCGGATGCAAGACGTCGGTGCATATCGTCGGGTGTAAGCTCGAACAGATTGCCATCGCTGTCCTTCAGGGCATATTTATTCATCCATACATTGGCAGCGAGCACATCGCCTTTGAAATATTCTGTCGATGCTGCCAGCACTTCTTCGTGCGAATACGTTTTCAACTCCCCTTCTTTCATTCCTGTTTTGTTTAGTGCTGTGTTTTCGTCCGCCTGCCCTTTCACTTCTGATCTTGTTTCCTCGGGACGCACCCGCACCTCAAGCATCTTGTCGTACAAGTTACTTTCCTTTGCCTGTCTGGTAGCTGTCTCCAGGTTTTCGAACAAATTATTTTCCATAATGGTCTTTACCTCACGGTTTGTGTTTGTTGTTTAATGTAAGCTGTTATCGTACAATGTTTAGTATAAAAGATACCCTGGTTGTTTTAGGGAGTGCAAGATACAATCTGTTTTGTGTAATTACAGGTGTATTTTTTCAACGGAGACTTGTTGATAAATCATCTAACGCTGTACAGATGCGGATTTCGGTGACTTATAAGAACCCTTGTTAATTAAAAATGCACAGTTGAGCATCAATTGGCACAGTACATGAATCCGGCCTGAACAGCTATGCGGTTTTCACAAAGAACATACGCAAAGCGATTAAAAACAACACAATAGCAAACACCTTCCGAAGCGATTCCACAGGAATATTGAGCGCTATTCTGGAACCGAAATAACCACCAACCAGAAATGCTACTGCTATGATCAGTGCGAATTTCAGATTCATTGCTCCGGCCTTGTAATAATTGATCACCGCCAGCAGTCCGATGGGCGGAAGCATGATGGCCAGACTGGTTCCCTGAGCAGTATGTTGGTCAAGATGAAGCAGATAAATAAGTGCGGGAATGATGATAATGGCGCCACCGATACCGATCATGCCGCTGAACACACCGGCAACCAGACCGATGAGAATAAGAAGTAAAACAATTGATGTTGACATATAACCTCCTAAAAATCGAGACTGAACGAAAGATAAAAGATCGGTTTGGTGATGCGTCTGTCCTCCACACCCCAGGCCACATCGGCTCTGAGGAAATATCCCAGCAGCATTGTTCGTGCACCCATGCCCATACCACCCACCAGCGGTTCTTTTTGAACCTCGACAGTAATATTCAATGGGCCGTTGATGATGGTGTTGGTGTACAGTGAGTTGGATGGGTCGTAGGGATTGATGCCTGTCCATGCCGTGCCCAGATCGCCAAAGGCCACGATCTGGAAGTGCCTGATGAAGTCAGAGTTGATGGGCCGCTGCAGGAAATAACGAAACACAGGCAGACGTAACTCACTATTGATAACTGCAAAAGTGTTCCCGTTGCGTATATTCTGATTAAATCCCCGCAGATTGGTCGCCAGGGTCTGATAAGCATAATCCTGTCCGAAATCAATGGGTGTGCTTCGGTTAAAACTCGGAAAAAGCCAGTTATCCACTCCGCCCATATAGTATATCAGCCGGTTGTTTCCGAATGAGGTGGAAGCAGCAAAGCGGTTGGCCCAAATGAAGTTTCGGTGGATTTTCTGGTAATGTCTGAAATCAATACCGAGGACGACCAGATTACGGCTTTCACGGTCAATAAGCTGGTAGTATTCGGCAAAGGCTTTTGAGCGGATTCCGCTGTAGAGGTTCATTCCCAGATCGCGGCTGTTGTCGAACACAAATTCGGTACGCAGCCCGGTCCAGTTTTCGTATATGTTGGGTCGCTTCAGGCTAATCTGGTCGGTGGCCAGAAACACAAGCATATCGTTACGGTAGATGCCCGTTCCGCGCAGGCTTATGGATTCGGAGAATGGCCAGCTGAGCATATAGAATAGTTCGTGCGACTGGGTTCGGGCAAGAAAACTGGACGAAGACAGGTCGATACTTTGCCGGTGAAACACAATATGCCTGTCGAGTCTCCTGCGCAGGTTGCTGTAAGAAGCCACATATTCGTTGTTCTGCAGGTTGCTGTTCAGCCTTACTCCGCCGCCCAGCCTGTAGTCTTCGAGAAGGTCGCTGAGTTCAACACCCAGAAAAACATTAAAACCGGGATTGAGGTAAATGGGCGAACCTCCTCCTGAAAATGGCTGATAACTGTAGTTGATATAGGTGAAATCGACCTGTGTGAACAGTTGATCATAGAAGAATTCCACATTGTATATCCTCCTTTTTGGCTCGGCTTGCCCGAAGATGGATTTTTTTTGTTCTTCGCCACGCACGAAACCTTCGAATGGTCTGCGTTCAGCCCCGTCAATCGCAAAACCACCCTGACGTGAAGGATTGATCATTTCACTGCTGTCCGTCTTTCTCGTTGTGTTCCTGTAGACGTTCGCAAAGCGTTTCCGGTATTGAATCTGAAGATTTTTTTCTTCTTCAAGGCGTGCCTCTTCCTGCGGCATTTTCGATTTCTTCTGTTTCATGAAACTCGACAGGGTTCCAATGCCTGCATTTGTGACAGGTGCCTTGTACATCCTGATCCTGTTGTCTTCAAAAGAGGTGAATAGTATTTCGCGACCTTCGTCCGTCAGGGTGTACTGGTGAACTGGATTTGTATAATCCGTGAGCCTGCTGCTTTCGAAGAAATACCTGTAGTGTACTATGGTGTCCACATAGCTGATGGCACTGTCGTAAACAGCCTGAAAGAGATTGTTGTATCCGTTGGCATCGCTGAGGTAATGAATAATTCCGGGTTTGATGTGGAGCGGTTGTTTTTCGTCTGATAACGGACTGTTGGTAATACGTTTCAGCAGGTTGGATCTTTTGGCAAAATCGTAGCTGAACAGATCTGAATTGTGTTTTTGTGGCACAGGTTCAGTGTGCATCCTGAGTGTGTCGTCGGTTCTGTTCGAAGCAAAAACAATCTGTCTCGTACCCTCAAAAAACACGGGATGCAAATCTGTGTAGAAATCGTTGGTGATCTGGATGTGTGAGTTGGAGGCTATGCTATACACGTAAATGTCAGGTTTTCCCTGCCTGACGGCCGACATGGCAAGCAACTGTCCGTCGGGAGAGTAGGAGAAAGAAGTAATTTTTTGAAAATCAAAAAGTATTCTCTTTGTCTGGCTGTTTTCGTCGAGGTTAAAAAAATACAGCCAGATGTTGCCTTTTTCCTCAACCACGGCTGCCAGTATTTTACCGCTGGGGTGCCATTCGATCAGCGGGTAGCTGTGGTCGGTTTTCAGGGCAGAGCTGAAGCCCGCTTTATAGATTTTTTTCTTTTTGCCGCCTGCCAGGTCTTCGAGCCAGATAAAGATTCTTCCTTCCCTGTTGGTGACATATGCCAGCCGGGTTTTATCGGGCGAAATTTTCGGGTTACTGTATGCAAGATCGTCGCGGTAGCGGTAATCGAGGGCTTCTCCAACCCCGGCCACCGGAACGGAGGCGAAACTATCGTAATAGTATTTATACCATTCAGCTGTCAGTTCCTTGAACGAAAGCCCGGTGACATACAGAAATCCGTTCTGCACATTGCGTGTCAGTTGTGTCAGGTGTAATATGTTGGTGATGGCCGAGGGGCCGTAACGTATTTCGATGAACCGCCACAGGGAGTGCCCGGCGATGATGGCATCTTCTCCTTCGAGCCGGTTGATTTTTTTGAACCTTCTGCTCAGCATGCCATCGCGCAGCCGGTTGTCGGTTTCCGTTGACCAGTCTTCCGAGAGGTACGATATCAATCCGTTGCGATACCAGTCGGGCAAGGTAAACAGGGCAGCATTCCTGATCTGTGAGCCGATGCTCCCTCCGAAAATAAGCTGGGTGATCAGGATGTCGGCTATGCCGGCCCTGATTTGCCTTTCGAGACTGCGGAAGTCACCATCGCCGTAAAGGATCACTTTGTTGCCAAGTATATGGGTGATACCGCCCGTGTTGTATTGCTGGTCGCCCGACAATCCGATGTTGCTTTGCTTGTAGTCGTTAAGTGTGTTAAAGATGATAAACTGTATTTTGTCGTCGAGCACAGTTTCCAGTTTGCGTTCAAGCACAGGAAGCTGTTTGTCGGTGTACCATGCCGTGTACAGGGCAAGTTCTTTTCCGTTGAGGTAGAAGTAGGTGTCGAACTGATCAAACTTATAAAACGACCAGATGGAGTTGTTGTACTGCACCCTGTTTTTGCCGAAAGTCATGTTCGAGCCGTTGTAAAACTGAGCTGTGGAGGCAGAAGGCAACAGCACAATAAAAAGTCCGGCCAGGAATATAAGCCCTGCTGCAGATAACTTTTTGCAGACAGATGCGTATAGTGAAGACGGGACGTTTTGAAGTTGAATCATGGGGCTAAATTACTGCTTTCGTACATGAGGATAAACACATCTGGATGGTTTATTGTTAAATTTGCCGCCCTAAAGATAAACTTGTCCCATTAATTACCCGGTGTATGATTCAGGTTAAAAAATTTGTTTTCAATTCGTTTCAGGTAAACACCTATTTGTTGTATGATGAGACCAGGGAATGTGTGATTATCGACGCAGCCTGCTCCGAACCTGAAGAAGAGATCGAACTGTCGAATTTTATTGCGTTCCATAATCTCAGACCGGTTCGTTTGCTCAGCACCCATTCGCATATTGACCATGTGCTTGGTAACGCATTTGTTTCATCGAGATACGGTCTGAAACTGGAAGCCCATGCCGACAGCGCCCGATACCTGAAAGACGCTCCCACTTACGCTTCCACTTTTGGATTGCGGCTTTCGGCCGTGCAGATGCCCGAAGTTAATCTGACAGACAATCAGATGATCATTTTCGGCAACAGCAGCCTGAAGGTACTCGAAACCCCCGGACACGCAGCCGGAAGCGTGTGTTTCTATAACGATGAAGTCCCCTTTGTCATTGCCGGCGATGTGCTTTTTTACCAAAGCATAGGCCGCACCGACCTTCCGGGGGGTAATTACGATCTGCTGAAAAACAGTATATGGGGAAAACTGTTTGTGCTGCCCGACCAAACACTCGTTTATCCCGGCCATGGACCAGAGACGACCATAGGAAGCGAAAAAGTAGATAATCCTTTCGTTTCTATCGGCTGATGCGCAGCAAATCTGAGGCAATTTTGCCGCTGTCTTGTTTCATCATGCAATGGAAATGACCTTTCGGACAGCGCTCATAACCTATTTTGCTGCACGGACGACACTTTAGCCCTTCAACTTCAGAAATCACGGACTGGTGCTCCTTTCCCGGCATATACGGTGTCATCCCGAGCGAAATAACTGTGTTGCCCCAGACCGAAACAACCGGTTTGCCGAAGGCTGCCGCAATATGCATCAGGCCGGTGTCGTTAGTGAGCACAGCCCGGCTGTGTTTCAGCAGCCAGGCCGACTGGTGCAGCGAAAGCAATCCGCAACTGTTCGTGACATGTGCGCCTGAAAAAGAGGCAATCTGCTCACCGCGCTGCCTGTCTTCGGGGCCTCCGAGCAGAATAACCTTTAAATCCAGTTTTTTACATACCTCTGTGACCTTTTCAACCGGCAGAATTTTCGTGTTGTGCTTTCCACCGATGACCACTGCGTAAAAGCCTGATGACAGCTGTGGTGCATATATTTCTTTCAGTTGCACCAAGGTCGAATACTCATCCGGAGGCAGAAAATAATCCAGCCCAAGGCCATCGTTTTGCACCCCCAAAGGTTCAACGGCCTTGAAGTACCGATCCACGATGTGCAGTTTTGGCATTCTGTCGATACCGAACTGCACCAACAGGTATTTTTCGAGGTTCAGCTTCGGAAAACCCGCCGAAGGCCGCTTCAGCCCATAGCGAACCCGCATCGATCGCAGGTTCTTATGCAGGTCGGCAACAAAGTCAAACTGCTCTTTTTTAAGGGTTTCGATTAGTGGTTTTAAGGAACCATCGAAGCAGTGAATCTTGTTGATATAAGGGTTGTGCTCAAACAACTGGCGGTTGCTCTTCCGCGTCAGCACATGCAGTTCGGCATCCGGTATCTGGCGAGCCACACAACGAATCACCGGACTGGTGAGCACGATGTCGCCAATTGAACTGAAACGGATGATGAGTATCTTTTTCAAAAGCTTGATTGCTGCGTGAAGGTAGCGGCAAAGGTAACACAATAGCAACTATTGTCAAGTATGAGGTTCGGGCCGGACTTTGTGGTGAACATTGTTGCAAATCAGTCTGATTTCAAGCGTCATAAGCTTCTTTACGTATGTTTTGGCGCCTGAGCGTAACAATGCCTATTTTTGCAGCATGAAATTAGTCGATACCCACGCACATCTGTATCTTCCGGAGTTTGATACCGACCGCGCTGATGTTGTCGCCTCGGCCGTGGCCAAAGGTATCGAAACTATATTGCTGCCCAACATCGACAGCGGTTCCGTGGGAGCCTTGCTCGATATGTGTAACACTTTTCCGGCGCATTGCAAGCCCATGATGGGGCTGCACCCGACTTCGGTGAAGGCCGATGCCGACCAGGAACTGCAACTGGTGAAAGACGAGCTGGAAAAAGGTATTTATGTGGCTGTGGGAGAGATCGGCATCGATCTGTATTGGTCGGTGGAGTATAAAGATTTGCAGATCAATGTGTTTCGCGAGCAGCTCAGGCTGGCTAAAAAGTTTGACCTGCCGGTAGCCATCCACACCCGCGAGGCTTTTCCGCTTATCCTTGATGTAGTGGAACAGGAAATGAACAGTGGACTGAGCGGTGTGTTTCATTGCTTCAGCGGCTCGGCAGAGGATGCCTCCCGTATCATGGAACTTGGTTTTATGATGGGCATTGGCGGAGTGATTACCTACAAGAAATCAAGTCTTCCGGAAGTGGTTGCAGGCATCCCGATGGAGTTTCTGCTGCTCGAAACCGATGCGCCTTTTCTGCCCCCGGTGCCTTTCAGGGGAAAACGCAACCAAAGCGATTACTTGATTTATGTTGCACAAAGACTTGCTGAGGTTAAGCAACTGCGGCTGGAGGAAGTTGCCGCACAAACCACCACCAATGCACTCAGGCTATTTTCAACAACCGAACAACACTGAACTATGGAAGATAAAACTGCCATTTTGGTAATTTACACCGGTGGCACCATCGGGATGATCAAAGACCCGCAGAGCGGCGCGCTCAAGCCATTCAATTTCGACAACATCTACGATCAGATGCCGATATTGAAGAGTTTTCAGTATCAGATAGATTTTTTGTCGTTCGATCCGTTGATCGACTCCTCCAACATGAAGCCTTCGTTCTGGATCAGGCTGGCTGAACTCATTGGAAGCAACTACGAACGATACGATGGTTTTGTGGTGCTGCACGGTTCCGACACCATGGCCTACACTGCTTCGGCCATTAGTTTTATGCTCGAAAACCTCAACAAACCGGTTGTGTTCACCGGGTCGCAACTGCCTATGGGTGTGATCAGAACCGACGGTCGTGAGAACTTCCTCGCCGCTATTGAGATCGCAGCCGCAAAAGACGAAAGCATGCCTATGGTTCCCGAAGTGTGCATCTTTTTCGAAAACCAGCTGATGCGCGCTAACCGAACCACTAAATTCAACGCAGAGCACTTCAATGCCTTTGTTTCGGGCAATTATCCCCTGCTGGCCGAAGTGGGCGTGCACATACGCTACCACCGGCAGTATATCATGAAACCCAACTTCAAGAAACTCAAAATCCATACTTCGCTCGATTTTAACGTGACCATCCTGAAGCTGTTTCCGGGGATATCGGAGAATGTGGTGCGTGCCACACTCGGCATCCCGGGGCTTAAGGCGCTCATCCTCGAAACCTTTGGTTCGGGCAATGCACCCACCGACGCATGGTTTATCCGAAGTCTTGAAGAAGCCATCGACAAAGGGTTGATTGTGTACAACGTAACCCAGTGTAAGTCGGGTTCGGTTGAAATAGGCAAATATGAAACCAGCCTCGACCTCGGACGTATCGGGGTGATTGGCGGTTACGACATCACCACAGAGTCGGCACTGGCCAAACTCATGTACCTGATCGGTGAGGGCTACAGCCGCGACAAGGTTGTGGAACTGCTGCAGGCCTCCATCCGCGGAGAGATGACGACAGCCTGAGTGAAGCTGTCACAACATAAAACAAAGCTGCCCCATCCTTGTTTATCAAGTGTATAATCGCGTAATTTTGCTGCTTCAATGAGTCCCCATCCGCATATAGAATCGCTGACCAACTGGTTGCCCGATCAGGGTGATACGCCATTTGTGATCAGCGGCCCGTGCAGTGCCGAAAACGAGCATCAGCTGCTCACCACTGCCCGTGAGCTGAGCCTGTTGCCTGAGGTGAAGGTGCTCCGGGCAGGTATCTGGAAACCCCGCACCCGCCCCAATGACTTTGAGGGAGCCGGTGTCGAGGCGCTCAGGTGGATGCAGAAGGCCAAAGCCGAAACAGGCCTGAAACTTGCCGTGGAGGTGGCCAACCCCGCCCATGTGGAGGAAGCCCTGAAACACGGGATCGACATGCTGTGGATTGGTGCACGCACCGTGGTCAATCCCTTCTCGGTGCAGGAACTGGCCGATGGATTGCGCGGGACTGACATACCGGTTTTGGTGAAAAACCCGCTGACGCCCGACCTGAAGCTCTGGCTGGGTGCCCTCGAAAGGATCAACAGGGCCGGTGTGCACAGGCTGGCGGCCATCCATCGCGGCTTTCACTATTTCGAGAAGTCGCCCTACCGTAATGCCCCCATGTGGGAGATTCCCATTGAGCTGAAACGGCTGGTGCCCGGCCTGCCGCTCATCACCGACATCAGCCACATCTGCGGCAGGCGCGATCTGCTGCAGCCCATAGCACAGAAAGCCCTCGACCTCGAAACCAACGGGCTGATGATCGAAAGCCACTACAACCCCGATATCGCACTGACGGATGCCGCACAGCAGCTGACACCCGCAGCACTGAAGCAACTGCTGGCATCGCTCATCGTGCGCCAGCACAGCGGTGGCTTTGAGTTTGAATACAAACTGGAGCAAATGCGCACCGAAATTGATAAAATTGATGTGGAACTGATTGATCTGCTTTCGAGACGCATGCAGGTCGTTGACGAAATAGGGGCCTACAAAAAGGAAAACAACATCACTATCCTTCAACTCAAACGCTGGCAACATATTATCGAAGACAGGCTGTCGATCGGCGCCAATCTGGGGCTGAACCGCAAATTCCTGCTTCAGCTCCTCGAACTCGTGCACGAAGCCAGCATACAAAGGCAAACGGAAATATTCAACCGGACCGGACAGCCCCCTACATCCAGCGGCGACGCTTGAAAAAGAGCACCATCACCACGCCCAGGATGCTCATCCCTGCCAGCAACAGCCAAAACGCCACCGGCCAGTCTTCGAGCGGCAGGCGCACATTCATGCCATAGAGGCTGGTGATGAAGGTGAGCGGAAGGATGATAGACGAAATAAGCGTCAGAATCTTGATGATCTCGTTGGTTTTGTTGGTCTGCATCGAGTCGAAGGTCTTCGACAGGCCCTCGATCAGGTCTTCGAAATCTTCGGTCATGTCCCACATCTTCTGGTAATAGTCAAGGATGTTGCCCCAGTAGTCTTCCATATTGTCGGCAAAACCGCTCACCTGGCCGGTCTCGAATTTATGGAACAGCCTGAGCTGAGGTTTGAAGATGGTGTTGATGAGGATGATATTCTTGCGGGTGACTGAGATACGTTCGATGATTTTCACAGGCCGGCTGCTGAACAGTTCGCGGTTGATCAATTCCAGGTCGAGGCCTACCTTGCGCATCAGGTATAGTGACTCTGACATCAGCCGTTCGAGGATGCGGTAGAGCAGGGTGTCGGAGG